>ERZ773187.104-NODE-104-length-83740-cov-11.699361_pt1 | contig 83740 bp, 78 predicted proteins | sample MGYA00511242_ERZ773187 | MGnify/ENA primary metagenome ERZ773187 (study PRJEB29015, sample SAMEA2737744) | human gut metagenome | biome: human gut; feature: human-associated habitat; material: faeces | place: China | collected 2012 ...
TGGAAAGACACAAAATTTTATGAATTAGGCTTGATTTTTATTATCTAATTTTTCTTTTGGCTTTTCTACTGTTTCTCCAGTTTAGGCAGAATAGCTAAGTCGGTACCAAGGGATGCAACACCTGCCATGATTACCGCACTGCCGACCGCTATCCAGTCCACCGTGCCACCGGGCATCTTTGTCACAATAAGAGCAAGTCTAGAATTGAACATCGTCTTTCAAACATGGATGCCGGTGTCTCCTCCATTCTGCACGCATCAGATACTTCATTGCCTTTTTCTCCAGATTAAAACGGCAAGAAAAAGGATCCTGATCATCCCCAAGATGCTTCTTCATGCATTGATATTTACTTGATAAAGTAGGCACTCAACTTTCCGCTTCCCTTTTGCTCAAGTTTATCAATCTCGCAAAGCTCTTTAAGCAATCGGAATGCCTTTGTTGTTCCTGCACCAATCAAATCTTCGACTTCTCTCCTTGTTATGCTACCATTTTCTCGTGCGTATTGAATGATGAGATTCTTCTGCTCATCTAGTGAAATATCGTTATTCGCATACTTTATTTTTTGTACCTCAGCTTCTTGCTTTTCATTTCGATTCGGAAGTGTCACGCGAAAAACGCCCTTTGCTGTTTCAAACTCTGGTTGGAATGGACATACTTTATAGGCACGCTCAATTTTTCCAATTCCAGTACCATAACTCTCAATCAATCTCATGCGGTAGAAAACAGCTGCAAGGTTCGGATTTCTCGATTGTGAAACACCAAGAAAAATTGATTTCAGCTCCAAACCTGATACAAGACCTCCAAGAGAAACAAATTCAATTCTGTCCTCATAGACATTGACCAAATTGCTTCCACTAAAAGAGTAATCACGATGAACGATGCTATTCAGTAAAGCCTCTCTTACTGCTTCCTCCGGGTAATCTCTTCTATCCGTTCGATCCAGCCCTGAAAATGTAGCTTTCGTTTTATTGACTAAATCAATAAACTGGTAAACATCTTCAAGTTGCTTTAATATAGAGCCCTTAAATTCCTTTCTGTCTCGGAACAATTCCTTATCTGTTCCTTGAAATAACGCAACTTTCGTTGTTGTTTCACACTGGTCTGATAAAAGCAATGCAAGATTTGTATATAAGCCATCTTCACCAATCAGCTTGAGAGTTCGCATTTGCGATGGTCCGATTTCGATAGACCTTCTCTGCATCTCTGTTTGGAAAGTATGAAACGTCAATTCCTGATTCATACTTCGGCATAGTTCAAAAGATCTGCCGCTGTTTTGAAGAATCATCTCCCGAATCCCCTCTTCAGTCATTGGCTGTGTAGAACTTCCTTTTCTTACATACACTCCACCAGGCTTCAAACCTTTTTCACGGAGATAGTACGGTCGATTTGTTCCTGTTTTTACTTCTATTTCAATTACTTGCTTTTCTTCTAATTCTACCGAGTTGACTCTAACAAACGGCATTATGTCTGGTGCCAGCGAATCCTTCAAAGAATTCACGATTTGTAGCATCACGCCATCCGGATCACCAATACCCAGAACTGCTCCATCTTTTCGTACTCCAACATAAACTGTGCCGCCCTCTGCATTCGCAAATCCCATCACCTCTTTTCGGATATCAGGGACATACTCTTGTTTAAATTCAACATTCTGGTTCTCAAATTCTAACATCTTCTAGTCCTTTCTTTCCCGTTTCTTTCTTCTTTCTTTCTTATTATATGAAAGAAAGAAAGAAAAATCAAGAAGTGTAGAAACAAATGTTTCGTCTATTAAAAACAATCATGCCACATTCATTGTAGACGCTTTAACGCTGCTATTCTTCATTTCGGATGCAGCGGTCTAGTGCCATGATTGCAGCGAAGATACCGTTCTAGCAATTTTGCCTTGGCTGGCTTGATGTTGCCTTCCATCAAAAGCTTATAGAATTCCTTGGTAGGCAGACTCATATCTTTAAATTCCTGGTCAAATGTTGAATGGCAGATTCAATATATCAAAAATCTTTTTGTATAAACCTTTTGAACATAATTAAAAAATCATCTTAAATCAATCCATTTCAACAGCTTTTACTTTCATATCGTGATCAAGCATGTTTAAAAGCAATTCGTTTATGTTTAAAATCTGTAGAACCGCTTTTAATGTTTTGAATGTATGAGCACCTTTACCAACATATTTTTTGGGCCATTGAATCAAAGGATTATCGATAGCAGATTGTGGAATTAAAACATCTCTACCCCGTTTTAATGCATAATCGGCTAGTTTCTATGCACCACTCGATTCACCTGCTTCCATAATAATAGTTGCTAATGAGATGCCACTCATAACTCCATTACATGTTGGAAAATTTCTTCTATTATCTATTAATAACATTACATGGTAGAAATTGATTTACTACCAACCCATTCTTTTCAATTTGAATTTGTAGTTCATTTTGTTGTTGTATACTAAATTCTCAACGCATTGAGTTCATAACAAAATATGTGTATAATTTTGTTATGAATAAGGTGGTGCTTTTATGCCAAAAATCAAATCAAGTGCTGATTTAAGGAACAATTACAATGAAATTTCTACATTTTGTCATAATTATCCAGAACCAGTTTTTATTACGAAAAATGGAAAAGGCGACCTTGCAGTTATGAGTATTGAAGCCTACGAAGATCTTACCAGCCGCTTTGAGCTATACAGCCAAATTAAGGAAGGAATGGATGATGTTGCATCAGGCAATACCAAACCTTTCTCTAAAGCTATGGCAGATATCAGGAGTCGCCGCACACGATGAGTTTTCAGCTTCATATCACATCCACCGCAGAGCATGATATTATGCGTGCTGTGGATTACATTGAATTTATACTCAAAAATCCTCAAGCTGCTGACAATCTGTTAGACGTTGTCACAAAGCAGATAGGAACATTATCCGATTTTCCTCAAAAGTTCCGTCTTGTCGATGATCCAGTTTTAACCAGTTGGGAAATTCGTTTTGTAATAATCAATAATTGCCTTGCCTTTTATGTTATTAATGAAGAAAAGAAGACCGTTACTGTAGTCCGTTTTCTCTACAAGAAAAGCAACTGGTGTTCCATTCTTCGACAAGGATTTTCCCTAGTTTAAGGAATCTGTTTTTGCAGATTCCTTTACTTTTTTTGAACCTGGAAAAAGGGTTCTTTTGAAACCTTTCTTACCAAGTTATCCTTTAGAACGGCAGATTTGACACAAAGCTAAATTTATGTAAACTTTAATTAAAAAATTCAATTGTTTACATCTAACGACATTTTTCACGCCAATAAAGAACTGTTAAAAAAAACGCCTAGAGTTTGTCTCTGGGCGTTTGATTTGTTCTATCCTAATTTCTTAAGGATGTTATCTAATTGTGTTTTCGTCATTTCTAGCTTTTCAGTGTAAGATGCTAGTTTTTCTTTTTCTGCATTGACTTTTGCTTCTGGTGCTTTATTAACAAAGCCAGGATTTTTCAACATGCCTGAACAACGTTTGATTTCGTTTTCTAGGCGTGCAATTTCTTTTTCTAGTTTTCCTTTTTCTTCTTCTAAGTCAATTAATGCATCCATTGCGACTGTTAATACAGCTTTTTCGATTGTACGTGATAGTACATCTTCTGTATTAAGGTCTTCTTTGACTGTGGCGTGTGCCATGCGTGCAAGGATGGCAGTTGATTCTGTATTTAGTGCTACATAGCCGTTGTCATTGTGTAGTGAGATTGTTAAGTCTTCACTTGGTTTCATTGAATATTCGACTTTGATTTCACGTACAGTTTGAATCGCACTGATGACTAATGCCATTTCGTCTTTTTCTTTGTCTGTGTATTCGAATTCAACTTTTTCTGGCCATGTTTCTACGTTTAAGCTTTCTTTTTCGTGTGGCAAGTTCAAATAGATTTCTTCTGTCACAAATGGCATGAATGGTGATAATACTTTTAGAATTCCCATCATGACGGTGTATAGTACAGCTTTTGTATTGGCTACTAGACTTTCGTCATCTGAATATAGTGTAGCTTTTGATAGTTCAATGTACCAGCTACAGAAGTCGTCCCATACGAAGCTATATAGTTCGTTTCCTACAATGGCTAATTCATATTTATCCATGTTTGTTGAAACGTGGTCTAATACTTCGTTAAAGCGTGCTAGGATCCATTTGTCTACGCTATTGGCTTTTGTCATGTCTAGTTCTGGTTTTGTATCACCAATTTGCATTTGAACATAACGAGCTGCGTTCCAGATCTTGTTAATGAAGTTCCAGCTTGCGTCCATCTTCGTTTCGTCAAAACGTAAGTCTTGTCCTGGTGTTGAGTTTGTTGTTAAGAAGAAGCGTAGTGCGTCAGCACCTTTTTCTTGAATCACATCCATTGGATCAATACCGTTTCCTAAGGATTTAGACATTTTGCGTCCTTGTGTATCACGTACAAGTCCGTGAATCAATACATCTTTGAATGGACGGTTCTTCATGCAGTAGCGGGTTTGGAAGGCCATACGTGCTACCCAGAAGAAGATAATGTCATATCCTGTGACTAATACATCATTTGGGAAGTATCTTTCAAGATCGGCTGTGTTTTCTGGCCAGCCAAGTGTTGAGAATGGCCATAATGCACTTGAGAACCATGTGTCTAATACGTCTTCATCTTGTGTCCAGTTTTCAATGTCTTTTGGATCTTCCATTCCTACATAGATTTCACCAGTTTCTTTGTTTGTCCAAGCTGGAATTCTGTGTCCCCACCATAACTGACGTGAAATACACCAGTCTTCAATGTTTTCTAGCCATTGTTCAAATGTTTTATTGAAACGTGGTGGTACGAAGTTAATTCTTTGATCTTCAATTTCTTGGTTCTTTAATACTTCTTCAGCCAATGGTTTCATCTTCACAAACCATTGTTTACTTAAGTATGGTTCTACAATTACGCCTGTTCTTTCGGAGTGTCCTACTTGGTGTAAGTGTTCTTCAATATGATCTACAACACCATCGGCTTTAAAGTCGTTAACTAAGGCTTCACGACATTCAAAACGATCCATACCCGCGTATTTACCACACATATCATTCATGGTTCCATCTGGATTCATACAAATAGGCATTGGTAGGTTGTATTTTTTAGCTAATGCGAAGTCATTAGGATCATGGGCTGGTGTACATTTCATGACGGCTGTACCGAAACTCATGTCAATATAGTCGTCTGCCATGATTGGAAGTTCGTCTCCGTTGGCAGGGTTAATGGCATGCATTCCAACAATGTCTTTATATCTTTCATCATCTGGGTGTACAAAGATAGCTTGGTCGGCAAACATAGTTTCTGGACGTGTTGTCGCAATGACTAATTCTTGTCCTGTTTCAACCACTTTATACTTGAAATAGTACATGTGTCCCATGATTTCTTTGTGTTCAACTTCAATGTTTGACAATGCAGTTTTAGCTTCTGGGTCCCAGTTGATAATTCTTTCACCTTGATAGATCAATCCATCATTGTATAAATCTACAAAGACTTTACGAACGGCTTGAGACAATCCTTCGTCTAATGTAAAGCGTTCACGACTGTAGTCTAAAGATAATCCTAACTTAGCCCATTGGCTACGAATCGTCGAAGCATATTCTTCTTTCCATTCCCATGCTCTTTCTAAGAACTTTTCACGACCAATGTCATAACGAGAAATTCCTTCTGATTTTAAACGAGCGTCTACCTTTGCCTGTGTCGCAATACCCGCGTGGTCCATTCCGGCTACCCAACATACATCGTAGCCTTTTAATCTTTTATAGCGACATAAAATATCTTGTAGTGTTGTATCCCATGCATGTCCCAAGTGTAACTTTCCTGTTACGTTTGGTGGAGGGATCACAATACAATAGGGGCGTTTAGACAAGTCGCCCGCTGTGAAATATCCTTTTTCAATCCAATTTTGGTATTTATCATTTTCTACTGCTAAATGATTATACTTTGCTTCCAACGTCATCCACAATCATCCTTTCCGTACATATAAAAAAGCACATCCCCATAGGACGTGCTTGACGTGGTACCACCTAATTTTGTTCTCATTCACATTAACGCTGTGTCACGAAATTTACTACTCTTAGTTCATAAATTCAACTCAAAGACTACCTTCATTTATCCAACACACAAACTTTCACCAAATGCTTGCTCTCTATAGAATTGGTATAAATTACTCCTTCTTGTCATCGCTTTGAGTTTAGTTTATCAAAGAAAAAGTAAAAACTCAAATCATTTTGAAAAATTAGTTGTTTTATTCTCTACTTTACTATATGATGATTAAAGAAAGCGGTGTAAACATGGATAATCAATTATACAATCAAATCAAAGCTGTTCATGAACAATATATTAAAGAACAGAATCGTTTAGAAGACGAAATCGATAGACTACGACGAGAAATCGTTTGTCTAGATAATGAAGACGAAATTGAGGCGTTAAATAAGCTCGTTAAGATCGATGATACTAAGCGTAAGATGGTTGTAGAATTCATTCATAGTTTAGATAAGATTGTAGAACAGTAATCTACAATCTTTTTTGTTTGTTAGAACTCACCATTTTTATAAGCTCTGGCGATCACATATGAAGGTTCATAATAAGCACCATTCGTATAATCATCAATAACTTGACAAATAGCATCATTATAGATTCGTATAAGTCCTTGTATATAATCCTCATTTGGAAGTAATGTATCAATGATTAATTTTGCGTATACTTTTCCCATATCCAATTCAGTTGGAATGCAAGAACATAATTCACTATTTACATTTTCAATATGAAAACTACCATACTCTAGTTTATATTCATCCATCAAATCACGAACGACCTTATCTGGATTATCACTATGTAAAACATTCGCAACACGAATAAGATGATACAAAGGATCATATCCCAGTTGATTCACAACATATTGATTTCGTTGATGAAGAAATCGAGATGTCTTTTCAATGATAAAACATACATAAAACAAATCATTTTCTGTTACTAGTTCATCAAAGTATTTATTTCTCATAAGCTATAGCTCCTTTGATATGAAAGACATTTTAAAGCTTCTTCAGTACAAAAAACAATTTGATGCGTAGGATACTTAAATTTAACAAGTTCCCAAAAAGCCGTTCTAGAAATCAAGCCACGCGCAAAATCATCCACATAATTCCAAATCGTATCATCTGCCATAGGACCTTCTACAATATCATACGTATGCGTGATTCCTCTTCTTGACGAAACAACAAAGTCTAGCCATTCATCGCTCATCTGTTCGAAAACCTTACATTTTAAATCCAAATTTTCACTATACGTATAAACATTCACGATATGATTATTCTTTTTAGTTAATGCCCATCGCATTGCTTGTTTTTCAAAATTCGTACAATAGAATCCATATCCAAAATCTTTATAATACCCATCTGTAATAATTTTTGGTTGATTTACAATTCGATTACTGCCAAAATACACTTCCATTTTCTTATTCAATAAGCTCACAAATAACTCCTCTATCTAATATGAATTTAACCTTACCACTCGCTTCTTCACTGATCTTATCATACAATCTTCCTGCACTATAACTTTCTCCAAGTACTGTATAAGGACTATTAGCTACATATCCAATCTTTCCTAGACCTGGAAGATTAACACTAATGGCTTCTTTATCATATTCATTATCTTTTTCTTTCTTTAAATAAACAATCATTTCTTTTTCTAGAAATGAATCTCCATAATAATGGTTTAATCCTGTAACTGTAAAATATATGTTTGACATAAGTATGTCCTCCTTTATAATTTCAAGTTACATCATTAATTGACACTATACGTGTCTAAATAGTAAATAAATCAAATTATTTTTTGAATAGACCATTGGACTATTTGGAAAATAAAGCGTCATACGATAAATGTAGTAGACAATCATGAGTGTACACCATAGAATTAATATCATTTTCCTTTTCTCAGGTTTTAACAAGCATAGAATGCCACAAATGAGCGTTGGTATTAATAGGGCATGGTAATACAAAGATAATTGAATATTTCCTTTCAGAAGATAATACAGGCTTGTTTTCATGTTGCATCCTGGGCATGGCAAGCCTGTAATGAATTGAAAGGGACATTTATAGAATAATAAAAGAAGGAATAGTACAAGAACTATTCCTAAATATTTAGTCTTTTGCGAAACCATTAATATGACTCTGAAGGATGCAATAGGATACTAAAGATAATTGAAGTATAGATAATACCATTAACACAATACTGTCGTCACTTGGATGATGACCATTACTTCTTGTAAGACTCGAAACCATTTTACCAGCCTTCCATAAGTAGTATAGCAAGTAGATTCCACATGTCACAATGCTTAATACAACAACAAGCCCAGGTTCCGCACCTTTTTCTTGGTTTTGACTTTCACATAAATCATTCAAGTCATGTGCGATTGTATATAGCCAATAAATACTATAAATGCCACATGTAACTAGACTTAATACTACACACAGTCCAATACTCTTTTCTTTTACAACTCCAGTGGTAAATGAAAAACTTGGTTCTACATGCACTGTTTCATTACTTGCAAGCTCGGTATTCTTTAATCTCTGCCAATCTTGCATGCCTGTTTTCCATACAAAACTATTTCCTGTTAAGATACCACTTGAAATAAAGCTTTTCATTTCAGATTCACTAAAAGGACCTTTAGAATCATTATTCTCTACATAATACCAATCATTCGAAGATGATGATGTAGTAATAAATTCGTTTAACTCTGTATTCTCTAGTCTTTCCCAGTCTTTCATACTTGCCTTCCATACTAGAGTACTGCCATTGATTTCACCAGAAGTAATCTTAGCCTTCATCTCTTCCATACTGAATGATCCTTTAGAGTCATTATTCGATACGTAGTACCATTCTTTGACTGATGTAGTTGATTCATTCTCATTTACTGATTCTACTTCAACATCACTTTGCTCAACATTAGTTGTATTTAATGTCTCTTCTACATTATTTTCAGCTACTTCTTCCGTCTTATCCACGACTACAACAGGTACAACAATATCTTTGTCGACTTCTACCTTTGTTCCACAATTTGAACAAAATTTAGAATCTTCACTTATTTCGTGCCCACAATTTTTACAAAACATATTCAATCTTCCTCTCAATTGATTCAATTATAAAATGAATACATTCTTAACTCAACCACTTAAGAAAAACTTAAGATTCAAAAACAAGCTAGGATTATCCCTAGCTTGAATAACTATTCTTTGATCATGTCCATTAAGACTTCTTTGATTTGAAGTTTATCGTCTGTTTGGTCCATTAATTCTTTTAGCTCATTTAATTTAGAATCTACTTCTTTTGAATCAATATCCATCTTTTCGTGTACAAAGATTAAATTGTTGTCTGTCTTATGACATTCTTCCATTTCTAGAGCTAATTCTTCAAACATCTTTTCTCCAGGACGCAATCCAATTTCTTGAATTTCAATATCTTTTCCTGGTACGAGTCCTGCCAATCGAATCATTTTATCGGCTAAATCCCAAATTCTTACTGGTTTTCCCATGTCTAATACAAAGATTTCTCTTTCATTCGCATAGAAGCCTGCTTGTAGTACTAATTGAGCTGCTTCTGGAATAGTCATAAAGTAACGCTTAATGTCTTTGTGTGTTACGGTGACTGGACCGCCATTTTTAATTTGTTCTTTAAAGATTGGAATAACAGAACCATTGGATCCTAATACATTACCAAAGCGTACAGCCGCCATATGAATACCACCCTTAGTATTTCTTGATTGCATATACATTTCTGTCATACGCTTAGTAGCACCCATTACGTTTGTTGGATTTACAGCCTTGTCTGTTGAAATCATAATAAAACGAGATATACCACAGTCGCAACAAGCATCAATCACATTCTTCGTTCCAAAGATATTATTTCTAATAGCTTCTGTAGGACGATCTTCCATTAAAGGTACGTGTTTATGTGCTGCTGCATGATAAACTACATCCGGCTTATAGTTTCTCATAAGCTTATAGATTTCTTCTCTTTCACGAATGGAAACAATTAAAGATTCTAGTTGAATCGAATCATTCATTTGTTTCTTTCGTTTCATGACTAAAAATTCTTGTTTAAGCATATATAGTGCATTTTCATTAATATCCACCATAATCAATTTAGAAGGATTAAAATGAATAATTTGACGACACAATTCAGAACCAATAGATCCACCGGCTCCGGTAACACAAACCACTTTATTCGTAAGATAAGAACCAATCTGATCGACTTTTAAGTCAATGCTAGGACGGTTTAATAAATCCTTGATATCAATGTCTTCAAATGAAATATGATTACTCTCATCATTACCAACAAAAATACGCATAATTTTTGTAGGAATAGAAGTGGATGTACATAAATCTAAGATTTCTTGTTTTCTTTCGTCACTTACAGAAGAAATGGTAATAAAGATACAACGAACATTGTTCTCTTGACAAATACGCTCTACTTCAGAAATTGTTCCAAGTACTGGTTTACCACTCAGCATAGTCCCCTTTTTCTTAAAGTCATCCAAGAAACCAATCACATTGTATGGATAGGCCATATTATGATAAACTTCATTCATCAATAAATATCCACCATTACCAGCACCAACAATCAAACAATTATCCACTCTATCCACATCGACTATATAGCGTCTTGCCATTCTATAGAGCATTCGTGCTCCTAAAAGGAATATAAAACATAACAACTCAGCTAATGCGATTAATTCAATACTAAATAGATCAACTTTTATAACGAAATAAGACATGATTAAAAAACACACAAAACAACTTAAAAATGTACGTATAATTTCATTTGGCCCTGTATATGTCCATAATGACATTTGTGTTTTAAACAATCTTAAAACAATAAAATGCAATAAAAGCATGAAGAATAATCCTAAAGCCAAAAGTTTTGTCAATGCGATTGTCTTCTCATTGATAAAGAAATTATTTTGAATCATGTATGCCACTAAATAAGAAAACATGACAATACATACATCAATGAGTGATATTAGAATTCCTCTATATTTTTGATAAATATTTGATTTATATAAACTATTCATAAGTTAAAAACCTCTTTTACAATTCCTTATTATAACTTAAAACATATAAAAAGTAAAAAAGCCATCTCTTTACGAAATGGCTAATAGTTATCTATCCTGCATAATCCTCAGAATAATCATATTCTGCAGGTTCTTCTGGCTGATAGTAATATTCATTATTTTCTTCATATGATGGTTCTTGAGATGTGTAATAATCATCCTCTACAGGATAGTACTCCTCATTATTTAATTGTGCAAATTCTTGAGCATTACCTACTGAATTATCTTCACTCGGTTTTTGAGAAAAACCAGAAGTATCTTTTACAGAAGATGCCTTTTTACCATCCAAGATAGCTTGAATCTTCCTTTTTGCGATTTCATTCATTTCTTCATTTTGAATAATGACAGAAGCATAGCTAGAAGAAGCATAACAGAACCTAGAATCTGAATCACCTACAAGTGAATAGGATTCAAATTTCCAATCTGGCATATTATTCAATTCATACTTGATAAAATCACTGATTTCATCATTCGATAAGTTTGTATCAAAAGCTACAGCTAAAGCATCCATAAACTTACCATAATTTGTGATCATCTTAGGTGAAACTATACGTTTGAAAATAGCTTTAAATACTTTTTGTTGATTACGCACACGCTGATTGTCACCATCCAAATAAGCATGTCTTTCACGTGCAAAGGCTAATGCCGTTTCCCCATCCACATGATGTTGACCAACACTTAAACCAGGCTGTCCATTCGCATAAAGAATATCCACTTCTTCACCCTTTTGAATATCCAAATCAATTCCATCTAATGCATCGACTAAGTTTACTACACTAGAGAAGTTAATACGAACATTATAATTGATTTTGATGCCCAATGCTTTTTCAATCGTTCTTTCCGTACACTTCACACCCATTAAACCAGAATGCGTTAATTTATCTTTGCTACCTTCAGGACAAGCATTATCCCCTGTTTCATCACATACCAAATCAACATAATAATCACGAGGAATACTTGTCATTAAAATACGACCTGTTTTAGGATTTACCGTCAACAACATATTCGCATCACTGCGTGTATTACTATCTTGTAAAGATCCATAAGAATCATTGCCGCTCACTAAAATAGTAAACGCATCTTTAGTAATATTTTTAACAGGATCACTTGGGTTATCTGTCTTGTCTACTTTTGTATATTCTATATTTTGGTAAATTGTTTTTGAATCCGTTTGGAAACTAAAATACGCCTCACTCTCATGAAGAATATCACGATACTTCTCATTCAAACAGATCGCATCTACTTTATCATCATAGAAAGCCGTCATTAACTCATCTAATGAATCATAATCCTTTGTCTTATAAGAAATCTTTTTCTTATCTAAAGAATCCAACATACGCTGAGTCGCTTTCTTATCCACACTCAACATTGTACCAATTGTCTTTTTCTTCAAATTATTCTCGTTCTTGATTGAAGAAGCCTTCTTAACAACAATCGAAGTCGTTGTTGCCTTACTATCTGCAAGACTTGTTACGACATCAAACGTATCCTTTGTCTTAAATAAGAAATAATTTCCATACGCAAGACCAATGCACATGCATAAAGAAATAAACCCTAAAACCAAACGACTAAAAAACTTCTTTGCCTTAAAATTCATCAATATAACTAAAATCAAAGCTAATAGTATAAACACTAATGAAACTAATATTATTAATTTAAAAGGCAATAAGTTCAAACGAATCATTTGGAAAATAAATGCACCTAACGCAATAAACATAAATACAGCTAAAAACTTACTGATAGGACGCTTATTTTTCTTTTTTTTCTTTTTCACATTCTGCGAAAGTTTTACATCCTTTTTAGACATAACAAAATCTCCTATAAACTCTTTTGTAGCTCACAATTACATATTATATAATAAATGACCATGAGTTGGCAAATTCACACAAAGAGTGCGAGATTACATAAACCTTTCACAACGAAACGCAAAACCTTTAAAACCGCCCTGTTTTGCTTCATATAAGTTCTTTTCATAGTTCAATAAATCAGCCTTATACTTATACTCTAATGACTTCGATGAATAATCATTCAATACATCAAAGAATAATAAAAATAGTCCTGCCAACACTAACACACAACCAGAAAAAATTAACCATATTACTGGAACAATCAAATAAATTACATTCAAAATTAGAACACCAGTAAAACAACTAAAAGAAGAAACAAGCAATCCTATATGACACCTATGATACTTCTTGCTTATTTCTTCAAACTTACGAATATTCGTATTAACTCTATTTTGTATATAATCAGTAGTTTCCATTTAAAACACCTCACTATACCAAGTATACACCTATAAAACAAAAAAAGAGCAAGGAATATATCCTTACTCTACATCATCCGCTGATTTACCAGCAAGAACAGCATTGATCTTATTCTTAGCTGTTGTTACTGTACTTTGATCTGGTACCATTACATAAGCGGCATCACCAAGCTCAGCACACATTAATGTATCTCCAGTACCATTTACCATATATTGTTCCATTTTCCATTTAGGATTCTTATTTAATTGATATTTTATCAATGCTGAAATTTCATCATTTGACATAGTTGTTGAGAATGTATTTGACATACTATCCATGATTGAAGCATAGTTTGTCACAATTGCTGGACTTGTAATCTTATCAACAATACCCATTAGAACTTGTTGTTGGTTCTTCGTACGTTGACGATCCCCTTCACTATATGCATAACGTTCACGAGCATATCCTAATGCTTGTTCACCATTTAAGTGGTTAATACCTGCATGTACACTTAATCCTGGAGCATGTAAGAAGTTACTACATTCATAGCCTGGTTCAACATTTACATCTATACCACCAACGGCATCCACAATATCTGTTACCGTATCAAAACCAACTTTAAATGTATAGTTAATTTCAATACCTAATAATTTTTCTACCGTACGCTTAGTCGTATTCGTACCATGAATACCTGTATGCGTAATTTTATCTAAAGCACCTTGTTGACATCCATCTGCTGCATCACAAGCTGTTTCAACATAAAAATCACGAGGAATTGAAGTTAATAAGATAGTACCCGTTTTAGGATTTACAGTAGCCACCATAATTACATCACTACGTCCATTTTCATCAAATCCACCACGAGTATCTGAACCAGAAATTAACACATTAAATGGAGTTGTAGTAATATTACTTACTGCATTGGCCTTATCTGTGTTTTCAACTTTATATGAAGTTTGATAAACAACTCGAGTATTACTATCAAAGTTTGCATATGCTTCCATATCCGTAATCTGACTACGACTAGATTCACTAATGATAATTGAATCCACTTCTCCATTATAGAAAGATTCTAACATTTCAGTCATACTGCCAAATTCTTTTTGTTCCATTGAAATTCCAGAATTAGTTAATTCCTTTAAAATCTTTTTAGAACCAACAGTATTAATATTTGCCAAAGTACCTACACTATGACCAGCAAGATCTATTTTCTTTTTCATATCACTTGATTCTTTAACTACAACACTAATTGTATTTTTAGAATGTTTAGCAACATTCGTCATACTTGAAAGTAGTCCACCAGTCTTTGACATATAATATCCACCCATACATGATCCCAAAGAAATAGCTAAGGCAAAAATAATACAAATAATTTTAGATACAACACCCTTTGTTGCAAAGCACAACAATAAGATAAAAATTAAATCTAATAGTACAAATACAATTGTCATTAAAAACAATAGTTTTGTAGGCAATACATTTAATTTAATGATGTTAAACAACAAATACATTGTTGCAGCAATCATTACAATTGAAAAAATAACCCCAAATACTTTTCCTACTTTATTTTGTTTCTTATTTTTTTTCATAACAATAATCTCCTCACGACTACTTATTTTACTACAAATTAAATCCTTTTACAAAAAATGGAATAGCATAATGCTTATTCCACTTTATTTAATACTGTGCCTATTACATTTACACCGTTTCGATTTAATTGTTGTAAAGCCTTCTTAGCATTATTTTTTTCTGTTTCAGGTAAAGAAACCACAAGAATTGTACCATCGACAATATGTCCTACTGGAATTACATCATTACTATCTTCTAAGCTAGGACAATCAATAAGGATAAAATCGAATTGATCTTTCATTGTTTCCATAAACTCTTGAAAATAACGACTACTTAATAAATCTAATGCATTTTTAACTTTTCGACCAGTTCCCATAACATATAATAAATTATTCGAATGTACATCTTTAAAGTTTGTACAATACGTATAATAATTACTATAATCTTGGTTCAGTAATATATCACTCAACCCAAGTGTACTATCAATGCTAAAAAACTTATTAATCTTTGGCTTGTTAATATTGCAATCTATAAGCAAAACTTTAGAATGATTTGCAACAAATGTTGTTGCCAAGTTGCATGCAATTGTCGTAGTGCCTGCCCCTTTGTTAGCACTTGTCAAACAAATGCTATGTACGTTAGGATACTTACTATTATATTCAATATTTGTACGCAATCTACGGTACGCATTGCTACTCGCTTTATTTTTTACCATAAAATTCTCCTATTTCTCCATTGGTATTTCAGCTAAAACATCTACCCCTAAAAACATCTCCGCTTCCTCTACATTTCTTAAGTGTTTATCGAATAAGAAACGTAAAACTACAATACCCACACTAATAACCAAACCAATAAAAGTACCAATCAATGTATTCTTTTTAACATTTGGACTCACTGGTGTAGTATTAATTTGTGGCTCATTCATTGTAGTCACACTACTTAAGTTTAATTCAGACATCATTGACTTTTTGAATTCATTTACAACATTTTTGACAATTCGATACGATAATTTAGGATCATTTGTAGTAGCCTTAATATTGTAATTATACGTATTATTTGAATCTCTTGTTACTTCAATACTCTCTACTAGCCCTGAATTTTCAACACCAACCGCATTGCTCACTTTATCTAGCACCTTGCTTCCAGTTAAGTAGGAAGTATAATCCAAAGAAGTTCCTGTCGGTACAATTGTAATATCTGTACTTGACGTATAACTTTTAGGTAAAATGAATTGTGAAACACCAAACACAACTACTCCACACAATAAAGTTATTATTACAATAAACTTTATATTTTTAATTAAATCCTTCAATAACTCTATCAAATCAATTTCCATTTCATCATTCATATAATCGCTATTCATAAATTATTTCCTTTCTATACTGCTCCTCTACCATATAGCACTTGTTTAATAGTTTTAAACAACAATGTAATATCCAACCAGAATGACCAATTCCTATAATAATATTCATCCAACAACAAGCGATGATCGAAATCTACATCACTTCTACCATGGCTTTGCCACATACCCGTTATACCAGGCTTACATGCAATGACATCATAATAATAGTCTCCCATATCATCTCTTTCTCTTGGTAAATATGGGCGAGGTCCAATTAAAGACATTTGACCTAACAATACATTAATAAATTGCGGAAACTCATCTAAACTTTTTTCACGTAAAAACTTACCAGCACTCGTGATACGTGGATCATTCACTAATTTTTTATTCTTTGTATATTCTTCTCGAATGGCTGGATCTTTTTCCATTAACTCTTCTAGAATCTTATCTGCACCAATTACCATGGTACGATATTTAAACATTTTGAATTCTTTACCATTCTTACCAATACGATTCTGTGTAAAGAAAATAGGACCTCTATCTCCTTCTTTACGATTTTTAATGAATACAAAGATTGTCAATGGTATTAAAAGTAACAAACCACATAATCCAGCACAGATATCCATTATACGTTTTAAAGCATATGATAAACAATGTTTTAAGCCACGAGAATTTGATATCATTAAAATACCATCAAAATCTTCTACGTTTGTATCAAATGTTATCAGGCCATTTACTTGTGGTAAATATTTAATTACTGCTACTTTATTTTTAAATACTTCAAATACCGCATTTAAATCTTCACTATCCATTTCAGGAATTGCAATTAATACAGTATCAATATCTTTTTCCTTGATTACGGAACAAATTGAATCTAAATCGTATGTCTTATTTATATCTACAATTTGTTGCTGCTGAATATACTTAACTTTATTTGATTTATTACAATTTACATAACCTATTACATCTAAAAGTGAGTATCCATTTCCAAAACACACCATTCCTAATTTTTCTGCTGTATGTCCAACACCAACAATTAATGTATTGTGTTTAAACCACTTTCTAAATATTTTATGAGAATATCTAGAGTTACATCCTGCAAATACAAATAAAACAAATGTTAATAATACAAATCCAAAGAATTTCTTTATCGTCCAAGTACTAATTGGAAAAACTAGAAAACTTCCAATAAAAAAACCTATATGACTTAATATAATCAAACGAATTTCATCATACATTAATAAAACTTTTCCTTGATATCTTCCAATCAGTATTTGCATTAAAAAATATAATATACATAATTTCCAACATGTTTCTGAATCGTATCCAGAGAATTGTATAATAAACATAAAAAAAACAAATTCAATCGTAATTTTTAAAGTTCCAATTTTTGACATTAAAACATCAACTCCATATGACCTATTCATTATACTAAAAAAAAAAGAAAAGGACAAATCTTCATGCAAGCGTTAATCATAAAGATTTGTCCTTTTCTTTATCAAATATTAACTTTGGGCAGAAGACAAAACAGTAAATGTAGCTGCATCAACCATTGCCATATTATGAATATCTTGGAATGTAAATGTAACTGTATATTGTTGTGTTGCTTCATCTAAAGTACAACCAATATCTGTCACTTTTCCTGCTGATAGGAAAATGATGGAGTGGTTGAAAGACAATCCAGAAATAGGAGAACAGATATGGAAGATGATGGAAAATTAAATAAAGAAAATGGACGTGTTCCCCACTATCATCAGGAAAAGTCACAGACCTTCTTTGCGATTAAACCTGATAAAGAAGATAAAGAATAAAATGTACGTCTGAAAAACCTTACAGAATCATCTGAGGATATCAAGGAAGACCAGTACATTGATGTTACAAAGCTTCCAAATATCAAAATTGATAGTTCAATGTTAAGGGATGCAGTATATCATAAAATGACAATGTAAACAGTAAAGGGAAATGAGTAGTCATAAAGCTGACAGACTTCCATTTCCCCTTTTTACTGAATCCAATCCCTGTATTTTTCTCACTTTAAATTCAGTATAGATTTGAAAAATACTGAACTCAAAGAATGTTTATAGTAAACACAGATGTATATGAACATATATTATAGAAAATTAGTAAAGAAAAACTGAATTCAGAGTAGTGATTTTTCTCACATTGAATTCAGGAGATCACTTTTTTTGTGCTTTTATGGGCGAAAATTGGAAGTGTGGGATGAGAAGAAAATTGGGAGATTGGGGACATAAGGCTTCATTTCCATCATATGTTTTGAAGCTATAAAGATAATCAATGTTCAGGTAGGGGTATTTACCGAATTAAGATATGGGATTATTCTCATTCTGAGTCCGGGAGATCAATTGACCATCCAAAATACACAAAAGCAGTCAAAGGTACCACTTTATAAAGGCAATAATACTTTAGCTTGCCCGTCTATCACAATCACTCCATCCTGATTTTTAACTGTTGTTTGCAGTAATGCTTTGTTTTTTGGCAACAATTCAATTAAACTCACCACTGCTGTTATTGTGTCTCCAATATAAACAGGTGAACAGAATTTTAATGTTTGCTCTAAATAAATAGTTCCTTCACCAGGAAATCTAGTTCCTAAAACAGATGAAATTAGAGAACTACAAAGAATTCCATGTGCAATTTGTCTTCCGAATCTTGTTTTTTCTGCTTCAACTTTATTTACATGCACGGGATTAAAATCACCACTTATTCCTGCAAAAAGATAAACATCTGTTTCTGAAATCGTTTTAGAAAATGATGCATTTTGTCCAATATAGTATTTCATTTTACACTCTCTATCTAACCTTACTTATAACTGACAAGTTGTTTTTCTAATTCCAAGCATCTCTTTTCACGATTTTTGATCTTTTTGCATGGAATCCCAACATAAATTGACCATTCATCCAAATTTTTATTTACTAACGACATGCTTCCGATTGACGTACCTTCACCAATTGTTACATTAGGTAAGATTGTGCATCCGCTACCAACAATTGAATGTTTCCCTAGTGTAACCTTCCCACCTGTAACGTTTCTGTATTCATTAGGAACTGTTGGATTAGTTAAGGAATTTCCAGAATAATCATCACTTGATGCGTAAACCACACATCTAGATGATAATCCGGAAAAATCGCACAAGATTATTCCTTCATCACCGCCAAAAAGCATTGTCCCTGCCGCAATGTGGACGTAATTTCCAATTTCAACGTTTCCGCTACAAAGGCAAAAATCATCAATTCTAACATTACTTCCAATTGATATTTTTTCAATTCCATAAAAACAAGCATTCTTACTTATAAGAACATTTGTGCCTATTGATTTAAAGCCAATTTCTTTTAGTTCTTCTTTAGAATAAAAACTGTTCATATTATTTCAATCCTTTCTTTTATTCTGTTGTAAACAGTAGTTTTCTCTATCCAATTTAATATTTTCTTCTCTGTAAACTTTTGCCGTATCAATTCAATGATTGAGCAAATTATAAATACCCCTAGTACAGACAAAATAGAAAACAAAATCAAATTTCCAAAAGGAAGCGAATATGCCCCTTTCACATTTAAAACTGTTCCCCATAGCCATTTTCTCATAGTATCTGAATTGGCATGGATGCAGAGAACTCCAAAAGTACTGCCACCGATTATATTTATTGCTCTACTTTGTTTTATCTTCAAGTCCTTGAAGAACATAAAACTGCAAAAACCAATAGCAAAAGCCAGAAATGTATTGCTGTCACTAACAAATCTATAAGCGATTTGCTTATCAAGCTTATCTCCTAAGAATAGACACGTAATTACAGATGCTATAGCTGTAACGATAAAGCATATAGTCCAAAGTCCCCACTTCCTATTCTTCACCGCATATAATCTTACATACGCCGCAACAATATATAAAAATGAGAACCATGAAACATAATTCATGACTACGCTAAACTTAGGAGCAGTCCCAAGAAATACATACAAAAAAGTAAGTAGCACGATTAAGTATTGATGCTGTTTCTGATTGATGTTTTGCAGGAGGATGTTGAGTAATGGTATAAACAGATAGAAAACAAGGAAACATGCGATGAAGTTTCCGCTATTTACATTCCTTACTATCAATAAACCTTCAAGCACGTTTTTAATACTTCCGATACCAAAAACAAGGAATAAAAGCGATATAACGATATTGTAAAACAATACCTCACTTATCAGCTTTACATATTTCTTCAGTGTAATATTACTTTTGCACATGAAGTATCCAGTGATAAGCATGAAACAGTTTATCCCGGTTTTCCCCCAAGCACCAAACAGAAACAAGAAGATGCTGTTGGCACTCATTGGGCTCTTATACATCACATCCAATACGCCACTATTCACTACAAAGTGGTGGGCTACAATCAGGAGCATTACAATAATTCTATATAATTCTAAATTAGAATTTCGTGTACCCCCCCCCCGGTTTATTTTTGAGTTCTATGTTCATTGATTTCACCCCAAAATCACATCACAAATTCTATCTACATCGTCCAAACTCAAATCAGCATAAAGCGGAAGTGTAAGTACCTTAAGCGCCATGTGCTGAGCAACCGGTGTCTTTTCAGTACCGGCGGTCGGGTAGTTTCTATAGCATTCAAAGCTGTTTGTCAGTGGATAGAAATATTTTCTTGCTCCAATTCCAACTTCTGCGAGTTTTTCAAAGACTTCATTTCGGGTGTATTTATAACCATCAAATACAACCGGGAAGTATGCGTAATTACTCTCCACATCTTTCTGAATGGCAGAAAGCTTAATACCTTCTACACCTTCAAGTCTTTCCCTATATCGCTCCACTACTTTCTTTCTCTTACCGATTTCCTCATCCAAATGGCGAAGGTTGCAAAGACCCATGGCCGCCTGGAACTCGTTCATCTTGGCATTTCCACCAACATACTCTACAGATTCAGGACCATGAATACCAAAGTTTTTCATATCATTGAGAAGCTGTACCCAGGAGTCATCCTTGAAGCATACACATCCACCTTCAATGGTATTGAATACTTTTGTGGCATGGAAAGAAAACATTGAAGCATCACCAAAGCAAGCCGAAGATACACCCTTATATTTCACACCAAAAGCATGAGCTGCATCATAGATTACCTTCAGACCGTACTTCTTAGCAATTCTATCAATCTCTTCCACGTCACACATATTTCCATATACGTGTACTGGAACAATGGCTACAGTCTGATCTGTAATCAAGTTTTCTATCTTGCTTACATCTATTGTGTAGTCATCTTCTTTCACATCACAGAACACAGGAACCAACCCATTTCTAACAATGGCATGTGTCGTTGAAGCGAAAGTAAAAGGAGTGGTAATGACCTCTCCTCCTTTTGGTAAATTCAGTGCTGCGATTGCATTCTCTAATGCAAGATGACCGTTTGTGTAAAGAGCTACATGAGGAATATCGAAGAACTTCTCCAATTCCTTCTGTAGTTCCTGGTGTTTCACACCCATATTGGTTAGCCAGTGGCTATCCCAGATATCTTTTATTTCATCTACATACTCATCTAAAGATGGCATAGATGATCTTGTTACTAAAATATTGCTCATACTTTCCTCCTTTTTTGAATCATCTGGTTAATAATTCCGACCAAATACCCATATGGCTCTAACTTCAATAGCGCTGATCCTAAAATATAAATTACTCCTCCACAGATTACCTGGATGATTAGTAAAGGTAGTGTGGAAACGGGCAAGAAACCAATAAAGTAAACAACAGCTCCCATACCAATAGCCAGAAAAATGGAAGGCAGTATATCTTTCATTTGCTCAAGAAAACTGTAGTTCAAAAGCTCCTTATTAGGCCAAGCATTTATAATCATTGAAGCCAATGTGCTAATTAATAACGAATAAGCCATAGCTTCAACACTGATAAACATGGTAGAAAGGAGAAGGATCATACCTATAACTTTCTTCCAAATCTCCAGTTTAAGAAACAGATCGCTTCTCCCCATCGCCTTAATCGCATTCAAATTAGCAGTATGAATCGGCCAAAACATATATGTAACACAGAAAATCTGTAAATAGAAAACACACGGAAGCCATTTCTTAGTTAAAATCAAAGTAACCACACTAGTTGCACAGCAGGCTAGACCAATCATCAAAGGAGCCATTATGTAACAACTGACCATGATTGATCTTCGAGTCATGCTTTTTACTTTATCTCTACTATCCTGCTCATTGGACATAGCTGGCAAAAGAACAGAATCGATAGAAGTATTTATGTTTGTGACAATAAGTTGCGGAAATTTGTCTCCTTGGTTATAAAAGGCAAGATCAGAGGAAGAGTAGATTTTACCAATTAATAAATTACGTAAATTGTTGTATCCTGTATCTAATAATGCAGAGCACAGCAGCTTCCATCCAAACCCAAGCAAGGCTTTCAGTCTTTCCCAGGAGAATATTAACTTTGGTCGCCATCTTACTGTAATCCAAAGAATTAATGTATCAATGGCAGTATTGGATAGCTGCTGAGCAACAATAGACCACACACCAAATCCAGCATACGCCATAGCAATTCCAAGGAAAGCAGAAAAAACTGTTCCGCCTAAGGTTGCATAAAAAAAGCGTTTAAAAAGCATGTTCCGTGAAACATAAGATTGTTGAACTCCCTTTACACCAGAAATAATGATGGTAAAGCTGATTACTCTTACAATTGGAACAAGTTCTGGCTTCACGTAGAAAGAAGCAATATAAGGTGCGGCAAAGAACATTATCAAATATAAGATAATGCACACAGCAAAATTAAAGTAAAATACCGATGAAAAGTCCAAATCATCTGCATCCTTCTTTTGAATAAGTGCTGTGCTTAATCCGCTATCTACAAACACTTGCATAATAGTTGTAAAGACCGTAACAAGCGCTACTGTTCCATAGTCTTCTGGCATTAAAATACGAGCTAGAACTATGGAAACTATGAAGGTTACCAACTGAGCCCCACATCGTTCTGCAAACCGCCATATGAAATTTGAAAATACATCCTTCTTATTCATATAACATAACCTTAAAAACGATCCTAAATTTCAGTATCAATTCTTTAATAAGGCACTTAAAATAATCCAATTTATTGCTCGGATAAAAAGCATTTATTGTAAATTCATTTTCTTGAATATGTATAATATCAGATGCCTTTTGAATATTTTCTGGCAGGTAAAAATCTATTTTGCTTGAAATAACCTGTTTAGAGTAAAAATCTTCATTCTTATTATGGCAATTCACTCCTGACCCATCCCATCCGTTATTTCGAACTAATGAAGTAGTAGGCATCAAACAATATTTATTTTCCAACAATTGGTAACAAGATAATCCTATATCATTTGGGATAAGCCCATGATTACCATATAGCTGACTTACACAATATACATAATTTTTTTTCGATTTTTTTCTCAAACTCTTTAGTTTGACAAACACCTTTTTATTATAGTATCCATTTCGAAGCTGATTGCCTATCTTGTCATACTTTTTTAAAAAAGTACCGAAGCCCCATGCCGACACAAAAGATTGCTCTTTTATTACACCAAGCCCTCTATCAATCCATTTTACTGGATATGAGTAACCACACACGCACATTAGGTCGTCATCATCCTTAATCAAATCCAATCCCAAATTCATATATTCCAAGTAGCAAGGTGAAAAAACGTTGTCATCTTCCGATAGAATAAAACGATCATATTTGTTTCTTATTTCATTTATTAAACTTTCGATATTTTCGGTTGCTCCAACATTTCTTTGGTGCTGAATAACATTTACACTCCTAAATCCTTGTATACCTAGGCTCAAGTAATCTTTTATCATATCATACCCTTCGGTATATTTTTCATTTGGCGGATAATCTAATCCAATGTATAAATCAGTTTTTTCAGCAAGTTTATTTTTTTGAAGCGAAGAAATCAAATTTACAAAGTGATCATACCTGTTTAATGTTGGTATTAAAACCGGAGCATAAATCATAAACACTCTCCTTTTTAGTTTCTCTCAGTCTTTTTTCTCTTAACAATACGCTTTTTTATAGTATATAGCGTATAATATAAATAAAAATCCATTTTACAAAATAAAAGCAAAAATTTATTAGTGTTTCTATAATGTTTGAAATAATAATATATTGATTCAAAGTTCCATTTTAAGGCTTGATTAACAGTAGAATTGTTTTTAACAGTAACACCGTGTTCGTGAATCACTGTAAAATCATTATAAAAAAATGTTTTATATCCTTTTTTTTGTAAGCGTTCACTCAAAATCATCTCTTCAGCATATAAAAAAGTATTCTCATCAAACATCCCTACTTCAAAAAATGATTGTGTTCTAATAAACATGAAACACCCCATGACCCGATAGCAGTATTTACTTGAATCGTTGAAATCTAAATCATCCTTACTTTTTACTGTCTTACAAGACATTATATGCCAATATGGATTTATTAAATACACATAAGCACTCACTTTTTTATGAGGACTTTGTGCTTTACCGTCGATACCAATTATTTTAGGTCCGATAACAGCAATCTTTTTGTCACGTTCAAATATTTCTATTATTTTGGTAAAATCTAAAGTTTCGGTTAATACAAGATCATTATTGGAAACAAGAATATAATCATCATTGTAATATTTTTTAGCAATGATGGCACCTAAGTTGTTAGCCTTGGCATATCCTAAATTCTTACCAGTCTTTACATAAAGTAATGATATATTTGAACAAATCAAAACAGTATAATTATCGTATAATTCTCTTGTACATTCTGTACCCAATGTATCAAAAAACAATCTGCTTATTTTCTCTTCATTTGAATCTGCATTATCAACAATTATAAAATGTACATCTTCAAAACAATCTATTCTATTTTTTAAATGATTTATATAATTTACTGTCTTTTCAATAGACTTATAATCAACAATTATTACCGATAACATAGTTCTCCTTCCTCATAAATAACAGTTTTTCAGTTTCGAAAACAAATTATATTATATATGTTTATCTATAATATAGACACCTAATATAAATAGCACAGTTATTTATGCGACTACTGATTGTCATATAATTTGTTCAAAAGAAATACTTTTCTATCTCAATATACTCTTTCTTAAAATCGAATATGTAAAATTGTAAGAGGTTTTGCTTCTCGTTCCTGTTTCATGAGGTATTTCAAGGTCATAGTTACATATTTGTGAAATTCAAAATACAGAATGGTAAGCACATCCCCCAATAATGAAACTTGATGGTTGGCGAGAAATTTGGTAAATATTATAAGTACCTATGCTACGATTTGGTTATTCTTGTACACTGTTTACCGGATGTGGAATATTACGAGCATAATAAATTATCCCTCTACAGAATAAACATGACTAAATGCATCTAATTGAACAATGATTATTAATCACACTTTATTCTATACAGATGTAAGATTGAATGCATCATGTGTTACATTGTCATCTTTCTTCTCTTAGGTCGTGAAATAGCTTAATTCAGATCTGAAGTGTTTACCCAGTATACTCTCATACTAACACAAACTTTGCTGCATATTACTTGATATATTTGCTTATCAATCTACGATAAAAGATATAACATTCATCTATAAAATCACCAAGTTACCAATTAAACCTATCTATTTGCTATTTCTTCTATTCTTCACCTTAATATCAATATATGTCTTTATACCCTTAATTCCATGTTTCTTTACTTCACAAGATAACTCAACAATATTATTAGCGATTTTTACACCAAAATATTTTGCCAATTTTCTTGACTTTTCAATCTTCATTTTTTCTTCATCTGTTTTCCATGAGCCTGCAAAATGATGAATTGCAAAAGTATTATCACTAGGAGTCTCAATTCCTGTATCATATGACTTAGCAGTAAAATAATCCCATGAATAAAAAGAATAATTTAAATTTGAATCTTTTAGTACTTTAGCCATCACTTGTGGAAGTGGTAATTGATCAAAGCTTCCATCCTCTTTTATAAAATGTCTATTTTCGTATCTCCTTAGGCAGGACCTGATAAATTCATTCCCTTTTTCGGCCCCAAAACATCCTGCTTCTATCCATGGTTGATTAGGGCGTTCAAGAGCCATCATATATTCACTATCAAGTAGTGGATTAAAACTCTTTATGACTTCTATATCCATATCCATATATATTCCGCCATAATTATAGATAGCATATAAACGTATATAATCTGCAGCAAATGCATACTTTTTGTTATCAAATGCTTCGCTTACCCAAACAGATGAACTTTTTTCAAATCGATTAAAATCCCACTTGATGAACTCATATTCAGGAAGTTTTTCTTTCCACGACTTCATGTATGTTTGCAAATCTTCCGGTACTGGATCGTTGCTTAACCAGCAATAATGAATTATTTTAGGTATCATCTTGTGTTACTCCTCCATTTACTTAAACAATATAGATTTATATGGTACAAGTGCTGTGTTATCTGTTGGGCACAAAAAACGTTCACACATCCAATAACACTACACATATTAAGCTTATCGTAAACGAACATTCTTTCTTCTTTAACCAAACAAATTTTTTTGAAAGAACATAAAACGTCAAATCTATAGATCGTATCCGCATTTAAATATCCGTCAAAACAATAAATATCAACCCTAATAGTATTTTTTGCCAAACTTATACTGGATTTTCTCAAAACACAATAATAGGTATTCTATCTACGATTATAATACAATAGTTACTTCATTGATTTATATTGAATAAATCCTTTCAAATGCCCTTTTAATTCATATTTATAAGTGGGTGATTTCAAAATTATTTTTGCTACATCTTTTAAAACTGTTTCCAGATAATATATGCTCACATTAAATTTATCTATATGTTTTCTTGTCAATGCTCCAAATCCAAGGGCATAAGAATTAATCTTTTTCGGATTTAGTTCAAGATAGTTTGAATTTTTTAGTTTTTCATGAGGATGTATAATTTTAAGGTTATCATAATAAGCAACAGTATACCCTACATCCAAAGCCCTGAGTAGATAGTCTGTTTCTTCACAAGAACCAAAAGTTGAACCGACACCAAATTTCTCATCAAACAAGCCTATTTCATCTTTCAAGCGCATTGGAAATGTAATACAAGGTGATGGACAATACCGTATCACTTCCCTTGTAGATAAAACACATCCACTTTTTATTTTACTATAATCAACAAAGCTTGCATTTATTATGGAATTCCACATATAACCAGAAAAAATTCTATTGTTAGGTTCTGTCTTTATTAATGAATCTAAAGTATATAAATAGTCTTCTGGATAATAAGCATCATCATCAATTAAACAAAAAAATTCTCCATCGGACATCTTTAATGCTTCATTTCTAGCTCTAGATAAACCTTTAAATTCAACTTTTCTGTATTTTATACATTTGAGCATGCTTTCATTTACTACATTTCTTGTAAGCTCATCCTTACTCTGATCAACAATTACAACCTCAAAGTCTTTAAAAATCTGTTTTGAGATAGATTCAAGACACAATTTTATTTCTTCATGTCTATTAAGTGTCCCAATAATTAACGAAAATCTCATATGCACCTTCCTATCTATCATTTAAAAGGCTTAAGTATATCATCTGCCATATTTAAATAATTATAATCTTCAAGTATTTTTTCTGACGCAAGTATAACACTTCTGTTATCATATACTTTTTTTGCAGATATAAGTGCATCCGCCAAATCATCGACATCGTTTTCTTTTACAATTACTCCATTATTATCATTAATCAAATCAAATGCAGATCCAACAGCATCTGACGCAATGATAAATTTTTTACATTGAATCGCTTCATTTACTGTTAATCCCCAGGCTTCTATAACTCCATGCTCAATTATGCTTGGTAATACAAATATATCAGTATTTAAAAAGTATTTATATCTATCAGATGGATTCACATATCCGACGAATTGAATGTTTTGAATGTTATATTTATTAACTAATTTTTTAAATTCATTTAGTTGTTCACCATCACCAGCGACTGTCAAAATTAAGGAATCGTCCTTAAGTTTATTAAATGCTTCTATGAGAACTCTTAAACCTTTTCTTTCAATTACCCTTCCGAAGTACAGAACTCTAATCTTATTGTTCTGGTGTTGAGGATACATATCTTCTCTTATTTCCATCATACTAGTATCATGTATTTTAAACAAATGTTGTTCTTCAATTCCCAAGTTCACAAAATATTCTTTCGTTTTAACACCAGGATACCAAATAACATCGACATTCCTTAAAATGAATCGAGCCACACTTCTCTGCAATAAGTTTTTCATTTTTTTTAAAAATGGTTGCCGATCTTTACTTGGTTCCCATTTTTCCCAAAAATAACCTAATTTTGTGTTGTTCTTCTTGTTTTTACAAATGTAATATGAGATGATCGCATCCCTAAATGAATCTAGTGTTGGCAACACACAAAGTTCGTAGTCACCCTCAGTCATTTTTGCAAATATAAATTTCGATATTTTAGTCTTTGGAACGTAATCTACATCAAATTTTTCATCTATTAAACCTACCGTATTTCCATATATCTTTTGTGTTAAATCCGGATTTGTTAAACAAACTTTTAAATTAGACATTTTGGATAATTGTCTGAAGAAGGGCAACCTGTACGACGCTATTGTATTATGAAAAAAAAGAATATTCATAACTCTCCTCCTTACTATGATCTGAAGAATTTCTAATGAAATAGGAATGTATTATATGGAGTCAAAGTGCTACTTGAAATGAGTGTAGATGTAAAAGACCATACATCACAAAACGCTATCATTCCCAGGAACAATGCCTGTTTCCATTTAAATTTTCTAACGTTAAATATCCCCGGATGAGAACTTATCACATCACTTAGAATGAAACATTCAACTACATAGAAATTCGAAGCAAGACGAAATCCTATTGTATCTAATCCTAGGAATATGATGTTTAATACACTTCCCAAAAAGTATAAATTAAAAAATATGTGACTATCAGTTTTTTTCTGTAGGTAATACAAAGAAATTCCGGGGACGATTATTCTTATATAATTCAGCGCATCAAATGCCTGCATTTTATCCCCAGAGTTTATAATATACTGCACACCTTTTATTACGCCATTAGAAGATCCGTTTATAAAAAAAGAAAATTTCTGAAGAAACATTATTGCTTGATCGAAAAAAAATGTTCTAAATATTACTGCAGCAAAATAAACTATCACAAGCTTATAAGCATTTAAATTAATCTTCTTAACTATAGGAGCTAAGAATACAACAACAGCCGAAGAATGGAACAAAAGCGCAATTGCTGAGAAAGCAAAATACTTTTTAACTTCTTCTCTCTCTAGTGATATGTATGCAAGCATTACAAACGTTATTGCTAGCCCCTGCCTCATAGCATTTAGTTCAAACAAAACATAAAAACGTAAATAATAGCACAAAAGTACTGTAAATGGATATTTCATCTTATTGAATATCCAGCCTTTTAGCCCAACTGATATAATTGCAACTGTCAAGCAAAATACATTAAAGCTATGTGTCAATGCATAAATAATCTTATTCAACAAGGTATAAGCCACTTCGAGGCTTGATGATTTTTCAATCCCATAGAAGATATTGTTATAATGCCAGTAATCCGTTTCTAATCCATATCTGAAGCCTGAAATACAAAGCAATAAAATACACAAAACAATAAATATTGTTCTTTTATTTTTTATACTCTTGTTAAGCAATTCTAAGATTGAAAAAAACGCTAGCAAGATTAGAGAAAACACATATATAGCCATTTTTCGCTCCTTTCTTGAACGTATCTAGATAGGCAATCTCTGTTTTAATCGGAGAACACCTTAATTAATATATCGGATTGCATTTTCCAGTTATATTTTGAAATATCTATATCGCATTTATTCTTATATTTATCGCAGTATATATTTTTTATTCTAGCCATTAGACTCTTAATGTCCTTAGAATTAAAGTAGGTTACATTATGTCCTAATATCTCCGGCATAGATGCTGCATCTGATGATATTACAGGTGTTCCGCATGCTAATGCTTCTAACGGAGGAATACCAAATCCTTCATACAAAGAAGGAAAAACAAATACCTTTGCTAATTTATATATAGCAGGTAAATCCTCATCATCGACAAAACCTGTGAAGTGAACGTGTTGTAGGAATTCTTCTGGGTATCCTTTAAGGAAATCTTCCATCTTCCATCCTTTTCTTCCGGCAAGTACAATTTCATCTATAATTCCTTCATGAAAAAGAGAAGAGTAGGCATCCAACAGTAATCTAAGGTTTTTTCTAGGTTCCAACGTCGACAAGCACAATACGTAATCTTTAGGCAGACTATATTTTTCTTCTACTCTCTTTTTCTCCTCGCCAGTTAATTCAGAGTTATTGAACTGATTTGAAATTCCATTGTAAACCACAAATACATTCTCTGGTTTTACTCTTAGAATCTTGCAAATTCTCCCTTTTGAAAATTCTGATACCGTTATAATTTTCTTATTACACAGAGAAGCTTTCCAATACATGATTTTAAAATACCAAATCATATATTTCTTATTACTTCCAGGGCAGTCCCAACAACTCAAATCATGAATTGTATTAAAAGCGTTTTTATTAAAAAAGAAGAAAGGTGCGGGAAACGCAGGGAAAAAATATCTGTCAGCTTTTATGCCTAAAAGTTTTATTGGTAATATTAGCTGGTTGAAAATTAATTTATTTCCACCGTTTATAACTATTTTTTCAACATCTTCATCTTTGAAGTCTTTGTAAACTTCATTCTTAAACAAAAGAATCCAATGATGCTCTGTATTCTTAATCAACTCTTTAGTAATTGAAAGAGCGAATCTTTCTATACCTGAAAAATTATCTGCAAGGGAAGTCAAATCTACACATATACGCATTACTTCTTTCCCCTATACTTAATCGCCAATTCAAATATCAGCAAATCATCCACAAGATATCGTTTTGCCATACGCTTTGGATCCTGTGTAATTCTAAACAGCCATTCCAAGCCATGGTCAGCCATCCATTTAGGAGCTCTCTTGATGTTTCCTGCTTCAAAATCAAAACTTGCTCCAAGACCAAGAGAAACAGGAACACCAAGTTCTTTACTGTGGTAGTACATAAACTTTTCCTGTTTTGGGCATCCCAGACCAACAATTAAAATATCTGGATTTGCTTCTTTTATCATTTCCTTTATTTTCTCCATCTCCTCGTGGTCTTTTTCAAAACCAAAAGGAGGAGAATATGTACCAACAACCTGCAAACCATCAAACTTCTTTTTCAGGTTTTCTGCTGCCTTTGCTGCTACACCTTCTGCAGCGCCAAGGAAGTACATCTTATATCCTTTTTTTGCCGCCACATCACACAAACGTGGGAAAAGGTCTGAACCGGAGATTTTCTCCTTAATTGGAGTGCCATACCATTTTGCAATCCACAAAAGAGGCTTTCCATCGGTCAGAATCAAATCCGCATTTTTATATACATCAACAATCTCACCACCACGTTCTAACTGTACGATGTGATCAACATTTGGAGTAACAACATATGCACCCTTTTTTGTTTGAATCAGATTGTCGATTTCTTCCAATGCTTCCTGCATGGTTAGATTGTCAATTTCGGTATTCATAAATTTAATTCTGGCCATCTTCTCTCCCTCTCTATCAACATCTAATCTTCAATACCGAGGTATCCCCGATAATCAAGCATCTGCCTATCCCAGCTGGCAGAAAAACTGTCTCTCCCTTAGAGAATCTAACCGGCTTATCTCCATCCACTTCAACTTGCCCATATCCATCAAGGCACATTAAAACCTGGAAAGAATTCTCCATTACCGAGAATGAGAAACCTTTTGTTACCTGGATTCGCTCAGTTTCAAAATACTTACATCTGCAAAGAAGCTCCCTTGAACAACCAGGGTAGTACTTCACGAGTCTCTTTTTTTGCTTTATGTCCGGGGCAATACCCATGTTCATAACCTGAACAGCCTTATCGAAGTGAAGTTCTCTTTTCTTCCCGTTTTTATCTACTCTGTCGTAATCGTAGACTCGATAAGTAACATTCGAGCTTTCCTGTACCTCGGCAAGAAGTATTCCTTTACCAATTCCGTGAACTGTACCGGCAGGAACGAAAAAAAGGTCACCTTTGTGAACCTCGACCTTTTGTAGATGCTTATCCAGCTCCCCTTTTTCTATAGCTCTTTCCAGTATCTTTTTCGATACCTTATGCTTAAAGCCATAGATCAAAGATGCACCTTCATCTGCATCAATGATGTACCACATCTCGGTTTTCCCGTTATCTTTTTCCTTCTCCCTGGCATATTCATCATCTGGATGTACCTGAACTGACAGGTCTTTCTTTGCATCGATGAATTTTGCCAATATTGGAAATTCTCCATTTGCCTTTGTCCCGATATACTCAGGATGTTCGTCTAACACTTCTTTTAGTGTTTTTCCTTTGTATCTTCCATTGGCAACGTAACATGGACCATCGGGATGAACCGAGCATTCCCAGGATTCGGCAAGAGGATTCATATCAATCTTCTTACCATATTCATCCTTCAGCCTTGTTCCACCCCAAAGATAATCCTTTCCAGAGGGTACCAGTTTCATGATTTCCATCATGCCCACCTCCGTTTATTTCAAATCAAACTTAATCTTGTCTGCTACGCTGATTTCGTCTCCAATTTGTACTTCCACAATATCCAGAGCTGTGATTGCCTCAACGGTATGCTTACATCCAGCTGCAATCGTAATCACATCTCCAGCTCTTAACATCTGTTCCATACCGTCAACAATTGACTTGCCTTCACCAGATACAACAGTCCAGACTTCTTCTCTGTGGTTATGCATGTGGTAAGTCATATGCTCACCAGCCTTCATTGACACTTTAACGGTCATAGAACCAGGCTGAACATCGATGACTGTATATGTACCCCAGGACTTCTCAACATACATCGCTTCAGTTTCAATCTTCTCAACATATGGTTTCATGTAGCCACTGCGTTCTTTATCGGAGATAAGAATTCCATCTCCACTTGCAGCAACAATCATATCTTTACAACCCATGCAGAGAATTGGAATGTTGAGCTCATTTACAACATTTGTGTTTTCACATTCCTCGTCCAGAACTACCTTTCCCTTGGTCTTATTAGCCATGACCTCAGCCATCATGTTCCAGGTACCGACATCTTTCCAGTCACCGCTATAACGGAGAACCTGAATAGATTCTTCTTTCTCAACTACCGCATAGTCAAAACTTATCTTCTTCAATCCATCATACTTATTAAATAAGTCTCGATAATCCGTGAAGTCGATTAAGGAATGAGCCTTTGTGAGGAGATAAGAAAGCTTGAATGCAAAAATGCCTGCATTCCACAGTGCATTTTCCTTTATATATTTCTCAGCAGTTTCTCTATTAGGCTTCTCTTTGAATTCTTTTACCTTGCTTACCTTTTCTCCGCTAAGTGGCATGATATAGCCATACTTTTCGGAAGGATAGGTAGGCTCAATTCCCATCAGAGTAAGATTTGCATTTCCTTCTTCAGCCAGTTTCTGGAGCTGTTCCACTGCTTCGTAGTAAGTATTGTCAACATACGGGTCAACCGGGCAGACAACAACCGCTTCATCCTCTCCTACTCCAAGCTCATCATGGAGATATGCTGCAGCAAGAGCGATTGCAGGGAATGTGTCTCTACGACATGGCTCAATAGAAATGCCAACATTATCACCAAGCTGATTCTTGATTGCACTAGCCTGAGATTTGGATGTGGCAATCGTAATCTTTGCCTCTGGATCTACAGTAGTGATCTGTCTGTAAACCCTCTGTACCATAGATTCGTACTCACCATTATCGTCTTTGAACAGTTTAATAAACTGCTTACTTCTTACATCATTTGAAAGAGGCCAAAGACGCTTGCCGCTTCCACCAGAAAGTAAAATGATATTCATATGTCTCTGTCCTCCGTTATTTCAATCCAAGTTTTGTCTGAATGGTATTCTGGATTTCCTCCAGCTTCTTTTCTGCAGCAGCTTTATCCGCACCCTTGACGCTGTAGTAAATCTTGATCTTCGGTTCCGTACCAGACGGACGAACAGCAATCCAAGAACCATCCTCCAGAACGTACTTCAAGACATTGGAGGTCGGCAGCGTTCCGAAGCCTTCCTCTGCATCCATGGACTTGCTGTAGTCTGTCACAGAGGCAGTACCCTCAAACGGAGAATCAGATGCCCGAAGCGCAGTCATCATAGAAGCGATATTCTCCAGACCGTCCTTACCTTTTAAAGTAAAGCTATCCAGCGCATCACGGTAATAACCGTACTCGGCATAGATTGCGTTCATCTCATCCATCAAAGTCTTACCATTTGCCTTTGCCTCTGCTGCCATCTCGCAGATAAGCAGAGAGCTTACAACCGCATCCTTGTCACGAGAATGAGTACCAGCGAGATAGCCGTAGGATTCCTCATAGCCAAACAGGAAATCATAATCTCGCTCTTTATTCCCATTCCGCTTTGCCTGCTCAAACTGATTGATTTTCTCACCGATGAACTTGAAGCCGGTCAGCGTGGAGAACACAGAAATTCCATGCTTGCGGGCGATATCGGCTCCCAGCTCTGACGTAACGACTGTCTTTACCACAGCCGGATGCTGATATTTGCTCATGTCGGTGTGCGTCAGGATAAAGTTCATCAGCAGCGCTCCGACCTGATTTCCGCTCATCAGCTGATAACCGTCCGCAGTTTTCACCGCAATACCTACACGGTCGCCATCTGGGTCAGTTCCCAATACGATATCCCCTCCAGTGCGTTTCGCCTGAGCAATACCAAGCTCCAGAGCACGGTGGTCTTCCGGGTTCGGAGATACAACTGTCGGGAAATCACCATCCGGATTCACCTGGTCTACAACCGTATCGATCTGTGTGAATCCATCCATTCGGAGTACCTTCTGGACAGGGACGTTGCCCGTTCCGTGAAGAGGCGTATACACAATCTTCAGATTACGCTTTGCAGCGAGATCCGTGTATCTGCTCTGCTTCAGAACAGCCATAACAAAGTTGTCCGTTACATCCACCATGAAAATCAGCGAATCATCGCCGGTGAAGTTAATAGTATGGTAATCCGTGATGGCATCGACATTGCTTATAACTTGTTTCGCCTGCCCAGGAACGAGTTGACAACCAAACTCGTCATATACTTTGTAACCGTTATACTCTTTCGGATTATGGCTGGCAGTCACAACAACACCTGCCAGTGCATTCCAGAATTTTACTGAGAAGGAGAGCTGAGGGGTAGGACGAGCATGTGCATGGAGATAAACACGAATGCCCATACCGCTCAGTACATTCGCTGCTGTCCGGGAAAAGAATTCACTATTGTTCCGGGTGTCATATCCAATAACCACACCGCGATTCTTGCAGGCTTCTGCGCCATAGGTATCCAGCAGATATCTTCCAAGACCCATTGTTGCCTTACCTACAGTGTACTTGTTCATGCGGTTGGTACCGGCACCCATCACACCACGCAGTCCGCCCGTGCCAAATTCAAGATCGCGGTAGAATCGATCCTCGATTTCTTTTTCATCCTTAATGGCTTCAAGTTCCTTACGAGTTGTCTCATCAAAGAACTCGTCATTCAGCCACTGTTCATATCTTTCCCTATAGCTCATAATCTTTTCTCCCTTTACTCTCGGTTTTCTTCTATATTTATCTGCCCATCTCTGACCATTCTTCTTTTCTTCTATTCCGGTTCCTCACCGTTTTTCTTCTCTTCTCCTACCCCATTCACCCAGTGTACCTTCAACTTTCTTTTACCCCTCACTTAAAATTACTTACCAAACCTATTCTTTCGGTGCTGGTATTAGTGAGAATGCTTAGAAATAGTACATATAAGGTAGGGTGGGAAGAATGGTAAACCAATCAATACTTCATCTACCCATTCTTTACATGCATACATACCAACTGTTTCATTATTTGCTACTACAGAAACATTATTAATTTGATTTCCAATCAAATCCTTATCCAATAATGCAACACCAACAATGTCATAACGTGAATAGTTATTCTTTTCAACATTATCAATGACTTTATCTGCAATAGTACTAGATGTAACAATTAATAGTTTTCTTCTCTTACCACTATTCACACCCTTTTTTATATGAGTCTTCCACAGTTCTCTTAATATATATGTCAATATAAAATAAATGCCGATTGTTAAGAATAAAATAAATCTTGAAAAGAAAACTCCCTTTTGAACTGTAAATAAATATAAAACAGCCAATAAGCAAACAATAAAGCTATGTTTTAATGTTTTTACAAACTCTTGATAATGTCCTCTTTTTAATACACCCTTTAATGTACCAAAAATCAGTAAAATCATTAAATCAGCCACTTCTAATATGATAGCCATATTTCTATACAAGTAATCATTATATAGATGTATATTTCCATTCTTAATAAAGTAAGCCACCACAAATGCAATTTGCAAACATATCATATCAAGAATGATAAAATCGATATGCTTCAACCACCCATTTGCATTCTTCCTATACATAATACTCTCCCATTCCTATAAACATAAAAAAAGCTTATTAGAATTTACAAGTCTTAATAAGCAATGAAATATGAAATTTTAGATACACTCCTCCCTACCCATAACCCAGTAGAAGATGAACGAATCAATCAAAAATGCGGTAAGCCAGCTACTTTTAATATCATCTAAATGTATCATTTTTATTCCTATTACCTTACAACAGTCATACTTATTTCACAATAAAACTATTGCCTAATAATTTTATCCTATATAGATAATTTGTCAATTACCATTTAACACTTGAAATTTCAAACAAAAAGTACAAAAAGTAAAAGATATACTTTACTTAAGCCAAATATTAAAAATATTAAGAAACAAAATAAATTTTATAAAATTTGCTTTATGTATAGAATAATTATACTGATTTAAAATATTGCTTTTATAACCAGTTGATTGTAAATGCATACACAAAATAAAACCTCCACTTAATCTCTATCTAAGCGAAGGCTCTGTTTATTCTTATTTAACTTTTCTTTTCTTTATTAAGATATAGATCATCACCGCAATACTTGATACCATCATCAAATAATACATTGAGGTTAAATTTGATACACCTGTTACAACTGTTTCTGTTTTCGCAGATTCTTTATCTACTTTGGTTTCAATGTTTATACTTGTGTTCTTATCAGAAGCACCTGCATGTTTAATTTTATCTTTATTCGAAGTATTAACTGAATGTAAGGGTTCTTTCTTTTCTTCATTGCTTGGTTTATTAGTTACTTCTGGTTTTATTTGTTGTGACTTGTTTTCTAAGATTGTAAATACATCATTCTCAATGATTTCATACTTATAATTTCTTGATTTACTTTTTACGGTAAGTTTATAATTGCCAACTTCTTCGCCAACTTCTCTTGTTAATATGTAATCCTCAGTTTCTAATACTGGATCCCTTTCTCCAACATATTTTTGATACTTATTTAATCTTAGTTGTACTGTTTGAGGTAGAATAGTAACCTTGAATGGAATAGATTCATAATAATTAGTATCAACATTGAAACTTACAATGTATTCTCCAACATTCTTAAATGCAATTGGACTAATAGAATCCACTTTACTATCAATCACAATATCAGAACCTGTATAGACATATTCTACATCTGGATGAGTTATTGTTGTTTTAACTATTTCTACATCCTTCTTATTCTTTGGCTCAAATTCAAATTTGTAGTTATCATCATAATCTGTTTTAAAATCACCGTTTACATAAGAACTTAATATAAATTCATAGTCACCATCATACTCACATAAATATCGTTTTTCTTCTGGATCTCCTTGTCTCCAATCCTTGTTATATTTTACTTTCACATGAACTACTTTTGGAGTAATTTCATACTCAATATAACTACCATCTGAATAATAAGCACGATACCTTCCACAATCCTTTGGAGCTTTAAGTACAAATTTATCATCATCAATTAGATGATAACCAATTGCATCATCAATCTCTATCTTTTGACCTGTATATTCAAAAGATAACACCTCCTCTTCTGCTTGTATACCAATTGGTACACAAAACATAAATAGCGCCATAAATACACCTAAAATTCTCCTCATATTATATTTTCCTTTCTATAGGTGAAACTCTACTTTAACTATATCAAAGAATGATATTATTCGCTACTACATAATATGATATTTCTTAAATTAAAGTACATATTTATAACTTTTTATATTTTGTTAACATGTCTAACCAAATAATGAGATTCAATTGAAACGATCTGTATATCTTTCAGTATGTTCCCATACTACAATATCTGGTTTATATTCAGCTAACATACTTTGTTCAAATGACCATATATTTACGGTTTGTACTTCTGCAAAATATTGACTTAAAATACTCAACATTTCATCTGAATACGAATCTCCTATTACCAATATTTTTTGTCTGATTTTATTTTTGTGTTTACTGTAGCTGCATCTCATTGATATTGAATATCATTATTAAATGTATCTTGCATATCACATAAACGTGCTAAATCTCCAGAATAATGATTTGTGATTTTGCCAAACTTAACATCCTTTAATTTATTTGTTTTCCCATCAATCTTATCCTTTAATGCCTGTACAGTAACAAAAGCACCTATTTGATTAAAGTGTGTATCGCTCTTATAAAAACTGGCTTTATCTTTTTCGCTTTTACAAGTGATGGTTTTGCATCCACTACATTTAAATCCGTATTTTCTTGTAAATACTTCATTAATAAATCTGTCTTTGAAGTTTTATCCACTCTTTCAATTGTGTCTGGCATAAATTCAGGATATACACTTGCTTTATTTGGAATCGAAAGAATATAAAAATCCATTCCATAATTTGTAAACTGATTTCTTTCATTCGTTAGTTTATCCGCAAATGCCTGCATAGTAGCCTCATCACAATGATTTGTACCCTGATAATCTGAAATCGGATCTCCATCCTCTGTAGATTTATAGAATAACCAATCTTCTTTTCCAAGTAATACCTGAGTCGATTCAATATATGTATTTCCTGAAGTTTTCTTTGTTACTTCACTAGCTACTATTGCTCCTTCTTTTTTACCCGTTAAATTCGACGTAAAAGAATCTACGGCACCTTTTACTCCTGATTAATCTTTCTTTGTTTCTAGTTCATGTCCCTTAACAACATCACTCACCTTTTCATCCTTTTTAAATAAAGAAATTGTTTGGTTGAATAATGTTGAAATGGATATCCCAAAAATCACGAAACAAAATACGAACATTATTTTTTTAATTTCATGGTTTCCTCCTAGAAATTAAAACAAATAAATGGATTATATGCATTTGAGAAAACAAAGATAATACTCAAATACAAGATTCCACACATACACACGACATACAATATGTTATAGACCATATTCTTTTTAAATATACGATTAATATTTTAAAGATAGGGAAGCAACAAAGAATACCCATTATAAAATATAGAATGCATTGTTTGAAATATTGAATCACATAGTCATCCATAAATCCTTTACAACCAAATCCAAACATAGAACGAATATATACGAGCGTGGCATTTAAACTATCACTTCTAAATAACACCCATCCCATCATGACAAAGAACATTGTGTATAGGTTTTTAAATTTTCCCATTTTCTCATCTATATGAAAGAACTTTTCGAGTATCAATAGCACAAAATACATGAGTCCCCACACAATAAAAGTCCAGTTTGCACCATGCCAAACACCGGTTAAAAACCATACAACAAAGATATTGAACACTAAACGAGCCTTACTATTTACTTTAGAACCACCTAGTGGAATATAAATATAATCTTTAAACCATGTTTGTAAAGAAATATGCCACCTTCTCCAGAATTCTGAAATACTCTTAGAAATATATGGATACTTAAAGTTTTCTAGGAAATGAAAGCCAAACATACGACCCAAACCAATCGCCATATCCGAATAGCCTGCAAAATCAAAGAAGATTTGAAGTGTATACGCAATCGCTCCCATCCATAATAATAAGAATGAATTGGTTGGCTAATAATACTTTTTTCCTAAACCAATGATAAAAAGATTTACACCCACCGCAAAATCATTCAAATTCTCTTTTCGATGCTCAATCTCATTCGCCACTGTTTCATAACGTACAATAGGACCTGCAATCAATTGTGGAAATAAAGAAATATACAGACCAACATTTAAAAATTGAGTTTGCACCTTCCCCTTACCACGATACACATCCACTACATAAGAAATAGCTTGGAATGTAAAGAAAGAAATTCCAATTGGAAGAGCTATCTTAAATGTATCTGCTTTACCCGTGAAAATTGAAACAATATAATTGAAATACTTAAAATATCCCAGTATACAGACATCGATTACGACCATTAAGAATAGAATCAACTTCTGCATTTTCTTATCGTCTGAATATTTATTGATTAATAAACCTAGTCCATAATGCAATAGAATCATAAAAAGCATCAAGAAAACATATTTTGGTTCTCCATATGCATAGAATAATAAACTCATAATAAATAGAAATATATTCTTACCCACTGTATGTTATCTTAACACAAGATAATATACAGCTAATACGAAAGGTAAAAATAGAAACAAAAATACTTCACTTGGAAATAACATACCCTTTGACACTCACAATAAAAGACTTTTCCAAAACGGAAAAGTCTTACACCTTAATGACGAACTAAAACAATTCTATTTGCCTAACACATTTTATCACTGATAATTATTTATCCAATGCATACCAAGCTTTTCCTTCATCTTTCCATCCAAGGGAAACTAACCACTCATGTTCTGCCTTATTTACAGTATAGTTATGATTATTCGCAAAGGCATTTGGATTATATTCTCTTAATAATGGAACACTTGATTTATCATCAGGATTTGCTGAATACCAGCCTATACCTTCGTACTTCCATCCTGCTTTTACCAACATATCTTTTTCCGCTTTATTCATTGTGTAGTGGTGTTCTCCACCATTCGCATTATACAAACGATATACAGGATAATCTGAACTATCCGGAGCAATCCAACCAATACCTTCTGAAATCCATCCTAAACTAACTAACCAATTTTTTTCATTTGTATCTTTTGTATAGAAATGTTCACCACTATTTGGATTATACAATCTATGCATACCACCAGGAATTGAATCCACATAGAAAGTAGTTCCAGTAATAGAATTTGCTCCACTATATACATGCATTATGAAAGTTCCTGTCTTTTTAAATGAATCTAAATTCACTTCTGTATAGAAAGATCCATTTGATTCTTTTTTCGTATCAAACCATTTTAAATCTGTTTGATTACTATCTTCTGACCATATCGCAAAACGAATACTTGAATATGATTTTGTTGGATAATAACGAATCGTCATTTTATCCTTATTCTTATTCAACACAAAATCAAAACCATCTATTTTAGGAATATAGAAGCTCTTTGATCTTTGTTGAAGCCACGTAACCGTAGTGTTTACAGCACCCTGCCAGGTTGAATGATTCACATAACCACCCTTACCATTTGGTTTGCCTAAAGTATCCCAACGAATATAATTCATATCTACAGATGATTGTATTTCATTTGCCTTATTACGAGCTAGAGTACTCGCATTATCAAAAAAAGATTTATTTGTATTGTAGTAATTACTTATATATTTAGAAAATGCAGGAATTGATAATAATGTACTAAATAAATTTCTTAGATAAATATATAGCTCATTACTAGAACCATAATAGTTCATACAACTATCAAAATCCCAAACTGGACCTAAATGGATGACATCATTAGCTCCATCTTTATACCAGAAAAAGCTTGTAGTAACAGATTCCTCATTCAGCATATATTCATTGATTAAATAATATTGTACAAAAGAATCCACATCTATATATTGCTACAACAAATCAATCGTAATATCCTTCTTTTTTGTATTTAATAGAGTACTATAGAAATCTGTTAAAGAATCATTAAAAATTGATATTGCCTTTTGAACATGTTCCTCATCCTCATTTACTGTTTCTTTAACCGCAAACTTAGCTCCTAATATAGAATTCTCAAACCAATGATCCTCTTGTTTATAGAAAGCATCATCCCATTCAGCCAAAATACCATACTCATTTTGTAAATTCACTCGGCTCGAATTGATTTCCACTTTTTCTGTTACCAAATAATTTCCCTGGTATTCTCCACCAATCCATAAATCTACATATTGACAATGAATTGGATATTGTGAGTTAAGATTTTGAGCTAAACTAAACGCAATATAATTTTTTAGTAAAGAATCATCACTACTATTCGCTAATAAAACCCATTTCTTTGCTTTTCCCATTCCAAACAAAGACGTTTTCTTGTCAAACTTAATCTGATATCCCTTTTTATCATAACTCGTCCAAGAAGTATTACCGCGACCCTTAATTTCTACATTTGTAAAGGAACTTGTACCACTCGAATCACCTAGTATCAAAGTATTGCCAGGATGCTTGATATTCTTGTCCGCTTTAATTGTATCTAGAGTCGTATCCTTTAAATCAATATATAAGCTTGGTAAACTCGATTTTTTATACACCACTGTAATAGGTCCATTTAAAGCATCCTCTAACATACAGGTATCATTCGAATCAAAAGATACATCTTTTGTCGCCTGATGTTTATTATTATCAACATATGTTAGAGTTACATTTTTTGAATCCGAAGCCATCATAAACAAATAATATTGATTTGTCTTTGCATCATAATAAGCTTGAATCGTTTGTCCACCCGCATTTTTCGCATATAAGAAGAAATTTTCTTCGATAGCCCGCTCTTCCGTTTCAGATTCACCAACATCTGAATTTGCCACTTCATTACTTTCTACTGTGTCATTTTCTTCTCCACCTAAAACTGTTTCTCCAGTAGTTTCATTTTCACCTACACCTGAATTTGTTGCCTCATTAATTTCTGTTGTTTCTTCTGCACTCACGTATGTGACATTACATACGCATGTTAAAGCACATAACGTTAAAGCTATTATTCTTTTGTACGCTTTCATAAATACGCTCCTTTTCTCTGTTCATTATAACAAAAAAGCCATATGGGATAAACCATACGGCAATTAATTTACTTGGTAGCGTACCAAGCTTTTCCTTCATCTTTCCAACCAAGACCAACTAACCAATTGTGTTCATTTGTATTTGTTGTGTAGTTATGATTGTTTGAGAAAGCATTTGGATTGTATTCTCTTAATAATGGAACACTGTTACTGTCATCAGGATCTGCTGAGAACCAACCAATTCCTTCATATTTCCATCCAAGTTTAACTAGATTATTCTTTTCAGCTACATTCATTGTATAATGATGCTCACCACCATACATGTTATATAATCGATATACTGGATAGTTTGAAACAGTCGGTGCTTTCCAACCAACTCCTTCATACTTCCAGCCAAGACTTACTAAATGATCTTTTTCTGCCTTATCTGAAGTATAGAAGTGCTCTCCACTATTTGGATTATATATACGATACATATCACCAGAGCCTAATAAAACATATTGAGTATTTAATAATACTTTCATTCTGGAAACAATATCCGTTCCATAGTTTGCTCCAGTAGCCCAACCATCACCAGTCGGGTTTTCTCTTTTACCCAACCATTCAACATATGGAGCACTACCACGTTTTACATAGCCAAAACGATTATCTACACAAGCGTTGATTAAATTGTCTGTTGTTGCATAAGCTTTTAAGTGCTGAATTTGAGCACGAATTCCTTCACGAACACTCGCAAAAGAATTCCCAGCAACACCATTACCCGTAGCACCAAGACCTGCAAAATTACCTTGATCTGGTTTTACATCATGACCAAACTGTAAGAAACCCGTTTCCTTCATAGCCTGACAGAATGCAACTTCAGGACGAATATTTTCAACAATTGCTTCTTCATAGAAGATCTGACAGAATTCTTCAATATTTGCAGCACCCTTTTGAGCTAAAATGCCATCATATTGAGTGCCATATTTAGAGAACTTGTCATATGTACCACCATTATTAATAAAGTAATTTACCATCTGTGACACATTCGTTTTTGTTGCACCTGTAATTAATGTCTTTGTATCTTTTTTAGATAAACCTAACGCTGAAACAATACCATTCGCATCCGCTACACCTAATTTTTGTAACTTGGCATCTGAATTTAAATAGTTGTTGTAGTCTGATACACTATTGATAAAACAATGCTCAATAATCAATCCTGTTAATCCATTATATTTTGCATTACGAATAATTCCATAATAATCGGCAACAGAACCATCATCATATCTATATGGATCAGGGTACTCATTCGTATCAATTGTTCTAAATTTAATACCACGATCACGAATACCTAAAGACACCAATTGATTTTGAATAGCTTGTGCAACATTTTTTCCGTTTTGAGAAATGTCAGGACGCCAATTCGTATTTGGATAATACACTTCCGCTCCTACAGCGTATCCACTAGCTGAATTCAAATGAATACTAATCAAATATTGTGCGCCTTGCGATTTTGCATAATTAGCACGATCTTCAAGACTCGGATTTGTATCTCCTGTACGAGTCATGACAACATTACAATCATACTTTTCTAGTTCTTGTTTACAATATTGAGCAATTTTCAATGTCAAATTTTTTTCATAAACATTGTTAACACCAACGGCTCCACTATCATTTCCTCCATGACCTGGATCCAAACAAATTGTAAAACCCTCATTAGATTGTGTTGCAATATCTGAATCTTCATCAATCAAAGCCATAGCCGCCACAGGATCTGAAGCCATAATACCATCTGCCACTTCTTCAGAAGCATCATTCAAATTTGTTACTTGGATAACGGCATTACCAAGTTCATTATCTTCAGCAACATCTTGTGTCATATCTGGTAATGTCTCATCATATCCAGAATATTCTTGATCCACACCAAACTTAACATCCATACCTAAATCACTAAAGTTTAAATAATATTTTTCACCATTATAAGTATAATGAAGTGTTGCAACACTATATTCACCTTTATCCACAGAACTAAAATCCTTTGTGAACTTAACCAATTTATCAACTTGTTCACTAGCTTCTAAATCAAAAGTAGTTCCATCCATCTTTTGAACAGTAATACTAAAATCTGAATATCCATTCGCATCATTCAATGATAAAACAAAATTTTCAGTTGCAGGTGAATTCAACACAGGATTTTCTACTAAGAAATATTCCATCATACTTGAATCACCTAGTTTTTCATCCTCAGTCGAAGCTGCAGTTACCTCACTTTGTGTTTCCTCTTCATTCTCTTCTGTAGTTTCAGTTGAATTATCTTCATTTGTTTGTTCATCTGTTTGTACAATGGTTTCATCTTCTGCAAAAACAGTATACGTATTTGATAATGTAGAAAGAGACATAAACAAACTTAAAACTAATGCCAATACCGGTTTAAATCTTTTACTCATTATCTATCCCCCTTTCATAAAATACATTTTAATAAAATACGCTTTCAATTTCAATAAAATATATGTAAAATAACCAAAAAAAAGTCTAACCCTGTAAACAACATAAAATATTCACAAAGTTAAACTTCTACAAAAGCAGAAAATTCTAATGATGTTTTATATTAATGACACTAAATACAAGTCTATCCTTTGTCACTAACAACAATAAACAATATACAACCATTGCCAACGCAATTTGTAAAAGCGTTGTGTATATATGTGTTCCTAATAACATCCAAATTAAATATGCACTTAAACAGCTTATCATAGAATAAACCAAATACTTAAATACATTTCTGACAATTCCAAAAATTCGAATGTCTTTCATCATATAATAGAACTGAATAATTGTAACACTAAATTCAGCTACAATCGTACCTAACACTGCACCATAAACACCAATAATCGGTATTGTGATATAGTTAATGATGACATTAATTACTGCTGAAAAAACACTTGAAATTGTTAAATAACGTGTATTTTTAGTTGGCACCAAATATTGTGTGCTTGAAATGCTCGAAAGCCCTCTGGCAATAATAACTGGACAGAGTGATATTATGATAGATGACACTTGTAAATAATCTTTACCATAGAACCATGGAACAAAGCCCTGCGCAATACTCATCAAACCTAAACACATTGGAATAATTAAAAGTATTGAAAAATCAACAGTTAACTGAATACTCTTTGTTAAGGCTGATTTATCGCTATCAATAAAATATTTAGAGCTTCTAGGTAACATAACCGCACTAACTGACGTAATGACTGTTACAGGAATTTTTACAATCTTATCCGCTAAATCATAGTAAGCCAAAATAGCCGGATCTTGTAATAAATATTCCAACATGACTTTATCCATTTGATAATAGATTAAAATAACCGCTTGAGGCAAAGCAATCTTTAAAGTAGGAATAAAATGACGAAATGGATGTAAATCTCTTGCATTTGGAAACATAATGATTTGTTTAATATTCTTATAGCACAACAAAGTTGCGAAGACTTGACAACCACCAATCAAAAGAATATATTTCACTAAATCATCTGGTGTTTTAACCAAAGTAAAAATCAGAATTACATTTAGTACCTTAACAATCAAATTTCGAATAACAACCGTTTTAAAATCTTCTAGCCCATTAAACAACCATATAATATCTAAGAAACTACCCACAAACCACAATAACTGGTATAAAGAATAAACTTCATAACGAGTTCCTTTCATAAAGAAATAATAGAAGACATATGAAACAATCAACATCAAAGTTCTTAATATCAAAATTTCAAAGAATATTACGGATCTTTTCTCCTTATCATTCTTCACATAAGCTACTTCTCTAATAGCATAATTCGACAAGCCAATTAAGCCAAGCACTAATACAATTTGACTTACTGAATCAATATATGTATAAACACCTAAATTATTTGGCAATAATACACGAGAAATATAAGGTGAAGTAATCAAAGGGACTATAATAGCCAATAACTGTGTCGTACAACTATAGAATATATTTGTTATTGTCTTCTTCATATTATGCATCCCTATGCGCTAATGCGATTCCCTTTATGAAATCCTTTATAATAGGCTTATCTGTATTTCTATATACATACTGCTCTTTATGAATAGCATCCTTTAAAACAATACCACTATTCTTGAATACACCTTGTACTGCAAATGCTTCTCTTTTTTTCCAAAAGCGGTAACAATTCTTTACAACTGAATAATAAGGAGCATATGTGTTTTTTTCCTTCATGAACTCTAAAAGATAATCTAAAATTTCAATTCGCAATTCCGCATAATAATTGTCCCTATTCTTTTTATTACTTGTATCTTTAGAAAACAAACGTTTTATTAAATCGGAAGAAACACCTTTTAATATACCAATCGTATTATCGGAATGTTGTCTATATTTGATTAATTTTTTATCAATACAATACAAACCGTTATTCATTGCTGCAATCACAGCAAACCAATAATCATGTGCCCATTTTTCTCCATAAGGTTTAGCCAATTCTACCAATTCTTTACGAATTGCAGAAGTAGCACCTGTGACAAAATTATCTGCCAACAATTTTTCTACTTGTACTTTCGAATTCTTCATAAATTCTTTTCTAAAAGAAAGTGCTACAAATAAATCCCCTTTAGTTTGTAAATCCTGGTCTGTGACATCCGCATTGCTAAATACCAGCAATGCTTTTTCGTTCGTTCTAAACACATCACACATTAATTTAACTTTATCCTTATCCCACACATCATCTTGATCACAAAAGAAAATAATATCTCCCGAACATAATGATATAGATTGATAAAAATTGTTTTTAAACCCTAAATTATTAATATTTTTTATAATTCTATAATTAATTCCTTTATCTTTTAAGAAGTTTTCGGCAATATGCACCGTATCATCTGTAGAACAATCATCACAAATAATAATCTCATCAACTTGTTCTGATTGATTTACTATGCTTTCTAACTGACTCTGTAAATACATAGACCCATTATATGTACACATCGCAACAGATTTTTTCATCTTGCAATCCCTCCAAACAAAAAAGCTCAATATAAAATATATTAAGCTATTTTTACCTAAAATTCAATTTCCTTTAAATATCTTGCCAATGCGTCCTGCCAAGTAGGTAATGGTTTAAACCCATTTTCTACAAGTTTAGATTTATCCAAACGAGAATTAAATGGACGAGCAGCCTTTGATAAACCATACTCCTCTGTTGTTACAGGATTTACTTTTGTAGTATATCCAGCTTGTTTAAAGATTTCACACGCAAAATCATACCAGCTGATATATCCACCTTCATTTGTCGCATGATAATAACCATATTTATCGGTTTCAATCATGTCTACTAATAATCGTGCTAAGTCAAATGTGTATGTTGGCGTACCAATTTGATCATTGACAACTCGTAATGTATCAAATTTCTTTCCTACATTTAACATGGTCTTAATAAAGTTATTTCCATTCTTTCCAAATACCCACGCAATACGAACAATGAAATATTTAGATAACGTATTTGAAACAGCTAGTTCACCACCAAGTTTAGTCTGACCATATACATTCAATGGCTTATAATCTTTACAATCCGGTTGCCAAGGCTTAGTTCCTTGTCCATCAAATACATAGTCTGTAGAAATATAGACCATCTTCGCATCTACTTCTTTACAAGCATCCGCAATATTTTGTGTTCCATCCACATTGATAGCTTTTACCCTTGCCTGTTTATCTTCATCTTCAGCCAAGTCCACTGCCGTCCATGCTGCACAGTGTACAACTACATCTGGATTTACTGCTTTAATTGTATTCATTACAGCTTCTGAATTTGTGATATCCAAAGATACATATTCAGCCGTCGTTACATAAGAACCATCCTGAATACCACTATAACTTTCAGCTAAGTCTGTACCTACTCCCACATATCCTCTAGAAGCCAATTCATTCATTACATCATGACCTAATTGTCCAGCCACACCTGTCACAAAAACTTTCATTCTAATTCTCCTTCAAACCTTTTCAATAATTCAATCCATCTCTTATATGCATTCTCTTTACTAAACTCGTCAAAGTTTTTAAGTGCATTTTTTGAAATGTTTATTAACAATTCTTTATCATTCATTAATTCAGCCGTTCGATTCACAATATCTTCAACCGTATTTTCTACAAAACCATCTTCATTATCATGAATCACTTCAAAAACACCGTCTCCCCAATTTGTAGAAATGGTAGGTACACCTTTGGCCTTAGCTTCAATAATTGTCATACTCATTCCTTCAAAATCAGAAGTTAACCATAATAAAGAATAGTTATCGAAAATATTTTTATCATTACAGAAACCACATAAATGAACATTTTCACTTAAGTCATTTTCTTCAATTAGTTTCGCAATATCATCTACTAAGACTCCTGTACCATACATATCGAGTGTAAAATCAGGAATCAGTTTCTTCAATTGCTTTGCACACTCAATCATTTTCGGAAGATTCTTTTCTTTTCCAAATCGTCCCATATAGATAATTTTATGTTTTCTTATCTTTTCACCAATACTTACCGTATCATTGAAAAGTTCTTTATTAATAAAGTTATAAGAATATGTAGAGTTAAAATATTTACTTGCATTTTCCATATCAGACTTTGTTCTAAAAACAGTGATGTATGGTTTTGACATCAATTTACTTTGAAGTCTTCCTAATTTATTAGTTCCCCAAAAATACTCAAACTTTGTATGTATTTCCAATATAAATCGATTTTTTGAACTCATAAACATAGCAGCTGCAGGAGAAGAAACGATGATAATATCTTCTGAAGAAAAGAACTTTTTCATTTTAATACGTGATATGGGTATATAACAGAAATAACATAGCAATTTAAATAACTCTTTCAACAATAAAAGCAACTTAAAACTTTTCAAACTATCCGATATAATTTCCATCCTAGGAAAGAAATCGAATTTTGAAATATTTATGATTTCACAATCCGGAAACATATCATGTCTAGTAAGATTAGAATTAATGATACTAATAACCTTAATTGTATAGTCATCTTTTAATAATTGTATTAATGATGCATATGCTGAGACAAGTCCACCAGCTTCATTTGAATGTAATTTATCAAACACAATATAGATGTTTTTCATTTTAACCCCTATCTAATATCTTACTAATTACTTGTCTATCTTTATTCATATCAAATTTACGTGCAAACATGTATTGTCCATCCATAAAATACTCCATATCTTCAACACCTAATGTTTTTGGACTGGCATTCAATCCTTCAAAGACAATGTATCTTGAATTATATTTTAATACTTTATCTTTATACTTTGAATTCATCAAGAGCACTTGAAAGAAATGTTCATCTGGACATGCCGTATATTTAAATTTAGAACAGTAGTCATTCTCACGGATATACGATAAGATATATTTCATACAATCATAAGTAATACTAAACCATTGAGAGCCTTTATACAATTCAAAGCCTTTAAAATTTTTTCTTCGAATAAAAGGCAATTGAATCAAACGAATAGCTATATCAGTTAATCTATATAGTTTCTTTCGATTGTTTGGATTTTCTCTAAAGAAAGAATATTGTGTTAATCTCCATTTATAGCTATCAATATCATTCACTTCTACAAATTGATTACCTACACCTTTACTTTCAATATACGCATCCATTTGTGCATGTGACATTAAAGGTAGATCCTGTCCACTTATAAAATGAATATAATCATACTTTCTTTTAATCGATTCAACCAATTCTAACAATTTAAGCGTTGCTTGAACTTGACTAAAACCAGACCAGTTTACACTCACTCTATCAGAAACCAAGAAAACATTGGGATTGTTTTTATACAATCCGTTTAGATTTTGGTATAAAGCTTCTTGTTTTTTATCAACATGAATATAAACATCTCCAAAATGAAGAGCAGTTACTAAGACTTGTAACTGCTCCATATTTGTATGCACGCTCATTATAAAAGCATGTCTTAACATAAAGATTATTCCTTAGCTCTTCCTTTTTCTACATACATCTTTTCAAAATAGTTTTGGTATTCACCACTAATGATGTTTTCCCACCATTCTTTATTGTCTAAATACCATTGGATTGTCATTGGAATACCTGTATCAAATGTATATTTTGGTTTCCATCCAAGTTCTGTTTCCAACTTCGTAGGATCAATCGCATAACGCATGTCATGACCTTTTCTATCTGTTACATAAGTAATTAAGCTTTCAGGTTTGTTTAATGCATGTAATACAGTCTTCACAACTTCTAAGTTTGTTCTTTCGTTGTGACCACCAACATTATAAACTTCACCAACACGTCCCTTACGAACAATTAAATCAATAGCTACACAGTGATCATATACATGTAACCAGTCACGTACATTTTCACCAGTTCCATATACTGGAATTGTTTCATCATTTAATGCACGAGAAATAATTAATGGAATTAATTTTTCTGGGAAATGATATGGTCCATAGTTATTTGAACAACGACTAATTGTTACTGGCAAACCATACGTTCTGTGGTATGCCAAAACAAATAAGTCCGCACTTGCCTTCGCACTTGAATAAGGACTTGAAGTGTGAAGTGGAGTGTTTTCAGTAAAGAACAAGTCAGGACGATCTAATGGTAAATCACCATATACTTCGTCTGTAGATACTTGGTGATATCTTTGAATACCATACTTAACACAAGCATCTAATAATGTTGTTGTACCCATTACATTCGTCTTGACAAAGATTTCTGGGTCTTCAATACTACGATCCACATGACTTTCAGCCGCAAAGTTTACAACGACATCAAACTTTTCTTTTTCAAACAAATCCATGATAAATTCACGATCTGCAATATCACCCTTGATAAACTTATAGTTAGGCTTGTCTTCTACAGGCTTACAAGTCTCTAAATTACCTGCATACGTCAATTTATCCAAATTTACAATCATATCCTCAGGATATTTATTTACCATATAATGTACAAAGTTTCCACCAATGAAACCAGCACCACCCGTTACTAAAATTTTCATTCTTCTATTCTCCTTTATATACAAATTGATTATTCGATTCCTCTAAAGTAGGACCAATCTGATCTTTTTCACTCAATACAGGCTCAATACCATTTAATAATGAACCCCAATCTACATTACAAGTCGGATCATCATAACGCATACCACCCTCAGATTCCTTGTTGTATACATTATCGACTTTATATCTAAATTCAACATTATCCGTTAAAGTTAAGAATCCATGCGCAAATCCCTGAGGAATAAAGAACTGTCTATGATTCTCTTCACTCAATTCCACACTTACCCATTGACCAAATGTAGGACTTCCCTTACGAATATCCACAGCCACATCAATCACTGTACCCTTCGTACAAGAAACCAATTTACTCTGTGCATAAGGCGGATTTTGCCAGTGCAAACCACGAAGCGTACCCTTCTGTGCACTAAAAGACATATTATCCTGTACAAAATCGACAGTAATACCCATCTTCTCATATTTAGGCTTCGAATACGTCTCCGTAAAATACCCTCTATGATCACCAAATACATCTGTATCAATAATCAATACTCCAGGAATCTTTGTTTCCGTTACCTTCATCACTATACCCCCAATTACTTAATATACTTACGATCCATGATTTTCTTCAAATAAGCACCATACTGATTCTTCTTATAAATTTCATACGTAGATGCCAATTCTTCATCACCAATCCAACCATTGTCATACGCAATCTCTTCAAGACACGCAATCTTACGATGCTGGTGCTCCTCAATCGTCTTCACAAAATTTGTCGCATCCACTAAAGACTCATGCGTACCCGTATCCAACCAAGTAAATCCATCACCAAGTAAAGTGACATTCAATTCACCATTCTCTAAATAAATACGGTTCAAATCTGTGATTTCCAATTCCCCACGAGCACTTGGCTTCAAATTCTTCGCATACTCAACCACTTTATTATCATAGAAATATAGTCCTGTTACCGCATAATTTGACTTAGGACAAGCTGGCTTTTCTTCAAGACTAATCGCCTTACCCTCAGAATCAAATTCTACAACGCCAAAACGTTCAGGATCCTCTACATAATAACCAAATACGGTAGCCCCCACTTCATTTTCAGCAGCCGCACGAAGACGCTTTGTCAAACCATGACCATGGAAAATATTATCACCCAAAATCATCGCACAACTATCATTGCCAATAAACTCCTCACCCAAGATAAATGCTTGAGCAAGTCCATCAGGACTTGGCTGAACCTTATAAGAAAGCTCAATACCAAACTGATGACCATCCCCCAATAACTCTTGAAAACGAGGTGTATCATCCGGAGTTGAAATAATTAAAATCTCACGAATTCCAGCCTGCATTAAAATAGACATTGGATAATAAATCATAGGCTTGTCATAAATAGGAAGTAATTGTTTACTAGTCACCTTAGTCAAAGGATACAAACGAGTACCACTACCACCAGCTAAAATAATACCTTTCATAATAGACCTCCATAATTAAATACATTATATCACACATATAAAATAAACCCTAACGTTACGTTAGAGTCAAGAGCAAATTGACAACATTATAAACCTCAATATTTTATTTAAATAATATTTAGAACTAAATAACAAACAAAAACCATCCTTAATAAAAGATAAGATTTGTTTATCTGACATTTCCTGCAACATACGGTTAAAGATCACATTCGCCTTTAAGTATTTATTTGAATCCTTCTCATTTAGATGTTGCTGCACATAGGCATATGCCTTATCAACTGAGGCAACACGCTTATTCTTATATTCATTTGTGATATAAGACATATATAAGTATTGCTCAAACAAATTACTTCTAGAAATTGAATTTGAAGTCATACGATACTTAAGTACAGGTTCATTTAAGTTTGAAATCACAAAACCATTCAATACAGCTCTTAAAGTAAAATCATAATCTTCACATAAAGGCATATGACGATATCCAGCATTTTTTTCAAAAACTTCTTTTTTTCCTAACCAAGTTGGATGCGCAATACATTGACTATAACGCAATGCCTTATTAATTTTTTTAGGATCTGTAGGAACACTTTTTATACTATATAACAAAGAACCATTTTCATTAATCATCTCTGTGATTCCACCAATTAAATCATAATGATTCTTTTCTAAGTATTTCATTTGTCTTTCTAAACGATCCGGTAAACTAATATCATCTGCATCCATACGAGCTATATATTCACCATGACATAAAGAAAGGCCACGATTTAATGAATCTGTAAGCCCCATATTCTTTTCATTGATATAAAAATGAATTCGATCATCTTTTATAGCATATTCTTCTATTACTCTTTTATGAACATCATTATCCGGGTAATCCAGTATAATAATATATTCAAAATCTTTATACGTCTGATTTAATATTGATTCAATCGATTCGCGAAGCAGTTTCTCATCTTCTTTATATGTAGACATAATTACAGATATCATTGAATCACCCTCTTTCTACAAACAAATAGTCCAGCTTCTTTTGTCACTACTATTTTACCATTATTCTCTAACAATTCTCCAATATATTCCTTGAACTCATTGAGTCTAGGCCCCAATATTTCATTTTGATTGCCATGACAAGACATAATATAGTCAATCAAAGGTTTTGATTCAGTGATTTCTAATGAATCCTCATAATCCATTCTTTGAACATTAAAGAAGTATTCTTTTAAAATACTTTCACCATTCTCTAAACCAAAAATATCATACAAACTATGATTCGATAGATTAATTCTAGAATCAAAGCTCTGTACAATTTCTGTGATTTCTTTCATATGATTCTTTCCATATGTACTACAGTATAGAATCCCATTCGGTTTAAGTACTCTACTTATTTCTTTTAATCCAAGATTTAAATCATTCAAATAAAATAGAACATGGTTGGCAATAATCGTATCAAAGTAAGAGTCTTTGAAAGGTATCTTTTCAGCATCTGTCACGATACAGTTAAAATCAGAACCCAATTTATTTCTGACCTCTTCAACCATACCTTCACTAATATCCGATAAGAAGATTTCCCTATTTCTTAAATCAATTCTATTTTCTTGCCATAACTTACCATTCCCACAACCAAGTTCTAATAATCGATTGACTCTACTAAAATCGATTTGATAGAATAACCAATTAAACCAACCCTGCTTATTTGTAGAATACTTCTCATGTAAAGTTATACGATCATTTAAGTTCTTCGCATTCTTATATTGTTCAATAATGTTTGTTTCTTCATTTGACAATTGAACTAAAGATAGGATCATATTCCAACTTAAATCCGGCGTTTGACTCGCTCTTTTTAAAGCATCCTTTAAAGACTGTAAATGATTGATTTTATCTTCAATCAAATCAATCTGTAACTCAAAGCTCTCCTTAAGATTCGTATTATCCATAACCATAGGAAAGATTTCTTCAATACTAAACCCCAAATGTTTTAAAGATAAAATCTTCTGTAACTTTAATAAATCCAGATCACTATATTGCCGATACCCATTTTCCATAACAAAAGAGGGTTTTAATAACCCTATTTTGTCATAATATCGAATTGTTCTTTCACTCACATTCGCTAGTTTTGCGAATTGCCCTGTCTTATAGTAGTTCATAATATTAATAATTTACCTTTGACAAATACTAATGAAATAAGCATTACTCAACTTTCTTCTTATTACTTTCATATTCCTTTATACTTAATTTTTGAATCAAATTTTTTTGTTTCTCTTTTAATTTAGAAATTTCTGCTGTTTGTGTAAATAACATAATGTATAAAAAGAAAATAAATATGCTGAAGATAAAATTGCTTGTGGACATAAATCCTAATTGTTTTGAAATCCAACTAGGAATTTGAGGGAATACACTGATAATTAAAAGGAGAATAGACCATAAAATCCACATAATCGCATCATCAATATTTAATCCATGTTTTTGAATCTTTTTAATCACAAAAATAAAGGTAATTAAACTCGCAAAGATAAAAACCAACTGTAATTTTAATCCCATAATCTACACCTTTCTAAATGGTTGAATCAAAAATATTGAAACCATCATTCGACTCATATATTTAATCGTATTTACTAAATTTAGATAAGATTCTCCAAATTCACGTTCAGACATTTGAACTTGAATCTCTTTAATTTTTCTGTTCTTACGATACATATAAACCAATGTATCTGGTTCAGGAGGATTGTTCATATCCAAAGCATAATCTTTAATACAAGCCTTACCATATGCTCTAAATCCACTCGTTGGGTCCATTACCTTTTTACCAGTTACAATTTTTATTGCACTAGCAATTAAACGGCTACCAATCATACGTGCTGTAAAAGGTTTCTTTTCGCTCACAAAACGAGAACCAATCACAATATCATTTCCATTTCCAATTTCTTTAACCATCGCATCAATATATTTAGCTGAGTGCTGTCCATCTCCATCAAATTGGATAACAACATCATAATTTTCTTTCATGGCTAATTTAAAACCTGTTTGAACAGCTCCAAACAATCCTAAGTTACAAAAACCATCAATATGATTAAAATTGTTTTTCTGAATAACTTCTAAAGTATTATCTTTAGATCCATCATTCACAACAACATAATCAACATCTGGCGCATTTTGTTGTATATCTTGAACTGTTTTTTCTATATTTAAAGCCTCATTATAGGCTGGAATTACCACCAAAGTTTTCATATCTCTTCTCCTTTTTATTGTTAAGCTTATCTCTTAACATATATAGAATAATATGTATCTGCTCTATCATCATTTACTGTATCCACTTTATTGTATTCATTATACGAATCTTGTGTGTTATCTTTACCCTCTAACACAAAACACTGTATTGAAAATTCGTCTAATATTGGTACTAATTCATCAAAAGATTCTTGATTTTTGTTCGCATTAAAGTTCTCAAATACCTTTTGTAAATCCAAATTAAAACTAGAATATAAGTTATTCTGATCATTAATTGCAAATCTTGGTATAGCTGAAATAGAAATTACATCATCACTTACACTTGTAGCTATAACTGCAAGCGAAGTTAAATATGTATCAGTGGTTACAAACTGAGGCATCAATGTGTATAATTCTTTTCCATCCGCTATTTCATCTAGTTTATGTCCTAATTCATAAATCGAATTAGGTACTAGCTTTGGATTTTGCATAACGACTTTCATAGAATGAATCATCGATATATGAGTTCCGTAATATGATAAACATGACATGGACAAGAAAAGAATACTCATGAATAATATGAAAGCTTTAGTCAACATCTTACTTGTTAGTGTGAATACTCCATACAACAAGAACACAAAACCAGCAATGTAAAGAGTATAGAATAAACATGTAAGAACACGTAAAGAAACAAAGTAATAAACAGATAATGTCTGATATACATTGCATAGTCCAGGAATCAACATAAATCCAATAATTAAGACTAAGACTTCTGTAATCTTGAAAACAATTGGTTTTCGTATTACGACAAACGCAAAAATATATACTAAAACGAATGATAAAAATACTATGGATTTAAAGTTTGATTTATACATATCCCATACAAACGCAAAAGTTTGATCATTATTTGGCAAAATCAAACCTAATATTATTAGTAAAACTAAAGTGCCTATTGCGATAAAACCTGTTTTGTTGAATTGTGTATAAACACTAATTAACGTAGCCATGGCTGCAACAAACACAATTGGAATCGCAATGGAAGACTTGGACACCAAAACAACAGACATAATAATTAGCTGTAATATATGTTTAAAAGTAATTTTATCATTATCAATAAAGAACAATAAAACCCATAAAATTCCCATTGTACGTGGAATCGATGAACCTAAATACATAGCTGAGCTGAATTGCCAATAATCTTGTAAAACCATCAATTTGAAACTTGTGGCAACAATCATAATTATAGTAAATATAAATAAAATAATAGGTGTCCATTGTGCATATTTTTTGAATTTTTCATTTAATTTACAAACAGTATTTTTTGCGAATTCACAAACCGTTACAACTAATAAAAAATAATTTTGTAAATTTAAGAAAACACGACAGAACACAAAAACATTCATTCGCAATATGTTTATATAAACAGATGCTTCTAATTCCCATACATCAAATAAGTAAGAGTTAAAATTATGTTGTTCATCCAATCCAACGGCAAAATTATAATAGTACGGATTTTGATAAGATGTTAAACGAGAGATTCTTCCAAGATAGTACCCATCATCTAAATGATTGTTCAACCACATAATATGTACATTCGCAAAAGATAATAAAAGTAATATAAACGCAATAATGAATAATGCGTAATTATTTTTGAATCCATTTACTAATTCATCTCTAGAAATTCTAAATCCATTCTTTTTGAACTTATAAACAATAAAGATAATCATTGCTAGGATAGATACTATGAAATAGTATAATGCAAATACCCATGGTAGCCCAAGCACTTGAATTAATATAAAGCCCACAGTCAAAATAAATGTATAACCTATATATCCTAAAAGAAAATTTGTCGTAAAACTTTTTTTATTTGTTATGGCTGTACCTAAAAAATAACAAAGACATAGTATCCAAAATAAATATATAAAACCGCATATATAATCTAACATTTCACTTACCTCATTCCAAGAAAAAGAACTAGTTACATAACTAGCTCTTATATTTATATCATATTTTTGTGATTTTTTTAAGCCTTAGGATATGTAAACGGGCCTTTATCCAAATCAAAATTAGGATTATGGAAAGGATCTCCATTCTTTAATATTTCTGGCCATTTCTTTTGGAAACGAGCAATTTCATTTTGGAAACGCTCTTGTTTTTCTGGTGTATCCTCTAAACCTCTAGATTTAGACTCATAGTGATACCAAACAGAGAATACGTCTTCAACAATCCATTTATTTAAGCTTCTAATTTTTAAACATAAATCAACATCGTTGCATGCAACTTTAAAGTCTTCATCAAAGCCACCCACTTCATCAAAGATTTCTCGTTTTGTCATTAAACATGCGGCTGTTACTGCAGATACATCCCACGAAACACGAGGTCTACCCATATAACCAAAATCATTTCTGTCAATCAATGAGAATGCAGCTGTCGCATAACCATGATATCCAACTACGACACCACAATGTTGTACTGTATCATCTTCATACAATAATTTAGCTCCCACAGCACCCACATCTTCTCTTTGACATACCCCTAGCATGTCTTCAATGGAATCTGGTTCGATGACTTTTGTATCATTATTTAAGAACAAGATATATTCACCATGTGTGTATTTCACACCATAGTTATTGATCTTTGAATAGTTAAAATCACCCTCATAATAAATAACTTTTACATTTGAATATGTTTCTTCCAATTCTTTATAGTAATCAAATATTTCTTGTTCCGTCGAGTTATTTTCTACAATCACAATCTCAATATTTGAATATGTATTTACATTCATTAACGATTCAATACAACCCTTTAATAAATCTTTATGATTGTAGTTTGGAATCAAAACGGATACTAACGGATGATCCTTCACTGTATATTTACAATGATACATTCCATATAAAGGACGAGGTAACATTTCAACAGTCGCATCAATACCAACGCGTTTAAAATGGGATTCAATGGCCTTTTTACCAGATGTGTAACAATACATCTTACTTTCTGGATCCATAGCCGTTGATAATGGGTGCATTCTCCAGTGATACAAAATTTTTGGAACGTGGTGTACACTATTTGCCTGCTCTACACATCTAAAGATGAAATCATGATCTTGTGATCCATCATATTCACTACGCATTCCACCCACTTTACGAACAATATCCATATTCACAACAAAGAAATGTGTAATGTAGTTATGTGAACACAATAAGTCAATACTGAAATCTGGTTTAAAGTGTGGATCTTCAAATTTCTTTGTCTTATCATTCAACTTGTCTTCATCCGAATATACACAATCATGATGAACTTCCTGCATGGAATCTACAAATTCATATAAACAATCCGGTGTCAATAAATCATCATGATCAAATAAACCCACATAATCACCTGTAACTAATTCTAAGGCACCATTCATATTTCCAGAAATACCATAGTTTTTTTCTAATTTCTTAAATACGATTCTTGAATCATCCCCATAATGTTCTTTCACATATTTTTCTACCGAATCATTTGTACTTCCATCACCAATACACAATTGCCAATTTGAATACGACTGATTACGTACAGAATCAATCATTTCTTTTAAATATTCTTCTTTTGTATTAAATGTCGCAACAATAATACTAATCATTGGAGCAAATTCAAACTTTGTATTTCTTTGTATTTCTAATTCTTCTTCCGTTACTTTAGTGGCATTAAACCATTCATCGTATTCTGCCCAATTACTAGAACCATGAACAATACGATCGATAACACCAGAAAACCCTTTTTTTCTAAGAATTCTAAAACCATTTTTAATATGTTGATAACTCATCATTTTAAATAGTTTAGGAACTTTTGAAAGCACATTTTGACTAGGCGTTTTTTCTTGAAGAATTTCTTTACTTTGATAATTCTTAGTTTTCAACACAAAACTATACTTTTCTTTCGCATTTCCTTTCCATTTAATTGTATATCCACAATCAATTTGGTCTTCACCCACAAAGAATAAGGAATATAAATCCACTCTACCTTTTGAATGAAATTCAATATCCACCTTTTTTCCATTTGAATCAAAGACAGAATATTCAATTGGATCTTTCGCATACGAATAAGCCCAACCTTTTAGTTGATAAGTCTTTGTTTCTTCATTGAAAGTAAATTCATCAATATATGTATTGATTTCTCTTTTGTCTCTGTATTTATTAATTTTTCTTTGATCATAATTCAAAATACTTTCACTACATGTATCTGTATATGCAATGATTTCAATCGATTTAGGTTCTTCATTACAATCGAGAATCAAACGAAACCCAATATGCGTATTCTTAAAACCTAAATCGTAGCCATTTATAATGTCTTCACGACCTGGTCGAAATAACTCGAAATCAACTTCTTTTCCGTCCAGTTTAATGCGATAATTGACACTTTCATTATCTTCCTGGTAGCACCAGCCGACAATGGTAATGAATTGTTTTGTTTTTAAATCATGAAACTCAAATCTTTCAATACTATATTTTAAAGCCATACTACTCACACCTACAATTCTTCCGCAAAGCCTTTTTCTAATTTCTTGAAAATAATATATCCAACAATAACAACAACTAGCGAGAATACGAATACTAATCCTAATGCTGCAAAATCAGGCCATTGATGATACATAAACGCATTACGATAAGAACCAATAATGGTTGTCAACGGGTTGATTGTTATTAGTGTATATAGAATACCTGCACTTGATGCAGAGAATTGGCTTAAGTGATAAATAATTGGAGTTCCATACATCAACATATTTAAAATGAAGGCTACAATATTCTCAATATCTTGTACATATACATCGATTGCACTTAAAATCAATACAATACCTAATGTTAGTAAAGATTGAACAATAAGAATTGGGAATACCGCAATAACATGATAGCTAAGTCCAGTACCTGTTCCAATACAGAAAATAATGATAATTAAGCATGAAATCAAAAAGTTTACAATTCCACTAAGAACTTGTGATAACGGAATGATTTCTCTTGGGAAATATACTTTTTTAATAATCCCCCCATTTGCCTTAATCGAACTCGTTCCCATATTTACGGATGTCATAAAGAATGTCCATGGAATAATACCTGTAATCAAATAAATTAAGTAATTTTCGCCAGTTACTCCACGACCAAACAAGTATGGAAATACAATCCAATACACTACAACTTGTAACAATGGATTTAAAAAGGACCATAAGATTCCTAAAAAAGATCCTTTGTATCTACCACGAATATCCTTTTTAACATTCGTTTTTAATAACTCTCGATAATTATAAAGATTTTTAAATATACTCATACGCCATCACCTTCTATACATTTTCAAACTCAATTTCTTTAGAGGCCAAAATACATTCTTTCTCTTTACACTCAACTTTAAATTTATGTTTACCTTTTTCTAAGGTTGTTAAATCATATTGGAATTGCCATCCAATAGTATTTACATCCATAAACCCAACATAATGATCAAAATATGCATCATATACATCTTTTCTGTATGTACGATCCACTTTAATATCCATAGGATTTCCATCTAAATAGAAATGAATTGTGGCATCATCTGAATCCGAGATTTGCCATCCCTTAAACAAGTGTTGTTTATCTGTTGCATCCACTTTTGAAATATCTCTAGGACTATCAATATAAACAACAGCCTTACTTTTTTGTTTACCACTCTCAATATTCTTTTGTCTTTCCTGCTTATGATCTTGTGCCACTTGTTCTAAATACTCATCAACAACATAAGTAGGATCTCCATCTAAACGTAACTCACCTTTATAGATCCAGATGACACGAGTACACAAGTCTTTTACAACTTCCAAACTGTGTGTAACAATCACAATTGTTTTATTTGAATCACGCAATTCTCTTAATTTGTTGTAGCACTTTTCTTGGAAGTGTTGATCCCCTACAGCTAAAATTTCATCAATCAATAAAATTTCAGCATCCACATTAATGGCTACAGAGAAAGCTAGACGCATATACATACCCGAAGAATACGTACGAATTGGATTATCAATAAATTCACCTAATTCACTAAATTCAATAATGTCATCAATACGAGCATCGATTTCTTTTCTAGTTAAACCAAAAATAGACGCATTGAAATAAATATTTTCACGACCTGTAAAATCGGGGTGGAACCCAGCCCCTAACTCAAGCAATGAAGTTAATTTTCCATCCGTTTCAATTGTTCCTTTTGTTGGATAAATAATTTTAGTCATCAACTTTAATAAAGTTGATTTACCAGAACCATTCACACCAATTAAAGCTACAGTTTCCCCTTTTTTGATATTTAAATTTATATTGTTTAATACCTGATGAAACTCAGGCTTTTTTCGATTCCAAAATATTAATTTTGTCTTTAACGTATTTGCCTTATCATATTCTACCTTGAACTGCTTCGACATATTACGTACTTCTATCGCATTTGTCTTGTCCATTGGATTACCTCTCAAACATTCCTATTTTAGCATATTCACATCAAAAAAAGAACAAAAGTCCTTTTTATAGCTTTGTAATTACTTCATTCCATGATTTACAAACATTCGGGCTTGTGTTCTTATACGTTGCCAAACTGAAAACATCTTCTCTCAATATAGCCTTTTTCATCTTTACTTTTAAATCGTCTGCATCATTCACATCAAAGAAACAAACACCATCATACGTTCCTACAGTTTCATGAGCATATGGTAAATCAGCCACAATCATGGGCAAATCAAATTCCTTCGCTTCACTTATTGGTAACCCCCAAGTTTCAAGCTTTGAAGGAAAAATTAAACAACTGGATTTCTTATAATACGCAAATACTTCATCTAAAGATAATAATCCAGTAAAATGAATGTTCGAAACAGAATTATACTGATTCACAACATCTTTTGCGTACGTATCTTCAGATCCATCAATTGTAAGCACAACTTGATATAAGTCTTGATTGATTTCACGATTTAATCTTTTTGTAGCTTCACAAATAATTTCAAAATTCTTGAAATGACGACTCACACTTGGAAAAAAGAAAGTATATGGTTGAATCTTTTCAATATTTTGATATTTACTTGTATCAATCCCATGTTCAGCACGCATTACACAAATTTGATTCAAATCCATATTCAATAGCTTCTGCATAGAACTGGCAATCCAATCTTGTTGGACAATGACATAATCATTGGCATGCACATTGATTTTATACAAATATTTATAGAATAGAGAAAATAAGAATACTTTCTTATTATATTTAAAATCTTTCCATCCCGCTTTATACGCAAACGTTGGATTATGAAAATATGTAACTTGATGTTTCGCATGTACTTTTGGAGTCATGTCATGAATTGAAATCCATAAATAGATATCTTTGTCTTTCGAATATTTTTTAAAGTACGAATACTCATAATACATTCTTTTAAACCAGCTTTTACGTGATTCAGGAAGTTCAATAATTTCAAAATAAGATTGGTATTTTTCAAACAACGATACCTTATGCACAAATAATATGAAATAATATTTTTCATATAATTTGGACTGAATGATTTCATCACAGAAATTGTAATAAACCGTTAACGTACCACCTTGAAATAAGTTAATACCCGAGACAACAATCGTTGGTTTCATTTCTATTCACCATCTTCAGGTAATGGTTCTTCATTTATAGAAGGTTCTTCATACTGTTCTTGATCTGTATATCCATAATCATAGTTTTGTGAATAATCATAATATACACTTCCTTGAGCCTGAGCATTTTCCTGCTCAATATATCCTTCAGCCACACCAGCTGCACCTGTATCATATTCATCTTTGATCTTATTTGCTGATTTTCCATCAAGTACAGCTTCAATCTTTTGACGAGCAATACTAACACAATAATCTTCTGGCATGACAACCGAAAGCTCTTGAGCCATAGATGCACAAACCGCTGAACCATTTGTACCTCTTAATACATAGTTTTGGAATTTCCAATTCGGCATGGCCTGCAATTCATATTGAAGTAATGTTGTGATTTCATTGGTTGACATATTGGTATCAAATGCATTTTTGAATGATTTTAATAACTTTGTGTAGTTTGTCAAAATCTTTGAAGAAGCTGCCTTTTTAATAATAGCTTCCAATACTTGTTGCTGATTCTTTGCACGCTGAATATCACCATCTACATAGGCATGTCTTTCACGCGCATAAGCTAGAGCTCTAGCTCCATTTAAGTGATTCCATCCTTCATGAACACCTTCCAATGCCCAATCCGCATTTAATCTTTCTACAGCCATTCCTTCAGGCACTTCAATATCAACACCATCCAATGCATCTACTATATCTTCTGCACTTGAGAAGTTCACTCTAAATGTATAGTTGATATCAATACCTAATAAATTTTCTACAGTTTGTTTCGTTTCTTCAATACCATACATACCCGTATGTGTTAATTTATCATATCCATATGAAGTTTGAACATAATAATCTCTAGGAATATTTACCATCAATACAGTTGACGTAGTTGGATTTACCGTAACAATCATATCCACATCACTTCTTGATAATTCATCAATATCTCCATATGTATCATTACCACTGACAAAGATTGTAAATGGATTCTTTGTGATATCATCAACCACTAAAGCATCATTTTCATTGTTTGTATAATACACAGCTTGATAAATCGATTTTGTTTCATTTGAAAAACCACTATACTCTTCCATTTCCTCTACATTTGCACGATAAATTTCATTCATCACTATAGCCTGCACTTCATCTTCATATAGTGCTTTTACTAATGCTTGCAAGTTATCATATTTTTTGTATGAAAAAGAATATTTTTTTAATTTTTTCTGACACTTCTTTGTTCCCACAGAATCAATGTTTCTTAATACACCAATTTTTTCGTTCTTTAAACTCTGAATATCTTCATCATGATCCGTTTTGGTAATAACTGAAATTGTATTTTTAATAGATCCCTTTTCAGCACCTGTAACAGAAGTTAGTGTACTGTATGTCTCATATAAATATACATTTCCAAATCCCATAGTACATCCTACTAGAATCACTAAAATTACACTAATCGCTTTTGTCCAAATCGCATGTGTCGCAAAATTCATTAATAAAATTAAAATCGCATTTAAAATCACAATAATGAAGATGACTGGTAATAATAAATTACTAGGCAATACATTTAATGTCACAATTTGATATGCCACAAAGCCAGACAAAACCAAAAGTACAATTGATAAAAGTGCTGCAAAAATTCTATATATTAAGCTCGTTGTATTCTTTTCCATGCAAGATCTCCTTTATAAACATACCGTATTCTACCACAATCCATAAATTCTATAAATATTCTGGATAGTTTTGTTTTAAAAATTCAAGCAATTCTGTATATTCCTTTTTCTTTGATTGACTGATCAAACTAAAAATACATTTCTTAAATTTATAATAACCATATTCAAAACGTACCTTTTTCTTATAATTCAAATGATTCTTTTTCCCATAATAAATCATTGAATCCCAACTCATTTTAATACGCTCTTTCGATGCGTCTGTACATCCGCCCTCTAAATGAATCATTTTTAGCCCTTTATTGAATTTCACTTCTGCATGAGGATATATACTTTTAATACGACTTGTTAAATCAGATTCTTCAAAATACATAAATATATTCTCATCAAACATGCCCACATTCATAAACATATCTTTTCTTACAAATAAGTTTGCCCCTGTTATAAACATGTTCTTCTCATTAAACCGTCCCCATTTATTCCATAATTTAATTGTCCAATTTCGCCACAATTTTGTATTGTACTCAAAATAAAAGGAGTACCCTGGACTCAAATCCTTCTTCAACAATCGAATACCTTCAATCGCTAAATTTGTATTCTTTACAAAATCTGAATAAATTTGTTTGAAAATTGGTTCAATCAACACTATATCTGGATTTACAAAACCAATTACCTCACCCTGACTAACCTTGGCACCCACATTATTACCAGCACCAAAACCTTTATTGTCGGAAGATATATATTGAACATTTTGTATACTCGATTGTTTCACGAAAGACTCTACTCTTTCATTGACAGGACTATTATCCACTACAATGACTTCTAAATCATCCTTTAAATCATTGTACTTTTCAATTGAATTTAAACAATCCAACAAAATATTTCCATTTTTATATGCCACTATAACTAATGAAATCTTCATATCTACCTTCTTATTCCTTGTTTTAAACAAAATACCAAATCCATAACACGTGCTCTTGGTGTTTTAATCACTTTATAATACGAACTGAAATTTTGAAATAACACTTTGAAAAAACTACCTTTTTTCAAGTATTGAATGTGTTTCTCACAAAAATCAGAATAACAATCTAAATCCTTAACATTCTTCTCAAAATCATGATCTACACTCTTTAACACATGTATCACATGTAAAGCAGATTCACAAAATGCAGTACGCGCATATAAAGCATCCGTCACTGTGTTTGATGTCGTAACATCTTTTAATCCAATCGCATTTTTATCATGTATCCTATATTGAAATAAGGGTGCATTATAAAAATACATGGAATTCGTTTCACTTGCCAATAATACAATCAACCAATCGTGTACAAACTCTTCTGTAAAACATTCTAGAAAACGAGCACATAATTTCTTAGTTAAACATAAGGCACAACCTTGAAAACTATTGCGAATCGATAATTCATAAAAACTGATGGGTACTACTTCATTGGTTTTAACCTTTTTCATTAAAAGATTATTGTTGGACATTCGAGAATCTAAAGGAACCGTAAAAACATCTCCCTTTTGATCTATAAATTCAAAAGAAGAAGCTAGGACTGAAATATTCGAGTTCTTTTCCATAATAGAAATCATATCTTCTACTTTATTGAATTTCCAAATATCATCTTGATCACTTAAGAAAACATAATCTCCATGACATAATGAAATTGCTTTTTTAAAATTCTTTTTATATCCAAGATTTTTTTCATTCTTATATAACTTAATATCTATATCTTTATGAGATAAAATATATTGTTCAATAACACGAACTGTTGAATCACTAGAACAATCATCTACAATAATAATTTCATCCACTTTGCATGTTTGAGTATAAATAGAATCCAATTGTTCTTGAATATATGTTTCCCCATTAAACGTAGCCATCGCAACTGAAATCATCGAATCACCTTTTCTTTCAGCACATACAATAAATCCATGACTCTTGCCTTCTTTGTTTTAATAAGTGAATAATAAGGACTTGTATTTTGACACAACAACTTAAAAAACTTCTTATTTTCCAATGCTTGAATATGTTGATTAAAAAAAGCACTCATATGACTAAACTCTTCTTGATTCTCTTGATAATAATTCGAATTTGCCAATCGAATTATATTTAAAACATTTAACGCATTATGAGCATTCTGTGTACGAATCTTTAATGTATTTGCTCGTTGCAAATGTTCTTCTTTTGTTTGCGTATCATATTGTGCGCCAATAGAATTGTTTTCGTGCAAACGATATTCAAATAAAGGCTTATTATAAAAGTACATACTATTATAACTAGCCGCAATACTATTAATTAAATAGTCATGTTCAACATCCGTAGAGTAATGTTCTAAAACTAAATCCTTGATCCATTTATCCAATAGAAGAGAACAACCTTGAAAATAGTTCATTGAAAGATAATCCAAGAAATTCACTTGATATAAACTATCTTTTTTAACAGGACGACAATATAAATTATTATTTGATCGGCTCTTATCCAGTTTCATTTGTATTTCTTGATTCTTATCATCAATATAAATAAAAGAAGAAGACAATACATGCATATTCGAATGAGTTTTCATCATACGCATCATTTCTTCCACTTTATTAGGTAACCAAATATCATCTTGGTCACACAAAAAAATATAATCCCCGCTACATAATTCCATAGCTTTTTTAAAGTTAAGACGATACCCTAGATTCATATCATTTTGTACTACCTTAACTGGGTATTTTTTTAATAATTCTATAGTTGAATCACTCGATCCATCATCACAAACAATGATTTCATCCACTTTCATAGATTGATTAAGAATGGATTCTATTTGTTCGCAAATATATTTTTCACCATTATACGTAGTCATTGCGACTGAAATCATTCTTAATCACCTAGCTTTCTAAAAAATTCGATTTAAAGCCTCATCTAATGTGGCATTAAATTTCTTTGTCGTAAAGTATGTATTATACAAATTCTGAATATTCTTTCTTCTTTGAAGCTGCACATCCATACTTTCTGAACAAATCCTTTCTGCCACTTCTTTTATATTCGACTTTTTCAAATTGAAACCAATATCCCATTCTTCACAAAAATCTTTTGTGTCCCCCTTAATTGTATTTATGATAGGAAGTCCCGCACACATATAGTCTAGTGACTTCATAGTCAACCCAACTACAACACTGGACTTCATGACATTAAAGCCATAATTACACTGATCAAACACTTCTTGTTTGCGTTGAAAATCGTATACTTCCTTATGGTCAACTACATTGACTCCTACACATAATACCTCTTGAATGAAATATTCTTTATTTTCACCATCACCAATAATATGCAACGTACACTTTTTATGAGCACTGCACTCCCTTAAAAAAGCAGTGATTCTAGGAATGTCTATAATATTATTTATAGAACCCAAGTAACAGAACTGCAACTCATCTTCACTTAAATACGGATTCATTGGCAAACACTCTCTATCAATTGCCCAATATAGAACATTTCCACAATGTACATATTTCTTAAACAATTCACATTCACAGAAGACAACATCCCCACTTGATAAATACTTATCACGATTATTCTTCCATATTTTAAAAGGTAATAATCCCTTATATCGATCAATCGGCATGGATTCTGGCCATAAATCAATAATGTCATACATCACTTTAACATTATGATGTTTCTTTTTATATTTTGCCATTTCTTTTACAAGCGTATTACATGGAATAATACAATGAATTAAATCTGGTTGAATGTCTTCCATAGCCTTTCTTGCCTTTTTAGAAAACTCAATATGAGATAAGATTCTATCCGCAGAAAGATTCTTATGATACTCTCGAACAGGAATCACAACATCAGCTTTAGCTTGATAAACTGCTTTTTTTCTATGCGAAAAATTTGAAGTCACACTCACAACATCAAACCCCTTAGAAGTGTAGTATTTCTTCAACAAATGAATACGATCCAAACATGTATCAAACGCATATACTAATGCTACGACCATAGATAACTCCCCAACCTAAATATGATATAAACGAAGACCTTATAACTATCCCTTAGTTATTATTATCTTTATTATGGATACTTCCCGTACCACCTTCGACAACTCCATCATGTTTTAACACGGAAAAGATTGTCATAAAAAAACATTTCACATCAAATGAAAAACTTAAATTCTTACAATACTCTCCATCAAGTTTAGCCTTAACATCTATTTCCAACTCATCACGACCATTTACCTGCGCCCAACCAGTAAGACCAGGAAGTACATCATTGGCGCCATAATGATCTCTCAATTCAATTAAATCATATTGATTCCATAGAGCAGGTCTTGGACCCACAATTGCCATTTCCCCTTTAAATATATTAAACAACTGTGGAAGCTCATCCAAAGACGTCTTTCTCAAAAATTTACCAATACTCGTAATATATTGATCTGGATTTTCCAATAAATGCGTAGGCATATCTTTCGGTGTATCAATACGCATTGTTCTAAACTTTAAAATATTAAAATAAGACTTATGAATTCCCACACGCTTCTGCTTAAAAAACACAGGCCCCGGAGAAGTCACCTTAATTAAAACCATTAATACAATCAATAGTGGAGATAAGATTATGATTCCAGCCAAACTCAAAAGAAAATCTATCGTTCGCTTTCCATATTTCGAATACATAAAAACACTCTCCTATTTTTGTAGAGAATTTCTCTACGTAGAAAAGTATACCATAATAAAAAGCCTGAAACAAAAAAAGTTGAAAAAGTCAAATCATATTCTTGTAATATCATCTTTATATAAGGGGTATATTAAAATTATGTGATAATGTCAAAAAAAAGATGGATTGAAAATCCACCTTTAATACAACCCTTTTTAATATCCAATAATATCAAAATCAATGAAACGCCTAGAATAATATTACCAATACTTGCAATACCTGAAATCAAAGCAGATACAACATTCAAGTCTAAAACTTGAATAATACCACGAACTATCAACATAATAGCCGTTAAATTAAGTCCTATTAAGTCCTATATTATAAAACAACACTGCTCGATTTATTTTTAAATTCATATTCATTGAAATCAATCCAAGAATCAAAAAGAACATCATACCCAAAAATAATGTAATGCGTATGAACAACAAACAAAGTCGTCCAAGCAGTATAATCATTCATCTTCGTAAACTCACGATAAAAGACTCCAAAGCTAATACTGCATATACTATTGAATAATTTATATATCGTTTCATCATTAATACTTCCAAATCGAACACATTATGAACCTACCACAATTAAACATCAACAGATATGCACATAATAAAAGAAAGCGATATTCATGAAAGAAAAGTTGGTATTCATAATCACTTTGCTTAATCATTCAATCCAAAATCTATGATATACAATTTTGATACAATTATATTATTCTATAGAACTTATATAATTTTCCACACACTTTATAATCTCTTCAGGAACTGGGATTTTTTCTTCTTCAATCATATTAATGATCGCATCAATCATCTTTTCATTGCCCATGTGTATTTTCACAAAATTGTATTCATAATCCGAAAAATCGAAAGTTTTCTGAACAACATACGGAATATAAATATTCAAATATTTTTGTTTTATAAATACACTAGCTATATCTAGCTGAGAAAGAATAGTAAAATACTGAAAAGTAACATCATTTCGAATAAACGGAATCATATGATACATGTCCATAATCGTTATTATAGCAATTGCTTGCATGCAAAATTGCTCTACAAGTAAAAAAAACAATTGTGGCTCTCCCATGTTTTTCATAAAAGGTATAATATTACCATTTGATTTTAAATAATTATTACATTTACCTCTCAATGGCATCTTAAGATCTTCCAACCCACAAAATATCAACAGATTCTTTATTTGTGGTAATAGATTCTTTTCAATATCTTCATATGTTTTATTTCTTGAACAAAAATCCTGAATATCATTGTATTCAATTGAAAACATAGAGAGAATCATTTTTTCAGCTACATCAGATAACGCCAAACGATACTCTTCACATTCACTCATTGTAATGTACTCTATTGGTAAAATATAAAAATCATCCTCATACTCCCTAAGCAAAATCAATGTATCTTGAATACATTCCTTCACATACTGGTTTGTGTAATCAAAATTAATTTCGTCTTCCGTACCATTATAGAAAACAGCCATTTTTAATAGTGGTTCATTTATCAGTCTGACCTTTCCAACCAAAACATATTCATAATGACCATTACTCATAATATCCAATCGAACTGCTCCTGCAAGGAATGCTACTTTATCATCTTCTGTAATATGAGCAAGAAAGTAATTTATACTTTTTCGATTTCGATACCAAAACATTTTAATCTCACCAATTAATCTTTTATAATCTGTTATTGCAAAATTTTCTATATTATCTTCATATCTTTCAAGTAAAATTCTATACTCTCCCATGATTCGTTTAATAGGCTTCAATTCAACCATTAACATCATTCCTTTAGTATTTGAAAGCATAACTTCCTGATTTATGACTATCTATTTTCGTCTTACATGCAGGCTCTATCAATAAATCAAAAGGCCTATTTGGATATAAACTGACTCATGTCATAAAAGGAAGCAGAGAACTTTTTTTAACGAAATCACAACTGTGTTTCCAAGAGAACCTCTCTCTGCTTTCTTAAGTCTATTATAATGTATGCCTACAAAATAAAAGACTAGAAGTTAAATTTAAGCAACCTCTAGTCAATATGTTTATTTAGTGAAGAGAAGAACGATACATTAATAGTCGTAGCTATCAATCGTTGTTTACGAGCTTACCTTATGGATGTCTCAAGTTATAATGATTAACTTCTCTTCAGTGATATGATATCACTTCTAGATAAAATAAAAAACTAGAATTATTACTTGAATAACTTCTAGTTCTATAATACGAAAGAGAACTTCAAGTTCCCTTATATAAGTAGTGCTACCATCTTAAACACAAATACTACAACCAACAAAATCCCAATCCACTTAATGAACTTAAATGCGACTTTGATCCCAAAATAAATTAAGGCTATTGAAACCACAAAACCAAGAATGTCTGACATCTTTCAACCTCCAATTTAACAACTATTTTAATTGATTTTTACCTTCCTTTCAATACTTGCCTTTGATATAATTTAAGTTACCAATAAAACAAGGAGTGATACAATGCGAACACCAGACTTAAACTGGATCAAAGACCCACGTGTCTTTCAAGTAAACAGACTACAAGCTTGTAGCGACCACGTATATACAATTGGAAAGGACAAAAAACCAAGCTCATTCTCACTAAATGGAACATGGAAATTCAACCTTTCAAAAAATTATGATTCATGCTTTAAATTCTTCTATAATACAGAATTTAATGACTCCAACTGGAACGATATCCAAGTACCCGGACACATCCAACTCCAAGGATTCGATAACCCACACTATACAGACGTTACCTACCCTTGGGATGGGCATGACGTAGTAAAACCCGGACAAATTGACATGGACAAAAACAAAGTCTATCAATACCGTAAAACATTTGATTGCCCACAAGACTTTGTCGGAAATAAACTCATTCTATCCTTTGAAGGCGTAGAATCCAATATCTACGTATGGCTAAATGGTAAATTTATCGGATACGCAGAAGATTCCTTTACTCCAAGCCGTTTTGACATCACAAAATACACACAAGAAAAAGATAACATACTTTGCGTACGCATCTTTCAAAAATGCACAGGCACATGGCTAGAAGACCAAGACATGTGGCGCTTTACAGGCATATTTAGAGATGTCATGATCTATAAACAACCAAGCCTTCACATACAAGACTTAAAAATCGATACAGACATTGATCTAGACACACACAAAAGTGTCCTTAGTTGTGTTTGTAAAATGAGTAGCAATGAATCCCATACACTACAAGCCAAACTATATGATCCACAGGGAAACATCGTATGGAATGGCAATATGCAAGACTCATTTGAAATCCCAGTAGAAAACACATGCCTATGGAGCAGTGAATTTCCGAATCTGTATCAATTAGAACTCGTTTTATACGATACAAACAACGAAATCATAGAAACCATTCAAGAACAAGTTGGATTTCGAAAATTCACGCTCGAATACGGCATTATGAAACTCAATGGAAAACGAATTGTATTCCACGGCATCAACCGCCACGAATGGGATCCAAAAACAGGAAGATGTTTATCTCAAGATCAAATGGAAGAAGACATTCATATCTTAAAATTACTAAACATCAACGCCATACGAACATCTCACTATCCAAACAACAGCTATTGGTATAAACTATGTGACCAATACGGAATCTACGTCATTGACGAAATGAATCTAGAAACCCACGGAGCTTGTGATATCCTTCCACAAAACAAAACCGAATGGACAGATTGTTTATTAGACCGTGCTAGAAGCATGTATGAAAGAGATAAAAACCACGCCTGCATCTTAATGTGGTCACTTGGAAATGAATCAGGAAGCGGATCCAACTTCATGCTCCTACACGACTACTTCAAAGAACAAGACCCATCAAGACTTGTCCACTATGAAGGCATCACACAAGATCGAACATTCGAAAACGCATCCGATATTGAATCTAGAATGTATACATCTCCAGAAAATGTGAAAGCCTATCTGGAAAGCCATCCAATGAAACCATTTATGCTATGTGAATATATGCACGCCATGGGAAATAGTCTAGGAGGCATGGAAGAATATACAAACCTAGAAGACGAATACGAACAATACCAAGGCGGCTTTGTATGGGACTATGTAGACCAGGCCATTTTAAAAGACGGACAATACTATTATGGACAAGACTTTGACGACTATCCTAATGACTCTAACTTTTGTGGAGACGGCATCCTATTGCCAAATCGAGAAGAAACCGGTAAAAGCCAAGAACTAAAACAACTCTACCGCTATGTCGATATGGAAATTCATTTCGATTCGGTAACCATTAAAAATAAAAACCTATTCTACGACCTAAGCAAAGATACCTTTATCTTTGAATTGAAACAAAACGGACTCGTTATACAATCCGGCATCTTTAAAACAAGCGTAGAACCAGGCACTACAAAAACAATGCCCGTACAATTTAAACAAATCAATACCCCAGGCTATTACACAAAAACCATCTACTACAAAACACCACTTGGCATTCAATCCTTTGACCAACAAGTCTTTGAAGTCAAACAAGACCAACCCAAAGAACAAGCCATGCTCGTAGTAGAAGGCAAAGAAACAATTGGCATTCAATTTATCGATACCGAATACTTATTCGACAAACGAAAAGGTTTAGTATCCATTCAAGTAAATGATGAAGAAATACTCAAGCAAGCACCAAAACCCATCTTCTACAGAGCTTTAACCGACAATGATCGTGGTGCCAAACAAACTTATGCCAACTGGCTAAATGCAAGCCTATTTCAAAATGTAGTTGACTTTAAAATGATACGAAACTCCAAATGCGCACAAATAATCTATACAATACAACTTGAATCTATTGAAGAAGAATGTAAACTCGTCTATACAGTCTACAACAATCAAAGTATTCAAATCCAGTTGCACCTAGACAAAAACTCACAAAGACAAACACTACCACTCTTTGGAATCGAGTTTGCTCTAAAAGAAGAGTTCAAAAACTTCGCCTACTTTGGAAAAGGCGAAAAAGACACTTATATAGATCGAGACCATGCCTTAACCGATTTCTACTTTGAAAACGTAGACACAAACTACATTCCATACTTAAAGCCACAAGAACATGGCAACCACACAGACTGCAAATGGTGCAGCCTATCCAACGATACCATTCAAGTAAACATCAAGTCTGAAAAAATGGAATGCATGGCAAGCAAGTATTCCTTTATGCACCTATATAACGCCAACCACACATTTGAACTTCCACAAACCAATACAACCCATCTAAGAATCACAAAACAACAAATGGGCGTAGGCGGAATCAATAGCTGGGGCGCAAAAGTACAACCCCAATACTTGATTGACCAATCGAAAAACCTAGACTTTACATGTACACTCTATATTTCAAAGAAGGATTAACCTCCTTCTTTTTGTTTATACGTTTTGCTATAATACGTATTGTATATGCACGTATATTTTGATATGATAATTGTGCAAAGAGGACACATATGCCAATGACGTCAAAGGATATGGAGCGACTTATCCTTACGGATGGATGGGTTCCCACAGGCAATACAAACACCCAACGAAAAAAGGTAAAGTGACTATACCATTATCAAAGTCAACTGAACAATCCATTCTAAAACAAGCAAGGCTTAAATAACTCTGCTTGAATATTTTAAAAAGGAGGTAAACAACATGTTGTCAATTTATCCAGCTTGTTTCTTTAAAGAAGAAAATCATTACTCTGTCATTTTTCCAGACTTCAATTACCTTTCCACATGTGGAGATTCACTACAAGACGCAATGGAAATGGCCGTAGATTGTCTAGCCGGTGCATTGTTCAGCGCAAAACTAGACAATGAAGATATTCCAATTCCTTCAAAGTTAGAAGAAATTGATCCAACACAAATCGCATCTGAACTTGAATTCGAATTTAAACAATCTTTTGTCACCCTTGTATCTGTTGATGTTGAAGAATATGCAAAAACACATTTCAATAAAGCTATCAAAAAAACATTAACCATACCCGAATGGTTAAACAAAGAAGCTATGAGCAAGAAAATCAATTTCTCGCAAGTTCTTCAAGAAGCATTAATTGCCAAATTACACTCGTTGTGAATTATAAATATCTAACACATTATACGATCAACCCTCATACCTTCTATTGAACTATTCCTTTTTACTTGGAGTACAAACAATGATACTATCACACCCTCAAAAACAGTAAACCACGATAAGCTCGCAAAAGAACTCGAATTTGAATACAAAAGTTGCTTTATTAAACAGATTGAGCTGTAGTTACAAACTACAGCTCATTTTCTGATTCAACCAAAGAGAACTTACAAAAACAATTCAAATCTTGATTTTTTTCATTTTTTGGAAATTACGCAAATGTTTTCCCTTTTATTTCTTAATCAAATTACTATCATTCTTATACTTCGTAAATGCTCCTTTTGGATTTTGATTCCAAAAGGAGTTAATATCAAAATGATGGTTTATTAAAACTTGTTTAAGATTCTTACATTTTGCTAAATCACTCTTATACTCACTATTCGATTTACTCTTCATGAGCTCCTTTACATTTGCAATATTACAACTACGCACTAACTCATCCTCTAGATTTTTCACTTCAGGAATAATAATCACCTTTTTCACATTAGACTGTTTTTTTAAGAAATGAAGATTGTAGTCTAATATATCCGTTTCATCTTTATCTGTATCAAACACCAAGATAACAATCGTTCCAGGTTTTAATTTCATTAAAATATTTTTGTTCAATTTATTCTGAATAACATTAAATACATCTACTTTTCCAGCTTGAATACATTGAAAATCTGTTTTTAATGTATTAATAATGGCACGTTCCCCTTCACCTTCAACAAAGAAATGATAAATATTTTTAGACATGGCAATGGCTCCTAATCTTACAAATCTTCAATTTCATATAATAAATCCAAATTTGGTGAAACCGAAAACAAGTCATTATCAACTGCATTTCTCAATGAATCCGTACTCTTCTTTAGATAATCGGCCGCATTTATTACCTTAATGACTTGATCATCTTCAAATATTTCTTTCTTTAAGAAGTTAAAACTATGCTTAGGAAGAGGCAGATCCAATATATCTAAATTATGTGTTGTAAAAAACAACTGACTATTGGGTTTCAACAAAGAAATCATTAATGATAAAAAGCCTTTTTCGATATCTGAATGTACATACGAAAATTTTTCATCACAATAATAAAAACTATGTTTATCCGATTTAATAGAAGCTACAATTCCCGCAATATCAAGACCAGATTTTGTACCACTAGACAACATAGACGGATTTAATATCTTACCATCTTTTATAAGAATCTCTTCCTTTCCCATCTGAATCGCATAAGTATCTTCAAGTTCATTTAATTTAATAATTCCCTTAATTGCAGGATCTAATACTTTTAAAGTAAGATTCAACACTCTCAAATATTCTTCATTCTCTTCAATGCGATATCTAGTTTTAAAGTACGCATCAAACGGAAACGAAAATAGCCATGATAAATTCTTCAATTTTTCTAGTTCCATAATGTAATTCGTATCTGTAAAACCTGTCATTATTGAATCTAGTCTTTTTGCACAAGTCTCATAATTTTCTCTTTGCTTAATATCAGTCGACTCAATTCGAATTTTAATATTCTCAGAAGAATAATCATGATTTTCACTAGGATCAAACTCTGCATTAATTCTGTATAACTTATAAATATCATGATCCATATTCACAAAATCCATTGAAAAAGAAGCTTTTTTATCTTTATCCGCAATATATGACGTAATAATTTCTACATTTCTTTTTCCAATCAAAATAAATATAGAAAGAATCAGACGACCTAAAGACGTCTTTCCTGTCGCATTTGAACCCATAATAATATTCACTTTCTTATAGCGAAAATTTGGTAATCCATCCAAATGTTCATGTTCAATATATGAATTCACAATTTTTTTTGGATACGAAAAATTCACATGAAAATTTCTAAATGCACATAAATTATCCAATTTTAAATCCATAACGATCATATTTCTCAACCTCTCTCTTTTTTTTGTATTACTTCTACTTATTAGAACTAATATCAGTATATACTTATATTGCATTTTTCTCAACCAGAAAAGAAAAGTATAGTTCGTTTGATTTTTAGATATCAAAATGCCCCATACCTTCTATAGATATGAGGCTTTAAACTATTCCCTTTATCCGGATTACAAATGATGATACTACCAGCACCCTCAAACTCTTGAAAGCCATGTTTCACATAAAAAGCTACATTGCTCTTGTCTTCAGGCATACCCTCAATATACAAATAATCCTTATACTTCTCTTTAACCAGTTCAATCAAATGCCCGGCAATACCCAAACCCTGATACTTTGGATTTACAAGTACATAATGCACATACGCAAGCATCTCACTATCATCTAGCACACGAACTAAACCGCAAAGCTTTCCATCCTTCCAAGCACTAATGACTGTACTTGTATGCATTAAAGCCTTATACAATCGCTTTGGATATTCACCAGACACCCAATTCACTGACAAGAACAATTCTTGTACTTCATCGGTGTAAACTTCTTCTCTTGAGTATATTCAATCATTTAAAATCACTCTTTCGTTTCATAATCAATAGTACCCTGACCATCACAAATCTCAACACGCGCCATGGCACCATTTACTACATACATATGCGGATATGTATGTCCAATATCCACCTTAAATACGACATCTATATCCGGTAGTGCCTTTTTAAAAGCTTCTTCATACCCAATTAAATCCGAAACATTCTTAAATAGTACACGACCTACCAATATAGCCTTTGTATATCTAAAATACCCCATATACTTCATCTTCAATAAAGCACGATACACATCACATGAATTCATTGAAAAAATATCAAAGAACCAAATAATTCCATCTGACTTATAGCGTTCATTAAATTCTTTTACAAAATCATAAGGCGTACCCGCCATATCATTAATACTCTCAAAACAACCACCAAGTAATCTACCCTCTACACTACAACTACCAACATATTCTGTCTTTGTGTTAAGTATTGGAGCTCCATCATTATAAAAATCAACATCCTGATGCATTGAACTTGAATGTAGTTTACTATTCTTTCCCTTTAAAAAATCAAGGCACAAACTCGAATATTCATTGATACCATATTCATCAAAACTACCCGCATTAAAACCATACACCGAAGCCAAATCACACTTACAAGTTATGGGAAACAATAAATTTGTAGGATCACTCGCACCCAAGTACCACTTTGGATTCTTTTCAATCCAATCAAAATCAATATACGGCAACGTCTCAAACTGAAAGTCACCCCCAGCCGCCAACCATACAGCTCCAACACTAGAATCATTCACTAATGCATTCAATTCATCAACACGAGTTTTGGCATCAATACTTGGCTCACTATTATTACGAACACTAGCAGTTTCAACAATATGAAACCCATTGGATTCAATATACTCTATAGACGCATCAAAACTATCTAGCTTATGTCCTACACCACTCGACATAGCACAAACACCAATCGTATTATACTTCTCATTTAAAAATTTAGGATATTTCATACACAAAAAAACCTCCACACCCATTATAAAGGAAAAACGACAAGACACAAAGTCCTGCCGCATTTCCAATAGTTTAAATAGAAAGGAAGTTTTATGTATTAGCACTTAATACACCTTTATTATAATCCCTATCCAACCATTTGTCTTTGTACTTTTTAGTGAATTTGTATTTTTTGTATTAAGCACAAATCAAAAGATACAAATTATACACTATAACTCAAGTGACTCGATTACATTTTAGATAATTAGATTTTTTTGTTTTCAATTCAAATACAAGCAATAGACTCTCCATACAAAATATTCTGTTTTTTAAATCTTATACACGTCTATTAGGTTGACTATGCAATGCATTAGATATATAATTTAAGTGTAATAAGTAGATAAGGAGTTGACATTTATGGCTAACACAACTAATTTCAGTGTTCGTATGGACAGCGATATTAAGAAACAATGCGAAGCAATGTATGGTGAATTAGGTATCAATCTTACTACTGCAATTAACGTGTTTCTTCGTCAATCACTTCGTGTTGGTGGTTTCCCTTTTGATGTACGTATGGAGAAACCAAACAAAGAAACGATAGCAGCAATGTTGGAAGCAGAACGCATTGCACGTGATTCATCTGTAAAGCGCTACTCTGATGTAGAGGAAGCATTGAAGGCATTAAAAGAATGAGTAAACATTTAGACATCGTTTGGACAAATCAATTTAAGAAGGATTATAAGCTTGCGATGAAGCGTCATCTTGATATTGATCTTCTTGACAACATTATTCGTAAATTGGCTAACAACGAAGAACTTCCAGAGAAGAATAAGGATCACGCATTAACCGGAAACTGGATTGGTCATCGTGAATGTCACATTCAGCCGGATTGGCTACTAGTCTATCGAATTGAGAATGATTTACTCGTGTTAACATTATCCCGAACAGGAACACATAGCGATTTATTTGGAAAGTAAAAAGACACACTCGGTATCCCATCATCAAAATACCGGGTGTTTTTCTTGCTTTCCACAGCACTAAAAATTAAATAACCCAAACCGATTATCTGTAAATACACAATCATTTTTTTACAAATCCAAACAATTTCCTATATTCTTCAACATCTTTTAGATCATGATGATCATTTGTTATTTGAATTTTGATTTTCTTTGTATCCGACATAATACGACAAAATCGATCTATATCAGAACCTTTCATTTTATATGTATCTGTAAAACTCTTGATTGCCATACAACATACCCTACCTTTCAAAAATAAATAACGCTTATCCAGGCCACTACGGTGTGTGAGACGCATCTTTTACCCACTTCAGACGTTCCTATATCTAGTATACACAAAGTTTAACCAACAAAAAAGAGTAGGCGCGCATTCCTACTCTTTATGCATCCTCTATTAAGTCGCGATTTAAGAGAATAAATTGACGGATTATTTCTCACAGAAATATTATAGAGAGAAATAGTTCTATGTGCGAAATCGCTTTCACAAAACCAATAGTATTATATATCAATTTTGTTTATCATGTTTGCACAAATTAGTAATCTGTTTATATTTTTTGTTGAGAATCATAAATAATCAAAGCCATGAAGACAAGATCCTCATCTTGTTCATTCAAAATACTATGACCCTTGCCACTTGGCGTAAAATAATGTTCCCCTGGCTTTAAATATAAAGTCCGCTCATGATTATCATCCAGTGTTGCCACTCCAGAAAGAACGAAATAATCTTCGCCATCTCCATTATGCACATGATAACCAACACTACAACCCTTCTTTAAAGTGACCTTAGCATACACACGATTCATACCATGCATCTCTTGAGCACTCATGATATGTTCAAAATGTGCAATACCAGTACCACCCATAAAATTTTCTTTATCTACAACTACCATTTTCTATACCCCTAGATCAAAGAATTATCTTTGAAATAATTGATCTTCATACTTGACTTCACTTCATCCAAAGTCTTTTCCGCTGTCGCATACGCCTTTTTCGTACCCTCTTCTAGAATCTTGACAACTTCAGGAAGTTTAGCCTGCCATTCCAATCTTCTTTCACGAATTGGAGCCAACTCTTCTTGCATAACACTATTTAAGAAACGTTTCACTTTCACATCTCCTAAACCACCACGCTGATAGTGTGCTTTTAATGCATCCAAGTTTTCATATTCCGGCAAATACTTTTCGAAATGCTCTGGCTTACAGAACGCATCCAAATATGTAAATACACAGTTTCCCTCAATCTTACCAGGATCACTCACCTTAATATGATCAGGATCTGTATACATACTCATAACTTTCTTCTTGATTGTCTCTTCATCATCCGACAAATAAATACAGTTACCTAAAGACTTAGACATCTTTGCCTTGCCATCTGTACCCGGAAGTCTTAAACAAGCACAGTTTTGTGGTAATAAGATTTTAGGTTCTACCAAAGTTTCCCCATAAATCGAATTGAATTTATGAACGATCTCCTGCGTCTGTTCAATCATAGGCATCTGATCTTCTCCAGCAGGAACCGTAGTCGCCTTAAATGCCGTAATGTCTGCAGCCTGTGAAATTGGATAACACTGGAAGCCAACGGGAATACTCGCATCAAATCCACGCATCTTAATTTCAGCCTTCACAGTTGGATTTCTTTGAAGACGACTTACAGAAACTAAGTTCATATAATAGAATGTCAATTCTGTCAATTGACTGATTTCAGACTGAATAAAAATTGTTGTCTTACTCGGATCAATACCACAAGCCAAATAATCCAAAGCCACCTCTAAAATGTTTTCACGCACCTTATCCGGATTATCAAAATTATCTGTCAATGCCTGTGCATCCGCAATCATAATATAAATTTCATCATATTCTCCAGAATTCTGTAAAAGAACACGATTTCTTAAGGAACCCACATAATGTCCAATATGCAATTTACCCGTCGGACGATCCCCCGTTAAAATAATCTTAGCCATAAATACCTCACTATAATAATTGTTTCTTCGCAAAATTCCATGTGTCTCTACACATATCATCTAGATTCTTTTCAGCCACCCAGCCAAGCTGTTCCTTAGCACGAGTCGGATCTGCAAAACAAGTCGCAATATCACCTGGACGTCTTGGTTTGATGACATAAGGAATCTTAATTCCATTCACTCTTTCAAAGGCATGCACAATATCTAATACACTATATCCTTTTCCTGTTCCCAAGTTACAAATATGCACACCCGGCGTAT
>ERZ773187.110-NODE-110-length-81250-cov-14.805875_pt1 | contig 81250 bp, 75 predicted proteins | sample MGYA00511242_ERZ773187 | MGnify/ENA primary metagenome ERZ773187 (study PRJEB29015, sample SAMEA2737744) | human gut metagenome | biome: human gut; feature: human-associated habitat; material: faeces | place: China | collected 2012 ...
TGGAAAGACACAAAATTTTATGAATTAGGCTTGATTTTTATTATCTAATTTTTCTATTTATCACGAACGAAACACTCTAATACTTTATAGCCTTTACGCTCTAAATCTGCTTGTAAATCATCTGGTTCAATAGTATCACAACGAATAACCAGATTGGCAATTCCATCCTCAAAAGAATACACGCCAATATGATTGATATTCACTTTATTTTCAACAAAAATTTCCGACAACTTACCAATCGCACCAATTTCATCTTTTACGGCAACCGTAATTCTTGAACCCACTTCATCCCATCCAAGAACATTCAAGAAACATTTAAACACATCATTCTGCGTTACAATACCTGTAACTTCGCCAGAAGCATTTGTGACCGGCAAACATCCAATGTTGTTTTTCAACATTTTCTGTGTTGCATATTCCATCAATTCATTTTCATCGACAGAAATGACTTTTTTTACCATCACTGTGCTTACAGTCGTTTTTGACAATAAATAATTTAATTCATATATGCTTAGGCTTGTCGCATTCGTTGTACCCGAATTAGAAATCATACCTTCTGTAATCAATCCAACAAGTTTTCCTTTTTCAACAACAGGAACACGGTGAATTCCCTTTTCTTTCATTAAATCAATGATTTGTGAAATCGTTGCATCTGGTTCAGCACATATAACATTTTTTGTCATATAATCCTTAACTTTAAACATACTTTATTATCCTCCTAGATATGCCTTTTGAACATCCGAACTCTTTGCCAATTCCTCACCAGTACCTGACATTACAACTTTACCTGTTTCTAAAACGTAGGCACGATGCGCAATTGATAATGCCATCTTAGCATTTTGTTCAACTAATAAAACCGTAGTACCTGCTTTATTGATTTCTTCGATGATGTTAAATATCTCCTTAACTAAAATAGGAGCTAACCCCATACTCGGTTCATCTAAAAGCAACAATTTAGGTTTTGCCATTAGTGCTCGCCCCATAGCCAACATCTGCTGCTCACCACCAGATAAAGTAGAAGCATCCTGATTCATACGTTCTTTTAAGATAGGAAACTGCTCACAAACCTTTTCATAATCGCGTTTGATTCCATCCTTATCTTTTCGTAAAAAAGCTCCCATCATCAAGTTTTCATATACGCTCATTCCTGTAAAAATACGACGACCTTCTGGCACCTGTGTTAAACCCATTTCAACAATATGTTTAGGATTTGCCTTCATAATTGACTCATTTAAGAACATGACATCGCCACTCGTCTTTTTTACAATGCCACTAATGGACTGCATCATTGTCGTTTTTCCAGCTCCATTAGCACCAATCAACGCAACAATCTCACCTTCATTTACTTCTAAACTGATACCTTTTAAAGCTTCAATTACACCATAATGTACGTGAAGATCTTTTATTTCTAACATTGCCATACTAGATCTCCTCTCCTAAATATGCCTTGACTACAAACTCATTTTGTTTAATTTCTTCAGGCGTACCATTCGCTATCATTTTACCATAGTTCAAGACATAAATACGCTCACAAATCTTCATAACTAAAGACATATCATGTTCAATCAGGATTACAGTTAATTTATATTTTTCTCGAATATGATCAATCAATTCTGTTAACTCTTTTGTTTCTTGCGGATTCATACCTGCCGCAGGTTCATCTAAATAAAGAATTTTTGGTTGAATTGCCAAAGCACGTGCAATCTCTAATCTTCTTTGTTTACCATATGGAAGATTTGTCGCCAATTCATTTCTTAAAGAATACAATCCCACTTCTTTTAATAATTCTTCCGCCTTTTCTTCGACCCACTTCTCTTCTTTATAATACGTAGGCAAACGCAAAATTGCTGCTAATGTTCCATAACGAATATTTTTATGCATCGCAACTTTAACATTTTCTAAGACTGTCATTGATTTAAATAAACGAATATTTTGAAAAGTTCGCGCAACTCCTAGATTTGTGATTTTATACGGCTTCAATCCACCAATCTGAATACTTTTATTCTGGTCTATTAACTCAATCAAACCACTGCTTGGTTCATATACACCTGTCAACAAGTTGAATAATGTTGTTTTACCAGCACCATTCGGTCCAATCAAACCAATAAGTTCCCCTTCATTGATTGTCATTGATACATTAGAGACTGCACAAAGACCGCCAAAATTCTTTGTCAGATTTTTAACATTTAAAATAGTTTTCATGCAGATTTCTCCTTTCGCTTATCAAATAACTTTTTAAAAGATAATTCCTTAGTTCCTAAGATACCTGTCGGTTTAAAAATCATAATTCCAACTAGTGCCAAACCATAAATAATCATTCGTATTTCTGAAAAGTTTGCCAAAACGACATTGATAATACCGATCGCAACAGCTGCTAAAACACTTGATGTCATAGAGCCCATACCGCCAAATACGACCATAACCAAGATGTCAATTGACTTATTAAAAGTAAATTGATCCGGTTTGATTACATAGAAATTACATGCGAACAATGCACCAGCTAATGAAGCTAATAATGCTCCAATCACAAATGCAATCACTTTATACTTTGTCGTATTGATACCCATTGCCTCACTAGCAATTTCATCTTCACGAATCGATAAACAGGCTCTTCCTGGAGCGGAATGTGTAAAGTTACAAACAACTAGAATAGCAATAACGGCACATACAAACAACAATGGAAATGTAGTTAATTTAGGAATTCCATTTAATCCGGCCGCTCCATTTGTGATTTCCATATTTTGCACTAGGATACGTACAATTTCCGCAAATCCCAAAGTCGCAATTGCCAAATAATCCCCTTTCAAACGCAATGTTGGAATAGAGACAATCAAAGCTACAATGGTTGAAAGTGCAAAGCCAATCAATACTCCAATAGCTAAACCTGTCATATTTGGCATCATTTTTACCATAATACCAGCACAATATGCTCCAATACACATAAATCCAGCATGTCCTAATGAAAACTGGCCACATACACCAATAACTAAATTTAAAGAAACAGCTAAAATAATATTAATAAAGATATTATATAGAGTGATGGAATAATAAGATCCAATAATTCCAACCTTCATTAAAATGGATAAAACTACAAAAGACACAATAGAAAGTAAAAGCCAAGCAAGATTTGCCTTATTCAATAATTCTTTACGCATGACTTACACCTTCTCTCTAACGTTTTTACCTAATAAACCAGCTGGTTTTAAGATCAAAATCAAAATCAATATAATGTAGACAATCGCATCTTTATACAAAGAACTACCATAAGCGGTAACCATAGTTTCAGCAATCCCAATAAATAATCCACCAATCATAGCACCTGGAATACTTCCAATACCTCCAAATACAGCAGCAATAAATGCTTTTAATCCTGGTGTCATCCCCATCAAAGGATTGATTGAATTATAATAAATTCCAACTAAAACGCCGGCAACACCTGCTAAAGCTGACCCTAAAAGGAATGTAAATGAAATTGTTTTATCCACATCGATACCCATTAAACGTGCAGCATCTTCATCAACACTTACAGCGCGCATGGCACGGCCCATTTTTGTCTTTTGAACAATAAACTGCAAAACAACCATTAAAATAACAGTAATGACAAAAATATAGACTTGTTGCATCGTAATTGTGACAGGTCCTAAATGAAATGATGCACTCGTTAATAATTTAGGATACGTTCTTACTTCACTACCCATGATATATTGTGTTGCATACTCCAAGACATAACTTACACCAATTGCCGTAATCAATGCGGTAATTCGAGTCGCATGACGAAGTGGCTTATATGCGATGCGCTCAATCAATACACCTACAACACCACAGAAAATCATTGAAATGAATAGTGCAGGAATAAACCCTAAACCACAATAAGTTGTAATCAAAAATGCACAATAAGCTCCTAACATATAGACATCTCCATGTGCAAAGTTGATCAATTTAATAATTCCATAAACCATGGTATATCCTAAGGCAATCAATGCGTAAATACTTCCTAAGGATAGACCATTGACTAGTTGTTGTAAAAAAGCAGTCATATTAACCTCCTTATTAAAAAAGAGGGGGAATTGTTCCCCCTTTGAACAAAGACTTATTTATCTGGATCTACTGAAACGGCTTCCGTTTGAACACCATCTACTAAGTTAACAACTAATACAGACTTTTTAGGTGAATGTGTCTTATCAAACGTGAATGAACCAGTTAAACCATCAAATTTAGTATCCGCAATAGCCTTTTGTAGATCTGCACCTGTTTTACCTGCTTTTTCTAAAGCTTGTAAACCTAAGTTAGTAGCATCATAAGTTAATGCAGAGAACATATTTGGAGCTTCTCCATATTCTTTAGTATATGCATCTACAAATGCAGTTAATTCATCACTTGCGTTAACTGTAGTATAAGCAGTTGAATAGTAGCAGTTATTTAAATTTTCACTACCAGCAAGTTCTGCTAATTTTTCTGATTCAAATCCATCAGCACCTAAAATTGTGCAATCCATACCAGCTTCACGAGCTTGTTTAATAATTAATCCAGCTTCTGAATAGTAACCAGCAATGAATAGTACATCGGCTCCTTTATCTTTTACTTTCGTGATAATACCTGCAAAGTCAGTATCTTTAGCATTATAACTTTCAGTAGCTACAACTTCTCCACCCAAATCTTCAAATTTTTGTGTAAATACTTTAGTAAGACCCTTTCCATAATCACTAACTTCATTGATAATTGCAGCCTTTCTCTTTCCTAAATTTTCATATCCAAATTTAGCCATTGCCTTACCTTGATATGAATCTTCGAAACAAATACGGAACGCATATTCATAAGGAGAATCCCCATTCATTGTTGCATCTACCTGAGTAGCAGATGGTGAAATGACTGGAACTTGGTTTTGATCCGCTACTGGATATGTCGCAATAGAAGCACCTGAAGTTGCAGGTCCAACCACAAAAGCTACACCATCTTCAGTCATCAATTTTGTAGCTGCTGAAGTAGATTCACTAGCATCTCCTTTATTGTCCATTTTGACAGCTTTAATTTTATATTTTGAATCCTTGTTTGCGTTATATTCTTTGATAGCTAGCGTTGCCCCTTTATACTCAGCTTGACCATAAGAAGCTACAGCACCAGACAATTCATAGTTCAAACCAATCTTGACTGTATCTCCTTCTTTTAATTCAGTCGCAGCAGTTCCACTTCCTGAACTACATCCGACTAACATGCTTAATGCGACTGCACTAGATGCAAACGTTTTTAATAATTTACCTTTCATAATCTATACCTCCCTCGAGTTGTACAGATATAATAGCGCAAGCGGAAAACGTTTTCAAGTCTTTTTTACATTTTTTACAATTATTTTACATCCATATTTACAGTTTACATTACTTTCAAAAGCTTTCTTTGCACAAAAAAATAGCTAAAGTTATCAAAACCTTAGCTATTCAATCGACTATTAATACATTCCCTGAGGCATTGCAGGTGCAGGTTCTTCTTTATCAATTTTAGCGACCCCAGCTTCTGTTGTTAAGAACAAGGCTGAAATACTAGAAGCATTCATCAATGCATTACGAGTTACCTTTGTAGGATCAATAATACCAGATTCAATCATATCGACCCATTCACCATGTTTTGCATCGAATCCTACATTTTCACCTGCTTCTTTTTGTCTTTCAACAATCTCTTCACAATTATATCCAGCGTTATCAGCAATCTGTGCAATTGGAGCTAACAATGCATCAAATACAACTTTAATACCTTTTTGTACATCAACTACATCAGATTTTACTTCATCTTTCAAAGCAACATATGCCTTTACTAAACAAGCTCCACCACCAACTACAATACCTTCACTAACAGCAGCACGAGTTGAGTTCAACGCATCTTCAATACGAAGTTTCTTTTCTTTCAATTCACTTTCAGTTGCAGCACCCACTTTAATGATCGCAACACCATTTGATAATTTACCTAAACGCTCTGCCATACGTTTCTTATCATAATCACTTGTAGTGTTTTCCATTTGTGCTTCAATTTCAGCTACACGAGCAGCCACATCTTCTTTACTTCCAGCTCCACCAATCATTGTTGTATTATCTTTTGTGACAACAATCTTTTTAACTGTACCCAAATCCGATAACTGCATATCTTTTAATTCCATATTCAAATCTTTTGAATAGAATTTAGCACCTGTCATAATCGCAATATCTTGCAACATTTCTTTTTGGTTGTCACCAAAGCCTGGAGCTTTAGTCGCAACTACATTGAATGTTCCACGAAGTTTATTTAATGCCAAAGTAGAAACTACTTCATTTTCTAAATCTTCCGCAATAATCAATAACGCACGATTTGCCTGAACCAATTGTTCAAGTAAAGGTAAGATTTCCTGAATGTTTGTGATCTTTTGATCCGTTACTAATACATAAGCATTTTCCATTGTAGCTTCCATTTTTTCACGATCACTCACCATATATGGAGAAACATAGCCCTTGTCATACTGCATACCTTCACTGATTTCAAGTTCTGTTTCAAATCCCTTTGAATCATCTGTTGAAATAACACCATCACGACCAACTTTTTCCATCGCATCCGCAATAATCTTACCAATTTCTTCCGATCCAGATGAAATTGTCGCAACATTCGCAATATCCTTACTGCTTTCTACTTTCTTAGATACGGACAAGATATACTCGCTCACAGCCTTAGCTGCTTTTTCGATACCTTCACGCATCAACACGGGATTTGCTCCACGATCCACTTGACGTAAACCATTTTCAATCATACTTTGAGCTAAAATTGTAGCTGTTGTTGTTCCGTCTCCAGCTGTATCATTTGTCTTATTGGCAACTTCATATACCAATTTAGCACCCATATTTTCAAACTTATCTTCCAATTCAATTTCTTTAGCAATACTTACACCATCGTTTGTGATCAATGGGGATCCATACTCCTTTTCAAGAACAACATTACGTCCTTTAGGACCTAAAGTAACACGAACTGCATTTGCTAATGTGTTAACACCTCTTAACATGGATTCACGAGCATCTTTTGAAAAACGTACTTCTTTAGCCATAATTCATTACCTCCTACTACTTACTTACTGCAATGATATCTTCATCTTTGATGACAATGAATTCTTCATCATCAATCTTCATTGTAGTTCCTGAATATTCTTTATATAAAACTTTATCTCCACAAGAATATCCAGCATCTTTAACATCTGCACCAATACTTGCGACAACTGCAAGCTTTGACTTTTCTTTTCCACTTGTCAAAATGATTCCACTTGCCGTAGTTTTCTCTTCTTTCTCTTTCTTTAATAAAACATAATCATGTAAAGGTTGTAACATAATTCATCCTCCTTTTAGCACTTAGCTATTCTAACTGCTAAATACTATTATACTCATTTTTAGCACTGATGCAACAACTTTGCTAAAATTTAATAAAAGAAAATGGCGAGGATTACTCGCCATATACATGAATTCTATTAATTGCTCTTTCCAATGATAACTGAGCTCTTTTTAGATTTGTATTTGAATCTTTTTTCTCTAAACGCTCTTTAGCACGTTCCATTGATTTTTTTGCACGCTCAAGATCGATATCTTTTTTTCCTTCAATCGCATCAGCTAGAATCATGCCTTCATTTTTGTTGAATTGTAAAAAGCCACCAGAAATCGCAAAGATTTCTTCTTCATCATTTTCGTTTTTCAAAACAAGCTTACAAGGTACCAAAGATGCAAAGATAGGCATGTGATTTGGTAAAATTGTTGTTTCTCCAACCACCGTCTTTACATGGATACTTTTGACTTCCTGCTTTAAATATTCGCCTTTTGGTGTTACTACTTTAAAAGCAATCATGACTATTCACCAGCCATTTTTTTAGCTTTTTCCTGTGCTTCTTCAATTGTTCCAACAAACATGAATGCTTGTTCTGGAAGATCATCAAATTCACCTGCTAATAAGCGTTCGAAACTGCGAATTGTATCTTCCAAAGGTACATATTTTCCAGGAATACCAGAGAATACTTCAGCAACATTAAATGGTTGAGACAAGAAGTTACGAACACGACGTGCACGGTTAACAACTTTCTTATCTTCTTCACTTAATTCATCCATACCTAAGATGGCAATGATATCCTGTAAATCTTTATATCTCTGTAGAATATTTTGAACTCCACGCGCTACTTTATAGTGCTTTTCACCAACTACAAGTGGATCCAAAATACGCGAACTTGATTCAAGTGGATCTACGGCAGGATAAATACCTAATGCCGCAATGTCACGGTCTAATACCGTTTTTGCATCCAAGTGAGAGAACGTTGTTGCTGGAGCTGGGTCAGTCAAATCATCCGCAGGCACATAAATAGCCTGTACAGAAGTGATAGAGCCATCTTTTGTTGATGTGATTCTTTCTTGCAACTGTCCCATTTCTGTAGCTAATGTAGGCTGATATCCTACAGCACTAGGAACACGTCCTAATAAGGCACTAACTTCAGATCCTGCCTGTGTAAAACGGAAGATATTATCAATAAACAATAATACGTCCTGGTGTTCTACATCGCGGAAATATTCTGCCATTGTTAGACCAGTTAATCCAACACGCATTCTGGCTCCTGGACTTTCATTCATCTGTCCATAAACCAATACTGTTTTATCTAATACGCCGCTGTCTTTCATCTCGTGATACATATCGTTTCCTTCACGAGTTCTTTCTCCAACGCCTACTACAACGGATTTACCACCATGTTCTTTGGCAATATTGTGGATCAACTCTTGAATCAATACGGTTTTACCTACTCCGGCACCACCGAACAATCCAATCTTACCACCCTTTGCATAAGGACATAGTAAGTCAATAACTTTAATACCTGTTTCCAATGGCTCGCTTGTTGTACTTTGTTCATCAAATGCCGGTGCCTTTCTATGAATTGGCATAGTTTGAGCATCTACATCACCTAAACCATCAATTGGTTTACCCAAAACATTAAACATACGACCCAATACATTTTCTCCGACAGGAGCCTGAATTGGTTTTTTAGTATCAATGGCATCCATACCACGAACCAAACCATCTGTACTTCCCATCGCAATACAACGTACTCTATCAGCACCGATATCTTGTTCGACTTCTACAATTAGATTTTCTTCATTTGGGCGTTCAATTTCAATTGCCGTTAATAAATCTGGTAAATTATTTTGTGAAAATTGAATATCCACAACCGGACCAATGATCTCAACGACTTTTCCAATATTTTGACTCATGTTTACCCTCCTTTATGAAAGTGCATTTGCACCACCGACAATTTCAGTGATTTCTTGCGTGATAGCTCCTTGACGTACACGGTTATATGCAAGTTCAAGATTATCCTGCAATTCTTCTGCATTGTCAGTTGCACTCTCCATTGCCATTCTTCGAGAAGCCTGTTCACTTGTTTTACTCTCTAGATAACGAGAATAAAGGATTGATTTTGTCACCATAGGAATCATGTTTTGTAACATGGTTTCCTTATCTGGTTCAAAAATCATATCCGCATGCATACCTGACTTCTTTTCTTCCTGAGGCTTAGAAACAGGTAAAACCGTTTCTAAAGTAGGAACAAATGTCAATGTGTTCTTATAGTGCGTATATAAAATTTGAATTTTTGAAATTTCTTTCTTTTCAAACAAGTCTAATGCATCCTGCATACATTTCGATAAAGCATCATATACATCATCCTCGTCAAGATCACTTAATACATTTTTAACGTTGTAGTTTCTTTTTGAAATCCATGCAGAACCACGAATCCCTATCATAACTACATGATCCTTTTCAGAAAACTCATCTTGTATCATACGATACACGTTTGCGTTGTAGCCACCACAAAGTCCCATATCACTTGTGATCACAAAGATAAAGCTTGGCTTTCCTTGATTCTCATTTAAATACATAGAATCATCTCCAGCACTACGAAGTACCATTGTGAACAGTTCTTGAAGACCTTGTGCATAACTACGGTTTTCTTCCATAATTTGTCTTTGTCTAGTTAATTTACTTGAAGCAATCAGCTGCATTGCTTTTGTAATTTTTTTAGTTGAACTAACGGAACTGATTCGGGCCTGAATAGCTTGTCTACTCTGTGCCATGTTGCGCACCCTTTTCTAGTGCATATTGTTTTGCGTATGCATCCAAAGACTTCTTAATATCCGCTTCTAATTCATCGTCAATTGCCTTTTTCATTTCAATCTGATCTAAAACATAAGGATATTCACGATGTACATACTCCAACATTCCTTGTTCAAATTCACCGACTTGGTCCACTTCAACAGGTTTTAAATATCCATTTTTTGCAGCATACAAAGATAATACTTGTTCAGGCACTGTTAATGGTGAATATTGTTTTTGAATCAATAATTGAGTTAATCTTGCACCATGATCCAATACATCTTTTGTACTCGTATCCAAATCTGAACCAAACTTCGCAAAAGATTCCATTTCACGATATTGAGCTAGTTCAAGCTTTAATGAACCAGAAACCTGTTTCATAGCTTTTGTCTGTGCAGCACTACCTACACGACTTACACTTAAACCACTATCTACACTTGGACGAACGCCTTCATTAAACATATCTGTTTTCAAGAAAATCTGTCCATCCGTAATTGAAATTACGTTTGTAGGAATATAGGCAGAGATATCTCCGGCTTGTGTTTCAATAATTGGTAAAGCTGTTAAAGATCCACCACCATAATTCTCATTTAAACGTGCAGCACGCTCTAATAAACGTGAATGTAAGTAGAATACATCTCCAGGATACGCTTCACGTCCAGGAGGACGACGAAGAAGTAAAGACAGTGTACGGTAAGCTACGGCATGTTTTGATAAGTCATCATAAACAATTAATACGTCTTCTCCGTTTTCCATCCATTCTTCACCCATTGCACAACCTGCATAAGGTGCAATATATTGTAATGGCGCTGCTTCAGATGCAGTAGCCGCTACGATCGTAGTATATTCCATAGCTCCGTGTTGTTTTAATTTTTCAACGATTTGAGCTACAGTACTTGCCTTTTGACCAATCGCTACATAAATACATTTTACATTTTGACCTTTTTGATTCAAAATCGTATCGATTGCGATTGCTGTTTTACCAGTCTGACGGTCACCAATGATCAACTCACGTTGTCCACGACCAATTGGAATCATAGAGTCAATAATTTTTAAACCCGTTTGCAATGGAACCGATACACTCTTTCTTGTCATTACACCTGGGGCCACACGTTCTACTGGACGTGTTCTATCTGTTTTGATTTCACCTAAACCATCAATCGGTTGTCCTAATGCATTGACAACACGACCCATCAAACTATCACCAACTGGAACTTCAATGATGTGACCTGTACGTTTTACGACGTCTCCTTCTTTGATATCGGAATTATCACCTAGTAATACGACACCTACTTGTTCGTCTTCTAAGTTCATGACCATACCATATACATCGTGAGGGAATAACAACAATTCACTCATCATGGCATTTTTCAATCCATATACCGTTGCGATACCATCACCTACTGTTAGGATAGTACCACTTTCATTCATTTCAAGATCCTGGTCGATACTTTGAATTTGAGCTTTGATTAATTTTGAAATCTCTGCTGGATTTAAACTCATCATATCACCTGCTTATCTATTAATTGCTTCCTTCATTGCTTCAATCTTCGCAATGACCGTATTATCCATCACTAAATCATTTGCCTGTACTTTAATACCTGCAATCAAAGCTGGATCCACTTGTACTTCAAGTTCAAGTGTCTTATTCATTTTTTTCTCTAACATCTCTTTCAATCTTGATAATTGATCTTCATCTAGTTTTGATGCACTCGTTACTTTAACGATTTCAATTCTATGTTTCTTTCGATAACACTCTTCATACGCATCACTGATTTTATCAAGATGAGAAAGTTCATTATGCTCATTTAGCACAAGCAAGAAACGAAATACAGTTGTATCTAATTCGGATTCGAAAGCTGTTTGGATGATTTCCTTTTTCTTTACTCGAGGAATACTTGGATGTGCTAGAATCTTGCTTAATTCTGGTACTGAAGTAATCACTTGCGCTACTTGCTTTAGCTCTGACATCCAAGCCATTTCTTGCTTTGAATCTTGTGCTAATTCAAATAGAGCCTGGGCATAAGGCGTGTAATCTACCATTGTTTATCGCCTGCCTGTTCAATAAAATCTTCCACAAACTGCTTCTGTGTTTCTTCATCCATTTCTTTTTTAATCAACTGACTAGCTGCGCTTAATGCGACATCGCTAATTGCTTTTTTCATTTCTTTTTGAGCGTCACGCTTCTGACGTTCAATATCTTCATTTGCGTTTTTCTTAATACGCAAAGCTTCGTCATTTGCTTCTTTTATAATCTGCTGTTTTTCTTGATCCGCATGTGCTCTAGCTGAAACGAGAATGGTATGAGCTTCTTGCGATACATTACGCAATTTTTCATCATACTGTTCTTTAACATCTTCAGCCTGCTTTTTAATAGCTACTGAAGAATCGATATTTTCTTGAATTAAATCTTGTCGTTTTTGAATTAATGTTAGTAATTTTTCCCAAAAGAATTTTTTGGCAAACATTACAATCAAAAAAGTAGAAATACAAACTAAAACAACATCGGTCAATGAAATTCGCAAATAATTGTCAATATTAAAGTCAATCATTACCGATTCTCCTAATCATTAACCTTTGATGAAAATCAATAAAATCGCAATGATCAAAGCATAGATACCTGTTGTTTCGGCTAAGGCGATACCTAATACCATGATAGATTGAATTTTACTTGCTGCATCTGGGTTACGACCAACGCTTTCTGCACCTTTACTAGCTGCAATACCCTGACCAATACCAGGACCTAAACCAGCAATCATCGCAATACCTGCACCTAAGCAAGCCATACCACGTACGAAAAATTCATTAAACATTTTATTTTCCTCCTATTTATTAATCTTCTTGAATCGCCACTTGCTGTCCTAAGAAGAACGAGCTTAGTGTAAAGAAGATATATGTCTGAATTACACCTGAGAATATATCAAAATACATATGTAAAAATGGCGTTACTAATAATCCTAACAATCCTATTGGCATCAACATTTTAATCAATGTATACACCAACATAGAAATGATATATCCTGCCAAAATATTACCAAATAAACGCATTGTTAATGAGATAGGCAACGCCAACTCTCCTATGACATTCAATGGTGTCAACAAGAACATCGGCTCTGTCAACTCTTTCATTCGTGCTAATAATCCACCTTTTTTAATACCATTACCTTGGATCATCAACCACATTGTGACAGCCAATGTCGCATTAAAACTTACATTGCTCGTTGGATTTTGAAGCCCAATCAAACCAATCAAGTTACTTACAATCATCATCACAATCAAAGTGCCAAACATAGGAATATATTTCTTTGTCGTTTCCCTTAAGTTATCTTTAATTACGTAAAGCACTAAGTTGTAGATCTCCTCACAAATATACACAATCCCTTTACTAGCTTTTGAAGGATCTTGTTTTTCAATTTTCTTCCCCGCAAAGTAGAAGAAAAACGCAAAGAAAGCACAAATTCCAAGCCATACAAGAATAGATTGTTGAATCTGTAAAGAGAACTTTCCAATGTGAATGATAATTGCACTTACATCACTCATGGAAATCCTCCTTTTCTTTTAGTGCATATAAAAGAATGGCTCCTTTATTGCACATAAGCCCAACAAAAACTGCCAAAATTGGCAACTCCATTAATTGACAAATAACTAAAACTAGACCATACATAAGATATCGTTTCATATATTCTTGTATACCTGTCTTTTTTCCAGCTATTTCATCTGTTGGAATATTTAAAGCCATTTGAACAATCTTACGATACCCCACTAAACCTGTAAGGCAACCTATCCAAACCGCTATAAATACTTGAATCATTTGAGAATGAAAAATCACTGCACAAACCAAAGAGCAAAATAAACTAAATATCAAAGTATACTTTACTATTTTTTTATTCATTTGCTGCATTGCTTTACCTCGATTTTTTTATTAATAAAATAATACTACCAATAATGCTGTACATTAAACCTATAATCACAAATAAAGGCGTAGTATGTAACCAGCCATCAATATTATAACCAATAAGTCCAAATATGAGCATGCTTGTGCATAGCATTCCCGAAAAAGCATAAGGTTTCATCAATTACTTCGTACCGAAAATACGATCTCCAGCATCTCCTAAACCAGGAACAATATATCCATGTTCATTTAAATGGTCATCTAATGAAGCTAAGTAAACATCTACATCTGGATGTGCTTTTTCAACTGCTTTAACACCTTCAGGTGCACCAACCAAACAAACCAACTTCACATTTGTAGCTCCTTGCTTCTTAACCATATCGATTGCTGCTACACTTGAACCACCAGTTGCGAGCATTGGATCCACAACAATTGTGATTGCTTCTTCTAAGTTCTTTGGATATTTTTCAAAATAAGTATGTGGCTCTAGCGTTTCTTCATCACGATACATACCAACATGTGCAATCTTTGCGGTTGGAATCAAATCCTGAATTCCATTTACCATACCTAGTCCAGCACGTAAAATTGGCACAATCACGACTTTTTTAGCCAATTCATAACCTGTGTACTGACAAATTGGTGTTTCGATTTCAATTGGTTTCAAAGGCAAATCACGAGTGATTTCATAAACCATTAATCCTCCAATTTCATCTAAGTTTTGACGAAAATCTTTCGTTCCCGTTTCTTTTTTTCGCATAACTGTTAATTTATGCTTAATCAACGGATGATCAATAACTTTTAACATTTAAATTACCTACCTTTATAGCCATAATTATACCATCCTTGTCCATAATAGAAAACACTGAAAGAAATGGAATACTCCAAAACTTCCAGTGTTATATTATATGAATATTCTGCTTTTTATCATTAAACAATTCTAATCAATTGTCAAAATTTCAAATTGCTTTGCCGCTCTTACATCAATTCCAGAAGGATGTAAGTCCTTTCGTAATAGTACATTCGAAAATGTATCCAATGCTAGATCTAGCGTATTCGCCTCTTCACTCAAATGCGCAAGAACAATATTTTTTGTCTTCGCATTGATCAAGGAAGTTAAATTTAAACTTGAATCTTCATTATTCAAATGCCCATTATCACTCAAAATACGCTGTTTTAAAAACATCGGACGATTTGTATGCATCAAACGATCCACATCGTGATTGCTTTCAAAGATATAATGGTCTGCATTCGCAATATACGGTTTGATTTGATTAGGTACATAACCTGAATCTGTTACATACACAAGTTTTTCTTTATCCGACTCTACCACAAAACCAATTGTATGTGGCGAATCATGAGACAAACCTAGAAATTGAATGCTCAAATCTTTGATAATCAACTTTTGATTCGGTACTACATCATGTTTATCTAACGCATCCTTTAAATCACAATAAGAATACACATCCAAATGCTTAAAATGTTTTAACTGCGAAACATGATCCGAATGAGCATGACTAATCAAGACACCATTTGTATCATCAACACAAGCTCCAACCTTTTTAAAGCTTTCCATCAAATACTTTTTTGTTGAACCACAATCAATCAACAATTGCGTATTTTCATGACGAATCAAACAACTGTTGCCTTTTGAGCCACTACACAACAAATCAATGCGCATAAATATCATCTCCAGAGGCTTCTAAATTTGTAAAACGAGATATATTCTTTTCAAAAGCCAATTGAATCTTACCAATGCCACCATTACGATGTTTTGCCAAAGATAAATCAACAACTTCTGTTTCTTCTTGCGATTCCTTATCTTTCTCATAATAATTACTACGATATAGAAACATTACGATATCGGCATCCTGCTCGATTGATCCAGACTCACGCAAATCGGACAATTGCGGTTCATGATCCGTTCTTTCTTCAACCTTACGAGAAAGCTGAGAAAGCGCAATAACTGGACATTCCATTTCTTTTGCCAAAATCTTTAAATTACGCGAAATATCACTAACCTCTTGTTGACGAGAATCTGCGCGTGTTCCCGTAATCAGCTGCAAGTAGTCAATTACAACTAAAGAAATAGAGCCATTTTCACTCTTTAATTTACGACACTTCGAGAAAATCTGAGATACCTTGATACTACTTGTGTCATCAATATAAATCTTTCTTTCGCTCAAATGTGAACCTGCCTCATATAAACGAGACATTTCTTCATTTGTCAATTTACCGCTACGAAGCTTATCCGAATATACCTGAGATTCCGAACTCATTAAACGCTTCATCATCGAATCACTAGGCATTTCCAGTGAAAATATTGCAACAGCTCCTTCATTCCGTTTCGCAACTTGAGCTGCAAAATTTAAAGCCAAGGCACTCTTTCCCATGGCAGGACGGGCTGCAAGAATAATTAAATCGCCTCGCTGAAAACCATTCGTCATACGATCCAATAAGACATAACCCGTTTCAATTCCAGTTATACCTTTCATCGTACGAAGCTCTTTTAATTCATTAATGACACGAGTGACGATTTCTTCACTTGATTCAAATTCGCTTCCCCTACGATGTCTAGTTACATCCATAATTAAACGTTCCGCATCATCTAAAACTGTGTCAATATCTTCGCCAGATGAATAGCCTTCTTCACTAATTTTATCCGCAACATAAATCAACCTTCTTAGCTGTGCCTTGTTTTTGATCGTTTCAATATAAGATCTTGATGTTGCACTCGAAATAGCTGAGTCTGCCAAACGAATAATATAATCTGCTCCTTGACTAGACTCTAACTGATCTGTTTCCTGTAAACGATTGACCACCGTATTCATATCAATAGGCTGACCATTTTCATGAATTGTACAGATAGCTTGATAAATCTGCTGATGAGAAGGCAAATAAAATTCTTCTGCATGTAGATCGAGTTCCTGACAATCTTGAATGACTTTAGGATATACCATCAAAGAGCCAAGCACTGATTGTTCTAAGGAAACTGCGTTAGGCATTTCACGCGACATATTATGCCTTTTCACTTACATGAACAACAATTTCACCTATCACTTGTCCACGATATAAATCCACAGGAACACGAGTCACACCTAAAGATGCGATAGATTGTTCCAATTGAATTTTTCTTTTATCTACACGAATCCCTTTTTTAGATAAAGCTTCCACAATTTGTTTACTAGAAACAGAACCAAAAGTAGCTCCATTTTTACCTGTACTCAAAGTAAATTCTAAAGTAATACCCTTTAAAGTTTCACTCAAAGCTTCAGCTTCTTTTTTTAACTCAGCCTCATGTTCAGCTCTTTCTTCCATTTGTTTATCTAAAACTTTGGCAGAACCCTTTGTATACGCAATCGCCGATTTATTCTTAAATAAGAAATTTCTTGCGTAGCCATCACTTACCTCAACTACATCATCTTTCTTTCCTAATTTACGAATATCTTTAAGCAATATTACCTTCATTTTTAAGTTCCTCCTCTATACAATTTAAGATCATATCCTTCATCTGTTGCACGGATACACCTTCTCTTTCGACAGCAGCCGCACTAAAGTGGCCACCACCATTTAATTTTTCCATAATTTTTTGAACATTATAAGACCCATCACTACGAGCACTTACCGCAACGGCATTCGGATTTGTCTTTACCTTTGCGATGGTAAAACTAGCAACACAGCCTTTAATCAATAATAAGGCTTGTGAAACCTGAGCCATCATCGTCTTATCTAATGTTTCATCATCAATCGCTGCAATCATAAAATGATTGTAGTAAGGTTTTGCCTGCTGAATCAATGCATTCTTCATAGAGAAATACAAATAGTCTTCACACAAAGCTTTTTCAGCACGACTTGTATTAGCCCCCCAATTTTGTAAGGCAGCTGCTGCTTCAAACGTACGGGCATCCGTATGCATTTTAAAACGATTTGTATCCACTAAAATACCCAAATACATAATCGTCGCTTCCATTTCATAAATAGGAATATGATTTGGAATATTTTGAAGCAATTCAACAATTAATTCACACGCTGAACTTGCACTGCTTTCAACATATGTCAACAAAGTATTCTTAACAAACGCATCACTACGTCTGTGATGATCAATCACAAGGATACGATTGCATTGATCCACAAATTCTTTGACACTTGATATTGCAGGAATACCATGATCAGCCATAATCAATAAATCTTTATTATAATCTATAGAATCCATCGCCTCATCTGGAGTAATCAAAGTATGTCTTTCTTGAATGACAGTAACAAATGAATTCATCATTTCTTGAAGCTGCTCATCTCTAGGAACATCCTTTAAAACAATAAATACTTCCTTGCCTAACGCATGTACCCAGCTAGATAAAGCTAGACATGCTCCCATACAGTCAAAATCACTCATAACATGCCCTGCAATATAGACACGATTCGATTCCATAATAGCTTCTTGAATAGATTGTGCCATAATGCGTACACGAACTTTAGAACGTGTTGAACTTGTTTCTGAGTTTCCACCCACAAATTGAACCGTTCCTCCACTTGAACGAATAGCCGCCTGGTCTCCACCACGACTTTGTGCGAGTTCAATCAATTCATTGACCATATCATCTAGTACCGTAAAATCATTTGATCCATACGCAAAAGCCATACTTAACGTAATTGAAACATCTAATTTATTTGCCTCATCCTTAATAAGTTGTAAAATAGTAAAATTCTGCTTCCGTACTTCCGTTAAGATTTCTTTATTCAAAATCACCAAAAAACGATCTGAACGTAAACGTCTAACAAACATCTTATTATCTTTAGCCCACGTTACTAAAGCAGCTCTTAAATGTGTATTGATTTGGGCCATGATTTCTTCATTTTCATAAGACTGATATTCCATATAGTTATCTAACTGCAACAACCCAATCACTATTTCATTGTCCAAATACTGCTGACGCATATTATAGTAATCTGTAATATCTTTTGCATATAAAATTTGAGCATCTCTTTTTCTCGTGATTTCGTAAATTCGACCTTCCGATTTTCCAATAACCATATCCACATCGTCATCAAACAAAGTACGAATATTACTGATCCAGCTAGTTAATTTACAATTAGTCAACGTAATACCCTTCTCTTTAAAGAAAGGTGAAGCCCAAGTTACAATGTATTCTTCGTTATAAGTTAAGATACCCACATCCCCAAAATTCAAAGCATCTTTGGCATCTTTACCTAAAACTCTTGAAATATCTACTTCCGTCTTCATTCCATGTTCTTTTAAAGATTTCCAAAAGCCAAAGAAAGCACAGATAAAAACAATCCATACAATCAAAGCGGCAATCATATATATATACTCTTTCTTTAAAAACAAAAGGATTGATAGCATAAAGCCCAAAGCTAGACCTGTAATGCATAGACTACGCCACTTTTCAAACTGTTTCATATAGAAAACCTCTATTCTTTTCGTAACTGTAAAAGACAGTCCAACTCTCCCATAAACATCCACAATAAATTAAGTCCAGGCACAAACGCACCAAAAATAGAAAGAAATGACCATTTCTTCTTTTGGTATTTGACACATAAACTCATAAAATAAACAACTCCAAAATATAATAACAAGATACAATCCACAAAGAAAATAACTTGTGCTAAATCAACGATCCCCGTTGGACATTCTATCACATTTTGAACAAAAAAGAACGCAATCCACACCACAACAGAACCTATGCCTACCCATCTTGGGCTTTGTACCTTAGATAATGGTTGTGGCGGAATAATGTCCATATGCATACGTAAACACACCATTAATGCCACTAAATGAATACATAATGCCTGTAATAGACCTAGTAACCCTATCATCAAGTATGTAAATACTTTTAAGCTAATGAAAGGAATATATTGTGAAATCAAGCGGAAATCTTCATAGAAATCAATGCCAAACAAAGTACTCCACAATAGAATAATGCATAAATTAGCTATAATAGAAAGAATAAAGCAAATAATAAAATTAGTCATATTCTTAGCATGTTTAAACACGCCCACCCCATATATAAATCCAATTAATAATGAGGTCCAACTATAAAACCAGGTTGTAAAGCCACCAAAAAACATCGTCATCAAACCCATGCATATGGTAACCAATGCACCCATTTTAACACCACTCATGGCTGTATAAATAAGTACAGGAAATGCAAAAATCCAAGAAGCACTGGATTCAATCATCAATGCACTCTGTTGATTTAAAAATAATAAAGCTCCATAAATAGCGCAAACCATCGCGCCTTTAGTGATTTGTTTCGTTTTTATCATACGACTATTATATAAAATTAAAAAAAAGACTTCAATATATGAAGTCTAATTAGTCAACCACGTAAGGTAACAAAGCCATTTGACGAGCACGTTTAATAGCTGTTGCTAGCATTCTTTGGTATTTTGCACGAGTTCCAGTCACACGTCTAGGAATGATTTTTCCGTTAGCGTTGATGAAACGTTTTAATAATTCTACGTCTTTGTAGTCGATTTCCTTAATTTTGTTCTTAGTGAAGTAACAAACTTTTTTACGACCCATACGTTGTTTTTTAAATGCCATAAGTAAGTCCTTCCTTTCTAGAATGGTAGATCATCACTAGCAATATCTAGTGAATCATCTGCATTGAATGTTGAATCAAATGCATTATTTGTATTCTGCACAGGATTTGAATATGGATTTTGATTATATCCATTCTGTACAGGAGCAGCATATGTATTTTGAGCAAAACCTTGATTCATTCCATAATCCTGGCTTGGAGCTGAATAACCTGATTGTGCATTTTTAGGTTCTAAGAATTGAACACTTTCTGCGACGACCTCTGTAACATATACCCTTTGTCCTTGTTGATTGTCATAAGAACGAGTTTGAATACGTCCTTCTAAACCAATCAATGAACCTTTGTGTAAATACTGTGTCATTAAATCAGCTGTTTTATTCCAAGCAACACAGTTAATAAAATCTGCATCTGGCTGTCCTTGTGTTGAAACACGACGACCAACTGCCATTGTGAATGAGCAAACACTTGTTCCACTTTGCGTTTTACGTAATTCAGGATCACGTGTCAAACGCCCAACCAATACTACTCGATTAATCATATTTATTTAACCTCGATTATTTTTCGCCTTCAGTTTTAACAACCATAACACGAATTACATTGTTGCTGATACGAGACAAACGTTGGAATTCGAAAACTCCTGCATTGTTTGCAGTTACATTGATAACTACATAGTGTCCCTTTTTCATGTGATCGATTTCGTAAGCGAATTCTTTCACACCCCAGTCATCTACTTTATCAATTGAACCACCGTTTTCAGTGATTGTTGCATGTAAACGATCTGAAACTGTTTTGAACGCTGCATCATCTAAAGATGCATTCACAATGTACATAATTTCATATTTTTTCATGTGTACACCTCCCTTTGGTCTTTTGGCTTCTTACGAAGCAGAGAACAGGCATAAACCTGCCTAGCTATTATAACAAAAAAAGACTTTGCTTGTAAACCACAAAGTCTAATATTTTTTTAATTGATATTGAGCATTATAGTAAAGCTCATTATATTTTGTTCCTTCAAACACTTCTAGAACATCATTTAAACCTGAAATCAACTTATAATCATGAATATTTGACAGTGGAATCCACTTTGATTCTTCATTTTCGATTCCATTAAACACATTTGTTTTATATAAAAAAACAATATGTCTGCAATTATCACTCGAGATAAATTGTTTTGTTCCACACAAACATAACTGTTCAACATTTAAACCAGTTTTTTCTTTCACATCACGCATTGCTGATTGTACAAATGATTCACCAAGTTCAATATGACCAGTTGGCAATGTGTATCCATTTGGATTTTTGCTATTTTGAACTAACACATTACCCTTTTCATCCTGAATCATAACCATATTTGTTAATTCGCAATATTCAGCTTGCTTATTCACATTTAATCGTCTTCTTTCAAGTGCTAATTTACCATCCGCTACAATATTACGAATTTCTGTAGAAATACGACGTTCTGGGAAAGCTTTTGAAATATGTTTTTTTGCTTCTAAAGAGAAATTGTCCAAACTGCTTTGGAATTCTTCTATACGTTCGGATAAATCAGGACGAGACAACATCCATTCTTGGAAAGCTTCTTGCGCTTCTTGAACACGCAATTGACTTTCGGCTTCGAAATCCTTTTTGAAAGCTTCCATTTGAACTTGCACTTTCTGGAATACTTGTTTGCGACGAAGTAAGGCAAGTACAGTAAATACACAGTCAATACCAAATCCAATTGTAAAAGCCGATAAAAAACTCATCAATGCCGTAAAAGGAATATCCATTACGATATCTTGAATTACAGGATGAATGATATAAACCACCACAATAGACATAATGCCAAATAAAGTGGAATTCAACAAACATACGCGCCCGTTAATATTCATAAATCTTTCCGAATAATCCCACCATCTTGTTTTAAATAAAATATCCATTACCCAACTTGTAATATATTCCAAAGCACTCGTAATAATGACACCTAAAACAAACACAAGTATAGGATAATCTTTCACAAACAATAAAGGATATAAAACTAGTAAAGCACCTACTCCATAGATTGGGCAATACGGACCATAAAAGAAGCCTCGGTTAATAAATTTCTTTGCGGGAATTCCACAGTATAAATCTTCACAAACCCAACCTAAAAAGGCGTACAAAACAAAGTAAGCATAGGCATATACAAATTCCATCATATACTCGCCTTCATTTCTTCACTTAACTTGGCATTTGCCAACATCAATCGAATACGATTTTCCTGATTTACCTTTGATGCGCTTGGATCATAATCAATCGCAACAATATTCGCTTTCGGATATTCATCCTTAATCTTACGAACCATACCTTTGGCAACGATATGATTTGGCAGACAACCGAATGGCTGTACACTAATCACATTAGTAACGCCAGATTTAATAAGTGAAACAACTTCACCTGTTAAAAGCCAACCTTCACCCATTTTTACACCTGGATTAATAAATGCTTTTCCGTTACCAATGACTTCACTAAAATCGTCTGGTGCAATAAAAGTTCCATCTTTTTTTACTATATCTCTAAATGTTTTCTGCATACGCATAATCACATCTTTTACTATATTGTATATATAGTGATTTTTTTCGTGCATATGATAATATTCATAATCAATAATTGAATTTTCTACACAATATAGCGCAAAATCCATAACACCAGAAAGTACTGGTTCAAAGCCTTCTTCAATTAAATAATCTTCTAAGTGTTGATTACCTAATGGAGAATATTTCATATAAATTTCCCCAACAATTCCAATACGAATCTTTATCTGAGTACGATCTTGTGGAATCGCCTTAAACATTTCCAACATCTTTCTATAAATACGCTTTGATTGTTTATAAGATCCATGTTCAAACATCGGAATCAATTCATCAATAAACTGATTTACCGCCTTATCTGTAGCTCCTTTTTCAAGTTCATAAGGCTTCACCTGATTGCTTAACCACATTAAAGCATCACCATATAAAGCTCCATTAAGAATGCGAAGAATCAAAGGCATTGTAAATTCAACGCTACTGCCTTTTTCTAGACCATTCGCATTGGCAGATAAACAAGGAATGTGTTGCCATCCTTCCATAGCCAAAGCTTTTCTCAATAAAGAAAGATAATTGCTTGCACGACATCCTCCTGCCGTTTGTGTAATAGCACAGGCTACATGATCCATATCATATTTTCCGCTTTTTAACGCATCAATCATCTGTCCAATAACCAACAACGCTGGATAACAAGTATCATTATGCACATGTGCTAAACCTTCTTCACGTACTTGCTCCCCTTCATTTGTCAAAACTTCTAATTTATATCCGCTTTTCGCAAAGACAGGTGTCAATAAGCGAAAGTGAATAGGAAGCATAGAAGGAACTAAAATCGTATAATCCTTCTTCATATCTGAATTAAATAATGTATATTCTAAACTCAATTTTATACTCCTTTCTTTTGGCCAATCGCCTCTTTCAACGAACGCAAACGAATTTTTGCCGCACCTAAATTATCAATTTCATCAATTTTGATTTGAGTATAAAATTTATTTCCATCCTTTAATATATCTCGAACTTCATCACTTGTAATGGCATCAATACCGCAGCCAAAACTTACAAGTTGAATTAAGTTCATATCTTTATTCTCAACTACATAATGTGCTGCTTGATAAAGTCTTGCATGATACGTCCATTGATTTAAAACATTCACTTTATGATTCTTTTGACGAGGGACACTTTCCTCACTAACAACCACAAAGCCAAGTTGTGTCAACAACTGATTCATTTGATGATTAATCAGTGGATCTAAATGATATGGGCGTCCACAAAGCACAATAATTGGATGGTTGTTTTCGCGTGCATACGCTACAGCTTTTTGATGTTCCTTTACTAATTGTTCATGGAATGCTTCATACTCATTTGTAGCTGCATTTTTCGCAATAATAATATCTTTTTCACTAAAATGAATACCCACCTTTTCAAAATGCATACGAATGGCCTTTGCAAAAGTCGCATCATGATCAAAATTAATGAATGGATATACAATTTTTGTCTTATCAAGATCCATATTGGCCGCAATCACTTCTGGATAGTAGGCAACCAATGGACAATTATAATGGTTATCCGATTGATGTTCATCTACATTATAGGTCATACATGGATAGAAAATTACATCCACACCTTTATCAATCAATTGTTGAATATGTCCGTGCACAACTTTAGCAGGAAAACATGCCGTATCACTAGGAATACTTTGTTGTCCTGAATGATACATTTCTTTAGTACTAGGTGTTGACCACACAATTTCGTAGCCTAAACTATCAAAGAAACGCGTCCAGAAAGGCAATAAATCATAGTTATTTAAAACTAAAGGCATACCAATTTTTTTATCATGTTTAAATTTTTTCTTTTGCGCGTTCAACATGTCCGTTTTGATTTTGTATAAGTCTGGTAATTCTTCCTTTTTTTTATCTAAATTGTGCGCCATTTTTTCACATTTGTTTCCTGCAACTAAGCGTGTTCCATCATTGAATGTATTAATTGTCAATGAACAATGGTTGTTGCAGCCTTGGCAAGCAACAGATTGTGATTCATGCGTAAATTTAACCAGTTGTTCATAATTCAAAATATTGCTTCTTGTTCGATGTAATTTTTTCGCATATAAAGCTGCTCCATAAGCACCCATTAAAGGTGCAATGCTTGGTCGAATGACTTCAAGTCTAAGTTCTTGTTCAAAACAACGAAGTACAGAATCATTTTGGAAAGTTCCACCTTGCACAACGATATGCTTTCCAAGATCGTCCTTATTTTTTGCACGAATAACTTTATATAACGCATTCTTTACAACAGATTTACAAAGTCCAGCCGAAATATCTTCAATACTTGCCCCATTCTTTTGGGCTTGTTTAACCCCTGAATTCATAAACACTGTACAACGAGTTCCTAAATCAACAGGGTGTTTCGATTTTAATCCAAGTGTCGCAAATTCTTTTGCATCATACCCCAACGATTTTGCGAACGTTTCAATAAATGAACCACATCCACTTGAACAAGCTTCATTCAATACAATATCATCAATGTGTCCATCACGAATTTTAAAACACTTAATATCCTGCCCACCAATATCTAGAATGTAGTCTACTTCTGGATTGAAAGATCGAGCAGCTGTATAGTGTGCCATTGTTTCAACGATTCCACCATCCAAATGGAAAGCATGACGCATTAATTCTTCGCCATAACCTGTCGCGTAGGATCCATAGATTTTAATATTTGGATTTGTTTCATAAATTTTCTTTAAATCCCCTAATACAACATCTAATGGATTTCCCTTATTTGATGTATAAGAATCATATAGAATTGCATCATTTTCATCGAGTAAAACGAGTTTTGTGGTCGTTGAACCCGAATCAATTCCTAAATAAGCTTTACCTGCATAATTTTTTAAATCTGCATACTTCGCATCATGTGATTTATGACGTTCAATAAATTTCTGATAGTCTTCTTCACTTTCAAACAAAGGTTTTGATTCAGTTAATTTAGCCGGTGCATGCACCAAATCTTCTAAAACCTTATACAATTCATCATATGTATAGTCTTGATCTGCACAAATGGCAGTTCCTAAAGCCACAAAGTTTATGGCTGTGTCAGGACAATTCACTTGTACATCACTTAATTTTAAAGTTTCAACAAATCGATTTCTTAATCCACTCATAAAGTAAAGTGGTCCGCCTAAAAACAGAATGTTTCCTTCAATTTTTCTTCCCTGTGCTAGTGAAGTAATGGTTTGATCTACTACCGCCTGGAAAATACTGGCACATAAATCGCATTTATCCACACCCTGATTGATCAATGGCTGAATATCTGTTTTCGCAAACACACCACAGCGAGATGCGATGGGATATAAACGATGATAGTTTAAACTGGCTTCATTCATTTCTTCCAAAGACATATTTAATAAGGTAGCCATTTGATCAATAAAAGCTCCTGTACCCCCAGCACAAGTTGAATTCATTCTTTGTTCTACACTTCCTTGAAAGAAAAGAATTTTCGCATCTTCTCCACCAAGTTCAATAGCACAATCTGTTTCCGGGTATAATTTACTAACTCCAGTCGCACTCGCAAATACTTCTTGAACAAAAGGCAATTCTCCTTGTTCGCTTAATCCTAAAGCCCCTGATCCGCTGATTGCGAATTTAAATGGTTCTTTTGTATATTTCTTTAATTCTACTAATTTATCTAAAGCTTTTTGACGCACTTGCGCCTTGTGCCTTTCATAACTTTTATAACAGATTTGGTTATTTTCATCTAAAACAACCGCTTTGATTGTTGTACTTCCAATGTCGAATCCTATACGATAACCCATAATCTCCTCCATTTTTTTATTATTAGTATTATTATACTCATTTTTCATTTATTTTCATGTATTCAAATGAAAATAACGACAACTTACAAAATATGTTCACTTTGTTGTAGATTATTCGAGACAAAACATATATCATTAAATTAACGAATAGTTAACATGTTCAATACATGGGATTGTTATAATTATTTTTGGAAAGTTGGTAAATCAAATGAAAAACAAATTAACAAAACTTGAATTCAAGTGGATTTGTTACGACATGGGAAACTCTGCCTTTATTTTATTAGTCGCGACAATTCTTCCTATCTATTTTAATTATCTTTCAAGCTCTCAAGGGGTAGCCGAACACAACTACCTAAGTTATTGGAGCTATGCAGCAAGTCTTTCAACATTAATTGTTGCACTTGCTGGTCCAATTCTTGGAACACTGGCTGACTATAAAGATCACAAGAAAAAAATCTTCTTAACTTGTGCAATGCTAGGTGCACTAGCATTAGCTTGTTTTTGGATTCCAACTTCTTGGTTTGCATTTCTAGTCCTATTTATTGCTGCCAAAGTTGCCTATTCTTTATCTTTGATCGTATATGATTCAATGCTTACAGACATTACTACAGAAGAAAGAATGGATGCCGTAAGTTCAAAAGGATATGCATGGGGTTATATCGCTAGTGTTGTTCCATTTATTATTAGTTTAGTCTTCGTATTAATGTATGACAAAATGGGAATGACATTAAAGACAGCCATGATGATTGCATTCATCTTAAATGCTGTATGGTGGATAGCATTTACACTTCCTTTAGTAAAAAGCTACAAACAAAAATTCTATATTGAACCAGAAGCACATCCTGTATTAGATACGTTTGCTCGTTTAAAAGACACTTTAATGAAGGCAAAAGAACAAAAGAAAGTCTTCTTATTCTTATTCGCATTCTTCTTCTACATTGATGGTGTTTATACAATTATTGATATGGCTACCGCCTACGGAACAAGTTTAGGATTAAATACAACTGGTCTTCTATTGGCTTTATTATTGACTCAAATTGTTGCCTTCCCTGCAAGTTTAACATTCGCTGTATTATCCAAAACAAAAGATACGGCTTCATTGATTAAGGTTGCGATCATCGCATACTTCTTAATTGCTTTATTTGCCGTACAATTGGATAAACAATGGGAATTCTGGATATTAGCGGTTGCGGTTGGATGTTTCCAAGGTGGTATTCAAGCTTTATCTAGATCATACTTCGCAAAAATCATTCCAGAAAATGCCAGTGGTGAATACTTCGGACTATTTGATATCTGCGGTAAAGGCGCTAGCTTTTTAGGAACTATGTTGATTGGTGTTGTAACACAGATTACGGGTAAACAAAACATAGGTGTTGCCGCTCTCTCCATCATGTTTGTGATTGGATACCTAATTTTTAATAAAGTATCTAAAATGGACGACTGAAAAAGATTGTACAAGTAACGTACAATCTTTTTATTTATCTAATTTCATGACCGTTTTTATAATTCCATGCATGGCTGCATATAAGACGGCAGCAACAGGCCAAATCATATAGGTGATATCCCATTGTTTTGTCCATAAGCTCCAGCCAAGATAAACAGCTGTTACAAGACACCAATATGCACCTGTGAATGTTTCAGTTTTCTTCTTTGCGCGCTTTTCTTTTTTCGTATAATCACCTTCTTGCAGCAATGTATCATAGCTACTTTTTATTGTGGAAACACGAATTAGAATATTCACACCAACGGAAACCAAAATTAATAATATAGCTAAACATAATGTACACACATAATCAGATGCTTCCATGCAACCTGCAATAATCAACGGAATTACAGACAAAATACATAGAACAACACCACAAGCTAACGAAAAGGAGTAATGTTCTTGATAGCTTTGATTCTTTTCTTTGGCAAGTCCTGTTACGCCATATTCTGTTTCAAAGGGTTCTTGTTCTAAATATTGTAAAGGACTCAATTTAATTCCTATTTTAATGAAGATAAATACTGCAAGTGCAACCATACCTAATAATATAGCACATGCAATTCCAATGGCTAAGCCATTATTGAAAGTTGAAACTAGAAATAAAGGAATTGGACTTAGGATACATAATGTTGTCGCATTCGCAAGCATAGGTGCTGCTTTTTTCTTTTCATCCATATATGCATTCGCTTCTTCCATACTCACACGATGTAATTCACAATCTGTATCGCATATTGTCTCTGTATTTTCTTTTTCAACTTCATCTTTTAACAAGTAATCTGTGCTCACTCCAAATAAGTCAGCTAACTGAATAATCTTTTTTAAATCTGGAATAGCTCCTGCACTTTCCCATTTTGAAACCGATTGTCTGGATACACTTAGTTTTTGTGCAAGATCTTCTTGTGTCCATCCATTCTTTTTTCTTTCTTCAATTATTTTATTAGCTAGAATCATAGTTCTTCCTCCTTAGCCAAAGTTTACTAAAATTTGCGATTACATTCCACCAACCTGGCTTGTCAATTTATCAATTTACAGTTGCATATACTAGAAAAGACTTGAATTCAAATCAAGTCTTTATCTATGCAACATATTTACTTAATATATGATTAAGCTTTTGTTCATCAATTGGTTTTGAGATCGAATCATTCATAATCGTTTGATTCATACTATATTCTGATTGCGCACTCATGGAGACAATTGGAATGGATGGATTGATTTTACGAATGCATTTAGCAGCTTCATCCCCATTCATTTTTGGCATCATAATATCCATCAAAATCAAAGAATACTTATTTGGTTGTTCCTTAACTTTTTCAACTGCTTCTAATCCATTCCATGCCTTATCTACATTGGCATGTACGGCATTTAAATAAAACTCTGCCACTTCCATATTGATTTCATTATCTTCTACTAAAAGAATTCTTTTATCCTTTAAATCCAATTTTGAAGTATCTTGTTTTGCAGTATTGGATGTATCCAATTGATAAGAAAGAATGACCTTAATTTGTGTACCTACACCCACTTCACTTTTGACTTCAATACTTCCGCCAAGCTTATCCACTAAGCCTTTCACAATCGACATACCTAAACCAGTTCCTTCATATCTTGTTCTGGCATCTTGTTTAGCTTGTGAAAATGGCGTAAACAAGTGATTTCCAATATAATCTTCACTCATACCAATTCCCGTATCTTTGATTTCAAATTCAAATGTAACTTTTGAATCGTCACTCGATATTTCTCTGACATACGTATCAATCGTGCCATTTGACTTATTGTACTTAATGGCATTCGTTAATAAGTTTTCGAGAATTCTTCTAAGTTGTAATGCATCTCCAATTAAATGCGTATGGACCACATTCTCTATATGCTTGTGATATGTAATATTTTGAAGGGATACTTGGGCATCAATCAAACTATTCAATTCTTCAACCATATAATTTAAATCAAATGGCTCATTCACAATCTCCATATGATCTGATTCTAATTTAGACATATTCAAAATATCTTCAACCAATTCATTTAAGTGTTTTGTCAAAACTTCCATCTTATTTAAAGAATCATCCAACTTATCCATATCACCCCAGTTTTTACGTATAATCTGCATCATACCTAAAATACCATTGATTGGCGTACGAATATCATGGCTCATACGATTCATAAAATCAGTTTTAGCTTTACTTTCTAAATCTACTTTTTGATATGCTAATTGTAACTTTTTCTTTTCTCTATCTTCTTTCTCATGAAATGCCGATGTATTTCTGAACAAAATAATAGCACGTACTATATTACGTTCCTTTTGAATATCTATATCATAAATAACGTCTTCACTCATCAATATCATTTCTTGAATCCAAATCACACCTTGATGTGGTATTTGAATCTGATATTCAACCGTAACATGTTTATCCCCTGCTCTATATCGATTTAAAAGGCTTTGACTCGATTCAACAACGCTAAAGCTTCCCAAACAATCCTCTAACACATTCGCTTTTAATTGTTTAAAATATGCATTATAATCACATGGTAAATTTGGTTTTTTATCTGCACACATATAATTGTCGTAAATACCATCGATTTGATTCTGCGTTAAATTCACCGAGAAAATTGATTGTGCCATTGCCATCAAAGCTTCAATATAATGATCGTTTTCTAAAATAGATTGTTTCAACTGATCATAATAACGCATCAATTGTTGCTTCTCATCCATTTCAATTGTGTCATAATAAATTTTAAAACCTAACGCAAAATGATGCAGATGATTCTTTTCATCGCTGTCTAAATAAACGGCTATAATTTTCCCTTTTAATTTTGTACGCTTAATTTGATGACAATATGAAATTTCTAATACAGGATTTTCCTTTGTGAGACACTCATTTAAATAGTCCAGCTGCAACACATGACGATACTCTTCCTTCTTATTCTCTTCAAACAATTCATTTAGAATTTGCTCAACTGCTCCCGAGTAGATGCCATCTTCTGCTAAGAAAAAGGAATAGCTAGCCCGTAAAGTAAAATATGCATCGTTTTTGGCATCACAATAAATACAATCCGAAAAATTATACCCTTTATCTTTTAATTGTTGTATAACACGAAGAATCAAATCACGTTTTTCTGTAGCTTCATTGATTTTTGCCTGGTTTTTATCAATATACATATTTTTATCCGCCTGACAAAACAATTCACGCATTGTTAATATTGAAAAATCATTTGAATACGCAAAACCAGCCGCATAACTTAATGGAATTTCTGAACATTTAGCACATTCTTTTTTGATATTTTCTAAATTTCTTTTTACATCTTCCTTTGTCACATTCTTAAAGAAGGCAATGAATTCATCACCGCCACAGCGACCTACAAATTGATTTTCATCCACACCTTTACGAAGACTTTTCGCAAACGAGTTGATATATAAATCACCTCTTTCGTGTCCTTGTTGATTGTTGATGATTCTAAGATTATTTAAATCAAAAACACAGATTGCCATATTTTGTTCAGCTTCTAAAGTTAAAATCTCTTCGCACTTATTTTTATTTGGCAATCCCGTTGCTTCATCTAAATAAACTTTGGTCTTTAACTCACGATTCACTTTGGCATAACGCAAAGCCTTGATAAGCTCATATAAAATCATAAAGATGAGAATTACAATATCAATGATTGTCAACGCTTCAAATTGTCCTAAGCGTGTTGCGATTCTTTGTGCATATGTTTCTGCAAGCCCTGTGGCCACATCACATAGAGAAAAGAAAGTTTCACTCTTTTGAATAATATTCGTATTCTCATATCCAACTTGTCGAACAAGATCAATTTCTTGTTTTAAAGTATCAAAATACGCATCTAATTCTTCCATCTTTGCCTGAAAAGCCTTATCATCTAAAGATACTAAATCTAGTTCTTCACTACCAAAACGAAGTCCTTTTATATAGCCTTCCACATCCGCAATCATTTCATCTTGTGGCATTCCTGCATCTTCCAATTTAATAATTTGCTGTGTTTTTCCACGTACTAATCCTGCATAATTGACAACACGAGCCGTCCCTTGAATACGTGATACCATCAAAATGATGATTAAAATCAGTACAATCAAAAGACTGGTTAAAGCCGTCATTAGAAAACGTATTATTTTTGAGAAATGATTCTTTTTCTTATTCTTCATACTATTATTGTATTAAGAAAATGAAATTATCACAAGAAAAAGGATGAATTCATTTATTCATCCTGCGACTAATCCATATTACAATCCATATGCACATTCCGACAACCATGAAACTAAATCCAATGAGTGCCAAAGCCATCCCTTCATGCTTTAAACCATCTACTCCTACATATGCGTTTATTTTCCCCTTTAAAAGCAAGAAAACAGTTCCTGCAATCAAAAATAAATTCGCAACAAATGCAGGTGTAAATACACGATCCTTTTGATCCATAATAACATCCCCTTATTGTTACCGATGTATTATATCATTTCATTCCTTTATTAAATCTTAAATTTCTCTTAACTTTCTTAGCATTTGATTGTACAATGGATAAGAATAAAAGAAGGAAGGATTCTTATGCAAAACATTGATGAATTAGTTGATTTACACGAATGCCCTCTATGTGAAGGTGGTTCGATTCTAGAAGAAGAAGGAAACGGATTCTATGCACAATGCATGGATTGTGGCTGCTATACAGTTCATGTTGATTATAAAAACGAAGAAGATCGTTTAGAAGCTGCTAAAAGAGCCGCTGAATTATTTAATACAGGTAAAGTATTAAAATCAAATCCTGGTGAATAAGAGAATGAGTGGAAATTCCACTCAATTTTTTTATTTAACTGAATTTTGATCTAACCACTTACCTCGAACCATACGAATAAAGAATATAATACCCCTAAATACCAGTTCGAAAGTCATTGTGGCCCATACACCAATAACACCATATCGTTTTGTGAAAATAATAATTGGCAAAACACGCATTCCCCACATGCTCAAAGCATTTAAGACAAAAGGACGTTTACTATCTCCAGCACCACGTAATGCCCCCATTACTACAATACTAATCGCAAATAATGGTTCAGAAAAAGAAACAATTCTTAAGCACTCACTAGCTCCATCAATAACTTCTTGACTATTCGTTAGTGTTGAAGCCAAAAATGGTGCAAACACAAACATGATAACACTCATAAATATCACTAGAACAAAAGATAATAAGGTTGTTAAATACGCAAATCGTTTTGCCATATCCTTTCGATTGGCTCCAATACTTTGTCCAACCAATGTAGTTGCAGCACCACCAATTCCATAAGCTGGCAAATAACATAATCCTTCTGCTGAAACAGCCACATAATTAATAGCTACACTGATTGCACCCATCCCTGAAACGACACCCGTCATCACAACTTGAGCTAAAGATAGTGTCACTCTTTCAAGACCTGCTGGAATTGAAAGATTCACTACATTCTTCAAGATATCTTTATCAAATTTCCACGATTCATCACCTAGAAGTCGTAATGATTTTTCCTTTTTGACTGCAATATACATTAATATAAAGCCTACAACCAACTGCGCCGTTCCCGTTCCTAGTGCAGCTCCGGCAACGCCTAAATTTAGTATATAAATAAAGAAATAGTTAAAAATAACATCAAATACACACATTGAAATATTCATAAGACTTGGAAGCACGGCATTCCCTGAACATCTTAACATTCCTGAATGTAACATCGCCATCATATTAAATGGAATAAAAGCACCTACTATAGCCAAATATAAAGTGGCATCTCTACAAATTGATGGGTCTGCCCCCAATAATTTTGGCAAATAAAAACTGGATGTTACCACAACCAATGCCATACATAAACCAAAGATAATATTAAAGAGAATCGACTGACATACTACCTGTCTAGCCAATTTATTTTTACCAGCCCCTAAATATTGAGCTACCTGCACTGAAAAGCCTAATACCGCAGCTGCACAAATTCCTCCAAAAAGCCATGTTGTACTGGCAACCACACCAATGGCTGCCGTAGCCTTATAACCTAGTGACCCAACCATAGCTGTATCAATATAACTCATGGCCGTTCCAACTAATTGTTCTAATATTGCAGGTACAGATAATAAAACGACAATTTTTAATTGATCTTTGAATTCTATTTTTTTATTTTCGCGCATCTGCGCCGTTATTTCCATCATGTTCATAAGATGATTATACAAAGAAAAAAGATGTATGTCACCATACACCTTTTAATCTTCTACCTCTTCACGCCACATTTTGGCTCCTAAATGAGCTAACTTTCCGTCCAAGTTATCATAACCACGATCAATGTGATAAATATCATGGATTTCTGTCACACCATCAGCCATTAAAGCTGCGATGACAAGTCCAGCACCACAACGAAGATCTGTTGCAGTTACTTTAGAACCATGTAACTTTGTCTTTCCGTTGATAAACGCACTTGGTGTGTGTACATCAATGTCAGCACCCATCTTATTTAACTCTGCACAATGTTTGAAACGTTCTGTATAAATTGTTTCTGTTACTACAGATTGGCCTTCACATTGTGTTAATAATACAGTAAATGGTTGTTGAACATCTGTGGCAAAGCCTGGATATGGTTTTGTCAAAATTTCTGTGCGTTTCAAAGGTTTATCTGTTTTAAATACATGAATAAAATCCGAACCAACTTCCATATTGATTCCCACTTCTTGAAGTTTCATAACAATGGCTTCCAAGTGTTGAGGAATAATATTTTCGATACGCATGTCATTGGCCATAGCGGCTGCCATAATCACATAAGTTGCTGCTTCAATACGATCTGGAATGATTTCATGAATACAGCCCTTTAAATATTCAACACCATCAATCACAAGAGTACTTGTCCCCATACCATGAATTCTAGCACCCATTTTATTTAATAATGTTGCGATATCGATAATTTCAGGCTCACGTGCGGCATTTTCAATAACCGTTCTACCTTTTGCGTAAACAGCTGCCATCATAATGTTGATTGTAGCTCCTACACTCGAAATATCTAAGAAAATATTTGTTCCTTTTAATTCTTTCGCATCCAATATATAACATCCATTTTCATATTGAATATTTGCACCCAAAGCCTCAAACCCTTTTAAGTGCAAATCAATAGGTCTTGGACCTAAGTAACATCCACCAGGCATCTTAATTTCTGCATGCCCAAATTTTCCTAACAAAGCTCCCATAAAATAGTAGCTTGCTCTTAATTTAGAAACAGCTTTAGATACCATAGGAATATTTTCCATATGAGTAGGATCTATATATAATGTTTCTTCATCTCGTTTTTCAACATAAACACCAAGTTCATTTAATAAAACGATCAAAGACTGTACATCTGAAATATTAGGTACACCATAAATTGTAACCGGCTCATTTCCTAAAACACATGCTGGAATTAAAGCCACAGTCGCATTCTTTGAACCACTAATACGTACTGTTCCATTTAAATCATGTCCACCTTCAATTTTAATGACTTTTTCCATTCATTTTCCCCCATTTCAAGGTAATGCCTATCTATTATAGCCTATTCAATCCGGATAATCTAGAAAAATATTGTAAATTCCAAAAGCCATCTATTTTAAATGTTTTTCCATCCAATTTGTGATTTCATTTAAACGACGCAAACGATGTTGAGGAAGTCCCGTACGTGATAAATCATGATTTTCACCATGGAACAAGCACATGCGAGCTTCAATATTCTGATCTAATAAAGCATTCAACATTTGTAGGCCTTCACAAAGTGGACAACGATAATCCTCATCAGAGTGAATAAACAATGTTGGTGTTTTCACATTACGCGCATATTTCAATGGTGAATGCCACCACAATTTTTCTGGATTTTCATCATATGTAGCAGATTGTTGATCTTGTGCAAAGTATGGTCCAATATCACTTGTCTGAGAGAATGAGATCCAGTTGGCAATACTTCTTTGACTAGCAGCACACGCAAAACGATCCGTATGACCAATGATCCAGTTTGTCATAAATCCACCATAGCTTCCACCAGTTACGCCAATTCTGCTTGAATCAATTTGAGGATATGTTTCTAAGACTTTGTCTGTAAACTGCATCAATTCATCATAATCAATCGTTCCATATTTTCCACGAATGTCCATAAACTCATTGCCACGTCCATCAGAACCATGAATATTACAGAAGAATACAAAGTATCCTTTACTTGCCCATACTTGCATTTCATGATAGAACACTTTTCCATATACTGTTTTAGGTCCACCATGAATATCTAAAATAGCCGGATATTTTTTTGTTCCATCATAATCTTTAGGCAATAATACCCATCCTGTTAAATTTTCACCAAAATTAACTTCTACAGGATTTGCCACATATGTATCTTCCATTTTATTAAAATCAGATAATTGAACGGCTTTACCATCTACAACTTTATACAATTGTTGAAGACTTGCCACATCAGCTCCAATAAAATATAATGTGTCATCTTCAAATGCGAAAGATTGAATTGTTCCTGGCCATTCAAATACAAGTTCAATATTTCCATTTTCTAATTTATACAAATTATTGTGATCATAGATCGTAGAAACAAAATATAACGCATCTTTATTTACTAGAGTCGCATTACCTGCAACTAAAGCACAATCTGTACCTACACTGTTTCCAACACATTCTTGCCAATCAGCAATTAAATTAAAGTCTTGATCAAAGAATTTTGGATTCTCATTCAAGCCATATTTTTCATGTGTGCTTGCGATAAGAACCAATTTACCATCCACAAAATCAAAACTTTGAACACTTCTTTCCTTAGCATCTACAACTGTACTTACAGAACCATCATATTTATAAAGATTTTCATATAAAGCTTGTTTTCTTGTCCAATTTTGTCCTGTATAATACAAAGCACCATCATGAATCTTTGCGTTTGACACATCAAAAGTACCTTCTGTAACGCAAACAAGTTCTTTTGTGTCTAAATTATATGTATATAAATGCGTACGATGTTTATTGGTGATTCCCTGACCATTCATATAGAAAGGAATCTCATCAAACACTTCATAATCACTTTCTTCTTCAACAAGTTTTTCTTTCGTCATCAAAACCAAAGTATTCTCGTTTAAATATCCCAAAACATTCATTCCTGGTTTATCAAAGCGAGCAATTTCTTTGGCTTCTCCACCATTCAATGCCAAACGATATAAAGAAGTAGATTTTTCAATATTTTTACGATTTCCACAGAATAGAATCGAATTTTCATTTTCGATATAAAAATCGGATTCTTTTCCATAAGAAGTTAAATCATATACTTTATCGTCCTTTACGCATTTTAAAGTATATTCATAAGCATTTTCCTTTTCTGCTGCTACTCCATCAACAAAAACTTTTACTCCATCTTTCACTTTTAAATTTCCATAAAAGTGATAAGACAATAAATCATTAATTTCAACTGACTTCATATATTTCCCCTCCAAATTATGCAAAAAGCAGGCTTAAAACCTGCTTTATTTAAAAACTTTAATTATTCAGCTTTTCCAGCAGAACCAAAGAAGTTTTCCATCATTTCTTTACATAATGCTGTGATTGCATCAGCACCTGGTTTTAATAATTTACGTGGATCGTATCCTTTTCCTTCTTGGTCTTTTCCAGCTTCGATGTATTTACGAGTTGCTTCAGCAAATACTAACTGACATTCAGTATTAACGTTAACTTTAGAAACACCTAATGTGATAGCTTTTTGAACTTGTTCACGAGGGATTCCTGAACCACCGTGTAATACTAATGGTTTTCCGTTTGTTGCGTTTTGGATTTCTCCTAAACGATCAAAGTTTAATCCAGCCCAGTTTGCAGGATATTTACCGTGGATATTTCCGATACCAGCTGCTAAGAAGTCTACACCTAAGTCAGCGATAGTTTTACATTCTTCAGGGTCAGCTAATTCACCAGCAGATACTACACCGTCTTCTTCTCCACCGATTCCACCAACTTCACATTCAATTGATAATCCTTTTGAGTGTGCTAAGGCGATCATTTCTTTTGATTTTTCTAAGTTTTCTTCGAATGCATAGTGAGAACCATCGAACATTACAGAAGTAAATCCTGCTTCGATAGCAGCTTTTGCACCTTCATATGAACCGTGGTCCAAGTGTAAAGCTACAGGAACTGTAATTCCCATTGCATCGTGGATTTCTTTTACCATAGCAGCAACTGTTTTGAAACCACACATGTATTTAGCAGCACCTTCAGATACTCCTAACATAACTGGTGATTTAGCTTCTTCAGCAGCAGCTAAGATAGCTTTTGTCCATTCCAAGTTATTGATGTTGAAAGCACCAATCGCATAGTGCCCTTCGTGAGCTTTGTTGATCATTTCAGTAGCAGATACTAACATTACTCTATTCCTCCTTTAAACATTTCTGTCATAACTATTCTACTCCATAACGCCCAATTTGAAAAGTGAAATTATTAACTAACGACGTGATTTTCCGGATAATTCAACAGGTTTGGACAAAGTACGAATTCTTTCTAGAATTCTTAGACTCGCAATTGTATTATTCGGTTTATTCACAAGACGATACTGCTGTTCTAATTCTTCCATTGAATAATTTGATGTAAAGTATGTTTTCATTCCTTTATTCATACGCTCATCTAAAACAGGAAGTAAGATTTCATCTCGCGTCCATTGCGTAATACTTTCAGCTCCAATATCATCTAAAACCAAAACATCACTGTAGCGTAAATGGTTCATCACTCTTTGACGATATTCATTATCTGTCATAAACTGTTTCAATTCCTGAATCAATAATGGAACCTGTACAAAAGAAACACTCTTATTATTTTTGGCATAGTAATTACAGATTCCCTTCATTAAATAAGACTTTCCAGTCCCTGGATTTCCATATAAATACACACCTTGATTTAGCGGTATGCTACTCACACTTTGGGTATAAGCTGCCATATAATCTTTTTCTTTGGCAGCACTTAAAAAGCAAGCATCATTTAGATCGATTAAATAATCATTTAAAGACATATGAGAAAAGCGAAATTTACTTTGATGAGCCAATTGCTGATCTCTTTTTTGTTCATACTGACAAGAAGCGTAATATTCATTCAAGAAACCAGAATCGTCAATTTTTAATTTTGTAGCCTTCCCACGAATCTTCTGTACACAATAATCCAATCCCTTACAGTTTCTACATGCGCTCACACTCTTGATCCACTGCAACAAAACGCCACTATTTTCTTCTACAAAAGATGCATCTAAATGATTCTGTTCAAGAAATATTTGAATCCGTTCATTTTCTTTTAAACGAGCAATATTCTGTTGTCTTTCCATCATCTGCTCTTCTGAAAGTTTAATATTTAAATTCACTACAACTTACCTTCTTTCAACATCTTTTGAAGTTCTAACATCTCCTGTTGGATTTGCGTATCTGATTTTTCTTCCTTTTGCGTATAGAACTTCTCATCAAGTACAACCTTTTCTTCTTTTTTCTCTCTTTTATTTTCTGTTGGCGCTTGGTTGATAATTTCCAATGCTTTCTTCCTAGAATCCACGCCCAGACGAACCCAGCTTGCCGCAACTTTTTCAACGTAATTTCTAGAAAATTGTTGATGTGTTTGCTGCAAAGTATATTCAATCAAAGTATTCACAACTTCAACTGAAAGCTGGAATTGTGTGCATAAACGTTCAATCAATGCCTGATCCGATTTCACAACAGGAATTCCATTTTGTTTATTCTGCAAAAATTTAACAGGTGGCATCTGATATGGATCTTTACTTGTTTCCATAACCTTACGATTACGCATAACCATCTCTTTTAATTTGTCCAAATCAAATACATGTGTTGAAGGATTAATACTTCTTTGCACGTATCTACGCATATCTTTGGCATCAATTCCATATATTTGTGCCATCTGTGCAATACGATCTAAATTTTCATTAGTTCGATAACGTGCCGGAAAAACACGATCCATCCCTTTGAAGAGTGTTGCAAAATCAAAATCATATTTTTGTTTGATTGTCGGTTTCACCTTTTCGTACGCAATCTCTTTAGATTCGTTCCACGAATCTAAAATTGAAACATCCAAAGGACTTTCTACTTTGGTATATACAGAAGAAATCGTCTTATCTTTATGAAGCATTGCCTTTATTTTATCAAAACACTTTGATCCTACACTTGCCAAATACAATCTTGAATAGGTATCGTGACATAAAAATTTATCTGGTAATAATGGAGCATACAATAAAATCAACATGTCATCTTCATGAACATAGGTTTCAATTAAATGATATTGCTCTAAATAATTTCGTGCCTTATCAAATTGTGAAGCATTTATATTCAACAGTAAATATACGTCTTCTAATTCAACAGAATTTTGAATAGAGCCTAAAAATTCATATAGACAAATTGAACTTTTACCCATCAAAGGACCATACAACAAATGCAAAGATTGTCTTTGTTCAACAGATAAATGTTCTATGCAACGCACTTCAATCGCCATGTACCTTCTCCTCTTTTAATGCTTCTTCTATTTGTTTATGCAACTGTTCTACTGTACCATTATTTTGCAGTACAATATCACTTTTTGCCATCTTCTCTTCCGGATTCATCTGTGATACAAGCCTTGCCAAAGCTTGTTCCCTAGTAAAATTGCGATAGGTTTGTAAACGCGATAAGGCTACATCTAAATCAGCCACAACGCACCATATTGAGTCAAAATGATCTTGTGCAGAAATCTCAAATAAAATTGGCATTTCCACAAAGACAATCGAACTCTCTTGTTCACAAATCCATTTATGCATCTGTTCAAAAATCAAAGGATGCAAGATGGCTTCCACTTGTTTTCTATGTTCTGCCTTAGAAAACATATATGAAGCTAAACTTTCCTTAATGATCTGTCCATTTGAATCCAATTCAACAATACGTAAATCATTTAATTTCTGATAACCCAAATTTCCCTTTTTTAATAAATCCGCATTGACCTGATCACAATCTAAAACAGGATATTTTTTTCTTAAATATCGAGAAATCTCACTCTTTCCTGAACCCATAGATCCAGTGATTCCTATTACTTTCTTTTTTGACAATTTGGACATAGATAAGTCCCCCTTTGTGATACAGTTAATTTTTTAATAGCATGATGACACACTTTACATTGTGTTTGATCATGTACATTCAAATAGAGTTGAAAACGTCCCGTTACCCCTAAACTTGAAGTATAAGAACGGATGGTTGTTCCACCAAAACGTGTAGCTCCCTGCAAGATTCGCTTTGTCTGAAAAACTATTTTCTCACAATCTTTCTTTGAAAGCTTTGAGGCACGGCTTCTAGGATCTAATCCTGAGGCAAAACATATCTCATCCGCATAAATATTTCCAACACCTGCCATAATCGATTGATCTAACAGGCAGGATTTCAAATTTCGTTTTAACGAATGAACACAAGTATAGAAATACATTCCATTCACTCTTTCATCCATATAATCATATCCAACATTTTTAAAACACGGATATGCATGAATATCTTCTTTTTTAGGATACAAATACATTCTTCCAAATTTTCTTGTATCATGATACGACATATAGGTTCCACTATTTAATTTAAATACTATATGAATATGTTTATTCTCACAAAGCATATTATAAAGATAAAATTTACCTTCCATTCTTAAATGAACAACTAGATCATAGTCATCCAGACCAAAAATCAAATATTTCCCAAGTCGATTAAATGAATGGAATGTTTGCCCAATTAATTGATTTTTAAAAGTTTCTACTTCTACATTATCAATAATCTTAGGATAATATATCAATACATCTTCAATTGAAACATTTTTAATTTGTGTTTCCAACGTACTTAATACGGTTTGTACTTCTGGTGCTTCCGGCATTATTTTGCCTCATACCATGACTTTCCAACACTAATACTTGCCTTTAATGGAACCTTTAATTCCATTGCACTTTCCATTGTTTCTTTGACAAGTTTTTGCATCAAGTCCAATTCTTCATCTGGCACTAAGAAAATCAATTCATCATGGATTTGAAGAAGCATTTTTGATTTTACATTGGCATCTTTTAAAGCTTGATCCATTTTCAACATCGCAATCTTGATCAAATCAGCTGCACTACCTTGAATTGGTGCATTCATGGCAGCTCGCTTACCAAATTCTCGTGTCATAAAATTCTTATCGTTGATTTCAGGAATCTCTCTTCTTCTGTGGAATAATGTTTCGACATATCCATGTTCTTTACAGAAATCAATCAATTGATTCATATATTCGTGAATCTGAGGATAACTTTCAAAGTACATCTTCATAAATTCACCCGCTTCTTTTCGTGTGATATTTAATTGTGAAGATAAACCAAATTCAGTTTGTCCATATACAATGCCAAAGTTAACTGTCTTGGCAATTCTTCTTTTATGTTCATCTACCTCTTCTGGTGAACACCCAAAAATTAAAGTTGCCGTTTTTGTATGAATATCCAAACCTTCATTAAACGCTTTTATCATGTGATCCTCATTGGCCATATGTGCCAACATTCTTAATTCAATCTGCGAATAATCAGCAGACAATAAGTGATATCCATCTTCGGCGACAAACGCCTTACGAATTTCTTTACCTAACTCATCCCGAATACTAATATTTTGTAAGTTTGGTTCACTGCTTGAAAGTCTTCCAGTTTGCGTCATTGTCTGATTAAAAGAAGTATGAATCTTTTGATCCGAGCGAATATGTTTTTTCAAACCATCAATATATGTACTGGATACCTTCGCAATTTTTCGATATTCAAGAATATCATCAATGATTGGATGTTTTCCACGAAGCTTCTCTAATACATCTGCGGATGTTGAACGTTTTTTTCCACCTGAACTTAAGTTCAACTCATCAAATAAGACATTCGCCAATTGTTTTGGTGAATTGATATTAAAAATCATACCTGCATGTGAGTAGATTTTTTGAGCAAGAGCATCCAATTTCTCGTTTAATAAAGCTCCATACTCATCTAAAAAACTTTCTTGAATCGAAATACCTTCTTGTTCCATCGAAAACAAGACATGTGTTAATGGCATTTCAATATCTTCATACAAAGACAATACATTTTCTTCTTTTAAAGAAGCACGAAGCTTATCCTTTTTTTCATATAGTTGCTGAGTCAAACTATGATAGATCACCTTTTCTCTTTCCAAACTATAAGCAGGCCCCTCTTTTGTCTTCTTAGATACATCATGGAAAGATTCTGGAAGATGAATTTGAAGTGCTTCTAAGACTGCATCACTATCTGTTGCGGTAGAATTCAATAAGAATCCAGCAATATGTAAGTCATTACTAAAAGTATTCCATTTAAATCCATAGCGATCTAATAGATGCATCATTTCCTTTGTATCCCATGTACTCATTTCTTTTGTTTCCAACAATGTTTTAAAGTTTGTATCCTCTAATGCGTTTTCTACTGAAATATAATAAACAGTATTATCTTTTGGAATCATAAAACCATACAATTTTTGATCTAAATAAGGCTCTTGAGTACATACTGGCATAACCATAACGTCATCCATATTTTCAAATTCAAAATGGTCCACTTCTTTTAAAGGCCATTTTTCCTCTTTAGTCTGTTTAGTACGATTTACCAATGATCGCATTTCATATTTTTCATAGAATGCATTCACATTATCTTGAATTCCTGTAAACTCACAATCGCATAATTCAAATGGCAATTCCATCTTTGTATAAATAGTAGCCAATTCTAAAGACATGAAGGCATTATCTTTATCTTTTTCTAGCTTTTCTTTTAATTTTCCTTTTACTTCATCAATATGAGCATAAACATTTTCTACAGTGGAATATTGATTCAATAAACGCAAGGCTGTCTTTTCACCAACACCGGCTACGCCTGGAATATTATCGGCTGTATCACCCATTAATCCTTTCATATCAATAACTTGACTTGGAGTAATTCCATACGTATCCATTAAATTTTGTTCGTCCATTAGATCCATTTCACTTAGGCCCTTTTTCATCAAAAGAACATGTGTACTTGAATCAATCAACTGTAATAAATCACGATCACTAGTCAGAATTGTAGTTTGAACATCTTTGCAGCATTTGGCCATACTTCCAATAATGTCATCAGCTTCATAACCTTCTTGTTCATAACGTTTGATTCCAGCCGCATCCAAGTATTCTCTAACAATTGGAAATTGAACAATCAATTCTTCATCCAATGGTTTCCGCGTTCCTTTATACGCTTCAAATTGTTTGTGTCTAAACGTAGGTTTTCCTGCATCCCAAGCCACTAAAATCTTATCTGGTTCAATAATGTCAATTGCCTTGTTTAACATCATCACAAAGCCATAAACCGCATTGGTTGGAATGCCATTGGATGTAGTCATTCTATGTGTATATAACGTTGCATAATATGCACGAAATAGCATGGAGTTTCCATCTAATAATAATAGTTTTTTCATACGCGTACCTCTTTTCTTCTATTTTAACATATATGAAAAGAAGGAAACGAATCCCTGACTCATTTCCTTCGAATATTTTGCATTTTCAACTTCTCCATCCGCTTAAATCGAATATCTTTGATTGTCGCATATCGCATGAATACTGTAATAATATAGATCAACACGAATATAGCCACACCATTAAAAATCAATGTCAAAGCTTCAACGTGAATAAACCATTTCACAAAGCTCATTGTGAGATATCCGAAGATCTTTGCGCCAAAAAAACAAATTAAATCATTCGCAAACATCATTAGGAATACAATACCAAATTGTACCCAGTGATCTTGATCCATCGCTTCTTGAAAAAAGCCAATAGCCCAGCCAAACAAGCCAAACAAAAGCATCTTAACAAGCCAGTCTGAAGTAAAAAACATTCCCACACAAAGGCCACATAAACAAGCATATAGAAACCGATTTAAACTTCTTTCATGAACCACTACTAATAGACATCCACAAAAACATAGATGGCTAACTAAAGATAGTGAGGAATATGTAAAATCAACGCCAAACAAAGAAGCAATCAATTGATCTAACATAGCTAGAATGGCTAAGAAAATAAATGAATAACGTTCCTTATTTATCATTTACTCTCCTCTTTTCCAATCACAAGACAATAGTCAAAACTTTTCATATTGGATACAGGTGATACATAGACAGTTGAAATAATAGAGTCATCATTTAAAGATACATCTTTTACTTCACCTATCAAAATTCCACTCGGATAGTTTCCACCCTTACCACTTGTCGCAACTTTTTGCCCTTTTGTGACAATCGCATCATTGTCAAATAAAGATACTCGATATGCCTTTTTTTCTGTATCATACGATTGTAAAACACCTTCTACACTTGTACCATCTTCCAAAGACATCTTTATCGCAATATCATTACTTAAATGCTGGCTTGTCAACAATTGTACAATGCTCGTCATTGTTTGAACACTTTCAACCAAGCCAATGGCACCATCACTTGTTGCCACAAGCATATTCTTTTCTACCCCTTGTTTTTTGCCAGCTGAAATTGTCACTGTCTGCAACCACGAATCACTTGAACGTTCTAAAACGGATACACTAATTGTTTTAGCATCCCCAAATCCGCCTTTCATTTCAAGCAACCCTTCCAGTTGTTTATTTTTATTTCTTTCATCTTCATATGCCGTCTGATAATTCTTTTGTTCTGCCAATTGTTTTGACAAATATTCATTATCATCATAAGCATGCCAAAGATTCGCAAAATCATTAACTGCATTTCCAATTGAAGACAGCGGATATTGAATTAATCCATATTTTAAGTATGTCCATACGCTATATCCAATATTCGTGATGGAGTTTTGTCTTAAGCCAAACATTGCACATGCTAGTATACATAAAACGACAATTGTCGTAAGTAGTCTTTTTTGAATTCGAGTAAATTTGCGCATAATATCCCCCAAACTAACTTATATTATAGCGACAAACCCTCCTTCTTTCAATCGAGATATTTATGCTCTTTAAACGAATAATATTGATTTTGTCCTACAATAATGTGATCAATTAAATTCACTCCCATTGTCATTGCGACATGAACCATTTTATAGGTTACCTCAAAATCTGCTTTGGATGGTGTACAATCGCCAGAAGGATGATTATGGGCAATCAAAACGGAGTTTGCGTTTTGAAGAAAAGCCTCTTTAAACACTTCTCTAGGATGTACTACACTTTCATTCAACGTTCCCTTAAACAAAACACGATGAGAAATGAGTTTACTTTTTGTATCTAAATACAGAGCAATAAAACATTCTTGTGGCAAAGAGCCATACTCAAATTCAAACCATTCAATCACATCTTCAGGTCTCATAATGGAGGCATGATACACCTTTGATCTAATGACACGTTTACTGAGTTCCACACTTGCCAAAAGCTGTAAAGCTTTAACTTCTCGTATTCCTTGAATCTGCATCAATGTATTTGCATGCATTGACATTAATTTTGATAAACCTTCACTTTCTTTCAATACATCGGATGCAATTTCGAATACGGAACGATTTTTATTTCCGCTTTGAAGAATCAAGGCAACCAACTCTAAATCGCTCAAAGATTCTAAGCCATAGCGTAGCGCTTTTTCTCGTGGGCGCTGTTCCACTTCCATCTCTTTTACCTTCATATACTCTTATACGAAAAAAATACACTTTTTTTTAATTTATTTTACTTTTTTGCTTGCAAAGTACAGAATCACATGGTATATTATTTAAGCGTTAAGCAAACATGGCGGTTGTGGTGAAGTTGGTTAACACAGCGGATTGTGGCTCCGTCACGCGCGCGTTCGAATCGCGTCAGCCGCCCCACTAAGATTTTAAAGCTTCGAGAGATCGAAGCTTTTTTATTTACTTTTTTTAAATTTATTTGTATATTAGGAACATGAAAAAATTATTACTCATACTTTTAAGTCTTACATTATGTGCGTGTCAAGCACCAACAAAGAGTACAACTTCGACTTCAAAAAAAGCTTGTGATGTAACAAGCGAAGAAGAAAAGTGCAACGAAAAAGACAATACTAAAACAAATTTTAATGAAATTAACTTTGATGAAGCCATTCAATACTTCACTCAAGAAAAATCAGGTGTTTTATATTTTGGATTTTCAAGTTGTCCTTGGTGCAAAGAAGCTAAACCTATTTTAAAGAAAGTCGCAAAAGCAAAAGAAATCGACATCCAATATGTAAAAGTAAGAGACGAAGAAAAGAATCGTCTTTATACAGATGATCAAAAAGCGATTATTGAACCATATATCCAAGATTATATGACAAATAACGATGAAGGTGTTCTAACCTTATATGTTCCTCTAGTGTTGGTTGTAAAGAATGGAAAAGTCATTGATGGACATGAAGGAACATTAGAAAGTCATGATGCGACCGAAAGAAAAATGACAAACGATGAAAAAGAGCAACTAACAAAAATCTATACAAAATTAATGAGTGAAGCAAAATAAACTAGCTTCACTCATTTTATTTTCTTCGTATTTTAACTTGATCATCCAAATTCAAATGTCCAATCAATAAACTAGAGTTCACATCATGCATCTTATAGTTTGATACAATTTGTTTGGAATCAAAATTGGCGTAGCAATATTTGCATCCGTGTAAACATGAATTATAAGCACCAACATCCACCATATTCACACAATGACAATCCCTTGCCTTCCACTCTTTAAAAAGCTTGCCCGTTCTTTCAAAGGCATATTTAATGCTGGTGCAGCAATCTTTTTCATCACCAATTTGATATTTATTTTCCATACAACTAACAATCTTCATATCATTCTTTTCAAAAGTTTCTTTTAACTTAAGATATTCCTCATTAGAGGGTTCATGATAATCCAAATGATTATTTCGAACATTTTTATAATCATCCACAAAAGAGACAATCACTTTAGATACATATCCTTTTAATATTGTACATAATTTATTAAAGGCACGAATATGATAATCAACATTATATTTGGAATTCAAAAGGATTGGATCATATCGCACACATACATTTTCTTTTCCTAGATAAGAAGACAGTTTTTGAACACACGCAATGATTTCTCCTTTATCAGGTACTTGAGGTTCCATATCTTTAAAGTATCCTGTGATGGTAACTTGTAGCTGAATGGGTACAGAAAACAAATGTATTGTATCAAGCAATGGCAATGGATTTTTTGTACAAAATACAATCATATCTACATCAGATACAAAGATACGACTGACAAGTTTTGGATTAAAAGGGTTTCTTACATCAAAATATCCTTCATTCCAGCGGTTCACAAACCAATTCATATAATATGCCACAATATCTGTTCTTCCACTCGCATTAATAATCATAGTTTTATTAAACTAAGAAACAAAATAATAGTCAACATAAAGAAAAAAGTCATCCTAAGATGACTTAAATTTCTAAATGGCGGTCCAGATGGGACTCGAACCCACGATCTCCTCCGTGACAGGGAGGCATGTTAACCACTACACCACTGGACCAATATTTAATTTTAAATGGAGCAGATGAGGGGAATTGAACCCCCGTATCAGCCTTGGCAAGGCTGTGTTCTACCATTGAACTACATCTGCATGAATGGCGGTCCAGATGGGACTCGAACCCACGATCTCCTCCGTGACAGGGAGGCATGTTAACCACTACACCACTGGACCATAATTTTCCAAAAATAAGATGGCGGAGAAGGAGAGATTTGAACTCTCGCGCCAGTTTCCCGACCTATACCCTTAGCAGGGGCACCTCTTCAGCCACTTGAGTACTTCTCCAAGAATATTTCCAGAATACTTATTTTTTTAAAACACCTGCGTTATCCGTAACGCCCGTTTATAATAACATGGATAAAAACTTATTGCAAGCAAATTTTTCAAAAAAAGACAAAAAAATTTAGAGGCCAATTTTTGACCTCTAAACTCTTACTTTCCAAACAATGTTTTGTTGTCTACTTCAGCTTTAAATTTAGCTAAAGCTTCATTTAAAGATAATGTAACACTATCCTTTTTACCACTCTGACGAATTGTAACTGTATTGTTTTCTTGCTCTCCATCACCAACTACGATTTGGTAAGTAACCTTTTGTAGCTGTGCCTCACGAACACGATAACCCAATTTTTCGTTACGAGAATCTACTGTTGCACGCATTCCTAATGCTGTTAATGCATCACATACTTTATTTGCGTATTCTACATGTTTTTCGTGGTGTACTGGAATTACAACAAATTGACGTGGAGCTAACCATAATGGGAAGTGTCCACCAAAGTGTTCGATCAAGATACCAATGAAACGTTCAACTGATCCATAAACTACACGGTGTAACATAATTGGAGTTTTCTTTGTTCCATCTGCATCTACATATTTACATTCGAATCTTTCAGGCAAGTTCATATCCAACTGTACAGTACCACATTGCCATACACGTCCTAAGCTATCTTTGATATGGATATCCAATTTAGGTCCATAGAATGCACCATCTCCAGGATTTACTTTATATTCTTTACCTGCATGAACACAAGCTTGTGCCAATGCTTTTTCTGAAACATCCCAGATTTCTTCAGATCCAATATATCCACTTTCTGGACGAGTTGATAATTCAATTTCATATGGTAAACCAAATACAGAATAAATACGATCTACCAATTGTAATACTTTTTTAACTTCTTCTTCCAATTGATCAGGAGTTACAAATAAGTGCGCATCATCTTGTGTGAATGTACGCACACGGAACAACCCGTTTAATGCACCACTTGCTTCATGACGGTGTACTTGTCCTAATTCCCCTAAACGCAATGGTAAATCTTTATATGAGTGCAAAGTTGAGTTATATACTAATAATGCACCCGGACAATTCATTGGTTTGATTGCGAATTCACGATCATCGACCATTGAAGTGTACATATTGTCTTTATAGTGATCCCAGTGTCCACTCAACTCCCATAATTCTTTTGACATCATAATTGGAGTCTTAATGAATTGATATCCTTCTTTTGTATGTTCTTGATACCAGTATTGTTCCAAAATGTTACGTAAAATCATTCCATCTGGCAAGAAGATAGGCATACCTGGCGCAAATTCACTAATTGTGAATAAGCCCATTTCTTTTCCTAATTTCTTGTGGTCACGTTTTTTAGCTTCTTCTAAAGCTTCTAAGTGAGCTTCCAATTCTTCTTTTGTATCGAAACAAATACCATAAACACGTTGAAGCATTTTATTGTTTGCATCACCTTTCCAGTAAGCACCAGAATGTTTCAACAATTTAAAGTTTTTACACATCTTAACAGTCTCAACGTGAGGTCCACGACATAAGTCCACAAATTCACCTTGACGATAGATTGTGATATTTCCATCTTCTAATCCGTTGATCAAATCAATTTTATAAGGATCATCCTTGAACATTTCTAAAGCATCTTCTTTAGAGATTTCTTCACGAACAATTCTCTTTCCGTCTTTGGCAATTTTCTTCATTTCTTTTTCGATTTTTGCCAAATCCTCTTCTTTTAATTTTACATCTCCTAAATCCATATCGTAGTAGAAACCTTCAGAAATAACAGGTCCTACCCAGAATTTAGCATTTGGATATAAACGCTTAACAGCTTGAGCCATCATATGAGCACATGAGTGGTTCAACATAGATAAATGTTCATTTTCTAATACGTTCACTAATTCCATTTTACTTTCCTCCATTTTTCCATATAAAAAGCGACAGCCATCAAAGGACGTCTGTCGCACGCGGTACCACCTTTGTTTATACAATTACTGTATACACCTCAAACCTTTTAACGCAAGAATTACGGCACACTTTTTCAAGGGCAATTCAAAGGGAGTAAACACATACATTCGCAAAGTGTTTTCACCAACCACACTCTCTCTACATTTGAATAGAATGCATTCATATCCTTATCACTATTGTTGCCTAGATTATAGACCGAAATACGAGGTGTGTCAAAAGAAAAACTCAAGAATTAATGGCAATGTCCACCACACGAATGACTTTCGCCAGATTCATGTTTTGTACAAGTCACATCCGTTGTGAATTCTAGTTGCCCACTTAAATATTTTTTAACAGCCTCATCCGCATTTCCGGTTACTCCACCAAAAGAATGAATTCCAAAACTAGCCAATGCAGTTTTAGCCCCTTGTCCAATACCACCACAAAGTACAATGTTTACATTTTGTTCTTTTAGAGCATTCGAAACACTAACATGTCCATGTCCTTCGACTGTAATCACTTCACTCTTCATAATTTCATTATGATCAGTTTCATAGATTTTAAATTCTGAGCTATGCCCAAAATGTTGGAACACTTCTCCATCTTTATAACTGACTGCAATTCTCATACTATACCTTCTTTCCATTCCATTATATATGGTTTATCCAAATAATTGAAGGCATGAAAAAAACGCCCTTAATAGGCGTTAATAGTCTTTGGTGGAGATGAGGAGAATCGAACTCCTGTCTAAGCAAAGTCCCACGAGACAGCGTTTACAGCTTTTTCCATCTAGTTATCCAAAAGTTTCGGATGGAAACAAAAATTCTTTTGGGTTAGCTATAGTTGATTCAAAATAAGTAGCTAGCCAATGCTTATTTCTATCTTCTTTTCTTTAACACTCAGTCTGAAATAAGAAAGCGAAATTTCAGAAAGGGGCTGCGAAGCCAAACGTAGGCAATAAAATTAAGCAGCGAAAGCCATGCTTTGGTTCATACCAAATACATTAGCAAGTTTATTTTTAGCAATTAATTTAAGTTGGTTATTACACGTATCCTTCGTGGCTGTGGCTGAATCCAAACATTTACTCATCGAATGCCTGAACATCCCCAAGGAACATCAGTATAATCTATTAATACTGATTTTTCAAGGCCTTTTGAATCTCTCTTTGCGCATCCTTCGCCTTTTGAGACTCACGCTTATCATGAAGATTTTTACCTTTCGCCAAAGCAATTTCTAACTTTGCCAACCCTTTATACAAATAAATTCTCACAGGTACAACCGTATACCCTTTAACACGCGCAGATTGCTCCAATTTTTGAATTTCCTGCTTATGCATTAAGAGTTTGCGATCACGCGTTTCATCATGATTAAATCGGTTTCCAAATTCATAAGGAGAAATATGCATACCTTTAATAAAAGCTTCCCCTTTTTGAAAACTGATATAGCTGTCCTTTAATTGAACTTTTCCTCTTCGAATACTTTTAATTTCTGTTCCCTGAAGCACTAAACCTGCTTCAAAACGATCATACAACTCATATTCATGTCTTGCCTTTCGATTTTCGGCTATTGTCTTTTGATTTTGACTCATTCTAAAACCACCTCTACTCCACCACAATCTTGCATTACAGACTGGACAAATTGTTGCACCCACTCTTTTGAAAGATCATAATTCGAAGCTAAGTTATGTGTTTGTGCAAGCGAATCATTGTAATCTTCGATTGGGTAAGTCTTCCATGCATTATACCCTACATCAAACCATGTAATCAATGGAATAAATTTAGTATCAGTAAAAGAAGTCTTTTTTGTATCTGGATCATAGTTCAGTGTAAAGCTCGCCATTCCACCAACCATAGTAATATCCATATCCTGGGCACTTGTATAATTTCCTAATGAATAATACACAAGTGTATCTTGCTTCTTTCCTTTAATAACCTTTGCCGGTTCAATAACATGTGGGTGTGAACCAATCACAACCTCGGCACCTAGTTCATTTAAATAATTTGCCAAATCTTCCTGCTCTTCAGTCGGCTCCATCTGATATTCTTCACCCCAATGCATAGAAACCAATTGGACATCGCTCACTTTACTTAAAGCTTCCATATCTTTTTTCATTTGATCCTTATCAATCAAATCCACAAGCCATGGCTTATCTTCAGGCACATTAAATCCATTCAAGCCATAGGTATATCCAAGAAATCCTACTTTGATTCCATTGATTTCTTTTACTAATGTACGCTTTTTATCCTTTTGAGACGTATGCGAACCCGTCGTAATAACATCTGGATAATTCTTTCGAACCAAATCAATCTGTGTTAATAAACCCTCAGCCCCTCGATCCATAGAGTGATTTGAACTTAAACTCCACCAATCAAAGCCAGCCTTATTGACAGAAGACAGAATTTCTATAGGCCCATTAAAAGTAGGGTATCCACTCAATTCATACTCTTCTCCAATGCATAACGTTTCAAAATTGATATATGCCAAATCTGCATTTTGCGTATATTTATTTGTCATTTCATAATAGGAATCAAAATTGTAATATCCATCTCTTTGGTATGGGTACCAATACATCGCACCATGATACAAGTTGTCACCTACACCTACAAACGTAAATGATTTTTTATTTTCCTGTTTTTTTGTAGAAACATTTTTTACAACCTTTGTTGCTTCTTTCGAATTTGGTGTGGGGTGTGTTAAAATAAAGCCCATTAAGCTAAAATTGAATATACATAATATAATGATCCATGTCCATTTCTTTTTCATAATTTAATTTTACCAAAAAAAGCTTGCATTTTCCAAAATTATTAGGTAATATTAAAAGGCACTTGGGGTGTTAGCTCAGCTGGGAGAGCACCTGCCTTGCACGCAGGGGGTCATCGGTTCGATCCCGATACGCTCCACCAAGTAAAAAATACGCTGTAAGCAAATTTGCTTACAGCTTTTTTGTTTTAATCAATTGCTTCAAAAATACCAGACTTTTGATAAAGAACCCATTTCCCAATATTTACACAATGATCACAAATTCTTTCTAAGTACTTACCGACAAGTAACACATCCACTAGAGTCCCTGTATCATGCTCTTTTCTGGCTAATAAATCAACATAGACCTCTTTAGCCTTTTCATATTGTGCATCCGCTTGATCATCCATTTTAATAACTTGATCTGCTGCTTTTTCGTCTTTCTGAATAAAACCTTCAATCGCAAGTGTAATCATTTCTTTTGCGATGATAAATTGTTGTTGAATACTATCATCCACAACTAAATCTTCCATATTCAAAGCACAAATCAGTTCCGAAACTTCTTTTTCCTGATCCATGATACGTGTTAGATCACGAATTGTATTTGTAGCTACAGTAATACGTCTTAAGTCTTTCGCAACCGGATGTTGAAGAAGAAGAATCTTCATACAAATTTGTTCAGCTTCTCTTCCTTGTTCACTCACTTCTTCATGCATTTGCGAAACATCTTGAACTAAAGTTTTGTTTCCATCTAAAATAGCGTGCTTGCAAAACCACAATCCTTTTAAACAGTCTTGAGACATTTGTGTCATAGTCAGTTCTAACTGTCTTGTTTGTTTTAAAAACTTTGTAGGTAAAACCATTATCCAAACCTCCCTGTAATATAGTCTTCTGTTTTCTTTTCTTTTGGCGTAGAGAACAATGTTTCTGTATCACTATACTCAATTAAATCCCCCAATAAGAAGAAGGCTGTTTTATCACTAATACGCATAGCTTGTTGCATATTGTGAGTAACAATAACGATTGTATAGTCTTTTTTCAATTCTAAAGTTAACTCTTCAATCTTACTAGTTGAAATTGGATCTAGAGCACTTGTAGGTTCGTCCATCAACAATACTTCCGGCTGCATAGCCAAGGCTCTTGCGATACATAAGCGTTGTTGTTGGCCACCAGACATTCCTAAAGCTGATTTATGTAGACGATCCTTCACTTCATCCCATATGGCAGCTTGTCTTAAACTTCTTTCAACAATTTCATCCAATTCACTTTTCTTTTTGATTCCAAAAATTCTAGGGCCATACGCAATATTGTCATAAATACTTTTTGGGAATGGATTGGGTTGTTGAAATACCATCCCAACTCTACGTCTTAATTCAATCGCATCCATATTTTTGTAGATATCCATTCCATCTAGACAAATATCACCTGTGATTTTAGTACTTTCCACCAAGTCATTCATTCGATTCAATGTTTTTAAAAATGTTGATTTACCACATCCACTAGGACCAATGAATGCTGTAATTTCTTTTTCTTTGATATCCAAATTTATATTTTTTAAGGCATGAAAATCACCATAATATAAATTCAGATCATTCACTGTAAATTTATTATTCATACGTAACCTTTCTATTTCTCTAATCCAGCTTGTTTTTTGGAAATGTGTCTTGACCAGACATTGGCTCCAATACTAAATGCCAATACTAAAATCATCAACACAGCACTGGATAAATTAGCCAATGCTCGATCTTGTCCATTGGTTTGTAAGTTCCAGATTTGGATGGATAATGTTTCAGCAGGTCTTAATACATTAATTGGCGATGTTGGAGAAGTAAAGCTAAAATTATTCCAACGCAAATCGCTTCCTGAACCAGTTGTATAAAGTAATACAGCAGCTTCACCAAATCCACGACCAGCCGCTAAAATAACACCGGTCATAATACGTGATAGGCATGCTGGCAATAGTACATGGAATATGGTTTGCCACTTTGTTGCTCCAAGTCCCATACTTCCGTGATAATAGCCTTCAGGCAAACCTTTTATAGCATCTTCTGTGGTTGTTGTAATCAAAGGTAAACTTAGAATTGATATAGACAGGGCACCTGCTAATAAACTTTTTGATAATCCAATGACAACTAAGAAAATCAAATATCCAAATAGGCCTACAACAATACTTGGTAAAGAAGACAATGTTTCAATACAAGTTCTTAAAAAGTGTGTTACAAGCCCTGGTTTTGCGTACATCGCCAAATAAATGCCTGCTAATATTCCAATTGGAACCGAAACCAACAAAGAAATAAATACTAAGTAAATCGTATTAAAAACTTGGTTTCCAATGCTACCAGATCGAGTAAAGCCAAACATTTCTGGTTTAGCCCCTAACAAGCCGCCAATAATAACTTTACCGGCAAAACCTACAAGAAGTAAAAAGAAGAATAAGGCGATACCATAGAAGACGATTGTCATGAATTGATCTATCATTTTTGCTCTTTTAATTCTAGAATCCATCTCTATTCTCCTTTCGGTTTTGAAAACTTATGAATAACAGTAATAAACAATAGCGAAATCAAGAACAACAATAAAGCCATTGTCCATAGGGCTGCCTTCATTTCTCCACCTTCCATCGCATTTCCCATTTGAGCTGCAATTTCCGTTGTTAGTGTTTTTGAAGTAGAAAAAATACTCTTAGGCAAAGCTGTTGTTTGCCCAATAACCATCGCAACAGCTAAAGCTTCACCAAACGCTCTTGCAAGTCCTAATACAATTCCTGAAATGACCCCAGGCAATGCAGCAGGAATTACGACACGATATATCGTTTGCCAACGCGTTGAGCCAAGTCCATAAGCAGCCATTCGTGTTTCTTTTGAAACAGCTCGAATCGCATCACTAGCAACACTGGAAATCGATGGAAATATCATAATGGATAAAACAAGACTTGCTGCAAGTATGGAGTGTCCTACCTGCAAATCAAATACTTTCTTTAAGAACGGAATCAAGACCGTTAATCCAACCCATCCATAGACAACACTAGGAATTCCGGCAAAAATTTCTACCATAGGACGATAGAATTTTTCACCAAACTTAGGTGAGATTTCTGTCATAAAAATAGATGATCCTAACGCAAATGGTGTGGCAATCAATAAGGCTAATCCACAAACACATAGCGATCCAACAATAAAGATCAAGGCTCCTACATGTCCTTTTGAACTGGCATTATCCATTGGTGCCCAATTTGCACTGCCAAGAAACTCTTGTAGAGTATGTTGAAATTTTAAAAATGTATCAGAACCTTTATAAACTAGAAAAGCTCCAATTAATAGAGTTACTAATATCACGAACAGACCACCAATTGTAACGAGAATCTGCCAAAAATATTCTTTACAAAACATGCTTTTACGACTCATCAAATTCCTCCAAACTAAATGAATAACGGACATATATTTCAATGTCCGTTAAAGAACTCGCAATTAGTGATCTGTTTTTTCCATTTTGCTAGAAACACCATAGCCTAATGATTCCATTTTCTTACCGAATTTTTCACCCATGATGTAATCTAAGAATGCTTTTGTAGCTTTATCTGGCTCTCCATTTGTATACATGTGCTCAAATGTCCAAACTTTATAGTCACCTCTATATGTGTTTTCTAATGTTGGTTCAATGCCATCAATTGCGACTGTATCTACATCGTCATTGTCTACTAAGTAAGATAATGCCACATAACCGATTGCACCTTTTGTATCTGTTACATTTTGTAACAATACACCAGAATCATCTGTTTCCATTGAAGCGTTGCTTGCCTCTTCATTTCCATCTAATGCATATTTTTGGAATGTGGCTCTTGTTCCTGATGAAGTTGGACGAGTAACTAAGACAATGTCTTCATTTGGTCCACCAACATCTTTCCAGTTCGTTGTTTTACCTGTGAAGATATCAATCAATTGTTGTTTGGTTAAATCTTTAACACCAACATCTTTATTTACGATTGGAGCCATTGTTACAACACAAACTTGGTGATCAACTAAATCTTTAGCTTGATCCTTATCTAATTTTTCTTCAGCTGCCACATCGGAGTTTCCTAGTGAAACTGTTTTATCAGCTACCTGTTTTAAACCTTCACCTGAACCACCAGCATCTACTGTAATTGAAACATCTGGGTTTTCGTTTGAAAACTGTTCGGCTGCAACATCAACCAATGGTTTCAATGCACTTGAGCCTGCGGCTGTAATTGTTCCGCTTAAACTTTCATTTTTTGAATCACTGTCATCGGATGCAACATTTGAACTACATCCTACCATAGCTACAGATAATCCTACGATCATTGCACCTTTTAAAAACTTATTCATATTTTCCTTGTCCTCTTTTCTTTCGACACACATATCATAATGCATGTTTGTTAAACGAAAAAAATGATTCTGTTAAGGTTTTGTTAAATGATTTGTTTTAATTTTAAGCACACCTGAATTCAATTTATGAACATATTTCTTGAAATATAATGTAAATAAATGTATAATCATGAAACATAAAGAAAGGAAAGGTGGAAATATTTTCACCGAGGTAACAAAATGACACGTGTATATAACTTTAGTGCCGGTCCCGCATGCTTACCAGAATGGGTCTTAAAAAAAGCTGCGAACGAAATGTTAGATGCTCATAATAGTGGAATGAGTGTTATGGAGATGTCCCACCGTTCCAGTGAATTCCAGGATATTATAGATACTTGTAAAGCAAGATTAAAAAGATTGATGAACATTCCTGATGAATATGAAATTTTATTCTTACAAGGAGGTGCTTCTTTACAATTTACTATGATTCCTTTGAATTTAGAAAAACATAACGTAGATTTGATCAATACGGGTCAATGGACAAAAAAAGCTTTAAAAGAACATGAAAAATTGGGAAAAGTAAATGTAGTCGCGTCAAGTGCAGAAGATAACTTTACGTATATTCCTAAAATTAAACAAGAAGATTTAAGTGAAGATTCTGATTATGTATATATTTGTGAGAACAACACAATCTATGGAACTAAATATAAAGAACTTCCTCCACATGAAGGAAAGTTATTAGTTGCAGATTTATCAAGTTGTATTTTAAGTGAAAGAACGGATGTTTCTAAATATGATTTAATTTTTGCCGGTGCCCAAAAGAATATGGGGCCTGCAGGTTTAACTGTGGTTATCATAAAAAAAGACTTGATTGGTTTAGCTGATGAAAAAACACCAAGCATGTTAAACTACAAAACATATGCTGACAATGATTCTATGTTCAATACGCCACCTACTTATGCCATCTATATTTGTGGTTTAGTACTTGAATGGCTAGAAACACAAATTGGTGGATTGGAAAACATGGAAAAGATCAATCGTCAAAAAGCTAAATTATTATATGACTATATCGATGCTTCTAAACTCTATTCAAATCCTGTTGTGCCTGAAGATCGTTCTTATACAAATGTTCCTTTTGTGACTGGTGATAAAGATCTAGATACTAAATTTGTTAAAGAAGCAAAAGAAGCAGGAATTGTAAATATTAAAGGTCACAGAACCGTTGGTGGTATGCGTGCAAGTATTTATAATGCCATGCCACTTGAAGGTGTAGAAGCCCTAATTGCATTTATGAAGAAATTTGAAGAGGAGAATTATAATGCCTAAAATAAAACTCTACAATAATATTGCGCAAATTGGTTTAGATCAGTTTACGCCAGATTATGAAGTAAACGAAAACATGGAAGACGAAGATGCCATTTTAGTTCGTAGTGCCAATCTTCATGATATTGAATATAATGCCAACCTTAAAGCCATCGCTCGTGCAGGTGCTGGTGTCAACAACATTGATATTGATACTTGTACTAAAAAAGGGATTGCCGTATTCAATACTCCAGGCGCAAATAGTAATGCCGTAAAAGAACTTGTATTTGCGGGTATGTTACTTGCGAGTCGTGATATTTATCATGGTATTGAATGGATCCAAACGCAAAAAGAAAATGAGAACATCGCAAAAGATGTTGAAAAACAAAAAAAGAAATATGCTGGACATGAATTAACCGGTAAATCACTAGGTGTCATCGGTTGTGGTGCCATTGGTATCCAGGTTGCCAATCTAGCCTTACGATTTGGTATGAAAGTTTATGGATATGATCCATATATGTCAGTCGATGCAGCATGGAACTTATCTCGATATGTAAATCATGTCACAAATATTGATGATTTATATCGTCAATGTGATTTTATTACGATTCATGTGCCTTTAAATGATGGAACTAAAAACTTTATCAATAAAGACAGTTTTGACAAGATGAAAGATGGCGTCAAATTATTAAACTTTGCTCGTGGTGGCCTAGTTGATGAAGATGCTCTATTGGTGGCATTAGATGGCAACAAAGTTGAATCTTATGTGACTGATTTTCCAAGTTTAAAAGTTATTCAAAATGATAAAGTCATCGCAATTCCTCACTTAGGTGCTTCAACCGAAGAGAGTGAAGAGAATTGTGCTGTAAAAGCCGCTCAGGAACTGATGGATTATTTAACTTATGGAAATATTTCAAATTCTGTCAATTTACCAAATGCGAAGATGGATATGAATTCACCATTTAGAATCACTTGTATTCATGAAAATAAGCCTAAAATGATTTCTCAAATCACAGATATTTTGAAGGATGCTAATATTGAAAACTTAATGAATAAATCTAAAAAAGATATTGCGTATACAATTATTGATTTAGATTCAGAAGTTGATGTTTCTCCAATCGAAAAAATCAATGGTATGATTAGAGTATCTACTTATAAGAAATAGGATGGGATGGTACTATGATTGATGCACATACACATTTAGAAAATGGTGATTTAAGCATTGAATATGTTCATAAGTTTATTGATGCTGCCAAAGAAAAAGGGATTACTCATCTTCAAATATTAGATCACACACATAGATTCTTTGAATTTAAAGACTGTTATAAAAGAGTTTGTGAAGTATCTAAATTACAAGAAGAGTGGTTTTTAAAGAAACAAAAAAACTCCATAGATGATTATTTAAAATTAATTGAAGCATTAAAAAAAGAAACTTTTGACATCGATGTACGTTTTGGCCTTGAAGTTTGTTATACGCCTGAAACAGAAAGTCTATTATCCTCCATTCTTAAAAACTACCATTTTGACTTTCTAGTTGGCAGTGTGCACTCTGTAGATGGTTATCTATATGATATGGATGCCTTTTCTAAAGAATTACTTTGGAACAAAAATGATCCTTCTAATATTTATAAGTCCTATTATGACGCTATTGAAAAACTAATCCAATCCAATCTCTTTGATCAAGTGGGTCATCCAGATGTGATCAAATTGTATTCGATTGTTCCAGGTTACGATTTACATCCTACCTACCATCATATCGCTCGTCTGGCAAATGAATACAACATTAAAATGGAAGACAACACTAAAGCTCATTATTCATATCATCATCCTGATATTGGCTTAAATGCTGATTTTAGAAATATCCTAAAAGAAAATAATGTACAAATTGTTACTGCAAGTGATGCTCATTATCCAAGTGATGTAGGGCGTTGCTTTAAATTATTAGATCCTAGATAAGCCTAGGGTCTTTTTTAGGCAAAGAAAAAGACAGAACTTAATCTGTCTGTGTTTCTTTATTGACTAAAAATACACTTAAACTTACAAGTAACAATGCAATTAAACTTGATGGTTGGAATGCCTGATTGGATTCATGTAATACAACACTTGATAAAATCATACCGATGATAGGTGTTACGCACATATAGACACCAATCTTACTAACAGGATTTACAGATAATAACAATCCCCAAATCGTATAGGCGATAGCAGATACAAGAGCTAAATGAATCAATACTAGAAGGCCTAGATTAAATCCAAATGTAATGTGCCCTCCCATTAAATAGCCTATTATAGCTAAGAGAATACCTCCTAGAGAGAATTGATATCCACTTAACAGGACGGCATTTTGATGTTGTGTGAACTTCTTAATAAAGGCAGCCGATATAGATCCACAAAATTGTGACATCAACACAAAGCCTTCACCCACAAAGGAAAAACTGGCACTAGCCCCACTCATATTCATAAATAAAATGCCTAAGAATCCGATAAAACATCCCAATGTTTTCCTTAGTGTCAGCTTTTCATAATGAAAGATCAAACTGGCTACTAATAAAGATATAAAGGCACTGGTACCGGTAATAATCGAACCATTTACGCCCGATGTATGTGAAAGTCCTATATAGTAGAAAAAGTATTGTCCAGCTGTTTGAAAAAGAGCTAGAGTGCATATGCCTTGAATATTCTCTTTTTTTGCGACTAATACTTTTTTCTGTAAGAAAGAACCAAATAATATGACTAAAAATCCAGCTAACGCAAAGCGAATGCCCGCAAACATCAATATGCTTGGTACGCCTTTAATGTTAAATAATTGATATCCCCATTTAATAAAGGGAGCCGCACTTCCCCATAGTGTACAACATAGCATGGCTAGTAAAAATACATGTAATGGCTTTTTAAAAAATTCCCTGTTCTCCATGTCCAATTAAAACTTATCCTTCCCTTTTTTCCTCTAATTCCATCCAACGATTTGTTAAAGTTTCAAGTTCTTCTTCTTTCTGCGTTCTCAAATCACTTAATTCTTTTAATTTCGCAAAATCACTTTGACACTCATTCATCTGATGGTCTAAAGCTTCCATTTCACTTTCTAATAATTCCATCTTCTCAGGTAGTTGCTCCAATTCCTTTTTTTCCATATAAGATAATTGAGATTTTTTCTTCTTTTCAATCGGCTTTTGAACAACAACCTTCTTATTCTCATCTTTTGATTTCACTAAATAATCACTATATCCACCACTATACTGTTTAAAAGTACCATCTTCTTGATGGACAAACACTTTATCCACAACACGATCCAAAAAATATCGGTCATGGCTTACAGTAATAATAGCTCCTTGAAAATCATCTAAATAATCTTCTAATACGTCTAATGTCAAAATATCCAAATCATTTGTTGGCTCATCCAATAACAGGATATTTGGTTCTTGCATCAAAACTCTTAATAGATATAGTCTTCTTCTTTCTCCACCGGATAATCTTGATAGCGTGGTATAGTGCATATTTCTTGGAAATAAAAATCTTTCAAGCATTTGCGAAGCGCTTAGTGTCATACGATCGTATTCAATGACTTTAGAAACTTCTTCAATATAATCAATAACACGCATATTTAGATCGACACCTTGATCCGCTTGTCTGAAATATCCAATTTTAACTGTGGTTCCATATTCAATGGTTCCATAGGTTGGTTGTTTCAACCCTGCAATAACATCTAACAATGTAGATTTTCCACATCCATTCTCTCCAATAATACCGATACGGTCTTGTCGTAATAATACATAGTTAAAATCATGAAATAATAACTTTTCTGGATAATTAAATCCCAAATTCATACATTCAATTGTTTTATTCCCCAATCGTTGCATAGTCGCATTTATTTTTAATGACTCTTCTTGCTGTTTAAAACGTTTCTGACGCAATTCTTCAAACCTTTGAAGTCGACTATTCGATTTTGTACCACGCGCCTGTACGCCCGCTCTAACCCACTCTAATTCCTTTTTATATAAGTTCTTGTGTTTGTGGGCTGCTAATTTTTCTTGCTCAATACGTGTTTCCTTATTTTCTAAATACACTTCATAATTTCCATTATGAATATATAAGTCGCCTTGATCCAATTCAATCATTTTTGTACAAACACGATCTAAAAAATAACGATCGTGTGTGACCATAAATATTGCACTTTTTGAACGAATTAAATAATTTTCTAGCCATTCAACCATATCGTTATCCAAATGATTGGTTGGTTCATCTAGAAGCAACAAATCACAACTTGTGCATAGTGCTAAGGCAAGAGCCACTCTTTTTCTTTGTCCACCTGACATATTGGACATGGCGCTTTGATAATCTGTAATACCCAGTTTCGTTAGAATCGATTTCAATTCAAATTCTGCGACGGGGTGCTCATTTTTAGAATTGACCAATTGAATTTCATCCCATACACAATCTGTTTTAAATTCTGGATTTTGTGGCAAATAATGAATTTTAATTCCATTCTTTTTTATAATGGTTCCTGAATCATAATTTTCAATACCTGCAAGTATCTTTAATAAAGTACTTTTACCTGTACCATTGACTCCAATCAACGCAATTTTATCCGTATCTTCTATTGTAAAACTCGCATCTTTTAAAATGCATTTGTCATTTATATTCTTTTTTAAGCTTTCTGTTGAAATTAACATAAAATCTCCTTGTGTTCTATGAATTAAGGCAGAGTACACCAGATATGTGAACATAAGACTACTCCGCAAAAGCTTATATATCTAATGGTGAATGCCTTTTATTTAATTAATCTGTTTTTGCTTTTCATTCCCTGTTTACGTATATAAGTTTCGAAGTTCGCTAATGTATTTTCGGATACGGTTGAAACAAAATATGCGTTGTTCCAGAAGTAGCTTTTCCAGTAGTATTTATCTACTGTATCAGGGTAATCTCTTCGTGCAAAGCGAGCACTTCTTGTTTTTAATATTTGTATCAGCCTGTGTAATTTGATGTCTGATAGAGTTTCAATAAGCAGATACATGCAATCTTCTTTTCCATTGACTTCTTTGATTATGCAATTAAACATTTCAAGCATATCTTCGATTGTTTTGTACACACTTGTTTTTACGCTTCCTTGCAATACAGGATTTCTGTATTTTGTCACAATGTGATATTGAAGAAGATATACAGAGTATGAGCTTCTGTACATTCCATTGACTTTAGGAGTAATGGTTATCACCTCTTCAATATATGTGTTTATACCAACTATATTATATATTAAAAATCTTATGTATATATCGTAAATATGGTATCTTTGTTTATTTTACTAAACAAATCAATATAATAGACATTTATAGCGTCAATTTAAGATGTGTTATCTAGGTGTAAAGAAGGAGGTGAAATCAAATGTATAGAACCCGGGAGTTTGACACCCCTTTTCACAACTGATCTTAAACATAGCGCTTAAACTAGCGCTTTTCTTTTACTTTTTTTGTCAAATTATTTGTTTTTATATATCGTATTATCTCGTATTCTGTGATATAATTGTATTAGGTGATATTTATGCGTGTTACAACTACTAAATCTAAAACAGATGAATCTTTTTATATCAATTATGCTTTCATCAACGAAAAAGGAAAAAGCACTTCAAGAATCTACAAGAAGCTCGGTAAACTTTCTGAACTTTCTAAAGAACTGAATACAGACAGAGATGGTGTTATGGCCTGGGCAAAGGAACAGGCGCGTATAGAAACTGAAAAATATAAAAAGGAAAATGAATCCGTTTCTATCGCTCTTAATCCAAATATTCCAATCAAGAAGGATCAGCAGAACACTTTTAATTGTGGCTATCTTTTTCTACAAAGCATTTATTATTCTCTACATTTGGATAATATCTGCAGAAACATCAAAAACAGACATGATTACGAATACGATTTGAACGCAATTCTTTCCGATCTGATATATGCTCGTTTTTTAAATACAACGAGTAAGTTAAGTTCATTTAAGTATTGTCATTCGCTTCTTGAACAACCTACTTATCATTTACACGATATCTACAGAGCATTAACTGTTCTAGCTGAAGAGAGTGACTATATTCAGGCAGAGCTTTACAGAAATTCAAACTACATCCATAAAAGAAATACACGCGTTCTTTATTATGACTGTACAAATTATTATTTCGAAATCGAACAGGAACGTGGAGATGCCAAGTACGGTAAAAACAAAGAAAACAAACCAAATCCAATAGTAGGTATGGGATTATTTATGGATGCCGACGGATTCCCTTTATCATTCGATCTGTTTCCTGGGAACCAAAATGAACAGCTGACATTAAAAGACCATGAACATAAAGTCATCAATGATTTTCAATGTTCTCAATTCGTTTATTGTTCTGATAGTGGACTTGGTTCTAAGAAAAACCGTCTTTTGAACACAACAGGCGGAAGAGCTTACGTGATTACACAATCTCTTAAAAAGCTAAAAAAAGATGTTCGAGAAATAGCTTTATCTACATCACAATACAGAAAGATTGGTTCCAACAAATTCATTGATTTGAATGACCTAGACGAAGAAGATCCAGAAGTTTTTAATTCTATCTACTACAAAGAAGTTCCATATGATAGTAACGAGCTTTCTGAAACTTTAATTGTGACTTATTCGCCTAAATACAGAAAATATCAAGCATCTATACGTCAGAATCAAATACAAAGAGCTCAAAAAATGATCACAGATAGCGGCAAGCCAAAAAAGAATCGTAAAAATCCTAACGATCCTGCTAGATTTCTTAAAAAACAGTCCTTCACGGACAATGGTGAATTAGCTGAAGATGAAATCTGGCGAATCGACCAAGAAGTTATTGAAAAAGAAGCAATGTATGATGGATTCTATGCCGTCGTTACAAATCTTGATGATGATGTTCAAGACATAATAGCCATCAACAAAAGAAGATGGCAGATTGAAGAATGTTTTAGAATTCTAAAATCAGATTTCGATGCCAGACCCGTTTATTTAAGAGACGATGATAGGATCAAAGCTCATTTTCTTATTTGTTTCATGGCCTTATTATTCTTCCGAATTCTAGAAAACAAACTAGAATATAAATATACAGCAGGTCAAATTGTGGGCACCATGAAAAAGATGAATCTTACATTATTAGAAGGATATGGATACATCCCATCCTATACAAGAACAGATATTACAGATGATCTTCATAAATTGTTTGGATTCAGAACAGATTACCAAATAACAAAAAAGCAAAAAATGAGAAACATCATACATCAAACAAAAGATAAGAAAAAAATACTATAATCCACGACAATGCAAAAAAGTGGCTCAAAGCCTTTATACTAGGGCTTTGGACCACTTTATTTCTTTTCTGGCTGTCAAAGAGAGGATTTTATAACATAACCGAAATATATGCAAGCCAAAATTTAAATATTTAGTCTAATTCAAAAGCACCCGTGTACAATTGATAGTATTTACCCTTTTGTTTCAACAAGTCCTCATGATTACCACGCTCAATAATATGACCTTGTTCTAACACCATGATCGCATCACTATTTTGGATAGTTGAAAGTCTATGTGCAATCACAAATACTGTTCTTCCTTCCATCAACTTATCCATACCTTCCTGAACGATTCTTTCTGTATGTGTATCTATGGAACTTGTTGCTTCATCCAAAATCAAAACAGGAGGATTGGCAACAGCTGCACGTGCAATGGATAAAAGTTGTCTTTGTCCTTGCGATAAAGATTCTCCACCTGCATGAATCATTGTGTCATAGCCATGTTCTAAGTGTTTAATAAATTCATGCGCATTCGAAAGTTTACTAGCCGCAATACACTCTTCATCACTCGCATCTAAACGACCATAACGAATATTATCCATAATGGTACCGGTAAATAAGTTTGTATCCTGTAATACAATACCCAATGATTTTCTAAGATCTGCTTTTTTGATTAGTTTTACATCAATACCATCATACGTAATGGAACCCGATTGAATATCATAAAAACGATTGATTAGATTCGTGATTGTTGTTTTACCAGCACCTGTAGCTCCTACAAAGGCAATCTTTTGTCCTGGCTTCGCAAATAGAGAAACATCAAATAAAATCTGTTTATCTGGATTATAAGAGAAGTTCACATTTTCAAAACGAACATCTCCACGAAGTGGAACCAATTCATCTTGTCCATCTTTTCTTGGATGATGCCAAGCCCAGTGATCATGATCAATTTGTTCTAAAGTCACGATACCATCATCCACTTCACTTTCCGTATCTATGATTTCATAAATACGCTTAGCTCCTGCATCTGCCATTATTACTGCATTTAGTTGCATACTAATTTGTCCAATTGGATTTGTGAAACTACGATTTAATTGTAAGAAAGCGGCAATGCCACCTAATGTTAATCCTGCAATATGATTTAGGGCAAAGATAGAACCAACTACCGCAACAAGTACATAAGAAATGTACCCAATATTCATTACGACTGGCATTAAAACGTTCGCAAACGTATTCGCATTGGCACTTGCTTCAAACAACGCATCATTTACTTGATCAAAATCTTTGATACTTTGTTCTTCATGCGTAAAAACTTTAATGACTTTACTTCCTTCCATCATTTCTTCAATAAAACCATTTTCTACACCCAATTGTTTTTGTTGGGCAATAAAGTATTTACCTGATTTTGCCGAAATCTTTTTTGAAGTATACACCATCAATAAACCACATGCGATTGTTAAAACAGCCAATGGAACATTTAAGATAAACATAGAAATCGTAACTGAGATAATCGTCATTAAAGATACAATAACCTGAGGTATACTTTGAGAAATTAGCTGTCTTAAAGTATCCGTATCATTTGTATAAACAGACATGATATCCCCATGTGCATGTGTATCAAAGAAGTGCAATGGCAATGTCTGCATATGTTCAAACAATTCATCACGAATATGTTTTAAAGTACCCAATGAAATTGTTACCATTATACGATTAAATCCATACGTAGCTAAAATACCCACACCATAAATTATTGCCAATTCCATTAATGCATTGAATAAAGGAATATAATTTGGAACTGTTTGTGATAATAACGGAACAATATAATCATCAATCAAGCTCTTTAAAAACATGCTTCCATATACATTGGCGATACTAGATACAATGATCAATACAAGCACAATAAAACTTTCAATTTTATAAGAAGTGGTTGTTTCTTTAATAACTCGCTTTAAACTATTTGTATCTCTATTGTTCATCAAAATCACCTCCATTATTTTGTGCTTCAAACGTTTCTTTATACATCGCATTTGATTTTAATAATTCTTCATGCGTACCTAAACCAGAAATTTTTCCATCGTCAATCACAAGAATCTGATCTGCATCTTGAATGCTTGAAACGCGCTGCGAAATAATGATTCGAGTTGTATGTGGAATCTTCTCTAAGAATGCTTGTCGAATCAAAGCATCGGTTTTTGTATCCACGGCACTTGTAGAATCATCTAAAATCAAAATTTTAGGACTCTTTAGTATAGCTCTTGCGATACACAAACGCTGTCTTTGTCCACCCGAAACATTCGTACCACCTTGCTCAATATACGTATCATATTTATTTGGCATCAACTGAATAAATTCATCCGCCTGTGCTAATTTACAAGCTCCCATGATCTCTTCATCTGTCGCATTTGGATTACCCCAACGCATATTCTCTTTGATTGTTCCTGAAAATAAAACATTCTTTTGTAGAACCATGGCCACATTATCACGCAATACTTTTAAATCATAATCACGAACATCCATTCCCGCTACTTTAACACTCCCTTGTGTTACATCATATAGTCTTGGAATCAATTGCACTAAACTCGATTTACTAGATCCCGTTGCTCCAAGAATTCCTAGTGTTGATCCTGAAGGAATGTGCAAATCAATATGACTTAAAATATCTTCATCATTTCCATAATGAAATGAAACATCTTCAAAATCAATGGTTCCATTGGCCACAGTTTGAACTCCGTTTTCTGGACTTGTTAAATCGGATTCTTGATTTAATACTTCGGCAATACGTTTTCCACTCGCAATCGACATTGTCACCATGACAAAAACCATACTCATCATCATCAATGACATCAAAATACTTGCAGTATATGTAAATAAAGACATCAATTCTCCGGTTGTCATATTTTGAGCCACAATTTGATGAGCTCCTAACCACGAAATCAAAAGAATTGTGCCATACATACAAAGCTGCATAACAGGCGAGTTAAACACTAAGATTTTTTCCGCTTTCCCTTGAATACTAAAAATAGCCTCACTTTCATTACGGAACTTTTCAATTTCATGATCCTTACGAACAAAAGATTTTACGACACGAATGCCTAGAATATTTTCTTGAATACTCGCATTTAAAAAATCATAGCGAGAAAATAATCGACTAAAGATGGGACTTACAATAAAAATAATTCCAAACAAAACGACTCCCAAAAATAAAACCGCAATCACAAAAATCATTGCCATTCGTATATTAATGATAAAAGCCATGATCAAAGATGCGATTAACATCAATGGTGCACGAACACAAACACGAATCATCATCTGATATGCATTTTGTATATTTGTCACATCCGTCATCATACGTGTGATTAAACCACTTGTTGAATAAGCGTCAATATTTGAAAAAGAAAAGTTTTGAATATTACGATACTCTGCCTTTCTTAAATTCTTCGCAAAACCACTTGATGCGATTGCCGCATGCTTTCCACTTTTAGCACCAGCCCATAAAGATACAAAGGCTGCCACCAACATTAAAGTCCCATAAAACCAAATTGAACCCATATTTCCTTTTTCAATACCATTATCCACTAATAATGCCATCAAAAATGGAATAAACACTTCAAGTATGGCTTCAATTGAAACATAAACCGGACTCAATAACGTATCCTTTTTATATTCTTTAACTTCATTCAATAAAGTCTTGACCATAATAAACCTCCATTATTCTAAACCTTCAATTATTCTAAATTTTCAGCTAGCTCTTTTAAGATTTCTAACAATTGCACCTTCTTCTCGTCACCTAAGACATTTCCAAATCTAGATTCCATTGTACGAATCTGCTTCACGATATCTTCATGAAGATCCTGCTCTTTTTGAGTCAACACAATTGCACGAACTCTTTTATCCTTTTGATTCAATTTTCTTTCAATAAACCCCTTCTGTTCCAAGCGATTTAAAATCCCTGTAACTGTGGGATTCGAAATATGAAAATGTTCCTCAATATCTCTTTGAATGACTGGATCCTTATCCGTAAAATGTAGATATCCTAAGACGTCTTGTTGAGATTTAGTTAAATCATATTTTTTTAAACCTTCATTCATATGTTTGTCCATTTTTTTCTTGATTAAACTAAAATAAAAACCAATCTCATTATTGTCACACATTTTCCTCACCCTCATTTCCATAGCATGCTATATATTTACATAGTATGCTATATATATTACTATAATAATTCCATTTGTCAATTCTTGGTTTTTTAGATATCATAAATATGTATGAAAAAAAATGAAGAATATATTGTAACATGTATCGATGATACAGATTTAAATAGTGGTGTTGTAAAAATTGACGATATGGTTGTCTTTGTGCCAAACTTATTGATTGGTGAAAAGGCAAAAATCAAAATCGTAAAAGTCAACAAAAAATATGCTTTTGGCATTATTACTCAACTTTTAGGACCAAGTATAAATCGTCAAGAACTTACTTGTGAAGTTGCCAAAACATGTGGTGGGTGCCAACTTCAATACATGAAGTATGCCTATCAATTAGACTATAAATATAAACATATTAAAAAACTTTTTGAAGATATTGAAGTCAAGCCAATACTAGGTATGGATTCTCCTTGGTACTATCGTAACAAAGCACAGTTTCCGGTTAAAATTAAAGATGGTAAAGTCCAAATGGGTTTTTATCGTCAACATTCAAATGACGTTGTGACATGTAAAGCATGCAAGATTCAAGATTTTACAATCAATGAAATCTTTGGCTTCATTCAAAAACATATCACAATTGAAATGGCAGAAGGCTTACGCCACATCTTTATCCGCCACTCAAGTACAGATGAAATTCAAGTGGTATTTATTGGTAAAAATGAAAAGAATGTTTTTTCTTTGTCTAAACTATTAAAAAACACATTCTCAAACATCACAAGTATTGTATTTAACTACAACACACGAAATGACAACGTGATCTTAGGTGATACATATAAAGTCTTATATGGAAACGACTACATCATTGAAAAATGTTTGGGTAACAAAGTGAAACTGCACTTTAAATCCTTCTTCCAAGTCAACCCTATACAGATGGAAGTTTTGTACAATCAAGCCATTAAAGCCGCTAATCTTTCTGGAAACGAAACATGCATTGATATGTATGCAGGCACAGGTACCATTGGTATGGCTGTCAGTAAACATGCAAAAAGCGTGATTGGTGTTGAAATCGTTAAAGAGGCCGTTGATAATGCCAACGAAAATACAAAAATGAATCACCTTGATAATTGTCACTATGTATGTCAGGATGCCACAGATTTTGCACACGAACATAAAAACGATAAAATTGATGTCGTCTTTATTGATCCACCAAGAAAAGGAATGACAGAAAATGGAATCCAAGATACGGTGACCATGCAGCCCGAAAAGATTATATATGTTTCTTGCAATCCTAAAACGTTATCACGAGATCTAAAAATTTTTAAAAATTATGGATACCAATGCGAATACGTTCAACCTGTAGACATGTTCTGTCAAACAGCCGGACTTGAATGTGTTGCCAAGCTTGTTAAAATAGTGTAATATTTAAACAATATGAGGCCGTGGTGGAATTGGTAGACACGCTACTTTGAGGGGGTAGTGAGTAACGCTCGTGTGCGTTCAAATCGCATCGGCCTCACCATATAGATATAAAAAGTGCTTCGGCACTTTTTTTATTTTCCACACAAAAAAACTAGACCAAACGGCCTAGTTAGTCTTTACTTGGAAATTTAAATACTTGTTCCCCCTCTTTTGTCACTAAGTATTTTCCACGCGCAATATATTCAACATAATCTGGATTTGTCAGATTCTGTTTTGCCTTCTCCAATTCTTTCTTTTTAGAAGACAATTCTTTTTTTTCTTTTTCCTTTTGAACAATACTCGACTTTAACTCATGCGTCATTGACAATTGCTGCAAACCACCCATGATTAAAAAGCCAGACATAACCAGCATTGCGATATACACAAAGAAATGTTGAACTTTTTTTCGTTTTCCCTTCATATTTTTATCCCCTTTTTACTATAGCATATAATAGAAAACGATTTCAATGTAAATTATTTCACACGCATAGCTAAAATCGCAATATCACTAGGATTTATACCAGAAATACGACTTGCTTGTCCTAATGTTAAAGGCTTGATAGCTGTTAATTTTTGTCTTGCCTCCAAAGATAAATTATCCATATTTTCATAATCCAAATTGGTTGGAAGCTTCATTTTTTCCATCTGTTGTAAATGTTTCGCATCGCGCTTCGCCTTGGCAATATAACCAGCATACTTTGTCTGGATCTCAATCTGCTCATTGATTTGAGTTTCATAATCCAATCCCGTATATTTTGCCAAGCCCTTAACTGTAATTTTTGGACGTTTAATTAAATCCAATGCACTACATCCATGTGCCAATGGATCAAAACCCAAGCTATCAAGATATTCATTGACTTCACTATTCGGTTTAATATGTGCATTTGAAAGTTCTTCTCGAGCAACCTCAATATCATCCATCTTCTTTTTATATGCATCATATCTTTCTTGTGAAACCAAACCAATTTCATAGCCTTTTTCAAGCAATCTTTGATCCGCATTGTCATGACGTAGCAACAATCTATATTCCGCTCTTGAAGTTAATAAACGATAAGGTTCCTTTGTTCCTTTTGTACATAAGTCATCTAACATGACACCAATATATGCTTCATCACGACGAAGAACAAATGGTTCTTTACCATCCACTTTCAATGCCGCATTCGCCCCAGCCATCAATCCTTGACCAGCCGCTTCTTCATATCCGCTTGTACCATTGACCTGTCCTGCCGTAAATAAATTCTCAACAATTTTATTTTCCATATTCGGCTTCATCTGAAGTGGATCAATCGCATCATATTCAATCGCATACGCATATTTTTCAATCACACAATTTTCAAGTCCCGGCAAAGAATGAACCATCTTTTCCTGTACATCAATAGGCATTGATGTTGAGAATCCCTGAATGTAAATTGTATCTAATTCTTTAGATTCAGGCTCTAAGAAAAGCTGATGTCTTTCTTTATCCGCAAAACGAACCAATTTATCTTCAATACTTGGACAATAACGAGGCCCTACCCCTTTTACTAACCCAGAATACATTGCAGAATCATGCAAATGTGTATGAATGATTTCATGTGTTTCTGGCTGTGTATAAATTAAATGGCAAATCTCTTGTTTTTCAAAAGGCAATACATCCTCTTGTTTTGTTGTTTCACTAAAGCGTAAAAATTGATTTGTCCCTGGTTGTGGTTCTGTCTTTGAAAAATCAATTGTATCCATTTTAATACGAGCTGGTGTTCCCGTCTTTAAACGGAAAGTTTTAATTCCAGCCTCACGCAATGATTCTGACAACGTATTAACCGTCCTTTGATCTTCTGGACCAGAAACAGTGGAAGTATGTCCTCTTAAAACATTACTTGCCATATAAGTACCTGTTGTCAAAACAACCGTCTTACTTTCAATAAATGTTCCATCTTCTAACTCAACACCACAGGCTTTTCCATCCTTGATTACAACAATTTTACATGCTGCCTCAATAATATCTAAATTATCCTGTTCTTCCAATACCTTTTTCATAAAACGTTTATAAGCAATCTTATCGCTTTGAACACGCAAGCTCCAAACTCCAGGTCCTTTTGTCGTATTCAACATCTTAAACTGTAAAGCCGTTTTATCTGCCGCAACAGGCATCATACCACCCAAAGCATCAATTTCACGAACTACGATTCCTTTTGCCGGTCCTCCTACACTTGGATTACACGGCATCGAACCAATCATATCTTTACTTAACGTTACGATAGCCGTTTTTTTATTCATTCGACTCGCCGCTAAACAAGCCTCAATTCCGGCATGTCCAGCTCCAACAACTACTACATCATACATTTTATACACCCGATTTCTTTCTTAGTTGAAAGTGAAAAATACTTTGTGGAACTTTTAAATACAAAGTAACTACCACATATACAATTACACTTAATAAACCATTTAAACACATCTTGAACAAACATGAAAGTTTTGATCCTTCAACACCATACAATCCAACTTTCGATAGAAGTATTGAAGTAATCCATAACGCGAACAATCCAATCAAAATACGCACTACAATAATTGAAGTTTTACGATATGAAATGTTGTATACATCTTGAATCTCTTTTAAATTTTTATAAATGATATATCCTGTACCAATAAAGCTTGAAATAACTGCACCCGCGATCCCCATGATCCATACAAATGGAATCAAAAGTACTCCTTTGATCAATACACCAATCGCGAGATTTTTTAATACATTTTTTCTTAATTCCAAAGAAACCATTAAATTCGTAACTAACGGAGCTAATGTAGATAAGAAACCTTCCAAAGCCATCCATTGTACAACGAATGTACACAATTCTAAGTTTTCGGAATAATATAACGTGTAATTCAATGGTCCTGCATACGCAAAAATACAAAACGATACAGGAATAGCTACATATAAAACAACGTTGATACTATCCAACACATTTTTCTTAACTAACTTATAATTTTTCTTTGACAAAGCCTCTGAAATATGCGGAATTATCGCTGTCGCAAAACCAGGACCCAAAATCATTGGGATCGCATTTAATTTACCTGCCACATAGTTTGATGCAGAAATAACAGTCGTTGTATCTTCGGCATTATAATGCATCTTTAAACCTGTAGGAAGTAAGAAACCATTAAATACCTGGTCAATATTTCCTAAAATCGCAACCACTAAATAAGGAATAGCTAGGATAAGAATTTCTCTGAAGATTTTCTTAGCTGAATGAGAATGTGTCGTTTGTCTTTGTACCATTTCATCCACTACACATTGGTGTTTACGATCAAAATACGCAAATTGAGCAATTGCCGCAATCGTTGCCACTGAAGTTGACATAACCGCCGCATATAATGCATACTTTTTATCCCAGCCAAACGCATAGACTACAAGGCATGCTGCACTTAGTAAAAAGGCAACGCGGAATACTTGTTCAAAAGCTTGTGAAAAAGCATATTCTTCCATTTCTTTTAAGCCTTGATAATATCCTCTAAATGCAGACAATACAGGAACAAGAAAAATCGCTAGAGATAATATTTTTAAACAGTTTGCCATGATATCGGCATTTTTGGCTACCATAGCTGGTGCAATCACATTCGATAAAGTAAATAAGAGGGTCATTCCAACAAATCCCGTTAAGCCTAAAATCGCAAAAGCAATTTTCTTAACCAGAATAACACTTTTCGCGTCTTCTAAAGCAATATAACGAGCTACTAGTGTGGCCACCGCAAAAGGGACTCCCGACTGAAATATCGTCAATAAATACGCATATATATTATAAGATTGTGCATATACAGACTGATACGCTTCCGATTGAAGTATATATGAAAATGGAATTGTATAAGCCAATCCAATTAGTTTTGATACGAATAGACCGCCTGTTCCGATCAGGCCGCCAACAATAATCGACTTTTTGGCCGCTGAAGATTTCGACATAAAATAAATACCCCCAATTTCATAATTATAACATACATCCTTAAAAGTATTATGATTTTTTATATATTAAGAGTATAGTAAAGATAAGGAGTGTGAGATTATGTATCCAGCCTATATACATACGCAAACTACGGCTCGAAACATTGATCATGCAGCCATCAAAACATACCAGATTCCAAGTTTGATTTTGATGGAACATGCAGCTTTAAAATCAGCCGAAATTATTGAACAAATCGCAAATACAAACCAATCTATCTGCATTCTTTGCGGTCCTGGAAATAATGGTGCCGATGGATTAGCAATCGCAAGACTTCTACAGCCTAAATATCCAAATCTATATGTTGTGGTTCCAGAAATTAAAAAAATGTCTGAAGATGAAAAAATTCAATTTCAAATGATACAAAATTTTAAAATCCCATTCAGCCAAAATCTTCCTAATATCACTTATGACATTTATATCGATTGCCTTTTTGGCAATGGATTATCTAGAGATATTACTGGATTTTATAAAACTATGATTCAAAATGTAAACACATCTCATTCAACCATTATCAGCATTGATATGCCTAGTGGCATTGATTCCACTACGGGAAATGTTCTTGGATGCGCCATTCATGCAGATTATACGATTAGTTTAGATTGCTATAAACAAGGGCAATGGCTAAATGAAGGAAAAAATCATTGTGGCAAATTATATCTCGTAGATATCGGAATTCCTCAAATTCTTCATCAAAAATGCATGGACAAAATTAAAATATTAAATGAGGAGGATATTCATCTTCCAAATCGCCCATTGAATGCACATAAATCAACTTTTGGAAAAGCCCTAATGATTGGCGGAAGTCAAAACATGCATGGTGCAATCCATATGGCAAGTCTTAGTGCTTATAAAAGTGGTATTGGGACTCTTACTTTGATGGTTCCAGAATGTATTTCTAATGTTCTCGCAATCAAATCCGATTTTTATATGCTTCTTCAATGTGCCGATCGCAATGGTATATTTAGTTCTAAAGCGATTGATTTGTTGAAACAAAATATTAACAATTATTCAATTATTTCAATTGGAAATGGCATGCAAAAAAACAACATTACTATCGCTTTAGTTGAACAAGCTTTAAAGAGTGACAAAAAAATAGTACTTGATGCCGATGCATTATGGGCTGCACAAAAGAATATTGAATTATTAAAACGGAGTGAAACCACAATTTTAACTCCGCATATTAAAGAAATGTCCGATTTAACAGGTATCCATGTTTCAACCATTTTATCAAATCCATTCGAAGTGGCTCGCGACTTTTCAAAAGAATATCCAAGCTGTGTACTAATACTAAAATCAAGTCAAACCTATATTGCCCATCAAGGCAATGTCTATGTTTTAGATGCACAAAATGCAGGTCTGGCAAAAGGTGGCAGTGGAGATATTTTATGTGGTATTGTCGTTGCGATGCTTGGACAGTGCAAAGATAGTTTACAAGCGGCTCTATGTGCTACCTATATTCATTCGCAAAGTGCTAAACTTGATATAGATTCGGCAAGTTTCATGCCAGAAGATATTATCAACAATATTCCAAACACATTAAAAAGGCTGAGATCCTAGTGATTCTCAGCCTCATCTTTTTGTATCAAATTTTTCAATGTTAAAACAGCACATTTCATTAATGGTTTTAAATCATGATTTTGAATGTTTGATAATCCTGCTTTTTCTCGTTCTTGATTCGCTAAACATAAAAACATAGCTCCACTACGAACATGACGAGTTTGTCCTACGATAAACACAGTACTTGATTCCATTTCCGAAGCCAAACAATCCAGTCTGCAATACGCATCCCATTTGTTTTGCAACTCTTGATAAACTGGCATTGTTTCCGGTGCATGCTGACCAAAAAAAGAATCCTTACTTTGAACAACACCTACATGATAAGGAAGATTAAGTTTATTTGCACTTTCGACTTGCGCACTTAAAACTTCAAAATTAGGAACAGCTGGAAATTCGATGGGTGCATATTCACGTGTTGTACCTTCTTGGCGAATAGCACCACTTGCAATTACAATATCTCCACCTTGAACATCAAGACGCATACCACCACATGTACCTACACGTAAAAAGGTATGACACCCTAGTTGAATAAGCTCTTCCATTGCGATTGCAGTACTAGCTCCACCAATACCCGTTGAAACCACGCTGCATAATACTCCATTAATATAGCCAGAATATGTAACATATTCACGATTGTCTGCAACAAAATATGCATCATCTAAATAAGATGCGATATCCTTTACTCTTTTGGGATCTCCCGTTAAAATAACATAATCTCCAACACCATTCTCCTCTAATTGAGTATGATATTGTTTATTTGAACCTTCTGTGTAATCAATCATAATATATCCTAGAAAGATTGGAATTGTAAATAGTAGACATTTGGATGAAACATTGTCGTATTAAAGCTATAAGCCTGACAATCATCATTTTCTCCATCCCAGTCATTATTCAATTTTGATAATAAATCATGGATTTCATCTTCACTCAAATCACTTGTCGCATAAAACTCCATACAACCAGCTAAACTCGGCTGTAATCGACTTGGAGAATAAGACATCTTTGAACAAATTTCATTCAATGCATTTTGTACAACTTCAACAACAGCATCATCTTCTTTGTCAACAACCACATGCAATCTTATCTTCATTATGCATTCACCTTATCTACTACATAATTACATAATTTTTTTAAGTTTGTATCATTAGACAAAGTGATAACTTTACCCAAGCTTAAATTCAATGCTGCAATAACGGGTTCACCATTATCCATCAATACATTTAAAGTACCCGTAGTATTTTCATAATATACATCAAACAAATAACTTTGTTTTCCGTTATCTTCTTTCTTTTCTCTTAAATCAAAATGGAAAGCATCCTTATTTTTTAAAATAATACGAACAGCTCCTGCTCCAGAGCTAGGAATTGATTTTGCCATAGAAACCTCCTACTTTTTATTAGCATCATATGTAATCATAATGCCTAAATTTGCGTAAATACTTAAATCTACATCCGCAACATCACAAGTCACATGAGCCTGCATACCATTTAATTTTGGTAACATAGCTAATGCTTTCTTTGCATCTTCACTATGCAAAGCAGAAACAGATAACGCAATTAAAATTTCATTTGAATGTAGTCTTGGATTTACCGAACCAAGATATTCTGTTTTTAGGTTTTGGATAGGTAAAATAGCTTCTGGTGAAATTAAAACTTTCTTTTTATCAATTCCTGCAAGATGTTTTAATACATTCATTAAAACAGCTGAACAAGCACCCATTAAATTCGTTGTTTTTCCTGTAATAATTGTTCCATCATCTAATTCAATTGCACCAGAGAAGGTATGAGTTTGTTCTTCTTTTTTTCGTGCAGCCACAACACAAGGACGATCTAATTCTGTAATACCCGCTTTGTTCATAACAACTTCTTGTTTTTGGACTTCTTCATATGAACATAGTTCATGCGCATATCTTGTTTTACTTACAAAATAACGACGAATGATTTCCTGATTACTTGCATTACAACATACTTCATCATCACTAATACATAAACCCGCCATATTTACACCCATATCTGTTGGACTTTGATAAGGACTTGAACCATATATTTCTTCAAAAATGTTCTTTAGAACAGGAAAAATCTCAATGTCACGATTATAGTTAACTGCTACTTCATTGTAAGCCTGTAAATGGAATGGGTCAATCATATTTACATCTGCCAAATCTGCAGTTGCAGCTTCATAAGCCAAATTTACAGGATGATTCAAAGGTAAATTCCAAATAGGGAAGGTTTCATATTTTGCGTATCCTGCTTGAATACCATGTTTATGTTCATGATATAACTGTGATAAACAAGTAGCCATTTTACCGCTACCAGGACCTGGAGCTGTCACAACAACTAAAGGTCTTGTTGTCTTAATATAATCATTCTTTCCAAATCCAGAATCCGAAATGATTTTTTTAGTATCTGTTGGATATCCTTCAATAAAGTAGTGAAAATATACGTCAATTTTTCTGCGTTTCAAACGAGCTTTAAATAAATCAACTGCTTTTTGACGATTATATTGTGTTACAACAACACTTCCAACATATAATCCTCTTTGTGTAAATTCATTGATCAAACGTAAAACATCTTCTTGATATGTAATTTGTAAATCTGAACGAGTTTTATTTTGTTCAATATCATTAGCATTAATGACAATGACAATTTCAGCATCATCTTTTAACTGCATCAACATTTGTAATTTTGAATCTGGCGAAAACCCAGGTAATACACGAGAAGCATGATAATCATCAAATAATTTTCCACCAAACTCCAAATATAATTTATCTCCAAATTGAGAAATTCTTTCTTTAATATGCTCTGACTGCATTTCTAAATATTTTTGATTATTAAATCCAATTTTTTTCATAATTTCAATCTCCATACAACTCATGATTTTACAATAAAACTACAAAAAAGGCAAAAAAAAAGGACCCGGCAGCTAGCTATCTTCGCAGGGGCAAGCCCAACTATTGTCGCCGTGAAAGTGCTTAACTTCTGAGTTCGGGATGAGTTCAGGTGTGTCCACTTTGCTATCGCCACCGGATCTTGAGTTCTCTTTCGATCCCTCAAAACCGAACAACTATTCTGAAGAAATTCCATATTCCTGATTAAGTCCTCGACCGATTAGTACCAGTCAACTCCGTACATCACTGCACTTCCATCCCTGGCCTATCTACCTTATCGTCTTTAAGGGGTCTTACTTCTTGCGAATGGGAGATCTCATCTTGGAGTAGGCTTCGTGCTTAGATGCTTTCAGCGCTTATCCTTTCCCTACTTAGCTACCCGGCTATGCCCCTGGCGGAACAACCGGTGCACCAGCGGTAGGTCCATCCCGGTCCTCTCGTACTGAGGACAGCTCTCCGCAGATCTCCTTCGCCCACAACAGATAGGGACCGAACTGTCTCACGACGTTCTGAACCCAGCTCGCG
>ERZ773187.111-NODE-111-length-80840-cov-11.558792_pt1 | contig 80840 bp, 64 predicted proteins | sample MGYA00511242_ERZ773187 | MGnify/ENA primary metagenome ERZ773187 (study PRJEB29015, sample SAMEA2737744) | human gut metagenome | biome: human gut; feature: human-associated habitat; material: faeces | place: China | collected 2012 ...
ACATTCTGGTGATGAGCAACGGCGGGTTCGGTGGGATCCATCAGAAGCTGCTGGACGGGCTGGCGAAGAAGGCGTCCGCTGAGTAAGTCACGGTAAAAATGACCCTGCCTCAGGCAGGGTCATCATAAATGACTTAAATTGAGCCAAATGCCTGACCCGCCGGACCAAAGGTCGCGCGATAGTCATGCAGCGTTTCCGCAATAACATCACGGCCCATCATAAATCCACCTACAACGCCAAACAGTGCGCCGCAGACAACACCAATGACCGCGGTTACCGCCTGGTTGATGCCACCCACAACTAATCCGCCGGCACCACTGACTTTTCCGCCAACGGCCACGCCAGTGGAAATACCGTCAAAAATACCCCAGACAGCCCCTTCGAAACGCTGTTCAGCGGTTAATGCAGCCGCGGCGGCGCTGACGACCTGCATTTCCATAATATTAAGTTCACGCATTTTCGATCTCCATTAATAATTGATTTATTCCTAAGTAAAAAACAAATTACAGAGCATTTTTAGTGGACCCGGTAATTTGCGGCAAAAAGATTAACAACTACTACAAGGAATGAGAAGAGAGTAGGTATTGCTTCACAAATGAAATATGAATATGAAGTGGGAAAATTTATATTAATTTAGACATTTATCTTAGCAACGATAACCAAATGCACGGGGATGACCCCGTGCACTGAAACACTAGACGCGCTTATATAGTACCGAATGCCTGACTCGCCGGCCCAAAGGTCGCGCGATAGTCATGCCAGGTCTCAGCGATAGCTTCGCGACCCACCATAAATCCACCGACTACGCCAAACAGTGCGCCGCAGACGACACCAATGACTGCACTGACGGCCTGGTTGATACCGCCTATGACTAATCCACCCGCACCGCTGACCTTGCCGCCTACTGCCACGCCAGTGGAAATACCGTCAAAAAACCCCCAGACAGCCCCTTCGAAACGCTGGTCAGCGGTTAATTCACCTGCGGCGGCGCTGACGACCTGCATTTCCATAACGTTAAGTTCACGCATTTTTAATCTCCATTGATAATTTATTTCATCCTGAGTAAAACACAAATTACAGAGCGTCTTTTAATAAACCCCGTAATCTGCCGAAAAATGGTAGCAACGAATGAACATGATGAGAAGGTGTGTAATTTTATTTCACGTATGAAATATGAATATGAAGCATAGTGGTGCAGGATTTATATGAAGAGTTCTTATGTTTATATTGCCTACAGAATATTTTTATGGAAGGATAACGCGCACTAATATTATTTTATATGGTAAGGCAGGAGGTTATAAACACTACTGGTCATTCTCATCCTTCCGTTAATTTTCCTGTCAATAAACCATATATGAAAAAAGTTGTCTGGGTCTTTTAAAAAAAGTCAGGGATTTATTCTGCAGCAGCGCTGACCGTCGCTATTTCCCGAAGTTTGGCAGATGTGCTTTTTAAAATATTAAGGCTGACTCTTTTAAATTATTTAGACGAGAGGGAGAGAGGATGATTTTATTGGCGGCTTTCAACGATGAATTCTACTCAGCCATCTGAATTCATCTCTGTATTTTTGGGTATATCAGCATTGGAAAAATGCGTTAAGTCAGTGAATAAAGCGGTACAGGAAACGCCTGCACCGCTTTAATGCTTATCACTCTTCGTTTTCGGCCAGCTCGCGCAGATACTGGAAAATCAGACGCGCAGACTTCGGCGGCTTATTCCCTTCTTTCTCTTTCTTCGCGTTACGGATTAGCGAGCGCAACTGCTGGCGATCCGCCTCCGGCCACAGGTTCAGAACTTCCGGTACCGCGTCATCACCTTGTTCAATCAAACGATCGCGGATCTGCTCCAGTTTATGGAACAGGGCAACCTGCTGGTTGTGGCGGTTTTTCAGCTTATCAAGAGCCTGGCGGATAGGATCAACGTCGCGCTGGCGCAACATTTTGCCAATCAGCTGCAGCTGGCGGCGACGGCCTTCTTTTTTGATTTTTTGTGCCAGTTCAATGGCGGCACGCAGGTCCGGGTCGAGCGGGATCTTATCCAGCGCGTTCTTACCCAGATCAACCATTTCTGCGCCAAGCTGTTTTAACTCTTCGGCGTCGCGTTTAATTTCACTTTTACTGACCCAGATGATCTCATCATCTTCGTCTTCGATGTCATCACCGGGAACGTCGTCGAGCCAGTCTTCGGGCTGCTTAGTCATGTCAGGCTCCTTAAAAAAAGAGGCTAATGTTACCAGTTAAGACGCGTACTGAGAAACGGTTCTCTGTTAGACTTCAGCTAACTACACCTTACATTATGGCATTTACGATGAAAGTGATCTTACAAGTTGCAGCGCAGCGTAAAGCACTGGAAGACGCAGTATCCACGGCGCTGGAGCTGGCTTCAGGGAAATCCGACGGGGCAGAAGTCGCCGTCAGCAAAACCACCGGCATCAGCGTAAGCACCCGCTATGGTGAAGTGGAAAACGTTGAATTTAATAGCGATGGTGCGCTGGGCATCACCGTTTATCATCAAAACCGCAAAGGCAGCGCCTCCTCTACTGACCTGAGTCCGGACGCCATCGCCCGTACCGTTCAGGCAGCGCTGGATATTGCCCGTTACACATCGCCGGATCCTTTCGCCGGCGTCGCGGATAAAGAGTTGCTGGCCTTTGATGCACCGGATCTCGATCTCTTCCACCCGGCAGAAATTTCGCCGGACGAAGCGATCGAACTGGCAGCCCGCGCCGAACAGGCCTCGCTGAAAGCCGATAAACGCATCACCAATACTGAAGGCGGCAGCTTTAACAGCCACTATGGCATTAAAGTTTTCGGCAACAGCCACGGCATGATGCAGGGCTATAGCTCGACGCGTCACTCCCTGTCGAGCTGCGTGATTGCCGAAGAGAACGGCGACATGGAGCGCGACTACGCCTACACCATTGGCCGGGCTTTCGGCGATTTACAGACGCCGGAATGGGTCGGTGAAGAGTGCGCTCGCCGCACGCTGTCTCGCCTGGCGCCGCGTAAACTCTCTACCATGAAAGCGCCGGTGATCTTCGCCAACGAAGTCGCCACCGGTCTGTTTGGTCACCTGGTGGGGGCGATCGCCGGCGGTGCGGTCTACCGCAAATCCACTTTCCTCCTCGATTCGCTGGGCAAACAGATCCTGCCGGAGTGGCTCACCATTGAAGAGCATCCACACCTGCTGAAAGGGCTGGCCTCAACGCCGTTCGACAGTGAAGGGGTACGCACAGAACGCCGCGATATCATCAAAGAGGGGATTCTCACCCAGTGGCTGCTCACCAGCTACTCGGCACGTAAACTCGGGCTGAAAAGCACCGGCCATGCAGGCGGCATTCATAACTGGCGCATAGAAGGGCAGGGGCTGAGCTTCGAGCAGATGCTGAAAGAGATGGGCACCGGGCTGGTGGTCACCGAGCTGATGGGGCAGGGCGTCAGCGGTATTACCGGTGATTACTCCCGTGGCGCGGCCGGTTTCTGGGTAGAAAATGGCGAGATTCAGTACCCGGTGAGCGAAATTACCATCGCCGGAAATCTAAAAGATATGTGGCGCAATATGGTCACGATCGGAAACGATATCGAAACACGCAGCAATATTCAGTGTGGTTCAGTACTGTTACCAGAGATGAAAATTGCTGGTGAGTAAAACAAGCGCGCCCGGCGCGCTTTTTTAATAACAAAAAAAAGGAAGTGAGCAATGCGTAAAAACCTGTTAGCTATCCTGGCGGCATCATCGCTGGTGTTGAGTTCATCTGTCTTCGCAGCCGATCTGGAAGACAACATGGATACCCTCGCTGAAAATCTGAAAGTGGTGCAAAAAACCGATAATGCGGATGAAATGAAAGCCGCATTAACGAAGATGCGCGCCGCCGCGGTCGATTCGCAGAAAGCGACACCGCCAAAGCTGGAAGACAAAGCTCCCGATAGCGCAGAGATGAAAGATTACCGTCAGGGTCTTGAGACGCTGGTCGGTCAGATCGATGGTGCACTGAAACTGGCTAACGAAGGCAAAGTGAAAGAGGCGCGGGCCGCTGCGGATGCGTTTGCTGCCACCCGCAATGAGAACCACAAAAAATTCCGTTAAATGGGTGCCTGAGCTGTACGTCTTCTCCCCGTGTGCGGAGGCGCGCGAAACGCCTCCGCACGCTTGCTCCTTACTTACCGGAGCGACAATCCAGTCGCGCTACCACTTCGAAAGATCCGTTACGAAAACCGATCTCGCACAGTGTTTTCCTCGTTGCCAGTGTTAAGATGATTATTGTCAAAGAAATAATCATCAGAGCCCTGATAATGGGGTCTCTGCGTTTCATGGATGCCTCCTTGCTTTTATGCGGGCGAGGTAGCAAACGTCACGTGGTTGGACGTAATGTTTCGGGCCCCCGCCCTGATTTTATGTCAGGCGGGGCTTTCCACTTTCCGTCTCTTGCCTGAGACGGTCAGTCTCAAGCACCCGCAGCCACTCTATCCCATCCCCATAAGAAAACCTTATCTGCGTCACATTTCTACGAGGCTGCTCGTAAACTTTTCCACTTCGCTTTCCGTTATCTCCCGCTGAATAGCGTGATGCACATCACGTAAAACCCGGGTTTTATCTCCAGTTCACCCATTTCTGTGGCACAGATCACTGGTGCCGCCCGCCTTTCCACTTCGAAGTGGAAAACAACTCGCTACAAACTCTCCACCTGCAACGTTAGTTTTATTCCAGAGCCATTAACGGGGTAAGACGAGTGATAAACGGAGCGGTAATGAACGACGTTGAGGACCAGGCAGCGAAAACTGAACAGCTCGCTGATACCATGCTAGAGCAGGTTTTTGCCCTGCTTGGCCGCCACACCATCATCCCCAATGACGTGCAAAAGCAGATGCTGACCTCCCACGTTCGCGCCATGGCGCACCGGTCAGTGACCGGCGAACCTTTGCCGGAGGTCGAAGCAGACCTGTTTGATGAAATTTCACCTGATTCAATGCGGCTTGCCCGTGAAGTGGTAGCGCAGTTTGGCAACCTTCCTGATGAAGAGGCCTGGCTGCTCTCCGTTCACTTCGAAGTCGCGAAAGACAACCTTTAAGGAGCAACACAATGGAACAAATTACTGTGGTTATTGGCGATCGTCTGGGTAAAGGCCAGAAAGTGGCGGCAGGTGTAGAGAAAGCGGGCGGTCGTGCAGTGGTTGTACCGGGCGTTGCGGCGGATATGAAGCTGGGCGACGTCATGAAAGCGGAAAACGCGACCTTCGGGATCTCTTTCTGCGGCAGCGGCGGTGCGGGTGCGATCACCGCGCAGACCAAATATGGCTACAAAGCGAAATACGGCATGCGTTCCGTCGAAGAGGGCGTGACCGCCATCAACGAAGGCTGCAACGTACTGGGCTTTGGCTTTATGGATAAAGAAGAGCTGGGCGAGCGTCTGGTTCAGGCGTGGCAGAAGAAGCACGGCGCATAAACATGAAAGAGCAATTCACCACCACGGTGAGAGTGAAAGGCAAGGGCGAGGCCAAAGCGCGCGCCTTTGCCGACGCGCTGAACCACGTTCAGGCCGCGGTGATGAAAGCATCGCCGCATATCTTACTGCGTATTGAGCCACAGGATGTGCAGGTTGTTCAGGCGCAAGAAGCGGTGCGAAAAGAAGCGTTTCTGTTCTTCTTTTTGCGCCGGGAAAGACGCACCTACAGCGTGGAGCTGGATGTGACCGTCAACGTGACTGCCATCAATCTGGACCAGGTGGACTTTGTCACGCAACGCTGATTCTTACTAATAGGGCAGACTAATGTTCCTGATAATTTTAATAAAATCGCTCATCATCGGCGGCCTGGTTGGCGTCGGCGTAGGCGCCGGGGCTGCACGCATGTTTCATGCGCCTACCACACAGGGTATGGGCGCGTTTCGTACGTTGGGGGACTGAACTCCTGTGAAGGAGATCCGGCGTCTCACTTCTCCTTTGGGTTAGGCTTCTTCTTTAACGCCTGGGCCTCTTCCGTCGCAGCAGGCTCCTTCACGCAGGACGTTGACCATCGCATCATCCCGAACTGGGGCGCGGCTGCGCTGATGATCAAAAACCGTAACGTCGGCGAAACGCTGCACGACCCACGCAAAATGGCGATTGCCTGCGGCGTGATCGGCATGCTCGTCGTGACCTTCCTTAACCTGACCGCCTCTTCCGTTCCCGCCGCGCTTCAGGTCACCGCCGTGAAGGTGCTGGTCCCTGCGGCCAACCTGCTGGTGAATACCGTGATGCCGGTGATCTTCTGGCTGGCGGCCATCGACGCGGGTAAAAAATCGGGCTTCTGGGCCACCGTGTTTGGCGGCGCGGCGCAGCTGATCATGGGTAACGCCGTACCGGGTCTGGTGCTGGGTATCCTGATTGGTAAAGGCGTTGAAGAGAGCGGCTGGAACCACGTCACTAAAGTGATGATGGCGGCTATCGTTCTGCTGTTCGTACTGAGCGGCTTCTTCCGCGGCTTCGACATGAAGATGATCGAATCCTTCCATCTGACCGTGCCGAACTGGCTCGACATGATCCACAACTCGCTCAGCGGTAAATAACAGGAGCCTCGATATGGAACAGAATAAAGGTTTTTGGTATGCCGACTGGTCGTTCCCGATCTTTGTTGGCCTGCTCTCCTCCGGCGTCTTCGCCGGGACGCACATGTACTACCTGTACGGCATCGGCGCCTTTAACGAAGTGGCCTTCGTGGCGATGCTGAAAGCGGGAATGGATACCGGCGTGTACGGCGCGGTTGCCGCGTTCGGCGCCAGCTTCCTGTTCGCGCGCATCATTGAAGGGTCGCTGGTCGGTATTCTGGATATCGGCGGGGCGATCCAGACCGGCGTAGGCCTGGGTGTACCGGCGCTGCTGCTGGGCGCGGGGATTATGTTCCCGGTGACCAACTTTATTGCCGCCCTGATAACCGGTCTGGTGATTGGCCTGGCGATTGGCTACGTCATCATTCTGGCGCGTAAGTTCACCATCAACCAGAGCAACTCCACCTACGGCGCAGACGTGATGATGGGCGCGGGTAACGCCTCCGGCCGCTTCCTTGGGCCATTGATTATCCTCAGCGCCATGACCGCCTCCATTCCGATCGGCGTGGGTTCACTGCTGGGCGCACTGCTGTTTTACATCTGGCAGAAGCCGATTACCGGCGGCGCCATCCTTGGTGCGATGTTGTTGGGCTGGCTGTTCCCGGTCGCCCTTTAATACCCGCGGGCGCTTCGGCGCCCGCTCCTTCAGGAGATACGCATGTTTGATTTACTCCTGCGCCGTGCGCGCCTTACCGACGATACCCTGACCGATATCGCCATTCAGGACGGGAAAATCGCGGCGCTGGGCGAAATTGACGCTCCCGCACGTAAAACGGTCGAGCTGAACGGCGATGTGTTTGTCAGCGCCGGATGGATCGATTCTCACGTTCACTGCTACCCGAACTCCCCGATTTACCACGACGAGCCTGACAGCGTCGGCATCGCCACCGGCGTCACCTCCGTGGTAGACGCGGGCAGTACCGGAGCCGACGACGTTGACGATTTCTACGCGATTACCCGCAAGGCCACAACCGAGGTCTTTGCCCTGCTGAATATTTCCCGCGTTGGGCTAATCGCCCAGAATGAGCTCGCCAATATGGCGAATATCGACGCCGGGGCGGTGAAGCAGGCGGTAACACGCCACCCCGATTTTATCGTTGGCCTGAAGGCGCGCATGAGCAGCAGCGTGGTGGGCGACAACGGCATTACGCCGCTGGAGCGCGCGAAAGCCATTCAGAAAGAGAACGGCGATCTGCCGCTGATGGTGCACATCGGCAACAACCCGCCGAACCTCGATGAAATTGCCGAGCTGCTGAGCAGCGGCGACATCATCACCCACTGCTACAACGGCAAGCCGAACCGCATTCTGACCCCCTCCGGTGAGCTGCGCGCCTCCATCACCGCCGCCCTGAAGCGCGGCGTGCGACTCGACGTCGGCCACGGCACGGCGAGCTTTAGCTTTGAAGTGGCGAAACGCGCCATCGCGATGGGCATTCTGCCGCACACCATCAGCTCGGATATCTACTGCCGCAACCGCATCAACGGTCCGGTCGGCTCACTGGCGAGCGTGATGTCGAAATTCCTCGCCATCGGTATGTCGCTGCCGCAGGTGATCGCCTGCGTGACCGAAAACGCCGCCGACGGCCTGCGCCTGACGCGCAAAGGGCGCATTCAGCCGGGTCTCGATGCCGACCTGACGCTCTTCACCGTTAAACGTCAGCCGATGCTGTTGACCGATGCTGAAAACGACAGCCTGCAGGCTGAACATATTCTGGTGCCGCTTGCCGCCATCCGCGCGGGCAAGGGCTACATGACCGAACAAGGGAGCACGGAACATGCCTTCGATTTTTGAGAAGTACAATTTAAAGCAGGTTATCAACACCTCTGGCCGTATGACGGCGCTGGGTGTCTCCACGCCGCGCCCGGAGGTGGTGCAGGCGGCGATGGACGGCATGAATCAGTACTTCGAAATGAAAGACCTGGTGAACAAAACCGGGGAGTACATCGCAAAGCTGCTGGACGTGGAAGGGGCGACGGTGGTTTCGTGTGCGTCTGCGGGTATCGCGCAATCCGTGGCAGCGGTGCTGGTCAAAGAGAGCGACTGGCTGCTGGAAAACCTGCACATCACCCCGATTGAGAACAATGAAATCGTCCTGCCGAAAGGGCACAACGTCAACTTCGGCGCGCCGGTCGGCACCATGGTAGCGCTGGGCGGCGGCAAGCTGGTGGAAGCCGGCTACGCGAACGAATGCTCTGCCGACCAGCTGGCGGCGGCGATCACCCCGCGTACGGCGGCGATCCTCTATATTAAATCTCACCACTGCGTGCAGAAAAGCATGCTCAGCGTCGAGCAGGCGGCGGTGGTCGCCCGTAAACACGATCTGCCGCTGATCGTAGATGCCGCCGCGGAAGAAGATCTGCATGTCTATTACCGCTCCGGCGCGGATCTGGTGATCTACAGCGGCGCGAAGGCAATCGAAGGCCCGACCAGCGGCCTGGTGATCGGCAAAACCCAGTACGTCGAGTGGGTGAAACGCCAGACGGCGGGCATTGGCCGCGCCATGAAGGTGGGTAAAGAGGGGATCCTCGGCCTGACCTGCGCCATCGAACACTACCTGACGGCGACGAAAGAGAGCGGGGCGGAGATGGTGGCGAAGATGACGCCGTTTATCGATGCCCTTAACACCCTGAACGGCGTCACGGCGCGCGTCGTCTGGGACAGTGCCGGACGTGATATCGCCCGCGCAGAAATTAAGTTTGACGAAGCCATTACTGGCGTCGGCACCGGTGACCTTGTGCACGCCCTGAAGCAGGGCGAATACGCCATCTACTTCCGTGGTTACAAGGCCAACGAAGGGATTATCGAGGCGGACGTGCGCAGCGTGAATGCTGACCAGCTGAATATTGTGTACCGCCGCATTAGCGAAGTAGTAGGACAGGAGAAAAACGCATGAAACTGACCCCCAATTTTTACCGTGACCGCGTCTGCCTCAACGTGCTGGCAGGCTCCAAAGCCAACGCCAGCGCCATCTACGAGGCGGCGGAAGGCCACGTTCTGGTGGGCGTGCTCTCCAAAAATTATCCGGACGTAGACAGCGCGGTCGCCGACATGCGCGAGTATGCCGCGCTTATCGATAACGCCCTTTCCGTGGGGCTGGGGGCGGGCGATCCGAATCAGTCTGCAATGGTGAGCGAAATCTCCCGTCAGGTGCAGCCGCAGCACGTTAATCAGGTCTTTACCGGCGTCGCCACCAGCCGTGCGCTGCTGGGGCAGAGCGAGTCCGTGGTGAACGGCCTGGTCTCGCCAACCGGGACCGTCGGCATGGTCAAGATCTCCACCGGCCCGCTGAGCAGCGCGGCACCGGATGGGATCGTCCCGGTCGAAACCGCCATTGCCCTGCTGAAAGATTTCGGCGGCAGCTCCATCAAATACTTCCCGATGGGCGGTCTGAAGTGCCGCGATGAGTACACCGCGGTGGCGCAAGCCTGCGCCCGTCACGACTTCTGGCTCGAGCCGACCGGCGGTATCGATCTGGAAAACTTTGAGGCGATCCTGCAGATTGCCCTGGACGCGGGCGTGAGCAAGATCATTCCGCATATTTACAGTTCGATTATCGATAAAGCCAGCGGCGATACGCGCCCGGAAGATGTGCGCACGCTGCTGGAGATGACGAAGAAGCTGGTTAAGTAATCTTTACCCCTCACCCCAGCCCTCTCCCCAAAGGGGAGAGGGTGTCATCGTCCCCTCTCCCCTTTGGGGAGAGGGTTAGGGTGAGGGGCACAAACCGCACAACCCCAAAGGAGCCACCATGCACACCCGCAATCTGCTCGTCGCTTCACTCTCGTTACTCGCTACTACCGCCGTCGCCCAGACGCAGTACGCCTGGGTGGGAACCTACAACCCGAACGGTGAAGGGCTGTACCGCTTTACCCTCGACCCGCAAACCGGCGCGCTCGCGAACAAAACGCTGGTGAGCAAGCTGCCGAACGCCGCACAGCTGACCGTCTCGCACGACGGCAAAACGCTGTATCTGGCAAGCGAGGTGGAGCAGGGGGTTGTGCAGGCGCTGCGCATCGGTGATAACGGCGATCTGAGCGAGTTAAATCAGGTGGCTTCCGGCGGCGCGGGGCCGGTCTATCTCGCTCTGACGCCGGACGGCCAGCATCTGCTGGTTGCGAACTACGTTAGCGGATCAATCGCCGTTTTACCGGTGAAGGCGGACGGCAGCCTGGGCGAGGCCACGGATACCCACCAGGATAGCGGTGAGCCGGGCGCGGCTAAACCCGAGGCGGCAGTGGAAGGCAGCTTCGCCATTAGCGATCACAATGGTCCCCATGCCCACATGATCGCCGCCGATCCGAGCGGAAAGTTCGTGTTTTCTACCGATCTGGGGCTGGATCGGATCTACCAGTACCGTTTTGACGAGCAAACCGGCAAGCTGACGCCCAACGATCCGCCGTTTATCAACGCCTCCTCGAAAGGGGCCGGACCGCGCCACTTCGTCTTCACGCCAAAAGGCGATGCCCTGTGGCTGATTAACGAAGAGGCCTCGACGCTGACCCATTATGCGCTGAACAGTAACGGCCAGCTCAAAGAGGGCAAAACCCTCTCCGCCCTGCCGGAAGGTTACAAAGGCACCAGTTTTGCCGCCGGGCTGGCATTAAGTGCTGATGGAAAGCAGCTCTACGTGGCTAACCGATTGCATAACAGCATCGGGCACTTTACCGTAACAGCCGATGGCACGCTGACGCATCAGGACGACGTCTGGACGCGGGGTGATTATCCGCGCACCCTCACGCTTGATAAGCAGGGACGCTGGCTGTATGTCATGAACCAGCGCAGCGATAACATTACCCGTTTCCGCGTGGCGCAGGACGGCAAGCTCCGCTTCGAGCCGGACTATACCCCGGTCGGCAGCCCATCCCAGATGGTCATTTCACCTTAAGCTGTAAGAGGACATCCCCGTGCGATTCCCGAACCAACGTTTAGCGCAACTTTTCGACCTGTTGCAAAACGAGACGCTGCCGCAGGACGAACTGGCGCAGCGGCTGTCGGTCTCCACGCGAACCGTCCGTGCTGATATCACCGCCCTGAACGCGCTGCTGGCGAGCCACGGCGCGCAGTTTATTCTGAGCCGTGGCAATGGCTATCAACTCAAAATTGACGACGCCGAGCGCTATCAGCAACTGCAGTCATCTCACCCGCGCGCGCTGCGTATTCCGCGAACCGGGCCGGAGCGGGTGCACTACCTGGTGGTGCGTTTTCTTACCTCGGCTTTTTCCCTCAAGCTGGAAGATTTGGCCGATGAGTGGTTTATCAGCCGTGCCACCCTGCAAAGTGACATGGTTGAAGTTCGGGAATGGTTTACCCGCTATAACCTGACGCTGGAGACGCGTCCGCGCCACGGTATGAAGCTGTTTGGCAGCGAGATGTCTATTCGCGCCTGCCTGACCGATTTGCTGTGGGAACTGGCGCAGCAGGACGGCCTGAATCCGCTAGTCACCGAGGTGGCGTTGAACGCGGGCGTTCCGGAACAGCTGGTGGCCGTACTCCACGATACTCTCACCCGCCATCACATCCGCCTTACCGATGAGGGGGAGCTGTTTGTCCGCCTCTACTGCGCGGTGTCGGTACGTCGCATCAGCGAAGGCTACCCGCTGCCGGAGTTCAGCGCGGAAGATGTGGAAGAGAACGTGCGGGATGCCGCAAAGGATATTGCCGCGGCGATAGCGCTTCTGGCGGATAAAGCGCTGGCCCCCTCCGAAGAGAACTGGCTCTGCGTGCACCTTGCCGCGCGTCAGATCCAGGATATCGCCCCCAGCGCCATCAATGCCGACGACGACGAAGCGCTGGTTAACTATATTCTGGGTTATATCAACACCCACTATAACTACAACCTGCTCAGCGATGCCCAGCTGCATGCGGATCTGCTTACGCACATCAAGACCATGATCACCCGGGTGCGTTATCAGATCATGATCCCCAACCCGCTGCTGGATAACATCAAACAGCACTACCCGATGGCCTGGGATATGACTCTGGCCGCCGTGTCGAGCTGGGGCAAATATACCCCCTATGTCATCAGCGAAAACGAAATAGGTTTTCTGGTGCTGCATATCGGCGTGGGGCTGGAGCGTCACTACAATATCGGCTACCAGCGCCAGCCGCGGGTGCTGCTGGTATGCGATGCCGGTAACGCGATGGTGCGAATGATCGAAGCGGTGCTGCAGCGCAAATACCCGCAGGTGGAGGTGACTCGTACCGTGACGCTGCGGGAGTATGAGCAGAGTGAGGCCATCGCCGAAGACTTTGTTATCTCTACCGCGCGTATCAGCGAAAAGGCCAAGCCGGTGGTGCAGATCGCCCCCTTTCCGACCGATTATCAACTGGAGCAGATTGGCAAGCTGGTGCTGGTGGACCGCACCCGCCCGTGGATGCTGGAGAAGTATTTCGACGCCGCTCATTTCCGCATTATTGACCAGCCCATCGACCAGCAGACGCTGTTCCGCCAGCTGTGTGAACAGCTTCAGTCAGAAGGCTTTGTTAACAGCGAATTTCTCGACTCGGTGATTGAACGTGAAGCCATCGTCAGCACCATGCTGGGCGAGGGCATAGCGCTGCCGCACTCGCTGGGTTTGCTGGCGCAAAAGACCGTGGTCTATACGGTGCTGGCCCCGCAGGGGATCCAGTGGGGGGATGAAACCGCGCACGTTATCTTCCTGCTGGCCATTAGCAAAAGCGAGTACGAAGAGGCGATGGCGATCTACGATATTTTCGTCACCTTTTTACGCGAGCGGGCGATGGCGCGGCTGTGCGGCTGCGGTGATTTTGCGGCATTCAAAACGGTGGCGGTGGAGTGCCTGAGCCGCTTTTAACGCAGATGATGAACGACCTGGTTGCTGCTGCCGCGCCAGATCAGCGCCGGGTCTTTTAAATCCTGCACAAATTTGCCGTCCACCAGCACGTTAATTAGATCCACCACTTCCCGCTGGGCGTCGTTCAGCTCATCCAGCTTATAGCCCGTCCAGACCCAGATGTCTTTGCCGCTGCACTCGCGGCGGATTCGCTTCACCAGCTTCAGGATCTCTGGCACGTTCTGCGGGTGAAGGGGGTCACCGCCGGAGAGGGAGATCCCCTGACGGTGAATGCGCGTGTCGTTCAGATCCTTGATGATCCGATCTTCTATCTCTGCCGTAAACGGCATGCCTGAGTTCAGACGCCAGGTGCTTTTGTTGTAACAGCCGGGGCATTCGTGAACGCAGCCTGCCACAAAGAGCGTGCAGCGGGTGCCGGGACCGTTGACGATGTCGACGGGGTAGTACTGATGATAATTCATAGGTTTAACCTGATGCCCTCACCCCGGCCCTCTCCCACAGGGAGAGGGAGAAAACCGGCGACAGGCATAACAACGTGCTCGATCGGTTCCCTCTCCCTTGAGGGAGAGGGGTAGGGTGAGGGGGAGAACCCGGTAAAAACTCAACCGAGCTGCCCATTCCCCAAATGCTTCACGCGGCGCTTCACCTCTTCCTGCTTCCCGGCATTGAACGGACGCGCATCCGGGCTGCCAAGATAACCGCACACACGACGGGTGACGGACACCCGGGCCGCATCGTGGTTACCGCATTTCGGGCAGGTGAAGCCTTTGCTGGTGCACTCAAACTCACCGGTGAAGCCGCACTCATAGCACTCGTCGATTGGCGTGTTAGTACCGTAATAGGGCACATGCTGATAGCTGTAATCCCACACGTCTTCCAGCGCCTTCAGGTTGTGCTGAATGTTCGGGTACTCGCCGTAGCAGATGAAGCCGCCGTTGGCGATGGGCGGGTAGGCCGCTTCGAAGTCGATCTTGTCGTACGGGTTCACCTTCTTCTCCACGTCAAGGTGGAAGCTGTTGGTGTAATAACCTTTATCAGTTACGCCGTCGACCACGCCAAACTCCGCGGTATCCAGGCGGCAGAAGCGGTCGCAGAGGTTTTCGCTTGGGGTGCTGTAGAGGCTAAAGCCGTAGCCGGTTTCGTCTTTCCACTGGTCAACCGCGTCGCGCAGACGCTGCACAATCGCGACCCCTTTGGCGCGCAGGGCCGCGCTGTCATACATGTGCTTGTCGCCAAACAGCGCGTTAATGGTTTCGTGAATGCCGATATAGCCCAGCGAAATAGAGGCACGGCCGTTTTTGAAGATCTCCGCGACGTCGTCATCCGCTTTCAGGCGCACGCCGCATGCCCCTTCCATATAGAGAATGGGGGCGACGCGGGCTTTTACCCCTTCCAGACGGGCGATACGGGTCATCAGGGCCTTACGCGCCAGGGTCAAACGGCTCTCCAGCAACGACCAGAACGCCGCTTCATTACCCTTCGCCTCCAGCGCGATGCGCGGCAGATTAAGGCTAATCACGCCCAAATTGTTACGCCCGTCGTGGATCTGCTCGCCGTTTTCATCTTCGTACACGCCAAGGAAGCTGCGGCAGCCCATTGGCGTTTTGAACGAGCCGGTAACCTTAACGACCTGGTCATAGTTGAGGATGTCCGGGTACATGCGCTTACTCGCGCACTCCAGCGCCAGCTGTTTGATATCGTAGTTGGGATCGCCAAACTTATGGTTCAGGCCGTCGCGAATGGCGAAGACCAGCTTCGGAAACACCGCCGTTTTGCGGTTCTTGCCAAGGCCCGAGATGCGGTTGCGCAGAATCGACTGCTGGATCAGGCGCGACTCCCAGCTGGTGCCGAGACCAAATCCGAAGGTGACAAACGGCGTCTGACCGTTAGCGGTGTGCAGGGTGTTCACCTCATATTCCAGCGACTGGAAAGCGTCGTAGCACTCTTTCTCGGTGCGGGAGTGCGCGTAACCCTCTGCATCCGGGATCTGCCACTCCTGGGCGACTTTGCGGTGCTTCTCAAAGCTTGCCGTTACGAACGGGGCCAGCACTTCGTCAATGCGGTTGATGGTGGTCCCGCCGTAAATATGGCTGGCCACTTGGGCAATGATCTGTGCGGTGACGGCGGTGGCGGTAGAGATGGATTTTGGCGGCTCAATCTCGGCATTGCCCATCTTGAAGCCCTGGGTCAGCATCCCTTTCAGATCGATCAACATGCAGTTAAACATCGGGAAGAAGGGAGAGTAATCGAGATCGTGATAGTGGATCTCGCCGCGCTCATGCGCCTGCACCACGTCACGCGGCAGCAGGTGCTGACGGGCATAGTGTTTGGCCACGATCCCGGCCAGCAGATCGCGCTGAGTGGGGATCACTTTGCTGTCTTTGTTGGCGTTTTCGTTCAGCAGGGCCGGGTTGGTCTGCTCCACCAGGCCACGGATCTCCTGGTTCAGGCGGCCACGCTTCTCGCGCTGGATATCACGGTCATGGCGATACTCGATGTAAGCGCGCGCCAGCTGCTTATAGGGGCCGGACATCAGCTGGTTTTCCACCGCCGTCTGAATCTCATTGATATCGACCTGGCTGCGGCCGTTCATCTGGTTACAAACGACGTCTGCGACGGTGGCGCAATAATCTGCGTCATCGACTCCCGCTGCTTTAGCTGCACGCAGAATAGCTTCCTGAATGCGCTCTGATTTGAACGGCACTTTACAGCCATCACGTTTCATCACATGCGGTGTCATGATCACTCCATTTTATCTATTTATAACTACCGGTTATCCACAGAGGTGGAGAAGTATGCACTGGGCGCAATGGCACAGGGCCCAGCGACTTCCCGCGTTACCCACAGTTGTTATCCACAATTTCTTGTCATCTTGTTGTTGAAAGCTTAGATGCCTAATACAAGATGTTGGGTTGGCGTGCATTTTAAGTGCTACATATAGTGATTTGCATCAAACATGTTTGCGATTTATTTGATTCAGGACAAAGCAAAAAGACGAGCGTACAAATGGCGGGCGTTAGGACGATTGTAAATATGCAGAGAATAAAGCTGATTAAATATTCAACAAAAACAGCATAATAAGCCGGGGTAATTATTACACCCGGCCTTCTGGTTTATGACTGCAGCCACCATACCGCTTCAAACGGGCGCAGCGTCATGGCAGCAGGATGGCTGGCCGTTTCGCTATAGTTGCTTATCACCGTCTGCCACTCCCCCTCTGCGGGCTCAGGCTGCCAGGACTGGCATGTCCGGCTCAGGTTGGCGACCACCATCAATGTTTGTCCCTGCCACTGACGGCGATAACACCAGAGGGAGGGATGTTCGGGCAGCAGGTCCTGATAATCGCCCCAGGTCAACACCGGCATCGCTTTGCGCAGGGCGATAAGCCGCTGGTAGGTATAAAACACCGAATCGGGATCGTTAAGCGCCGCCTGCACGTTGATGTCGTGGGTGTTATCGCACAGGGCAATCCAGGGTTCGCCCCCGGTAAAGCCCCCATTGAGGCTGGCATCCCACTGCATCGGGGTACGGCTATTGTCGCGGGATTTGCTCGCCAGAATCGCCAGCAGCGCGTCCGCATCGTGTCCGGCGGTGCGCAGCCCGGCAAACATATTGTGGCTCTCTACGTCGCGATAGTCGGTAATGCGGGTAAAGTGCGGGTTGGTCATCCCAATCTCTTCACCCTGGTAGATGTATGGCGTGCCCTGCATGCCGTGCAGCACCATCGCCAGCATCTTCGCCGCCGGGACGCGATACTCGCCCTCGTCACCAAAGCGGGAGACGATACGCGGCTGATCGTGGTTACACCAGAACAGCGCATTCCACGCCCGGTTGTGCATCCCCTGCTGCCAGTGGCGGAAGAGGGCTTTGAGCGCCACGTAATCGGGTTTTGCCAGGGTCCACTTCTCGCCGTTGGGATAATCCACCTTCAGGTGGTGGAAATTAAAGGTCATGGACAGTTCGCGCCCGTCCAGCGCGGCATACTGCTGGCAGTGCTCCAGCGTGGTGGAGGACATCTCACCCACCGTCATCAGGTTACGCGGCGTAAAGACGTCGCGGCTCATCTCCTGCAAGTAATCATGAATGCGCGGCCCGTCGGTATAGAAACGACGCCCATCACCCACCTCGTCGTCCGGGAAGGCCTGGTCCTTCGACACCAGGTTAATGACGTCGAGGCGCAGCCCGTCCACGCCGCGATCGGCCCAGAACGCGCAGACTTTTTTTAGCTCGTTACGCACCGCCGGATTTTCCCAGTTGAGATCGGCCTGCTCAGGGGCAAACAGATGCAGGTAGTACTGCTCGCTCTCCGTATGCCAGCGCCAGGCATTGCCGCCAAATTTAGAGCGCCAGTTATTCGGGAGCTGATCCGGGGTGCCGTCGCGCCAGATATAAAACTGTCGGTACGGGCTCGCTTTGTTGAGCGACTCGCGAAACCAGGCGTGCTGCGTGGAGGTGTGATTGAAGACCATATCCAGCACGATGCGAATGCCGCGGGCGTGGGCGCCGGCGACCAGCTCATCAAAATCATCCAGCGTGCCGTAAGTCGGGTCGATGGCGGTATAGTTCGCCACGTCGTAGCCGTTATCCACCTGCGGGGAGATATAAAACGGGGTGAGCCAGATGGCATCAACGCCCAGCGTTTGCAGATAGTCGAGACGCTGCGTCACCCCGCGCAGGTCGCCGGTGCCGGAGCCGGTGGTGTCCTGGAAACTTTTTGGATAGATCTGGTAGATAACGCCGTTTTGCCACCAGTGGGGAAGGGTAGTCATAATACGTTCCTGCAAATGCGAAGGGGCGCAAGGGCGCCCCGAAAAGAGTTATATAATCTGCAGCGTGCCCTGGCGGAACTTGCGCTGATACATCACGGTGGTTAACGCCATTGGCACGATAATGGCCACCGCCATCGCCAGCGCGAACACCTGCCAGAAGTCTGGCTGAATGGAGAGGATACCCGGCAGCCCGCCCACGCCGATGCCGTTCGCCATCACGCCGTTCAGGCCGCACAGCAGCGCCGCCAGACCTGAGCCGATCATGGCGCACAGCATTGGGAAGCGGTACTTGAGGTTGATGCCGTACATCGCCGGTTCAGTGACCCCCAGATAAGCAGAGATGGCCGCCGGAACCGATATTTCGCGTTCGTTATGTTTGCGGCTCACCAGAATAATGCCAGTCACTGCCGAAGCCTGTGCGATGTTCGACAGGGCAATCAGCGGCCACATCGGGGTACCGCCCATGCTTTGAATCATCTGCATATCAATAGCGAGGGTGGTCTGGTGTACGCCGGTAATAACCAGCGGTGCATACAAGAAGCCAAACAGCGCGGCACCCACCGGGGCGAAGCTGCCGATCATCAGGTGACGCATCGCCCAGGCGACGCCGTCGCCGATCATCCGGCCGAACGGGCCGATAAAGGCATGCGCGAGGAAGACCGCCAGAATTAACGACGTGACCGGCACCACCACCAGATAGAGGTAATCGGGCACCATGCGTTTTAAACGGGCTTCAATCATGCCCAGCGCCAGACCAGCCAGCAGCGCCGGGATCACCTGCGCCTGATAGCCTACTTTGGCGATGGTGAACAGACCGAAGTTCCAGACTTCCGGCACCTGCTGACCCAGTAAGTAAGCGTTCATTAACTGCGGAGAGACCAGCGTGATACCCAGCACAATCCCCAGAATGGGCGTCCCCCCCATCTTGCGCACCGCCGACCAGCAGATGCCCACCGGCAGATAGAAGAAGATGGCTTCGCCGATCAGCCACAGAAAGTCATTGATGCTTTGCAGCGTCGGGTAGAGCTGCACCAGGGTCTTGCCGTCGCTCATCGGCACATCGCCAATCACGTTGCGGAAGCCCAGAATCAAGCCGCCGCTGATTAACGCAGGCAGCAGCGGGAAGAAGATTTCGGCGAAATGTGAAATGAGCTGTTCATGCCACTTCATATTCTGTCGCGCCGCTTTTTTGGCCTGCTCTTTATCCGCTGACGCGTGGCCGGTCGTGGCGAGCAGGGCTTTGTAGTAATCGCCCACCTCGGTACCAATCACGACCTGGAACTGCCCGGCGTTAGTGAAGCACCCTTTCACCATCGACAACTCTTCAATGGCCTTCGGGTTGGCTTTGGCCGGATCGTTCAGCACGAAGCGCAGGCGGGTAATACAGTGGCTGACGGTGGCGATGTTTTCACGTCCACCAACCAGTACGATCAGCTGATCAATATCGTCTTGTTTTACTTTACTCATCATGAAGCCTCATGACACAGGTGTAGGGAAGGAACTGGACGCAAGGCTACTCTTTAAGCAGACGCACGAAAACGGGAACGTTCCCGAAACCCGGCGAAGATCACAATAAACCGTAACGGAAGGGATCAGGAGAGGGTGGCGGGAATGGTAATTCGCCGGGGTTCGCTGCGGCCGGTGATCTGCTCGATCAGCTGTAAGGCGGCCTGACGACCCGATTCGGCGTAGCCGGGATCGACGGTGATGATCTCCGGGTGCAGGAACTTCATCAAGGGGGTATTGCCCACGCTGGCCAGCTGCAGGTTATCGATGCGCTGCTCTTGTAAGTACTTACTTGCTCCCAACGCCAGGGTATCAGTGGCGCAGACCAGGGCGGTGGTTTGCGGCGTAAGCACGGCGGCCACCTGGTCATAGCCCTGCTTCATGCTCAGCCCCGGCAGCGAGGCCACGGCAGGCAACGCCCGTTTTTTACAGAAGGAGAGATAAGCGTCATACCGGCGCTGGCCGGTGGTGATATCGCTGTGCGGCACCCCCAGATAGCTAATGTGGCGATGACCGCCCTCATACAGGCGCTGCATCAGCGTCAGGATCGCCCCTTCGTCGTCATAACAGACCGAGGCAAACCCGGCGGCATCGCGCGCCATCAGCACCAGCGAGGATTGCCACGGCGCGAGCATCTGCTCTTCTATGCCGGAAAAACCAAACAGCACCACGCCGTCGATATTGCGGCGCTGCAGCATGCCGAGGTGCTCTTCCACCATCTGCGGCGAGAACTTACTCTCCATCATGATGGGGTCGTAACCCTGCTCATAAAAGGCCGGCAGCATGGTCTGCACCGCCAGGTTTTCCGAGAGAGAGTCGAGACGCGTGACGATGATCGCCACCACTTTATCGCTCTGCCCACGCATGGCGCGCGCGGAACGAGAAGGGGAGAAGCCATGCTGTTCCATCACCGCCTCGACGCGTTCACGGGTACGCTGGCTGACACCGCTTTCGTTATTCAGCACGCGTGAAACGGTCGATTTGCCCACGCCGCTTAAGCGCGCGATGTCTTTGATGGTCAGGCGGTTCTGCATGCTCTGTTCCCTGTAATACGACAATGAAGTGATCAATAAGCCTAACAGTCTACCCCATTGGGCTCGTTTAATGGCCAGTTTGGGCCCGGGCCGCGTTGTGCTTCTCCAGACTGGTCGTAATAAGTCGGCCCTGTGGAATAGGTTCTAATTCGGGCAGGGGGATCCGCAATGGGCAAAGTCTGGTTTACGTTTGGTTTAGTCCCCGGCGATTATCATACCGCCCGAAATGTCACTCACGGTATGGTTAAAACCCTATACTGCGCGTCGGCTTACTTTTTTTCTTACCGGAGGCTTTATGGATCCCGATCCCACCCCTCTCCCCCGACGGAGAGCCCCTTCACGCCGGTAAGCCTGTTTTCACTGCCTTACCGGATGCGTAAGGCAGTGACGTCTAAAAACGTCCCTGCATAAAACAGATCGCCTCTCAGGCGCGGCCTTGTCACGTCTGAAGGATATTCTGCACCCGCTGTTGCGGGTGCGGGGGACTGACTATGTTCAAAAATTTAACCCAACTGCTGCTCAGCCAGCTGAGCCGCCACCTGCCGCGTCGTCTGGTACAGCGCGACCCGATGATGACTGGCAAACAGCTGGCCGATGCCACCCTGCCAGATAGCCTTTCTGCCCACTGCCTGCGCGTGGCGGCGATGGACGAAGAGACGCTGTGGCACACCTTTGGCAGCCACCCGGAAGGGCTGAATCCTGCCGAGGTGGCCGCCGTGCGCGAAGCCCATGGCGACAACCAAATTCCGGCGCAACAGCCGGCCCCCTGGTGGCGGCACCTCTGGTCCTGCTACCGCAATCCGTTCAATCTGCTGCTCACGCTGCTGGGGGTCATCTCCTACGCCACGGAAGATCTCTTTGCCGCCGGGGTGATCGCCCTGATGGTGGCCATCGCCACGCTGTTGAACTTTGTGCAGGAGGCGCGCTCGACCAAAGCCGCCGATGCCCTGAAAGCGATGGTTAGCAATACCGCCACTGTGTTGCGCGTCATTAATGATAAAGGCGAGAACGCGTGGTGTGAGTTGCCCGTCGATCAGCTGGTGGCCGGGGATATTGTGAAGCTGGCCGCCGGGGATATGATCCCGGCGGATTTACGCCTGTTGCAGGCAAGGGATCTGTTCGTGGCCCAGGCTTCGCTCACCGGGGAATCGCTGCCGGTAGAGAAGGTTGCCCGCAGCCGCAACCCGCAGCAAACCCATCCGCTGGAGTGCGATACCCTCTGCTTTATGGGCACCACGGTGGTAAGCGGTACAGCGCAAGCGATGGTGATCGCCACCGGCGGCAATACCTGGTTCGGCCAGCTTGCCGGGCGCGTCAGCGAGCAGCAGAGTGAACCCAATGCCTTCCAGCAGGGGATTGGCCGCGTCAGCATGCTGCTGATCCGCTTTATGCTGGTGATGACCCCCATCGTGCTGGTGATCAACGGCTACACCAAAGGCGACTGGTGGGAGGCGGCGCTGTTTGCTCTGTCAGTGGCCGTGGGCTTAACCCCGGAGATGCTGCCGATGATTGTCACCTCCACGCTGGCGCGCGGGGCGGTGAAGCTTTCAAAGCAAAAAGTGATTGTTAAACACCTCGACGCCATTCAGAACTTTGGCGCCATGGATATCCTCTGCACCGACAAAACCGGCACCCTGACGCAGGATAAAATCGTGCTGGAGAATCACACGGATATCTCCGGCAAAAGCAGCGAGCGCGTGCTGCACAGCGCCTGGCTGAACAGCCACTACCAGACCGGGCTGAAAAACCTGCTCGACGTGGCGGTGCTGGAAGGGGTGGACGAAACCGCCGCGCGGACGCTCTCTGCCCGCTGGCAAAAAGTGGACGAGATCCCCTTCGACTTTGAACGCCGCCGTATGTCGGTGGTGGTCAGCGAGCAGGAGGATGTGCATACGCTTATCTGCAAAGGGGCGTTGCAGGAGGTTCTCGCGGTCTCGACCCACGTGCGTCATAACGGCAACGTAGTGCCGCTGGATGAGAGCATGCTGCGCCGCATCGCCCGGGTGACCGATACCCTGAACCGTCAGGGGCTGCGCGTAGTGGCGGTGGCGACAAAACGGCTGCCTGCGCGCGAGGGGGATTACCAGCGTATCGATGAATCGGATCTGATCCTCGAAGGCTATATCGCCTTCCTCGATCCGCCGAAAGAGACCACCGCTCCGGCGCTGAAGGCGCTAAAAGCCTCCGGCATCACGGTAAAAATCCTCACCGGCGACAGCGAGCTGGTGGCCGCCAAAGTGTGCCGCGACGTGGGGCTGGACGCGGGCGACGTGGTGACAGGCAGCGATATCGAACGGCTTTCAGACGATGAACTGGCCGCACTGGCCAAACGTACCACCCTGTTTGCGCGCCTGACGCCTATGCACAAAGAGCGCATCGTTACCCTGCTGAAGCGCGAAGGGCACGTGGTGGGCTTTATGGGGGATGGTATTAACGACGCCCCGGCGCTACGGGCGGCCGACATCGGTATCTCCGTGGACGGCGCGGTCGATATCGCGCGGGAAGCGGCTGATATTATCCTGCTGGAAAAAAGCCTGATGGTGCTGGAAGAGGGGGTCATCGAGGGGCGCCGCACCTTTGCCAACATGCTGAAATACATCAAGATGACCGCAAGCTCCAACTTCGGTAACGTCTTTAGCGTGCTGGTTGCCAGCGCCTTCCTGCCGTTTTTACCGATGCTGCCGCTGCACCTGCTGATTCAGAACCTGATGTATGACGTGTCGCAGGTCGCGATCCCGTTCGATAACGTCGACGAGGAGCAGATCCGCAAACCCCAGCGCTGGAATCCGGCGGATTTGGGACGCTTTATGCTCTTCTTTGGCCCGATCAGTTCGATATTCGACATCCTGACCTTCTGCCTGATGTGGTTTGTGTTCCATGCCAACGTGCCGGAAGCGCAAACGCTGTTCCAGTCCGGCTGGTTTGTGGTCGGGCTGCTGTCGCAGACGCTGATTGTGCATATGATCCGTACCCGCCGCATCCCGTTTATCCAGAGCCGTGCGGCCTGGCCGCTGATCCTGATGACCGGGCTGGTGATGCTGCTGGGCATTGCGCTGCCGTTCTCGCCGCTGGCGAGTTACCTGCAGCTACAGGCGCTGCCGCTGAGCTACTTCCCGTGGCTGGTGGCGATCCTGGCCGGGTACATGGTGTTGACCCAGATGGTGAAAGGGTTCTATAGCCGCCGCTATGGCTGGCAGTAAGCGTTTTAACAATAAATGGCAACCCCGGTTGCCATTTTACTCTCTCCACGCAGCGCATTGCGGTAAGCACTCCTCAAACAGACCCCTATTTTTTCCTAAATTAGACAGGCTGTGATCTACGTCATCCTGTTAGCTTGACCCCTAATAAGGGGCATGTTAACAAAATGTTTTACTTTTTTTGGCCCGTCAAATAAGGAACTTTCATGTTACGGTACAGCCTCTTAACCGCCGGGCTTATGCTCGGCGCGTCTGCGTTTGCCTCCCCGGTGGGCGATCTTCCCCTGATGCCCTGGCCGGCAAAGGTAGAGCATCCCGCCACGCAGGGCGCGTTAGTGCTGACCAATCAGGTCGTGGTCAAGGTCAGCGGGGACGATCTCAGCGATGCCGTGACCCGTCTGCGCGATCGCATTGCGCTGCAAACCGGCTGGACGTTACAGCCGCAGCCCGCCAACCCGGATAAGCCGACCATCACCATTACCGTTGCCCGCAAGGTGGACGCGCTGCCAAAGCCGGACAGTGATGAGAGTTACAAACTGACCGTCAACGCGAATGGCGTGGCTATTACCGCAAATACCCGCTTCGGCGCGCTGCGGGCGATGGAAACCCTGTTGCAGCTGATTCAGAACGGCCCGGAAAACACCGCGCTGCCGTGGGTCTCGATTGAAGATGCGCCGCGCTTCCCCTGGCGTGGCCTGCTGCTCGACTCTGCCCGTCACTTTATTCCGCTGGAGGCGATCAAACGTCAGATCGACGGCATGGCGGCGGCGAAACTTAACGTGCTGCACTGGCACCTCACCGACGATCAGGGCTGGCGCTTTACCTCGAAGCGTTATCCAAAGCTGACCCAGCTCGCCAGCGACGGGCTGTTCTATACCCCGGAGCAGATGCGTGAGGTGGTCAGGTACGCCGCGGCGCGGGGGATCCGCGTGGTGCCTGAAATAGACATGCCAGGCCACGCCTCGGCGATTGCGGTGGCCTATCCTGAGCTGATGAGCGCCCCCGGCCCGTATGAGATGGAGCGTCACTGGGGCGTGCTGAAGCCGGTACTCGATCCGACCAAAGAGGCGACTTATACCTTCGCGGCGGCGATGGTCAGCGAACTGGCGGCGATCTTCCCCGATCCTTATCTGCACATCGGCGGGGATGAGGTGGACGACAGCCAGTGGAAAGCCAATGCCAGGATCCAGCAGTTTATGCGCGACAACAAGCTGGCCGACAGCCACGCGCTGCAGGCATATTTCAACCGCAAGCTGGAGACCATACTCGAGAAAAATCAGCGCCAGATGGTGGGCTGGGACGAAATCTTCCACCCGGATCTGCCAAAAAGCATCCTGATCCAGTCCTGGCAGGGGCAGGACGCACTGGGGGAAGTGGCGAAGCAGGGGTATAAGGGCATCCTCTCCACCGGTTTTTATCTCGATCAGCCACAAAGCACCGCTTATCACTACCGCAACGAAGTGGTGCCCGAGGGGCTCAATAATGTGGATGTGATTACCGACAACGACAGCGCCCAGAGCTGGTCATTTAGCATGCCGCGTCTGAAAGGCAAGCCGGTAGAGGGCAGCTTTACGCTGGTGACCGGCGAGAAAGGCTGGCGCGGATTTATCGATTTCAACGGTAAATCCCGTCGGGCGGTAAACGACATTGAGTGGCGCGCCGACAATCAGGTGAGCTTCACGGTGGATACCTGGATGGGGGAAACCCGCCCGGTTATCACCGTCACGGATGATAAGCTCAGCGGCTACTTCCTGGTGGGCAATGTACGCTACCCGGTGACCGGTGCCCGCCTGGATGCGGTGCCGAAGGGGATCATGCCCGCCGTTCCGGATACCGCGCAACAGGCGAACCTGCTGGGTGGCGAAGTGGCGTTGTGGGCCGAGAACGTGGCCGCGCCGGTGCTGGATATCAAGCTCTGGCCGCGAGCGTTTGCGGTGGCGGAGCGGCTATGGTCGGCGAAAGAGGTGACGGACATCGACAACATGTACACTCGCCTGCAGGCGATGGACACCTGGAGCACCGTCTCTGCAGGCCTGCAGCAGCATAGCCAGCAGCAGACGCAGTTTATCCGCCTGGCAAATAACACCGATACCGTGGCGCTGCAAATTCTCGCCCAGGCGCTGGAGCCCGCGCAGTATTACACGCGCCAGCACCTGAAGTTCCAGGCAGGCAACTACCATCAGTTCGAGCCGCTGAACCGCTACGCGGATGCCCTGAGTGCGGAAAGTCATACCGTGCGTCAGATGAACAAGTGGGCGGAACGTCTGGTGAGCGATGCCGAAGACAACGAAAGCGCCGACGCGCTGCGGCATGTCTTTACCCGCTGGCAGAATAACACCAGCGATGCGCTGGCGCTCAGCGAAAGCAACTATCAGTTAAAAGCGCTGAAGCCGGTGATTCAGGAGGTGGATAAGTTGTCGTCCATTGGCCTGCGGCTCACCGATCTGGTGGCGCGACAAGGGACGCTGGATGATGCCGAGATTGCCTCAATTCAGCGCGAACTGGATGGTGCGGCACAGATTCAGGATGAGGTGGTGATCGCGGTGGTCTATCCGCTGGAAAAACTGCTGCGCGCGACGCGCAATCAGTAAAAAAATCCCTCTCCCGGACGGGAGAGGGAAGGGGTGTTATTTTTTCAGCACCCAGGCCTGCTGCCAGTGTGAACCGACACCCGGTTCATACTGGTTAGCCGCTTTCTTGTACTGTACGCAGTAGCCGCTATATGGGAACGGTTTGCACTGGTAGGTTTTGCCATTTTTCGGCTGCAGAACAACGGTGCCCGCAGTGTAGCTGCTCAGGTTTTCCGGGAAGCGGTAGTCATACTGGCCCGCAGTACCGGTATCGGCGCTGGCTGAATCCTCTTCCAGCATCATGTTGACAACGTCCTGCGCAAACAGGGTGCCGTCTTTATTGGTCGCGTAGTATTTCAGCATGTGGTGGCCAGCTGTCACGTTAGTCAGGTTCATGGTGACATCCTGATTGGCGTTGTTCATATCCTGCTTCAGATAGCCTTTCTCCGCGCCCTGATGGTTCATCACGTGCGCTTCCAGATTCACATCACCCTGGGTGTTAACGTGGAAGGAGACGGTCGCGTTGCCGTTAACGATTTTGCTGTACTGCACATTGCTCACGGCAATGTTTTCGTCCACCTGAGCCTGCTGCTCTTCATAAGAGATGGCTACGGAACGCAGGGCGCTGCCCTCTCTCACGTACACGCTGTTTGCGCCGTGAACCGGGTTCACCTCGCCGCCTTCATCTTTCATCCCTACGCGGACATCGTTCTGCTCAGCGTTGATTTTCTGCGCCAGGTCGTAAGACCACTGGTTAGCATCGCCCTGGGCGTCAGAGGAGATGGTCATTTCGGTGCGCATGGAGACCACTTCACCGTTGGCATCGAAGAAGCGGGCAATCACTTTATCGCCAGCGTTCAGGTTATTACCGGAAATTTGGCCGTTGAGGGTTTTTGCCCATTCAGACACGACCGCTGGGGTTTCGTCCGGCGTCTGGCTGCCGCCATTACCAAAATCAACGTCGATAGCCTGGTAGAAGCTATTTGTGGTATCGGCAATTTCCCATACCGCGTAAATAACCTGGTAACCCGTACGTTCCGGAACATTACAATTCATATTCTGGGTAACGGCTGGCGCCTGGCCATTTCCATTAACGGTACAGAATGGCGTGGATTCAAATTGCGCGCGCGTCAGCGGCTTATTTGGATCCCAGTTTTGTTTGGTGATGTAATAACGCCAGTTGGTGGTTTTATGCGGGGCGGTGTGATACCAGGTAAAGGTATGCGCGCCGGCGGTCATTGGGGTTTTGGTCCAGGCGTTCAGGCTCTGGCGATCCAGCTGAGAGTACTGGGAGATGCCCGCACTGGCGAGCTGACCATCAGGCGGCAGGGTGCCGTTCGGGAAGCCGGAGGTGCGTTCCACGCTCTGCGGTTCATATTGTACGGTGCCACAGTCAACGTTCTGACCCAGTTTGCACATATAAGCACGACTGGCCGGAGACTGGACATAACCGTGAGCTAAAGCCGATGAAGCAACCGTGAGTGTGGCAAGTGCCAACGCAATTTTAGACAGTTTCATTTATTATTCCATTAAAAGAGAGTAATGCTTTTGGGCGCAGTTAGTGTTGCGCGGAATAAAAATGAAGTCATGGAATGGCGGGACGAAAAATAATAGTGAAAAAACTTGAAGGCTATTTTCGGCTGTGTATCGGGGAAATAAAAAAAGGCAGCCTGGGCTGCCTTAATATTAAAAAACAAGCGTTAGCGGCGTACGGCAATCGCTTCGATCTCGATCTTCACGTCTTTCGGCAGACGGGCCACTTCCACACAAGAGCGCGCCGGGAAGGTCGCATTGTGTTCGGTGAAGAAGGCTTCATAGGTGGCGTTAACGGTAGCGAAATCGTTGAGATCTTTAACGAAAACGGTCGTTTTCACGATATCGCCCACTTTCAGGCCTGCGGATTCAACAATCGCTTTCACGTTTTCCAGCGACTGGCGCGCCTGCGCGGCCACGTCTTCCGGCACTTCGCCATTTTTCGGGTTCACCGGGATCTGGCCTGAGGTGATGATCATGCTGCCCAGATCAACGCCCTGAACATACGGGCCGATAGCGGCTGGTGCATTTTCCGTCGCGAGTACTTTGGTCATGTTTTCTCCTGAATAACAGCGTGATAAAAACGGATTCCCGGCCATTATACACGTCATTGCGGATTAACCGGCCAGCACCACCGTATGGGAAAACTCTTTTTCGCAATATTTGCACTTCAGCGCGATATCGTTGGCGCGTTTTTTTACCGCAAAGCTGGAGTTAACCGGCTCCGCGTGGCTAATGCAGTTGCTGTTCGGGCAGACCAGTACGCTCTCGATACGCTCTGGCAGGCTCGGACGAGATTTGCCCACCACTTCGTAGTCGTCGATACGGTTCACTGTGGCGTCTGGCGCATACAGCGAGAGCTGGTTGACCTGCTCGTCGGTGAGGAAGGTGTTCTCGATTTTTATCAAATCCTTACGCCCCATCTCGCCGGACGGCAGGTTCAAACCGATGGTGATGCGCTGGTCGGTTTCGGTCAGCTTGAACAGGGTCAGCAGCTTAAAGCCCACCTGCGCGGGGATGTGGTCAATCACGGTGCCACGCTTGATGGCTTCAACCTGGAGTTTGTTATCGTGTGTCATGGTCGTCTCCCCTTACAGAGCTAAATCGCGATTCAGAACCAGTGCCAGTAACGCCTGGCGGGCAAAGATGCCGTTGCCGGCCTGCTGGAAGTACCAGGCGTGCGGCGTTTTATCGACGTCGGTGGTGATCTCATCAATGCGCGGCAGCGGGTGCAGCACTTTCATGTTGGCGCGTGCGCCCTCCAGGTCGCTGGCGCGCAGAACAAACTGCGCTTTCACGTTGGCGTATTCGGAGGGATCCAGGCGCTCTTTCTGCACGCGGGTCATATAGAGAATATCCACTTCGCCCATCACCTCTTCGATGCTGGCGTGCAGGCTCCACTTAATGCCTTTCTCGTCGAGCATATCCAGAATGTACTGCGGCATCGCCAGCGCGTCCGGAGCGATAAAGTAGAAGCGGTTGCCGGTAAACTTCGCCAGCGCCTGGGTGAGAGAGTGGACGGTGCGGCCATACTTCAGGTCGCCGACCATGGCGATGTTCAGATTTTCCAGCCGCCCCTGGGTCTCCTGAATGGTGAAGAGATCCAGCAGGGTCTGGGTGGGGTGCTGGTTAGCCCCGTCCCCGGCGTTCAGCACCGGAATACCGCCAGAAAACTCGGTTGCCAGGCGCGCGGCCCCCTCCTGCGGGTGGCGCATCACGATGGCGTCCACGTAGGTGCTAATGACCGAAATGGTATCGGCGAGGGTTTCGCCCTTTTTGCCCAGCGAAGTGTTACTGCTATCGGAGAAGCCCACTACGCTGGCACCCAGGCGGTGGATTGAGGTCTCGAACGACAGGCGCGTACGGGTGGAGGCCTCGAAGAAGCAGCTGGCGATGACCTTGTGCTTCAACAGCTCCGGCTGCGGGTTGGCTTTCAGTTTTGCCGCGGTTTCCAGCACCAGCTCCAGCTCTTCGCGGTTAAGGTCGTTTATGGAAATGATGTGTTTTTGATAAAGCGGATTCATGTTTATCTCCTGACGCCGGGCAAAAAAAAGCCCCTCAAATGAGGGGCTCTGGGAATAGGGATAGCTGCGGGAAGAAAAACGGCAGGCCAGCGTCTGTTTTGAGACGCGGTAAGACATTATGTCGTACACACTGAACCATGCTTCCTCCCGGCAAATTGTGGGGCATTATACGCAGCCTGAAGGCGGGATCAAGCGATAAATTCACGCTTTAAGCAAAGCAAACGGTTTGCATTGCATGGTTATGCGCTGCGGCAAATCCCGGCCAAAAAGTAGTGGTATGGCAGCCAAATTTCTCGTATAAAAGTTTAAAATGAAACGGTGTTTTATATTGAGGATTCAACCATGATCGTTGGCAATATTCATAACCTCCAGAGCTGGCTGCCTGCGGAACTGCGTCAGGCGATTGAGCACGTAAAAACGCACGTTACCGAGGCGACCCCGACCGGTAAACATGATATCGACGGCAACCGTCTGTTCTTCCTGGTCTCGGAAGATATGACCCAGCCCTTTGCTGAGCGCCGCGCGGAGTATCATGCCCGTTATCTGGATATCCAGATTGTCCTGAAAGGCCAGGAGGGGATGACCTTCAGCACCCTGCCAAACGGCACGCCGGATACTGACTGGCTGGCGGACAAAGATATCGCTTTCCTGCCGGAAGGGGAGCAAGAGAAGACGGTAGTCCTGAACGAAGGGGATTTTGTGGTCTTCTACCCTGGTGAAGTGCACAAGCCGCTCTGCGCGGTGGGCGCGCCGGGGCAGGTGCGTAAGGTGGTTGTGAAGATGCTGGTGGGGTAATTCTCTTCCCCTCACCCTAACCCTCTCCCCAGAGGGGAGAGGGGATTGTACCGGGCCGTCTTTTCTTCCTCGCCCCTTTGGGGAGAGGGTTTAAAAGTTCCCTCACCCCGAAGCAGAAGGTGTAAAAGTTCCCTCTCCCTGTGGGAGAGGGTTAGGGTGAGGGCACCAGACCGCACCCTGTAGAATGTGATCCAGCTTAAATTTCCCGCACTCCCTCATCTCATCCCATTGTCCTGCGCTTTTTCTGCGTCATAGTATGATCGCTAAATAAACGAACGCTGTTCTATAATGTAGAACAAAACGATTAAGCAAGGAGATCCCATGCAGCAGACCGCGCAGTTTTCGGGAATTATTCCGCCTGTCTCCACCCTTTTCACCCCGGACGGCATGCTCGATAAAGCGGGCACCGCCGCGCTGGTCGACGACATGATCAACGCCGGGGTGGATGGCCTGTTTTTCCTCGGCAGCGGCGGGGAGTTTACCCAGCTCAATACCAACGAGCGCAAAGCGATTGCCGAATTTGCCATTTCGCATGTGAACGGCCGCGTACCGGTACTGATTGGCACCGGGGGCACCAACGCCCGCGAAACCCTTGAGCTGAGTCAGCATGCCCAGCAGGCAGGGGCGGACGGCATCGTGGTCATCAACCCCTATTACTGGAAAGTCTCAGAAGCCAACCTGATTCGCTACTTCCAGCAGGTGGCAGACAGCGTCACCCTGCCGGTGATCCTCTACAACTTCCCGGCCCTGACCGGGCAGGATCTCACCCCGGCGCTGGTGAAAACCCTGGTGGACTCGCGCAGCAATATCGTGGGGATCAAAGACACCATCGACTCCGTGGCCCATCTGCGCAGCATGATCCTTACCGTGAAGGCGGCCCATCCGCACTTTGTGGTGCTCTGCGGCTACGACGACCATCTGTTCAATACCCTGCTGCTGGGGGGCGATGGCGCCATTTCGGCCAGCGGTAACTTTGCCCCGCAGGTGTCGGTCAACTTGCTGCAGGCCTTCCGCGACGGCGATCTGGCCCGGGCGGCGCAGTACCACCAGACCATGCTGCAAATCCCGCAGATGTATCAGCTGGATACGCCGTTCGTGAACGTGATCAAAGAGGCCATCTCCCTCTGTGGTCGCCCGGTATCAACCTATGTGCTGCCGCCTGCCGGGCCGCTGGATGAGGCGCGCAAAGCGCAGCTGAAATCACTGCTACAACAGCTCAAACTCTGCTGAGCCGGACGGTCACGATGTCGATTGAAACGATTTTTACGCCGCAGGATCACGCCTTCTACTCGGTGAAAACCCACGCCGCCGGGCCGCAGGGGGCGCTACCGCTGACCCCACAAATGCTGATGGAGTCACCCAGCGGTAACCTGTTCGGCATGACGCAAAACGCCGGGATGGGGTGGGATGCCAACAAGCTGACCGGCAAAGAGGTGCTGATCATCGGCACCCAGGGGGGGATCCGCGCGGGCGACGGACGCCCGGTGGCGCTGGGCTACCACACCGGCCACTGGGAGATTGGCCTGCAAATGCAGGCGGCGGCGAAAGAGATCACCCGTAACGGTGGCATCCCGTTTGCCGCCTTTGTCAGCGACCCCTGCGATGGCCGCTCGCAGGGCACCCACGGCATGTTCGACTCCCTGCCATACCGTAACGATGCCGCTATCGTCTTTCGGCGGCTTATCCGCTCGCTGCCCACGCGCCGGGCGGTGATTGGCGTCGCCACCTGTGATAAAGGGCTGCCCGCCACCATGATTGCGCTGGCTTCTATGCACGATCTGCCCACCATTCTGGTGCCGGGCGGGGCCACGCTGCCGCCGACGCACGGGGAAGATGCCGGTAAGGTTCAGACCATCGGCGCGCGCTATGCCAACCACGAGCTGTCGCTGCAGGAGGCCGCCGAGCTGGGCTGCCGCGCCTGCGCGTCACCGGGGGGCGGCTGTCAGTTTCTTGGCACCGCAGGCACCTCGCAGGTGGTGGCCGAGGCCTTAGGGCTGGCGCTGCCCCATTCGGCGCTGGCTCCCTCTGGCCAGGCCGTCTGGCTGGAGATATCGCGCCAGTCTGCCAGGGCGGTGAGCGAGCTGGATACCCGCGGCATCACCACCCGCGACATCCTGACGGATAAAGCTATCGAGAACGCGATGGTGATCCACGCGGCCTTTGGCGGCTCCACCAACCTGCTGCTGCACATTCCGGCCATCGCCCACGCGGCGGGCTGCACCATTCCGGATGTTGAACACTGGACGCGCATCAACCGTAAAGTCCCGCGGCTGGTGAGCGTGCTGCCGAACGGCCCGGATTATCACCCCACGGTGCGGGCGTTTCTTGCCGGGGGCGTACCGGAGGTGATGCTCCACCTGCGCGCGCTGGGCCTGCTGCATGAAGATGCGATGACGGTCACCGGCCAGACGGTGGGTGAAAACCTTGACTGGTGGCAGGCTTCCGAGCGCCGGGCGCGCTTCCGCCAGGGCCTGCGTGAGGAAGACGGCGTGGATCCGGATGACGTGATCCTGCCTCCGGCGCGTGCCAAAGCGCGCGGCCTTACCTCGACGGTGGCTTTCCCGGTGGGCAACATCGCCCCGGACGGTTCGGTAATCAAAGCCACGGCCATCGATCCCTCTGTGGTCGGGGAAGACGGTGTTTATCGCCATACCGGACGGGCGCGGGTGTTTGTCTCGGAAGCGCGGGCCATTAAAGCGATTAAAAACGGCGAGATTGCCGAGGGCGACATCATGGTGGTGATAGGCGGCGGCCCCTCTGGCACCGGGATGGAAGAGACCTACCAGCTCACCTCGGCGCTGAAGCATGTCTCATGGGGTAAGACGGTCTCGCTGATCACCGATGCCCGCTTTTCGGGCGTTTCAACCGGGGCCTGTTTCGGCCACGTGGCCCCCGAGGCGCTGGCGGGCGGGCCAATTGGCAAGCTGCGCGATAACGACATCATCGCCATCGAGGTCGATCGTCTTCGCCTGACCGGGAGCGTGAACTTTATCGGCACGCTGGAAGATCCCCTTACCCCGGCGCAGGGGGCGGCGGTGCTGGCCCTGCGCGCGCCGCATCCGGAACTGCATGCCCACGATTTCCTGCCGGACGATACCCGCCTGTGGGCGGCACTGCAGTCGGTGAGCGGTGGCACCTGGAAAGGCTGTATTTACGACACAGATAAAATTATCGAGGTTATTAACGCCGGTAAAAAAGCACTCGGACTTTAGGTTCTGAAATAAAAAAGGCTGTCTGCGAAGAGAAATTCGCGGACGGCTTTTTGCTGTCTGAAATATATTTAGATTAACGCAAGAAGAATTTAATAACTTACTAAAATATAAGCTAAAAATATTCTACACGCTGTGCTGATAACGACCGGAATCACAAAAGCAAAATATCATAATTCATAAACCAGAAATGACCATTGCCGGAAAAATAAGCCCCTTATTACACTTTATTAACACGAGTGTGTAATTAATCAGATGACCAAAGGGTATATTCCTGTCGATGCGTCGGGGCGCTTTTTCCCTGGCTCAGGTCCCTGACGTCGGTACCGTTCCACTTTGCGTTGGGGGTAAAGATGCAGTTAACCATGAAAGATAAAATTGGCTACGGGCTGGGTGACACCGCCTGTGGTTTCGTCTGGCAGGCCACCATGTTCCTGCTGGCCTATTTCTACACCGACGTGTTTGGCCTCTCGGCGGGAATAATGGGCACGCTGTTTTTAGTCTCTCGCGTGCTGGATGCCGTGACCGACCCGCTGATGGGGCTGCTGGTGGACCGCACCCGCACGCGCCACGGCCAGTTCCGCCCGTTTCTGCTGTGGGGGGCGATCCCCTTTGGCCTGGTCTGCATGCTCACCTTCTACACGCCCGAGTTTTCGGCCAATGGCAAAATCATCTACGCCTGCGTTACCTACATTCTGCTGACGCTGGTCTACACCTTCGTTAACGTGCCCTATTGCGCCATGCCGGGGGTGATCACCGCCGATCCGAAAGAGCGCCATGCCCTGCAGTCGTGGCGCTTCTTCCTGGCGGCGGCGGGATCGCTGGCGATCAGCGGTATCGCGCTGCCGCTGGTGGGGATCATCGGCCGCGGTGACGAACAGCTCGGCTACTTCGGCGCCATGTGCGTGCTGGGGCTCTGCGGCGTGGTGCTGCTCTACGTCTGCTTCTTCACCACCAAAGAGCGCTACACCTTTGAGGTGCAGCCAGGGGCGTCGGTCTCGAAAGATCTTAAGTTGCTGCTGGGCAACAGCCAGTGGCGCATTATGTGTGCCTTTAAAATGATGGCGACCTGTTCCAACGTGGTGCGCGGCGGGGCCACGCTCTACTTCGTGAAATACGTGATGGACCATCCGGAGATGGCAACCCAGTTTCTGCTGTACGGCAGCATCGCCACCATGTTTGGCTCGCTCTGCTCATCCCGGCTGCTGGGCCGCTTCGATCGGGTCAAAGCCTTCAAATGGATCATCGTGGCCTACTCCCTGATTAGCCTGCTGATTTTCTTCACGCCAGCCGAGCACATCGCGCTGATCTTCGCCCTGAATATCCTGTTCCTGTTTGTCTTTAATACCACCACGCCGCTGCAGTGGCTGATGGCCTCTGACGTGGTGGATTACGAAGAGAGCCGCAGCGGCCGCCGCCTGGACGGGCTGGTGTTCTCGACCTATCTCTTCGCCCTGAAGATTGGCCTGGCCATTGGCGGCGCGCTGGTAGGCTGGATCCTGGCCTGGGTGAACTACTCCGCCAGCAGCAGCGTGCAGCCGGTGGAAGTGCTCTCCACCATCAAAATCCTGTTCTGCGTGGTGCCGGTCATTCTCTACGTGGGCATGTTCATCATGCTCTCTTTTTACAAGCTCACGGACGCGCGCGTGGAGGCTATCAGCCAGCAGCTGATCAAGCACCGGGCGGCCAGAGGCGACGATCTTCCGGCGGCCACCACCGCAGCATCGCATTAAGCAGGAGGCACCATGTACACCATTACCAACCCGATTCTTACCGGCTTTAACCCGGACCCGTCGCTCTGCCGGCAGGGCGAGGATTACTACATCGCCACCTCCACCTTCGAGTGGTTCCCTGGCGTGCGCATCTACCACTCCCGGGATTTGAAAAACTGGCGGCTGGCGAGCACTCCGCTGGACCGCGTGTCGCTGCTGGACATGAAAGGCAACCCGGACTCCGGCGGGATCTGGGCGCCGTGCCTGAGCTACGCCGACGGGCAGTTCTGGCTGCTCTATACCGACGTCAAAATTGTCGATTCCCCCTGGAAAAACGGGCGCAACTTCCTCGTCACCGCCCCCTCCGTCGAGGGGCCGTGGAGCGAGCCGATCCCGATGGGCAACGGCGGCTTTGATCCGTCCCTGTTCCATGACGACGATGGACGCAAATATTACCTCTATCGCCCCTGGGGGCCGCGCCACCACAGTAATCCGCATAACACCATCGTGATGCAGGAGTACTTCCCCGAGACCCACACCCTGTCGCCGGAGCGTAAAACGCTCTTCACCGGCACGCCGCTGGGCTACACCGAGGGGGCGCACCTTTATCGTAAAGAGGGCTGGTACTATCTGCTGGTGGCGGAGGGGGGCACCAGCTACGAGCACGCGGTGGTGGTGCTGCGTTCCCGCACGCTGGAGGGGCCGTACGAACTGCACCCGGAAGTCTCGATGATGACCAGCTGGCACCTGCCGGAGAATCCGCTGCAAAAAAGCGGCCACGGCTCGCTGCTCCAGACCCACACCGGAGAGTGGTTTATGGCCTACCTCACCAGCCGCCCGCAGCGCAGGCCGGGCATCCCGCTGCTGGCAAGCGGCGGGCGTGGCTACTGCTCGCTGGGACGCGAGACGGGCATTGCCCGCATCGCATGGCGCGACGGCTGGCCGTACGTGGAAGGGGGCAAGCACGCGCAGCTCAGCGTGCCGGGGCCGCAGATGGCAGAGAGCAACGTGGCCGCGCCCGCCACCTGGCGGGATGACTTTGATCACGATGCCCTCGACCCGGAACTGCAGACCCTGCGCATCCCGTTCGATGCCTCGCTCGGCTCCCTGAGCGCCCGCGCGGGCTGGCTGCGGCTGTACGGCAACGACTCCCTGAACTCGACCTTTGTGCAATCTACCGTCGCACGGCGCTGGCAGCATTTCACCTTTACGGCCGAGACGCGTATGGAATTTTCGCCGCGCCACTTCCAGCAGAGCGCCGGGCTCACCTGCTACTACAACAGCAAAAACTGGAGCTACTGCTTTGTCGATTACGAGGAGGGGCAGGGGCGCACTCTGAAGGTGATTCAGCTCGATCAGAACCAGCCGCTCTGGCCGCTGCACGAGCAGCCCATCCCGGTGCCTGACGACGCGCAAAGCATCTGGCTGCGGGTGGAGGTTGATCGACTTGAATATCACTACAGCTACTCCTTCGACGGTGAAACCTGGCACAGCGTGCCCATCACCTTCGAGGCGTGGAAGTTGTCAGATGACTATATTGGCGGGCGCGGCTTCTTTACCGGGGCCTTTGTGGGGCTGCACTGCGAGGATATCAGCGGTGACGGTTGCCACGCTGATTTCGACTATTTTAGCTACACGCCAGAAGAGGCGTAACGCCTCAGGCCGGGCAGCCCAGGGCTCGAGACAGCTGCTGCCCGGCCTCCTGCAACTGCTCGCGGAAGCGGGCCAGCTCCGCGTCGTCCACCCTGGAGGTGAGGGTAGAGAGGCTTAGCGCGGCAATGACGCGTGATTCATGGTTGCGCACCGGCACCGACACGCAGCGCACTCCCTGTTCGTTCTCTTCGCTGTCCAGGGCGTAACCCTGCGCACGGGTTTCGGCCAGCGCCGCCAGCAGCGCCTCGCGGCTGGCAACGGTCGCCGGGGTAAAGGTTGCGTAGTCGTACCCTTCCAGCAGGGCGTTCAGCTCCGCCTCGCCGAGCCAGGCAATCAACACTTTCCCGATGGCGGTGGCATGCACCGGCAGGCGGCGGCCAATGCGCGAATAGGCGATGGCCGCGAGTTTGCCTTCAATCTTCTCGATATAGACCCCTTCGCGCCCGTCCAGGATTCCCAGGTGGGTGGTCTGCCCGGTGCGATCGGACAACGCCTGCAGCCAGGTTTTTGCCTTCTGGCGGATGTCGATGGTGCTCACCACAAAATGACCGCGCTCGACCAGCTTCATGCCGGGGCGATATTTACCGTTCTCCGGGTTCTGATCGATATAGCCATGCAGTTGCAGGGTTTTGAGCAGCGAGTGAAGCGTGCTTTTACTCAGCCCCATCTGTTTGCTGATATCAGTGATCTTCAGTTCCGTGGCCTGCTCGTTAAAGAGGTCGAGGATCTGTAAGGCACGTTCAACAGATTGAATAATAGGCATAATCAGGCATCACTCGCGCTGGAAACAGGCGAAAAAAGTACCTGTTTTTCGCTGAAAAATCAATCGAATGGCGCCTGCATGCCCTGGTTTGCAGGGACATGAGCGTTATGCGCGGAAAGAGAAAAAAAAAGAGGCTGAAAATTTGACTTAAGTCATTCTTTGGACTTATTCAGTTTTATTGCATAGATAGGCAACGTCTATTACTCAGCGTTTCATTCTTCTTTTACACTTTCTTACAGTAGGGCTTTTCAGTGTAATTGCGTGATTCGTTTAAAAGGTATTTTAATGACGTCTTCAAAGATATGGATTTGTTTAGGTTCGATCGCCAGCCCGGCCACGGGAACATTATTCGCCAAAATCCTCACTCCACATAATCACAAATATATACTCTGGTATCGTGGCGATCGGCTGATAAAAACGGGCGATCAGGTCAAAGTATTAACCAACCGCCTGTTTATCGATGACGCGTTATGCGACATCAATATTCTGCAAATAGACAAATACCAGCACAGCCTGTGGCGAGTCATGCACAATATGTCCAGCTGCCCCGGCCATCGCGAGCCTCTGGAGGCACCCTGTGTGGCCCCCGCGAAATGTATTTTTACTACCTGCCCGTATGGCAAAACGCGGATCGTAAAAAGATAAGGATGTTGAGTGGGCTAAAGGCATTACGCCAGGATTATCCTGGCGTTTTTTTTATTATCGCGAAAAAGATTAATTGCCGAGGGTGGCGACCATCACCGCCTTAATGGTGTGCATGCGGTTTTCCGCCTGGTCAAACACGATACTCGCCGGGGATTCAAAGACCTCATCGGTCACTTCCATGCCGCCGTGCAGATCAAACTCCTTCGCCATCTGCTGGCCCAGGGTGGTCTGGTCATCGTGGAAGGCGGGCAGACAGTGCAGGAACTTGACGTTCGGGTTGCCGGTCAGCGCCATCATCTGGCTATTCACCTGATAACCGCGCAGCAGGGCAATCCGCTCCGCCCACTTCTCCTTCGGCTCACCCATCGACACCCAGACGTCGGTATAGATAAAGTCGGCCCCTTTCACACCGGCCGCCACATCTTCGGTGAGGGTGATCTTACCGCCGTTCTTCTCGGCCAGGGCGCTGCACTCGGCTATCAGGCTCGCTTCCGGCCAGCAGGCTTGTGGCGCCACCAGGCGCAGATCCAGCCCGGTGAGGGCCGCCGCTTCGAGCATCGAGTTACCCATGTTATTACGTGCATCGCCGGTATAGACCAGCACCATCTCGTTAAATGCCTTGCCCGGCAGATGCTCCTGCATGGTCAGCAGGTCTGCCAGCAGCTGCGTGGGATGGAACTCATTGGTCAGCCCATTCCACACCGGCACGCCGGCAAACTGCGCCAGGGTTTCAACCACTTCCTGGCCATGACCGCGATATTGAATGCCGTCGTACATGCGGCCCAGCACCCGCGCGGTATCTTTAATTGACTCTTTATGCCCAATCTGGCTGCCGCTTGGGCCGAGATAAGTGACGCGAGCGCCCTGGTCAAAAGCGGCAACTTCGAAAGAGCATCGGGTACGGGTTGAGTCTTTTTCGAAGATGAGCGCGATGTTTTTGCCAGTAAGCTTTTGTACTTCAGTCCCTTTTTTCTTGTCGGACTTCAGCTGCGTCGCCAGGGCGAGCAGCCCGGTAAGCTGGGCAGGGGTAAAGTCGAGCAATTTCAGGAAGTGTTTTTTAAACAGTTCAGACATTTTATCCTCACATGGCAGAGGCCACTTATTGAATTAAAATTCAATTTATCTATATGAATATTCATTTGCAACCCTGTTTCACAAATCTTTCGTCGAAAGGTGGAGGCAAACACATCCGTGTGTGAAAATAGAAGTACTGCCGCACTTTAAAGAGGATTGAGCCATGGCAAACCCGGAACTACTGGAAGAGCAACGCGAAGAGACGCGCCTGATTATTGAAGAGCTGCTGGAAGATGGCAGCGATCCGGATGCACTGTACACCATTGAGCACCATTTCTCTGCGGATGATTTTGAAGCGCTGGAGAAGCTGGCGGTGGAGGCGTTCCGTCTGGGTTATGAAGTGACCGAGCCGGAAGAGCTGGAAGTGGAAGAGGGCGACACCGTCATCTGCTGCGATATCCTGAGCGAAGGCGCCCTGAAAGCTGAGCTGATCGACGCGCAGGTAGAACAGCTGATGGACCTGGCCGAGCGCTTTGAAGTGGAGTACGACGGCTGGGGCACCTACTTCGAAGATCCGAACGGCGAAGAGGGCGAAGAGGGTGAAGAAGGCGACGACGAAGACTACGTCGACGAAGATGACGACGGCGTGCGTCACTAATAGCGTATTAGCGGCAGTGCACACTGCCGCTTTCAAGGTTCAAACATGGATTACCCGCAGATACTTTCTCCCGTTCTTAACTTCCTCCCGTGCCCAACCCCACAAGCGTGGATAGACAAAGCCCGCGACCCGGCCAACCTGCCGCTGTTGCTTACCGATCATATGGTGTGCGAACTGAAGGCCGCCCAGACCGCGCTGTTATTAGTGCGAAAATACGTCGCCGATGAAAGCGGTGCCGACGCGCTGCTGGCGTGGCTTAAGCCCTACGAAGCGTTCACCTTTCGCGACGGGCCGGAACCCGACTTTATCGCCCTGCACAAGCAGATAAGCAAAAGCGTGATGCCCAAAACCGACGACCCCTGGGGTCAGGCGCTTATCGACAGCATGGTGTTGTTAATTAAAGAAGAGTTGCACCATTTCTGGCAGGTGCGCGAGGCGATGGTCACGCGTAACATCCCGTACGTCAAAATCACCGCCAGCCGCTACGCCAAAGGGATGCTGAAAGCCGTGCGCACCCACGAGCCGCTGACGTTGATCGACAAATTGATCTGTGGGGCCTATATCGAGGCGCGCTCCTGCGAGCGCTTTGCCGCGCTGGCCCCCTTCCTCGACGACGACCTGCAGAAGTTTTACCTGTCTTTGCTGCGCTCTGAGGCGCGCCATTATCAGGACTATCTGCACCTTGCGCAGCAGGTGAGTGACGAAGACATCACCCCGCGCATTAAGCACTTTGGCGACGTCGAGGCTACGCTTATCACGTCTGCAGATAGCGAGTTCCGCTTTCATAGCGGCGTGCCGGTTTAATTGATAAGGACAAAGGATAATGAAAAAAGGGTTAGGTATTGCGGCAGCCGTCGTGCTGGGCATGGTAGTAGCGGGCTGGATCTTTCGCGACCAGCAGCCCACCACGGAACAGCAGCTCGACACCGCGCTGGGCAGCATGCCGGTGTGGCAGGTGATTAAAGAGCAAGACCCGGCGTTCCGCAAAAAGGTGCAGGACGAGATGATCGCCCTGCAAAAGGCGGGCAAGAACGAGCAGCAGATTATCGACACCATCCAGCCGCAGATTTTGCATCTGCAGATGGCGCGCCTGCAAAATGCTCCGGACGCCAACGTGGTGGAGTATATGAAGATCAATATGGAGCAGACCGCCGCCATGCAGAAGGTGAGCGACGATAGCTGCTTCCGCTTCCTCTACCCGGAGGTGAAAGGGGGCGTGAACCCGATGCGCCTGCTGAGTAAAGAGCTGATGCAGCGTCGCATGGAGGCAGATGCCACCATGATGCGTGCCGCCTTCGGCCCGAACAAGCACACCGTGACCCCGGAAGAGGTAAAACGCGCCGAGACCGACGTGGTGCCGATTGTGCAGAAGCTGGCAGAGAAGTACGGCCAGGACTTCGAACTGCTGCAGGCGCCGAACAAGGCGGTGGGCAAAGAGAAGGTAAGCTGCGAGCTGGTGCAGGACCTGTGGAACAACGTGCTGACGCTGCCAGAGAAGAACGCCGCCGGGCTGATCCGCTATGCGGTGTCGGACCTGTAAGGGCGGTTACGCTGGTTTTTTCAACACTTAGCGCAGGTTTAGCGCGCCGCCGCTTGCATGGCGGCGCGTGACAGGTATAATCCACAACGTTTCCGCATCCCCTTCAGTGCCGAAGTGGCGAAATCGGTAGACGCAGTTGATTCAAAATCAACCGTAGAAATACGTGCCGGTTCGAGTCCGGCCTTCGGCACCAAAAGATGCAAAGATAAGTCGCTTAAGGGCGGCTTTTTTTGTGTCTGGAATTTGGTAGTTGCAAGGCTTCCGTGATTCCCTTTCAACAGAAGTCAACCCTGAGTATCCGGGGAAATAGTCGAAACCCGGATACGATACGGTTGCCCGCGTATTCATATCCAGTTACGGGGGAAGGCTGGCGGGTTAACTACAAGGAAACATATCGGATTTATTGCCTAAAAGGGCTTAACCTGCGCTGAATGCGCCCCCGCAGGCATGTCAGTGCAGCATGCCGCCATCTTCGCCCGCCCCTGACGAATTAGTGCTGGAGTACAGATTTCGTGTCGGATAATTTGTTTAACGGTCGGCGTTTTCGGGCGCTGACTAAACTGGATTATTTTAATCGTAAGTATCTGGCGATCCATGCTGGAAAATAACTGAATGGTAAGGATGTGGTCAGCGTAATGGAGCGCTGCGGAAACTGTATAAGCGCTTGCCGGTACGTATTCAGACGGATAAGGGCAGCGAGTTTATCTCAGAAAGTCTGGATAAATGGGCGCATGAACACAGTGTCGCGATGGGCTTCTCCCGCCCCGGAAAACTAATAGATAACCCGTTTATTGAGTCTCATTTAAAGGTAGCCTGCAGGATGAGTGCTTGAACATTCATTGATTCTTGTCGTTGAAAGATGCGCAGGAAAAATTCGACAAGTGGTGCAGGGAAAATAATCATGAGAGGATGCATTCATCACTAATTGACATGACTCCGGCTGAATTCATCCGAAGTCTCCGGAAAGTCAAAGATCTTGATTTAGCACTGCACTAATTTTGGACCATGGTCAGTGCTTTGGTAGTTTTTTTACCGGAGCCATTTTTCCAGTTAGCTTCCCCATCTTAATGTTAGATGATAATGCAGTTCTGCAGCCAGCCGGCTTGGGTAACCGTTTGATTAAAAGCGTTAAGTTATCATCTTTTCCAGTTAATGTCTGTCCGGACTGAAGAGCATTATGCGTTTTATCAAAATCGAATGGCTGGGGTATGTGTCACTCCTTTCTTATTTAGATACTACTGGAATGACACATAATTTCTAAGACTCACCATTGGCTTCTCATGAGTTAAGCCAACATACGTTATGAATCAATCTTTAAGTCGCGCCTCTTGAAAAGACATTTACCTAAACGGCTGTCAACGTATCACCACCATGTTTAGTTACCCTTGGTCGGCACTGGATCTTCATTGCATCACTAACAAAGGCATTGTCATTTGCTTTACTGGACCAGATATATGCCTCCCCGGGTTTTAACGCTCCTAGCTTCTCAGGGGTTAGAGATTTCAAACCAATACAAGCTTTTTGAATATGCTTTAACCAATCTGGAGCGTTGAACTTATGCAGAATTATCTGTGAAGATAGTTGAATAAGTTCGACCGGTACAGATGGCGGGTCTTGGCTGGCAATCATGATACTGGTACCTTTGTGACGCATTTCACGAACCGTTTCCACAAGACCTTTTACCAGGTCAGGGCTATCGATATACTTATGACACTCATCAAAAACAATCAGTTTGTTAAACGATTGCCCTTGGTACTTGGCTTCCGAGAATATTTGCAGAAGCACAACAAATAAACCAAGTGCTTCATCTTTTTCGATGAATTCATCCCTAATATCAACAATGATCATTCTACCGGGCCTAATCAGCGAACCAATATTTAACTGATCATCAATGTACTGCTCAGCAAAGTCCAAACGCATATTCGCTAGATCTTTAAGAGAGTCAGAAAGACTAGAAGTCTGTATCCCGCTCCTAATCGCTTGAATCGATAGGTTATTTCTATTTTTACGCATAATATTGCCCAGTTGACGAATATACGCGGCTTGGTTGCCAATAGCACCCATCAAAAACTTCCAGTGTCCAGCTTGCAATTCAGAGGAACAAAATTTCAACGGATGTACTTCAATTCCAGGATACTCAGTACGCCGTTCGTCTAACTTGTCTTCAGGAGCTAACAACACAATATCATCTAAAGAAGTAGGCTCTGCACCATAAACTTCTCTAAGCTTCGCTAATTGTGTCGCATCGTCATTTGGGGCTATCATCGACGTAAACTCAGGTTTATAGTCCTGAGTTGCACTGTAGTGGAATATCACACTCGCCAATTCTTTATGTAGAGTATTGATCGATGGGATCGATTTAGTTGCCATCTCAACAACTGAACCCAGGGTATAGCTTTTGCCCCCACCTTGAACACCAAATAAACTTAGCGTGTGAGTATGGTTTAAATCTAAGGCGATTTTCCGGCCATGGACCTCTCCTAACAGACCGAACTGAGCGGAATCACCATTGACACCAAGAACAATATCGTGAGAAACGAACTCAACTTTATTGCCAGTTGTGATGTTCGGATTGTGTAAATTTTCGTCTGGCTCCGGCTCTGCAGGAGTTACTACTGAAGGGACGGGATTACCAACAGGTTTTGCTTCATCAAGATTCTGACTCCTTGAGGGTGAAACAGGAGTAGGTACATCAAAACTAAATGGCAATACTTTAATCGTGTCATCTTCTGAAGCACATGGTCTTACAGGTAACATGATCGCAGCTTGGGATATCAACTCAGCCCAAGATACGGTTCTATCTCGCTCTTTATGAAAGAACTCGGCCGAAGTCAACTTAGGCAGCGTTAATTCTAGTAAATCCAACGTTCCTGCACTTTGTTCATCATCCCTAGGCACTTTAGCTGAAAGTAATTCGTCAATATGGTTTCGTCCAATACGGTGAAACTCGATACCGACTTCTTTTTCTACGCCGGAGCTATTTTGACCAAAATCAAAAATAACAGCACTTCGTGTGATTGAAAGTTTGTACCCTTGCTCCAAAGTTCGAAGCAAAAATTTTGCTTCCTCGACAATCTCTGAGCTCAATAAACCAAAACGCTCAGAACGTTTAAGGTAATGTTCAAGAAGGACACAAAGCTTTTGTGTTTTAACTAAGCGATCTGGTCTATCCGGCGATGTACGCGTTAAATCAAAATGACGCTGAATAACACGTTCAGATTCTGAAATTTGCTCAGCGATACTCTTTTTTAAGCTTTCGTACTTCGTCATATTGCCAACTTCTGAATAACATTTAACTTCGACTAAATTGCAACGAATTGTGCGTGATGAAGCATCCAAATCGAACAATGCTAAATCTGTTCTTTTTAAGCTAATTTCTGCACCTAGTTCACCATCAGCTTTTTGCAGTTCAGCATAAAGTTCAAGATGAGCATCTAAAGGGACTATTATCTGGTCCTTAAACACTCCTTGGTACTCAAGATAAAGTTTGGATAAAGCCAACCCTAAGGCTTCTGACTTTGAAGCGCTATTTGAGGCTAGTTTTAACGCTAACCTACCTGACAACGCTCTGAGCGATTCTAAAACCCGCGTAGCCTTATCTACATCAGAAACAATTTGATGCTGTTCTAACGCCCCTCTCATTAAAGCTTCTATTTCTATAGTAGAACGCGAAGTAATAACAAAATTGTGCGTATTTGAAGAAGTCATTTCAGGGCTGTGATCAATCAGATAATCTGGACGGCTATCTTTACCACCGTGATCAAAAAATTCGATGCCAAGATTTCTGTCCACTGTGAATACCCAATCACTGACTTCGTGTAATTGATTTAACAAAGCCCTTTCAGCGCTATCAAGTACCAACCTGACTACTGGCACTTGTTCTAAAGAAAAATCGCCCGTCGCCAAGGATGCAGCTATTGCCGACATCATTTTAGGCAGTTTGGCAAGAGTCTCCGATACATGGTCGCCGAGTAGCAGCTTTGCAGCACCATGTCTCGTGTGGCGATCCCAAGCAACAACCCCATTCTCATCGAAGTAATCAACGCAATAGTCCTGATACAACCCATGTATAGGTGCAACTTGTTCATCTGCCTGAGGTTTTACCACCGATAACTCTTGCGCAGGGAACACATCAAATAACATGCTCAGATGAGACTGAAATTCATCAGGCGACTGCTCAAATTCAGAGGTCGCTCTGAGCGAAATGCTTAATTTCGGCTGCAAATGATTTTCGGCAGAATGAAATAGCTGGTTTTCGATCTCACTATCTTCGCTGCTATTGATTAGCTTAAATAAATCTGAACCTACTTCTGTCGCATAAGGATCAGCTACGAACAGACGAATATCAAAACAAAGATGCTTTAGCTCCTCTTTCTTTCTCAGAACCAACAACATTCCCGCTACTGCTCCTGCAGACCCCGCATTAAATACGTTGATCGATAAACAATTCACATATGGATGTTGTATCAAATATCTTTCTACTTTTGTGGCAAGAAAGACACTACTTTGCTTACCAACTAGCTGGTAATCATTTTTAATACCAAATGCGGTTTTGATTTTATCAATCAGTGCTTGTGGCTCTTTTTCTTGTGCAGACGACAGAATACTCCAAAATGGATGAATACTATCAAGTGCGACCATCAATTGACCCTGTGTGTCTGGCAGTACGTAAGGAAAATTGGTTAACTCGAGTTCTTCTAATAAACTGTTTTTAGTCCCAACGGCTACGTCCTTACCAACCTTCTCACTCTGTCTTGCCCAAGCTTCCGCAACAGAAGCCCATCCACTTAGCCATAAAGCCCTCAGTGGATGGGTAGGCCCTAATAACATTACCTCTTTATAGCTGCCGTCATAATTCCATATCACGATTGAAAGTGAATCTAAGCTAAGTAACGCAGCTAACTCAATCGAATAGTCTTGCCCATTTGCAGTTTCCAGAAATACCGCAGCTAGGTATTCTAAATAACTACTGGAATACAGGTAGGCTTCATGCGAGGAAGACACATGGTCATGAGCGACGGAAATAAGCTCTTTCTCATCTTGATATATACTTTGAAAGTAGTTTTCCCGTGCTATTTTAAATTTTTGAAATTGGCTATCAACACCATTTATTGGCCAATCTACAGCATTGGTACCAGGCTCACTTACTTCTTGATTACGAATTTCTACACGCCAAGTCAAAGCCGCCATTGGGTTAGCTAAAATTTTTTGCTCAAAATTTTTTAAGTAAGGGGTAATGGGGATTTGAATAGCACTTCCTTTCTTGAATTTCACATTGACGATAGACTCAGTCTTATTCTTACTATCCTGCCAAGTTGTTTCCACTACTTCAACGTTGCTAAATTTCTCAGTTTCGATGACTTTGGCAAATTCCGCTTTAATTTTAGCGTGCGCCAATGACGCTTCTCTGATTTTTCGTCCCTCAATCGGCTCAACCTCAGCATTAGCCGCTGGCAATACATAAAACAGATCACTTTCATTAATTCGTGAGCCAGCTTCTTCCGCACTGGATGTACCCCATGGTATTGGACACTGCTTGTCATCAACCAAAGGTAATAATTCATCGCTTTGATCAAATGCTTGTATTCGAATGTAATGCCACCCTTCTTCCCATTCGATTCCAGTCAATTTGTTAAATGTGATTGTGACTGTGGGTTTTGATGTAGCCTTACCTACCTTAATTAAACCAACAAAATCACCTTGCTGGGTAAATACTTGTGCTTTATATTTCGATAATCCATTAACTTCAATTGGTTTTGGTGAAACAGAGAAAGTCACAGATAACTTTTTCAAACCACCTTGACCGGTAGTCAATACTTGTTGGCCAATCAACTGTTGCAAGTTCGGATCTGTTTCATCATCGGGAATGAGTGGCAAACCAACCTCAGTCACCGTTAAACAAACCACATCGGTGACCTCTTCCTCATACTGAAAACGCCATTTATCAAAAGTAAGTGGCCAGTTGCAACTATCTATAACCAATTTTTTACGCCAACTGCTGTTGAGTAAGTTTTCCTGATCATTTAGAAAGAGAGCTAATCTCTTATTAAAGTCTTCACCTTCTAGCTGCAGGTCATAAACGGTCGCAATCGCTGATTTCTCAGAGCGGTTTATAATTTGTACACACTCGTGATTTTTAACCAACTTGCGTACCAACAAGGAATGATCTTGATGCAGCTGAAGATCAGGAATCAGCCCTAGTTCATAAAGAGCAGCACCAGCAACACTTGGATCAAAGCCATTAACCTTAATGGTTAGCGCGTATCGCAACCATTGATAAACACTGAGTTTAAGCTCGGCCTTTTCTTGAAGAATGAAGTAAACTTCGTCTAATAACCGCTTTATCGGTTCGGGAGATTCAACCTTAACCTGATTAAACGCTAGCCAATAAGTATCTGAAATATCAATTTGTTCAAAGGTCGCTGCACCAAAAGAATCTTCAGAAGACGTTTTTAATTCATTTGGTACAAAAATCAGTAATGGTTGGCGAAGCTGGCCATGTTCATCAGGGTTTCGCAGTTCAACAAGCTTAGTACTGGTAACTGAAAAAAGACGAGTCGCTTTCATCGCTAATACGGCAACCTGGGCATATTCAACAGCGCCAGATATTACTTCACTAAGCTGATACATAAGCTCAGTTTCTAAATCAGATACTTTCATGCAGTGGCCTGCACCACGAGTTTCTAGCAACATCTTAAACTTAGGTACAAGTACACTGATTAAGCTGCCGTCGATATCTGACTTAATAACGGTTTGAATTCCTTTAATCATGCGCTACGTCCTTTCATATTCTCATTTTGCTTGCTATTTATCTGATATCTTGGGGTAACAGTTTGTGTTACATAGGCATCAGAAAGATCGCGATAAAAACCAATTTCTCGTAATCGGCGCTTAAAACCATATAAGTTATCTCTAAGCGCTTTAGTCACATCAATCGATGACTCATAGAAAGCATCGGTGTCTGGCAATGAGTCAATGAAAATGCCGTATCGATCTTTTAAGAAAGTTAATAGCTCATCTACTCTCAACTCCTTAGTATGGAATCCCAAGTCACCACCTTTGGTCAGTACGGCTAGTTGTAACAGGACCTCTAACAAGCGTCCATCAACGCTAAATCGACGCCTGCCAGTACTACCATTTTGTTGCTCTAACAAGGCGCCAGGCTTATTTTTGAGCATAAAACTATCTAGGTTTTTGACTAAACCAGAACGGATCGCATTACCTTGTACAAACAACAAAATTTCTATATAGGTTTCATACTCAGGCAAGCCGAGTTTAGTAATTGCGTGAATTTCAGGCGGAATGTCTTCTGATTCATGAGCAGATGACGCTGACGCATCTAAAATCCCAGCATTACGCTGACCAAAAAACTGATCGCGCTCTTGCTCTAACGGAGACTCCAGCAGAGTAAACAAATCAGGGACTGACATTTGTTTTATCGATTTTGATCCCGATAGTTTGCCTTTTTTCGACAGATACTCTGCAAACTCATCGAGTTTTTTAACGCCGAAATAGGCTTTAATAAAAGCAGGAATACGCTTGTAATGCAACGTCGCACATTGCTCAGCCATTGATTCACTCAAGCCATTAACACCATTTGTCATGTCTACATAGATAGCTGTCTTTTGTTTATTGCTCTCTTGAAGGTTACGGCCCTTACTCTTAGCCAAAGCAGGTAGTAATTTGAACAATTTCAATTGGTATAGTGCCAAGTGAAAGGCTAACAATATTTTTATGTACTCAACCATCACTGAGCGAGGAATATACTGGCGATACGTCATTAACTTAATGGTATCTTCAGCTAGAATATCTGCAGCCTGTTGATTAAGTGGAGCAAAACGTTCTTGTAAGTCAGCATGATCAGGCGCGTCTGATTTGACTTGATCAGACAGCCTTAATATTGCCTGTGTTTCGACATCTACTTGCGATGAACTATCGTACTGACCCGTCGTAGGATCTACACCAGCAAAGAAAAACTGCTTGAGTCGGTTAATGGCGGTCTGACCATTATTAGCATGGTATAGCAGCTCATATACTTGTTTAGAGGCACCATAATCCCTGCAATTTTTAGGATTTCGAAACAAATAAGTATTACCGTGAAGTGGTCTAGGCGCAGCAACGGCTTCGTTAGCCTTGCCACGATTAATTAGGTCCACCAAATGGGTTTCAATCCATTTTTCAATAGTAATAGGAGCTTGAGAAAAGTTTTTAAAATGTCTTCCATTGCGAAAGTCTAGAAATTCGTCTTTAAAAAGCTCAACCGTCATACCTTTAGCACTTAGTTTACTGGAAGCTCCATTGTGCTTTAGCCGAGCGAACAGATGAGTTAAAACCCTGTCCATTTCAACGATTTTGTAATCAAGATAGCTCACCTTATTAGTGCGAAAAGCCTTATCTTTTTTTGCTAATTTCATATCACTGAACCTCCGCTATCAATCGCTCTAACTGCAAAACTCCACTTTCGTCGCGTGTGATTTTTTCATACTGTCGGCCATTGGTAGTTAGCAAAACTTCTTGATAAGGCGCTGAAGCCAGTACGTTCTTGAATACGGTTAAACTTAAATAAAAACTCTGCTCCGCTTGGGTCGAAGGCACGTATCCCTGGTTAAGACGATGCAGCATTTCAAACAAATCCAAATCCAATTCCAACTCTGCAGTAAGACCAGTTGCATCTTGGTACTTAAGCAATAGTGACTGCGAGCTATGCTCTACAAATGACGAGTTCATCGCTGAGTCTTTCACTTCAATGGAAAATACATCAGATGGGAATAAGCGATAACTTCTAATAGTGCCTAAATGTACCTTACGCACCTGCATCGCCAATTGGCCATTAAAATACATCGGGTTATGCAAACCTTCACCACGATTAATCGCATTAATGGCAAGCGATTTCGCTTCATTCATTAACGCACTGTCTTCTAGATACCGTACTAATAACTTCGCTGAACGATAAGGCAGTAATGTTTTCCAATTTTCTCCACGGCGCTCAAAATAGGCCTTTCTGCGTAACATCCCCACCACATTACGATGAGAATGATAACGCTCTCTGCTCTCACTTAATGCACTACCTTTAGGTAAGCTCTGATGTGCATTGGCTAAAAGTTGCTTTTCGTGTTTACTACGCTGCTCAAACTGCAACCAATCAACGGCGTCTAAGCCTAAGAAATCCAAACCACGATCTAAACGCACGTCAGAACCTTGAGCTATATCGGTTTCTCTTAGAAGATTTAACAATCTGTCTTGCGTACTACCGTTACCGCACCAAGCATTAAAGTAATAACCGTGAAGAACTTTGTCTGCTTCGCCATTGGCATAGATTTCTCTAATTTCATTACAGGAGTATTCGCCAACTAACGTATAACTTAGTGCCGAACGCAAATCACGCATAGTAATATGAAGTTGATTTCGTAAACTTGTCAGTTTGTAAATATATTTCAGACGCTCGATAACTTTAGGCCCAGTTTGCTCGTCCTGAAAAGTGGCTATATTGTGTTTGACGTAGCATTTGTCTTTTAGCGTACAATAATCACAACCTTGCCAAACTTTAGCCGATGTCATTTTCCCGATGATGCGTTCAAAAATAGACTTAGGTTGATTTTGATTAGAAGCAAGAACATCACGCATGTTCAAGTTAACTACCGCCACGTCATTTTGAACTGAGCCATCTTTTAAACTTTGTTCAACTAATGATTTTAGAGCGGAAAACATTTCTGAATATTGGCTTAAAAAGTCTACTAAACGACCCTCGTTTATGGCAATTAACCGTGTCTCGTGGTGTGGCCATGTATTTGAATCATCACCTTGATAGATACTAAAGAAATCTTTGAGTACCAAATCATTATCTTTGATGCCTTCGTCTTGACTACCATCGTAGTTAGTCAGGTATTTGTGCCCGTTTATTTCAAACCAACTGCCATTACCTTGTTGATTTAAGTGAACGCTCGTACCTTGCGCCTCAACCTGAGACTCTAATTGCTGCAAAAATGCAGTCTTGCCATCTCCGGCATTACCGGTAATTAACACTAAGCGCAGTTGCCCAGCCAGAATCGCTGGGGCGAGCTCGGTATCTAGGGCGGTTTCTACGTAAATTAACTTTGCGTAATCATCTAAGCCACGAGTACCCGCATTTGAGTGCCGGCTTTGGCTATACAGCGTCAGCATGAAATCATGAAAAGCCGATTTAGTTGGGTTAGAGCCGTCAGCGAGAGGAGGCAAATGAAATTGTGAAGTACTTTCTTCTGATAAAGTTTGCGCCCTTTTCAATTGCTGAACTTTATTCAATACTTTTAGCAACTGCTCTGCTGATTCAAAACGGTCAACTCGTTTAGGGGAGATCAGTTTTAGCAGTACCGCCGAAGCGTCATCGGTCAAATTAAAGCTCTGGGTAAACTCACTAGGGTGACGTGCTAATTCATCCATGGGTGGGCACTGCACATTGGCCCAAGGGTATTCACCGGTCATGGCACGATAAAGAGTAATGCCCAAGGCATATAAGTCTCTGTCAACCAAATCAGAGACTTGTAGTGTTTCGGTAATGCTTAAATCTGGTGGTAAATATTTTCGCGAACCTCCCCCTAAGGTTAGATCTTCAGCATCTACCGATACGTTAAAATCAATAATACGAACTTTGCCGTCTTTCCAAATCAAGTTTTGTGGCTTGATGTCACAGTGGAAAATATTGTGCTCATGCAAATGCTGTAAACCTTCAGCCACTTGCTTGGCCATGGTCCATACTTCATGGGCCGTTAATGAGCGCTGCTGGATTAGCTCACTGACATCTAGCCCTTCAAGGTACTCAAAAACAATATATGGCGGACCTTGATTAGGTAATAGGTCAGCATCGTACACCTTTACCACATAGGGGTGCTCTGGCAGTTTTACCAAGGTGCGGTATTCTTGCTTTAAGCGCTCTAATACCGATTCTCTATCCTTCAAAATCAGCTTAACAGCGCGCGATACATCACCAAAGGTATCCGTTACCTTATACACAATACCAAAGCCGCCAGGTTTACCCAGCGGTTGCTGTACGACGTATTTATTTGTTAGCTGGTAGCCACTCGGTAAACGTTTGTAGTTGACTGAAGGCTCATAAGTATTCTGTGTTCTAACATTGAATTGTAAGGGTTTATTATTCTCAATGGTATCTACTGTTGTAGAAGGTTGCCAGAGTGCATTAAATTGTGCCAGCGCATCTTCTGGGCTTGGCCGTTGATGTGCTTCTTTGTGACATAAGGTTTGAAGCCAATTATCAAATTTTGCTGGTAGCTGCTTACATTGCTCAGTTAATTTTGTACTGAGCAGACAAGATTTCTCGATAGCCTGGGTTACCGAATCAAAAGCCGCTTTACCGCTAAACAGCTCAAAAATAACCAGACCTAAACTATAGATATCCGAGGCACAGCTCGCTGCATTGCTTTCAGCCCACAGTTCGGGTGCTTTATATCGGTTTGAGATCCGCTGCTGAACTTCGTCGGCAATGGTAGTGGTGTTTTCGGCCCCTATGCGAGCGTAATCAAAATCAATCAGCCTTGGCTGACCGTCGGCCCCCATTAAAATATGCTCAGGGGTAATGTTGCGATGAACCACACCATTACGGTATAAGTGTGCTAAGGCCAACAACAGGTCATTAACAATGCGCTTCTTCTGATCCAGTGTGAGGAGTGAGCTAGAGTCGTTAAGCTTTTTACTAAGAATTTCACCGGGAATATCGTCGGTTAACAGCAAGTACCTATCTTGTGTATCGGTAACAAAGAAGTCTTTCACGCCTATAATGGCAGAGTGCGAGGGCATTTTTGCAATTGCACGATAAGCGTTTTCAATCAAGCGTTTTTGCTTGCTTCGCTCTTCATCTGGCAGGTATGGATCAGCTTTATAAGCTTTAGCCAGCACAGTGCCGCCTTTGCGTCCAGCGGTAATGTTAAATACTCGATATTCTGTAAGATATTGATTTTCAAACAATTTTTCAGCCACTTCCCAGTTGCCAAAACGTTCCCCATAGCTGCGTTTTTTTGCCGATTTTCCTAGGGCTTCTGCAATAATCTTAATATACTTAGTCACATTGCGTTCAAAGCGCTCTGGAATACGGGCACTGTCGGTAAAGAAACGGGTGCTATTTTTTAATGCCACTACATGGCCGCGCTCGCGATCTTCTGGGTCCTTGAACTCACAATCATCTATAGTGAGCAACACCGCAGTATCCACATAGATGTTGTTTAAATCCCTATTTGCTCGACTTTGCTTACAAATGAGGCCCGATAAAGACTTTGCATTGCCGCGTAATTTTGGTAAGGGCGAGCGATAGCTGTTGTGGGAGGTGTGCCAAGTAGTGCCAACTACCTCCACTTTGCCGTGGATGCCTTTGGCATCCACTAAGTAAATGGCATGGGGCGCGACAACACAGATATCTACTTCAAATAACTGGTTATACTGTACAACTTCAAAGCTATGTATAATAAAATAATCGTCGGGTAACTTTTCTTTTAACCAAACGATGGCTTTGCGCTCTTCATCATTAACCACATTACCAATTGCAAATACCTGTGCCATCTATCAATACTCCATTATCAGATTATCCAAGTACTCATATGCTTTGTTTTCATTTTGCTGAGCATCGTCTATTAACTCAATCGCTTTCTTGACCTTCTTCGCAATATTTTCTCTGACATTTTGCTCTGGCCAAAAGATATCTAGGTTTTTGATCCTATTTTCTTCTATATGAGGAATACTTGAACCCGCGGCCTCTGCTGCTATTAATTTTTCAAACTCGGGTAAAGATAGAAGGCAATATAAATAATAAGAGTCAGAATCTTCATTACCAACAACTCTAATCATATTGTTGGAGCAAGAAAAATTTGCCAAGTATTCGCCAACAAAAACAGAACGACCAATCAGCCCACCTAACTGACCAGCCTCTTGAATCAAGATCATTCCCTTTTCAAGTTTCAAACGATTTTTTTCAACAACAGAGTGCATTAAGTAACGGTCTGATGAAGGTGATATTTTGAAAACATCAGCTCCAGTTATGTACGGAATTCCAAAATTCGCCTCTATCGAATATTGTCTCTTAAATATATTTGGAATGAATACAGTCGCGACGTCTTTCAATTTCCTACACATATCTTGATTCGAGGTTACTACTTCTCTTAACTTGATACAGCTATTTGAGTAATAGTGTGAATCCATTCTCCTCACCAGGTTTTTAGAACTAGTTGTAGTCACAATTCGGCGTTCTTCCTTTTTGGAAGAGTTAAATCCTATCTCACTTGATAAAATTGTGCGGCCTTCTGCCAGAATAGCCTGAGCTTCAGATCTGCTATTTGCTGCAGACTGCATGTACTGAGCGACAGCTCTCTCTTCCTGCTTACTAAAAACCGGAATTGAAAGGTCTATAACTTGTTTTGGGTCTAAGTGTTGAACAATTGAACCATATGTTCCTTGTGTTACCTGCGGTAGCCCATACTTTGAAGATAAGTAAGTATAAAGGAAGCCAGGCTCAATCCTTTCAATATCAGGAACAATCTTCAGAATGTCACCGCAAGCAAAAATTCCCTCCATATCTTTACGCACGAATGTCATATTGCCAATAGTACCAGCAGCAGAAATTAATATAGTTCCTTCCCTCAGAAAGCAACCCTCATCAGTAACAGCAATCTGTTTAGCGAGATTAGGAATGGCTCTTAAGTCAAAACGCAACATTCCTGATGTTGTTAAAAATGGTACACCATTTTCGATTGATTCGACAAAAGTTCTTTTTATCATTTTACCTTTGTATACACCAAACGACTTACTAACCAGATCGCCTAGTGGAATTTTTTTGACCCTTAGTTCTTTAATTTTTTGTTTCGCTTCAATAGCACCGGCAACATAAGGGGGACAGTCAAGCCTGTAATTTTCTTCTTTGATCCAATGGCTAAAAACTTTTTTTATCTTCATGCGTAAACTCTCGGATACCAAATTTGAATCTGTTGCAATAAGCCATTAAAAGACTCATCTGTACAACCACGAAAAGATACCTCTTTAGCAATGCGCTTAAACAGCTGAGAGTGCGTCTTTTTCCGTCCCCAATTTTGGCTTCTTACTGCATCAATCGCCGCTTTTGGATCAGTGGGTTTGAGTGCACCGGCATTCCAAAGGTTTCTAGCTTGCAGCCAAGCTCTCAAGGTGCCTGCATTTCTTTCTCTTGGGTAATCAAAGATATGCTCGATGCGGCTGGTATCAGCTTGCCACATTAATATTTCTAGCTCTGGGTTTATCGCCATGACAAAAAAACGATCATCTGGCCAACCTGCTGCGCGCATATTGCCTTTAATGGTTTCACAAAACCGCTGATAATCCATTACTTGCAAATTGTCGTTAAACGCAAAATCGACCATAACAACCGCGTAGTTGTGGGTAGATACGTAACTTTTCAGCAAGTTATGACCATCTTGGTAAACACCCGGATCTTTTCTTGGGTGTTTGATTAAATCTTGCTTAGTATTGAATTCAAATCTGGCACATTGTAATCGTGAATCAAAAGCCGGATTTTCGAAAAAGCCTTCTACGGTCGCTTGCATTTCACCGTCGGCCACTAAAAAAACAATATCTCTCATGATTATTCCAACACTCCGGCCGCAAAAAGGGTTCCTAAATCTACTTCGCCCTTCCATGTTCTTAGGCGGGGGTGTTCATGGCCTTTTAATACCTCGGTTGCGCCGTCTTGGTTGAAGCGCATTGTGATGATTTGCTCTATTTCGGTATTGGCGAGCACTACAGGTGAGTGCGTTGATAACCACAATTGAGTATCATAGGTGAGCTTTAACGCTTCTAACACCGCGTCGATTGCCTTTGGATGAATGCCGTTTTCAGGCTCTTCTAAGGTGATGATCTTGGGGGCGTTTTGCAAATAAGGAATAATGGTCAACGCTAAAATATGCAGAGTACCGTGCGATAGACCGCTCGAAGGTACAGTCATGCCGTTGCTATAGGTCACTTCTAGGTAACAAAAGTTATCATCGATACGCTGCTTGGCTTCAATCTTGGCGATAGAAGGCAACGCCATTTGCACCAAATCTAGCCATTCGTTCAAGCCTTCGGGATCATGCTGCTGCATGACATGTACTTGCCAGGGCAAACTACTACCGTCTGCTCTAAAGGTATCTTTATATCTTGGCGAAGCCGCCAAACGCATCGCAGGCCACTGTGGTTCATAGCAATGTGAACCTTGTATAAGAAACTCTTGTAGCCATAGCGCAGCAGGATATAAGTCATGGTCTGCAGGTAGCGCGGCTAGAGCCAATTGGTTATCTCGTAGCCCAAATTCAAGTATGGATGATTTACCTGCTTGATATTCTGCCTGGTATTTAACCTTGGTACCTAAGCTACGTGATATCACCTTAAACCAAGGCTCATTGCGCTTGAAGTCATCTACGCCAATAAGACCCATACCATGCTCTGGGCGCAACTCATTATCAGGAAAAAGTGTTAAGTGCTCTTCTGTGACTTGAAATTTATCTAGGTTGATCCTAAAGGAAATTTCGTATCGCGCAGTATCTGGTCTTAAGGCACTTTTATGAAATTTATTCTGCCAGGCATCACTAGCGCCTCTTAACAGTGCTTCGATAATTGAAGGTGGTAAGTGCACTTCCAGTGCCAAAATAAAGTACTCTCCTCGAAGCTGATGCACGACTTCTTTGGCTGCTTCTGCGCGAGCACGTTCTCTGCCATTGGTGGGTTTAAAGAACGCATCGTTTATATCCGACACATTCAATAAATCACCAAACAAAGCTGGGATATCAAGTAGTGTGGTTTTACCTGAACCATTAGAGCCTGCAAATACATGTTGTTGCCCTAAGGCTAGATCTAGCGTATTAAAACAGCGGTATTTGTAGGCCTCTATTCTTGAGATCATACCGATGGCTCCGGATTGTTAGCAAGAAAGTCTCTCCAGGCTTTGGCAATTTTGGGCAGATCGTCATCTAATATTTTGCTGCGACGCTTTAGTTTACGTACTACATTGTGGCCCTTAATGCGAATTCGTTCTTCAACTTCTTCTTCAATAACTTTCTCTTCACCGTCTGGGTGGCGCTCATAGAGCGTATTACCACGACGATCGAAGCCTACCTTTTCTGCTACAGCCATAAATACTGGGTATTCAGGTTCTCCACCAATGGCAATAGCATCTTTTTCAGTATTGGTTTTCTTTTTCAAAAAAAGTAAGCTAGTTAAGATATTTACGTTAGCTTCAACAATAAATGACTCTACTGGTAAGTCGACACAACCAAGTATCCAGCACTCTTGCATTAACCACCAACGAATATATTCATCCCCGGGATTACCCAAAATACCGTCTGGTAAAACGATACCCATACGTCCGCCTTGCTTAAGCCATTGCACGCAACGCTCAATAAACAAAATCTCGGGCGAAACTGCATCCTTACGACGTTCGGTTTTTCTAAAACCGCCACTTTCAGTGCGCTCCCAAATATAAGCAAGGTCGTATTGCTCTAAAATCTGCTTGTCAGTAACTGGTATGTCGGACCCAAAAGGTGGGTTGGTCAAGATCACATCAACACTTCCATCTTTACCACTGGAATCACCGACGGGAATCGTTTTCTTGGCAGGAGCTACGCCTTTTAAATGACCGTGAGGATATTCCAATGAGTTCATGTGGTAGATGTTAGCCATGGCATTACTTGCCATCACCACGTTCATTTGTGATGCACGGCACAGGAAGGGGTCAAAGTCACATCCAAACAGATTGTTTTCAGCAAACTCTTTAATTTGTTGCTGAATAGAAATGAATTCTTCGGTGGTTTCAGCTGCCTGGCTAATAGCTTCTTTTTCTCTTAGCTGCTTGTTGATAAAGCTTAAGGTTTGTTCTAAGAAACCACCTGTTCCGCATGACGGGTCCAGTACCTTTTCATGTGGTTGTGGTGCCATCATTTCGACAATAAGCTTGATTGCTCCGCGAGGTGTAAAGTACTGACCACGGTCGCCACGTAGGTTATCACCCACCACTTCTTGATAGGCGGCACCTTTGGCGTCCATTTCAGTACGGGTAAAGTCGTACTTAGCAAGTTCAGAGACCATAAATGCTAAAGCCCGGTCTGACAAGGTAATTTCTTCATTGCCAGAAAAAATTTCTGGGTAGGCTTTTTTTACCTTTTCAAATAGCGGATTAATGCGTGCTCTGATCCTCTTGCGGCCTTCTTCGTCAAACTGCTCAGTTGGGGATGCCCAAAACTCACGGTCTCGGTTGCCGATGCGCTCATCATACATTTTCGAGAAAATCAAATATAAGAACTGCCAGAATGCTGCATCTTTAGGCATCCCTTCATTACCATGAATAAAGTTGTGACAACGACGGAATGCAGTAAGTAGCATCTCACGATCAGCGGTCCTTAGCTGTGCGTTTGACGCAACATCTCGACTACCCAAAGTCTCATCTGCTAATGGCCAATCGCCAACTGCATTAAATTTGGTATCGAAACGCGATTCTTCTTTTTCAACAAAGAAAAATTCGATGCCATTGGTCCATAAACCCCACATACACTTTTCTAGCACGTACTTATCGCCAACATGTTCGCGCATCATATCTTCCATTAACTGAAGATCTTTATACGCTTGGTCGTGATCACGCATTTTTACGGCAGTTTTTTTGCCTTTTTTTGGCTCTTTATCACAAATAACAATACGGCGGATATTTTCAGGCACATGATCAGCACCATGTTCAAAAATGGCGATATCAATTTTATTCTGTTTGCCACCGATTTTAACCTTGAAGTCGAGCTGCATATCTTCAGCACTGATGCCGTATTCATGGAACAAAGCGCGTAAGGTTTTTTGACGAACCAATTCTTTCGGCGTTTCTTTTATTGGATTGTTGGTTAGGTAATCCAGCATCATGCCATCTTCGATGGCAAGTACATCTGATTGCTTGTTATCGTTGGTCGTTGTCATTACTTGTTCTCATTAAGTTCGGTTTTTGCTGGCGACTTTTGTAGGAGATCTTGAATTTCACAGTTAAACAAATCGCAAAGTATATCGATCGCATCTAAGTCCACCTTGAGCGCGGTTTCTTTATAAAGCAGCGTGACAGTGGTGCGGCTTAGGCCGGTTTCTCGTATCACGTCGCTAATGCGCATTTTTCTCTCACCCATTAATCGGGCTAGGTGGCAGCGGATCATGCTCTCTCCACGGTGTTTTCTTAACCACAAACTTGGGAATTTTTCAATATTGCTATTCTACCATAATTGTGATTTGTTTCAACTTATTTGAGTATAAGTTAAATAATTTCATCTTTTTTGCAATAATTTTGACCTTTATTAGTTTGAATATCTAACGCAATGTAAAAACTAATAATGAAACACCACGGCCTTAAAACAAATCTCTGAGTCAGTTATGTGATGTTCGTTGCCAAAGATGACTGAATAGTGAAGTGTGCATGCTGTGAGCGGGACTAGGTCGCATTCATAGCCTCGTGAGTCTGCAACACGTTGCTTTAACCATAATTCGACTTCACTATGTCGCTAGCGAGAGCTATGACTCAGCTTGAATGGTTTCGGGAACAGGCCATTTTTTATCAACTTATAGAACCACTTATCTGTCGGCCCCGTTAGTTTCGTGATGAACCACATATCCATCAACTGGTTATAGAGTAAAGAAATTTGTTCTTTCATAATGCTATCTTACATTGTGGGATTATCCTGAGCTGGCGATTGATTGCTCGTTACCTCCAGCCCTTCCACATCAATGGGTTGATAGGGGAAAAAGTGCAGAACGTGAGTTAGACTGTGTGAGAACGCCCCGGTCCACTGGAGGGTTGTACCTCACTGGTAACGTAATGTTAATGACCGTCCTTTTGTTCTTCTTTGCCGAGATAGCTGATAGAGAGACAAATCAAAATCTCATCAACCTACTACGCTACGATTCTAGTAAGCGTTAACCACTATTGGCTTTATTCCTGCATGGCGTTACTAATGAGAGAATAACAATTATGGCCTTTTTCAGTTCAAAATAAGCATGATAAATATTTACCATCAACTGAATTAGTATATAATCAAAGAATAAGCTTCCTTAAAAATATAATTGTTATTATATGGGTGGCAAGATGTCAAAGTAACCGTCAAGTCGTCCTCTTGAAATATAAACCAGTAAGACCATTATAAGAATGGCCATGCTTATTTAGATTGCCTGGACGGCCAGAATAGCTATCGCTACTTACTCTGCAACAAAAAAATAACGATGAAAATCTCCCTCAAACAATCATACCGTCACCCGATGATTCCATGCGTCTTTGAAAACGATATTCCCGTCACAATGCTTCCACGTAATAGCCTCATATCTTAATTGAATAGTCTCACTGTGGGTGCCTGTCCCTGAACCAGGAAATAAATTTGGCGTGATTCCTGTTACTTTGACGTTCTCTAGAATGATATTGAAATATTCACTCTCAACACCTTCATCAAAGATCTGATACATCTTTATTGTCGCTGATTTCAAAGTCATATTTTCGCTCAGTGCCTTATATAGAAATGGTGTTGTTTTATCAAATTCTTTCTGCACAGTTATTGGTGTATGTATACGGGTGCCAGTTAGTCTCCCGGTATTTCCATCCACAGGGATGGATAAATGATGCGTTACGGCCTTTAACTCAATTGCGCCCCTACGTCCTGTAACTAAAGAATTGCCATTGATAGGGGAACCATTAGCATCAGTCAGCCAAAGGTATGCTGGATTAGACATTGTTACTCCTTATCTCTATTTATATATGAAGGTAAAAACACCATGATGACGATCCACAAAATCATGGCGATAAGTTTAATGGGCCACAGCTCAAAAAAAGCTAAGCAAGCAATAACGCCAATAATGAGCAATGGGCCATATATTAATTCAAACATCCCACCTAATATGCGTATGTCAGTTTTGAAGAATCTATTTAATACTAATGCCATAAGGTAAACGCTGCCGACAGTAATGATTATGGCGATTAATCTGACTGGCCATGTGTCAAGTGCATTCAGTAGGATCAGGCATGTGGCAATAATATATGAGCAAAGAATGATATTAATGATCGCTGTAATATTACTTTTCATTTCACCCAGCCTTAGCATTCTTATTCATGTATTGATCTACGCGTTCCATTATCCGGTTGAATACCGGCTGTCCTTCTGTATACCCGGCATGGATGGCATCCACGAATGGCTGTAGCGCATCGGCAAACAAAAAGTAAACCAGATCGTAATCCCGCGGTCTGAGCAGGGCGTACACCTCGGGTGAATCATTACTCAAACTGTCGGACACTCTGAGAGAACGTTCTGCCATACCGCCCATCAGGAGGATCGTACTTAACAGGACGAGCGGATTGCCTTTTCCCCTGAATACGACATGGCTGAATGACGTCCTTTCAATAACTTTTTTAGCAATGTTAGCGGCGATAATATTGGTGGAGATCCTACCCACAATAGAGGTCACCACTGTGCGGTAGGCTTTATCTTGTCCGGCTTCTGTTGCGTACTTATCAAATAAATGAAATATCAACTTAGCTGCATTAGCAATGTTGTCATAGTTAAGAATGTCGTGACGTATGGCGGACATCATTCGGATTCTTTCTGTTTCACGCTCTTGTCTTGACCCTGTATCGAATATACCGTAAATCAAATATCCATAATCTAAAGGTACAGATAATCCGCCATTGATAAGTCCGGTCACTGTCTCTGGCGAAATTATGATGTCATATATCCTGCGGGCGATTCCTTCAATATCTGCCATGATGCTATCCATGCTCATAAGAGGAAGGATAAAAATAACACCTTTTCAATATTTAATAGTAACAACGGTCACGGATGAGGAAATAAACCAGGTGCGCTTTCACACCAGGAGAAGAGGAGGAGGGTTATTATTATTTTAATCTTTAATAGAAGACATTAATTCATTCACGTAATTAATTATGTTTTCTTTTATCTCTTTAATAAAGTCCCATTCAACCAAACCTCATCTCTCCCCGGGCGGACGTCACGGGTCGTCCATAACGCCTGAATCTCAATATCAGGCACAGCCTCTACCATCCGTCGCAACCCCTCCTCATCCATATCCGTAAACCGCCTTCCATCCACCTCCCGTTCCCCATTCCCATACTTAAACGACACATACCACACCCCGCCAGGCTTAAGCGCATCCGCAAGCTTCTGCATCACCACCGGCAACTCCACAGCAGGAACATGTAGCAGAGAAGCACAGCACCAAATCCCGTCAAACTCCGCTTTCCATGCAACATCCGCAAACGTCATCAACTGAACCGGTAATCCGGTATGCGCACGCGCCATCTCAACCAGGGCAGAAGAGGCATCAAAGGCTTCTACCTGGTAGCCCATTTCCATAAACGCTTTGGCATCACGCCCTGAACCACACCCGGCATCCAGCACCCGCGCACCGGGCGCAAGAGAGCGGGTAAAGGCCTCGTACAGCGAAGACATATCAACATTTACCGTGCCGTCGAAAAATGTCTGTGCGTTGTTCTGGTAGTAATTAAGCGTCATTAGAATGTGGCCTCGCCTTCGGCATTGGGTTCCCAGATATGGAAGAGCATTACTTTGGCAGCATTCCAGTTCTTTTCAAGAAAGTCTTTTCGCGCGGCGGGATGACGTCCTGTTTGCTGGACGATCGTCTCATGCAGGGGAAGTTTGCTCTGAATAAAATACTCGTTGCGCCGGTTTAATCTTTCCAGAAGTTTAATCCCTGGCAGATGCGCGAATTTGCCTGCTGCACCACGGTTACAGCATTTACAGGCGAGCACCAGGTTCCAGACGCCATTGATATTGGGGACCCCCTCACGGGCGGCCCAGGGGATAAAGTGGTCAACGTCTGCCAGTTCGGCATCGCCGGGTAACAGGCTGATTGGCCTGTAACAGTAAAAACAGCGGCCTTTCTGGTAACCATTCAGGCTGTCGCGGCAGCTGGTGATATCAACGCGTCGCGCATTCACTTTGGCAAACAGCATTTGATTACTTTCATCGAATTCGACACCAACCAGATTACGTGACACGCCCATCGCCCAGGCCTGCTCCACCAGATTCCAGCGCGCCGTCGTTTCAAAGGCCAGGTTTTGATATTGCTGGCGTTCACCCAGCAAGTAGAAATTATCCGTTAGCCGTATGCCTTTATGCGTCTTGCGCTCATCAATGAAAAAGCGTTTGTCGATTTCGGCGGCATTCACATTATGGAAGGCGTCCAGTACCACGCCGAACCCACGGCGAACGGTGCTGTCAATCAACTGGCTCTGTGAGACCTCACCCTGATTAAAGCCAGCACAGGTATCCAGATACTGGCTTTTGCTGGATGTGATTTGCTTCGGGGCGTGCTTCAGGTGCTCACAAAGATGGCGGCTGAAGGGGACAGCGAGTTCCTCCAGCGTGATCAGGTCGCTGCCTGTTTTATCCACTTCATAGAGCGCATGCGCAAGCGCAAACTTGTAGGATGCGACGTTCCTTCCAAAGAGAATCACCCCGCGCCAGTAGTTCTCTAGCGTAGGATCGGCCTGGTAAAATTCCATCCATAAGGGTCCTGTTACGTGGGTAAGGTTGTGGGCAACCGAAACCTGTAACGGGATCACATAACAAATTGTGGATGATGTAAACCGTGAACTAATAGATTTGATGAATGATGAGGTGTTACTGCGCGACGAAAACTGAAGAAAGGTGACTAACGAGATGAAACAAGGGTGAAGCATTCCCACTGACAGAAATCTCAGCCTCTATGGGCATAATGACTCAGCTCACAATGCTCCCGGTGCACGTGGATATCGGCCTTTTATGTTTGGGTAAATGAATATTGGAAAAGCAAATGACGGTAAAAACCTGTGGCGGCGTTATTGTCGCTTATGAATGATCATTCCTTGAATGAACCGGGGTTACGCATGAAGCTTATGCACAATGCTTTCTGAATGGTTGAACGGCTAACACACGAAGCCTGAAATGAGCTTCCGTCCGCATAACAAAAAAGGCGCCATCAGCGCCTTATTCACAACCCGCATTCAGAGCCTCAGCGACCTTTCCCCGCAATCACCCCAATAAACTCCACCACCTGCTTCTGCTTACGTTTCGACAGCTTGCACGCCTCGCGCACCGCCAGTTCGAACTCCGACATCTCTTCCCGCGCCGTCAGCACAATGCAGCCCTGCATCACCTTCGCATCCACTTTGGTGCCGGTACCAAACCCTGCCTCTTCAAGCCACTGGCCCTTTATCGTCAGCGCCGGCAGGTGCAGATGATCGGGGTAGCGACTCGCATAGCCCACGGTAAAATGGCGGCTCACTGCATCAAACACTTCTGGATCAAAACAATCTGCAATACAATCTGGCTTAGTCATGATTACTATTCCCTTAAATAGTGATTGTGATTAGCGGTGCGGGTATGTTGGCGCATATCCGCACCGCGAAAATAACAACACCTGTAAATCTACCCAGTAACAAAAATAAAATCCACCTGAATATAAAACGTAATAAGCGTCATTAAGAAAGGTTTCAGAATAATTATTTTTTGACGAGGTTATATATTTAATTAATAAATCACTGTGCCACGTGTGATATATTTCTTATATTCTCTCACCGCTCACAGGCCAATAAAACCATACTCCAGGCCCTAAACCATCTTACCCTCGCCGTCAGCCATCTCCCCACCAGCATCGTCTTCTGGCGCGATCTTCTCGGCCTGCGCCTGCATGCCGAATGGGATACCGGGGCGTACCTCACCTGCGGCGATCTCTGGCTCTGCCTCTCTTACGATGACGCGCGCCAGTATGTTCCGCCGCAGAACAGCGACTATACCCACTATGTCTTCTCCGTCGCGCCGGAGCACTTCGACACGCTGGTACAAATGCTTACCGCTGCCAACGTCACCGTCTGGAAAGACAACAAAAGCGAAGGGGCGTCGTTCTATTTTCTTGACCCGGACGGGCACAAGCTGGAACTGCACGTCGGCGATCTCGCCGCGCGGCTGGCGGCGTGTCGGGAGAAGCCCTATGCGGGCATGATCTTTACCGCAGACGACAACTAACGCGAGCTGGAGGCACGCACCTTCAGCCTGCCTGCCAGCGTCACGTGGGTGGCGGCATCTTCCTGATTACACAAATACTCCACCGCCAGTCGCCCCAGCTCGCTGTAGGGCAGCTGGATGCTGGTGAGGGGCGGGGACATCTGCTCGGAAATCTTCTGATCGTCGTAGCCTGCCAGCAGAATATCGTCCGGGATCTTCACCCCGGCGCCTGCCAGGGCCTGATAACAGCCAATCGCCAGCCAGTCGCTGGCGCAGAAGATGGCGTCCGGGCGTTCTTTCTGCCCAAGTAACGACGCGGTAGCGGTAAACGACTCGCTAAACTGCCAGTTGGTCTGGCGCACCAGGCGCTCATCGCACGCTAACCCGGCCTGCTGTAAGGCTGCCTGATACCCTGCCAGACGCTGGCGCGACGCCTCCATCCAGCTCTCACCGGTAATGTGGGCAATGCGCGTTGCGCCGCAGGCGATCAGGTGTTTGGTGATCTGAAAGGCGTTGGCATAGTCATCCGGAATAAACGAGGGCAGCAGCGGCGAGCCAGGATCGCGCTGGTTCAGCAACACCAGCGGAATGCGCGAGCACGCCTCAAACGCCGCCATATCCACCAGCGTCGTCACCGGGGAGGCGAGGATCACCCCCACGCAGTTGCGCTTCTCCAGCTGGCGGATAATGTTCAGCGCCAGCTCCACGTCGTCGCCGTAGTCATACACGGTGAGCAGCGCTTCGTTGCGCCACGCCGCTTCCCGCGCCTGGCTGATGGCATCGATAAAGGGATCGTAACTCTGCAGGGAGCTAACCAGCAGGGCAATCTCTTCCTGGTTGCGCGGAGCGTGGATGGCGGGCAGGCGGTCGTAACCCAGTTCGGTCGCCACGCCAATCACCCGCTGGCGCGTCTCGTCGCTAAGCTTAATGTTGCGAGACTGGTTAAGCACCAGCGATACCGTCGCCTGCGACACCCCGGCCGCCCGCGCAATATCGTTCATCGTGACTTTATTTTTCCGCTTCATCCGTTCTCTCCCTCTCCCGACACCGCATCATACCCTACCTGCCCACCTTAGCGCTGTCGATCACGTTTCTTCCTGATGCCGCAACGATCTTTGTGATTGCCGTCGCTTTTTTGCGCATCGCGATTTGCTCATTTTTGCTGCTACTAATATTTATTAGCTAAATATTATCAGCAAGAGGAACAGCGATGAAACAGCAATGGAGCAAGGAACAGGCGCAGGCGTGGTATCAGCAGCAAGGATGGCTGTGTGGGTTTAACTATCTCCCTTCTACGGCGGTGAACTGGACCGATATCTGGCAGGAAGAGACCTTCGACCCGGAGACCATCGACCGGGAGCTGGGCTGGGCAGGAGAGGCAGGCTATAACACGCTGCGTATCAATCTGCCGTTTATCGTTTGGGAGCACGATCGTGACGGGCTGATGGCGCGTATCGACCGTTTTCTGGCGATCGCCGATCGTCGTGGCTTTAGCACCATGCTTACGCTAATGGACGACTGCGGCTTCTCGGGGGATGAACCCTATCTGGGGCCGCAAAAAGCGCCGGTGCCGGGTAAGCACAACAGCCAGGCGGCAGCGAGTCCCGGCCGGGATAAAGTCTGCGATCGCGACTGTTGGCCGCAGATTGAGCGCTATATCCGCGATGTTGTTCGCCAGTTCCGCGACGATAAGCGCGTGCTGCTGTGGGATCTCTACAACGAGCCGGGTAACCGGGGCATCTTCGCCACCGGCACCGAAGAGGTGTTATACGACGAAAAACTGGAAACCTGCGCCCATGAGTTAATGAAGCTGGCATTCCAGTGGGTGCGGGAAGAGGATCCCGTCCAGCCGCTGACCGTCTGTGCCTGGCGTCTGCCGGCGGAAGAGGCGGGGGAGACCTTCTATCAACACCCACTGGATCAAACCGCGCTGGCCCTGTCGGACGTGGTGAGTTATCACGCCTACACGAACACCGCCCGCATGACGGCCATCATCCAGCAGTTGCAGACGCTGGGACGCCCGATCTTCTGCACCGAATGGCTGGCCCGGCACGTGGGCGGCACCATCGAAGAGCAGCTACCGCTCATGTACATGGCGAAGGTCGCCCCGTATCAGTGGGGACTGGTGCGCGGCAAGACTCAGACCTGGCTGCCGTGGCCGGTGGTGATGACCAGCTCCACCGACTACTGCCGCCTGTGGTTCCACGATGTGTTCGAAGAGAACGGCATTCCCTTCTCCCGCACAGAAATCGCCCTGATCCAAAAGCTCCGTCACATTGCCCCGCAGCCGCGGGCATAAAAATAACGACCCGGCGCTGCGGCGCCGGGCAGCAAGGTACGCACTATGGCAACGACAATGAAAATACCGTCTCGCGAGTTGTGGTCTTATTTTGGCTATGGTTTAGGTCAGTGTTTTAGTTTTGGTTTAGTGGGTTCATTTATTAACTACTTTTATACCGACGTGCTGGGGATCTCGGCCCTGGCGGCCAGTACCATCTTCTTAATTGCCCGTGCGTGGGATGCGGTTCACGATCCGCTGTTTGCCAGCATAATGGACACCATTAACACCCGGTTCGGTAAGTTTCGTCACTTTTTACTGCTTGCCCCGCTGTTGATCACCGGCGTCACGCTGCTGTCGTTCTATAAAATCGAAGCGGACATGACCACCAAAATCCTCTACGCCGGGGTGACCTACATCCTGTGGGGAACGTTGTACGCCATCTCCGATATCCCGTTCTGGTCGATGTCGTCGGTGATGACTAACGACTCCGGTCAGCGTACCCGCGCGGTCACGGCGGCGATGCTGGGCGTTAACGCCGGTATCGCCTGCGCCAATATCTTCTTCCCGAAGCTGACGGCCTTCTTCGCCCAGTACAGCAATGACAAAGGCTACTTTATGGCGGCGCTGGTGATGATGCTGGTGGGGCTGCCGCTGATGCTGAACGGCTTTATGCAGATTAAAGAGCGCGTGCCGCCCAGCCCGGAAAAGGTGACGATGCGCGACACCTTCCACAACCTGCGCCAGAATAAGCCGCTGTTTATTATCCTGCTGTCGTTCTTCTTCTGCGTGTTTCATAACGTTGCCAACGGCATCTACATCTACTTTTTCATCTACAACATGGGCGACGGCGGCCTGCAGATGGCGATAGGCGTGATGGGGATCGTGGCGGCGGTGGTGTGCCTGGTCGCCCCGATGCTGACCCGCAAAATGCAGAAACGGAAGCTGTTTATGATCCTCTGCGGGCTGGATATCGCAGTGCGCATAGTGATGTGGTTTGCGGGTTATCACCACACGGCGCTGCTCTTTATCCTGCTGGGCCTGAGCACGCTGTTCGTGATGATGAGCAATATCCTCACCTCGTCGATGATTGCCGATACCATCGAGTACGCGGAGTACCACACCAACAAGCGCTGCGCGGCCATCACCTTCTCCGGGCAGACCTTCACCGGCAAGATGTCGGTAGCGGTGGGGGGCGGGCTGATTGGCGTGTTCCTGACCATCATCGGCTACGTGCCGCAGGCGCAGGCCCAGAGCGACAGCGTGCTCACCGGGCTGTTCTTCGGCATCTGTCTGCTGCCCGCCATCGGCTCGCTGATCCGCCTGGCGGTCATGTCGCGCTTCACCTTTACGGAAGAGAAGCACGCGGAGATCTGCCGCCTGCTGGCGGAGCGCCGCAACCTAAGCGACAAGGGGCCGCTGGAGACGCCAGCGCCGGCCAACTGATCTCACCCGACGCCTGCCCTGCGGGCGTCCTTTTCTCCGTGTTTCACTATATGAAACATTTTTTCCGCCCCTTCTTTGATGCTCTTCACGCTCCCGCACCCGCCGCTCGCCAGCCTCTCTGCTTTCTCTACACTCAGCCCATTCATAACAAACACAACACACACCTTGCCTGACACCGGGAGGTTACATGGCTAACACCGATTCTGAATACGCGGGTGGTTACGCGTCTGCCGGGCCGCACGCACCCGCCCAGAGCAGAACCAAAATGATGCTCTCGGCGGGCATTGGGCATTTTATTGAGTGGTTCGACTTCGGCCTTTACGGCACCCTGGCGGCGATTATCGCCAGCAACTTCTTCGCCAGCGGCGATCCGGTTATCGCTCTGCTGAAATCCTTCGCCGTTTTTGGCTCCGGCTTTCTGATGCGTCCGCTCGGCGGGCTCTTCTTTGGCTCGATGGGCGACCGGCTCGGGCGGCGCAAAGTGCTGGTGACGGTGATCGTCATTACCTCATGCTCGACCTTTGTGATGGGGATTTTGCCCACCTGGCATCAGGTCGGTATGCTCGCCCCGGTGCTGCTGGTGCTCACCCGCCTGGTGCAGGGCTTTGCCGCCGGGGGCGAAAGCTCCGGCGTTATCACCTACCTGGCAGAGAGCGCCAAACCCAACCGTCGCGCTACGCTTACCTGCTGGAGCGAAAACTTCAGCTTTATGGCCTTTGTCTGCGGCTCGGGGCTGGTGCTGATCCTCACCCACACCCTGGGCGAAACGGCCATGAACGAGTGGGGCTGGCGCATTCCGTTTCTGCTGGCCGCCCCGCTGGGGTTAGGCGGGCTCTATATGCGCCGCAATATGGCCGACTCGGCGGAGTTTCATAAGCTCAAGGCCACCGGCAAGCTGGAAAAAGCGCCCCTGCGTAAATCGCTCTCGACCTCCTCGCGCGCTTTGCTCTTCTGCACCGGCTTCGTGGTGGTGAAAGCGGTCAGCAGCTGGGTGCTGCAATCCTTTATGCCGGGCTATCTCTCCACCCATTTGCACTACAGCAAAACCGACGCCTACCTCATCACCACGCTGGGGTTGCTTAGCGTGGCGGTCTGTATGCCGATTACCGGCTATCTGTCGGATCTCTGGGGGCGGCGGCCGATGATGTTACTGGGCTGCGGCGGCTTTATTTTGCTCACCTGGCCGGCGATGCTGGTGATGAGCCAGGGCTCGGTGGGCACCTCCATTGCTGCCATGAGCATGCTGGGCGTCTTTGTCGCCATGTTTAACGGCGGCTGCGGCGCGGCAATGGTCGAACTCTTCCCCACCGCCATTCGCTACGGCAGCATCGCCATCGCCTACAACCTCACCGTGGCGGTGTTCGGCGGGGTTACGCCGCTGGCCTCCGCCAGCCTAATCTCGTTAACCGGCGATCCGCTCTCACCCGCGTGGTATGTGATGTTCGCCGCGCTGATCTCCTTTATTGCCGTGTGGCTGGCGAAAGAGACCGCCGGCAAAGTGCTGGATTAACCTCACCCGGAGTTGTCATGAAGATCCAAAATGTTGAATGTTTTCCACTGAAGATCACCCCCGCGCAGGCCTATCTGGGGGGCAGCGCCGAGGGGCACGCCAGCGATTACTACTATCGCCCGGAGTACCGCTGCGTCTACTCGCGCAAAATGGAGACCTGTCTGGTCAAAATCACCACCGAAGAGGGCTGCGTCGGCTGGGGCGAGGCGCTGGCGCCGGTGGTGCCGCAGGTGATCGCCGAGCTGATCACCCAGCTCTTCGCCCCGCTGCTGCAGGGGCAATCCCCCTTCGCAAGCGGAGTGCTGAACTCCCGCATGTACGATGCCATGCGCGATCGCGGCCATATCACCGGCTACCACATTGATGCCCTGGCCGCCGTGGATATCGCCCTATGGGACCTGAAAGGCAAGCTGCTCGGCCTGCCGGTCTGGCAACTGCTGGGCGGCGCGTACCGCGACACCATTCCCTGCTACGTGTCGGGGCTGCCGGAGCCGGATCTGCCCGCGCGCTGCGCGCTGGCGAAACGCTGGCAGGAGAAGGGCTTTAACGCGGTGAAGCTGGCGCTGGGCTACGGCGTGCGGGAAGACATCGCCAACGTGCGGGCGATCCGCGAAACCCTGGGCGCAGAGGCGCAGATCTTCCTCGATGCCCACTGGAACTACAGCGTGGCCGAGGCCGCCGAATTGGCCGGGGCGCTACGCGAATTGGGCGTCGGTTTTCTCGAGGCGCCCTTGTTACCGGAAGATGTGGCCGGACACCGGGAGTTGCGGGCCAAAAGCCCAGTGGCGATTGCGCTGGGCGAAACCGAGCGTACCCGCTACCAGTTCAAACCCTTTATCGAGCAGCGCGCCGCCGACATCCTCCAGCCGGACGTGGGCCGCACCGGTATTAGCGAACTGATGCACATCGCCTCGCTGGCAGAGACCTGGAATCTGAAGGTCGCTCCGCATCTCAGCGTGGGCCTGGCTCCGTGCATCGCCGCCTCGCTGCATGTTGCAGCCGCTATTCCCAATCTTTACATGCTGGAGTATCAACCTCCCGTCTTTGAAATTGCCAACCAACTGCTTACCACGCCGCTGCGCTGCCAGCATGGGGCGTATCAGCTACCGCAGGGGCCGGGGCTGGGTATCGACATCAATGAAACCGCCGTCAGGGAGGCGACATGTTAAAAGGCAACGTACCAATTCTGGCCACCGCGTTTGATGCGCAGGGCAACGTGGATTTCACTTCGATGGAGCGGCTGGTGAAATTCCTGCTGCAACAGGGCATCGATGGGCTGGCGCTGTTTGGCAACGCCTCCGAGGGCTATGCCCTGACCCAGGACGAAAAAGAGGCGCTGTTCGCCTGCGTGAAAAATCTCACCGGCGATCTGCCGCTGGTGGCCGCCGCCGGGGGCGCCGCTGCGGCGGTCGCTATCGAAGAGATTACGCGGGTGCAGCGCTGGGGGGCGCAGGTGGCAATGGTTAACCCGCCTGCCGTCGTCAAGCCCGGTCCTGAGGAGATTGTCCATTTCTACCGGGATATCTGTGAGGCCTGTGACATCGACATCATGATCCAGGACGCGCCGCTGATGACCGGGGTGAACATCCCGGTGCCAACCCTGGTGACGCTCTGCCAGTCGTTTGCCGCCATCAAGTACATTAAGGTGGAGCAACCGCCCACCACGCTGAAAATCACCGCCCTGAAGCAGGCGCTGGGGGATAGCGTCGGACTGTTCGGCGGCCTGAACGCCGGTTTTCTCTATGAAGAGCTGCGGCGCGGGGTGATCGGCACCATGCCCGCCTGTGAATTCCCGGAGGTCATCAATATGATTTTGCAGGCCTGGCAGCACGACCCGCGGGAAGCGCAGTCGCTCTTTTACCGCTATCTGCCTTTCCTGCGCTATGGCGTGCAGCCGGGGATTGGCGTGGCCATTCATAAAACCGTGCTCTACCGGGCGGGGATCTTCGCCACTGACGTGGTACGTGAGCCGGCCAAAGGGCTGGATGCGGTCACCCGGGATGAACTCCAGGATCTCACCGACGCGCTGCCGCTGGCCGTCTTTGGAGCGCGGGTATGAACTACATCGCCGTCGACTGGGGTACCAGCAACTTTCGGGCCATCAGCGTGCGTGAGGGCAAGGTGATCCGCACGGTGCAGGCGAGCTGCGGCGTGGCGACCTGCGAGCGCGCCGCGCTGCCCGCGATTTTGCGCCAGCAACTACAGCGGCTGGAGGAGGCCTGGGACCCGCATCTGCCGGTGCTGCTGTGCGGCATGATCGGCAGCAACATCGGCATTGCCGATGCGGGCTACATGACGTTGCCGCTCAGCTTTGGCGATCTGCTGGGCAAGGGGCGCGAGTTACCCGGCATCCTGAGCAATCCGCTCACCCTGCGGCCCGGCATTAGCGATCCCCGGGTGAACGAAATCTGCCGTGGCGAAGAGATGCAGTTGGCCGGGGGCATTGTCCTGACGGATGCCAGCACCTTTGCCGCCGTGGGCACCCACAGCAAATGGATGACCCTCAACCGCCAGCAGCAGCAGGTGACGGGCCTGCGTACCCTGATGACCGGCGAGCTCTATCACCTGGTCCTGAACCAGTCGGTGGTGGGCAAAGGGCTGCCGACGCAGATAACCTCCGCCACCGCCTTCAGCGAGGGGGTGGCCGTGGCGCAGACGATTGAGTCCGGGCAGGCGGAGCTGGCCAGCGAGCTATTCCGTTGCCGGGGGCGTTACATTCTGGGCGAGCTTGATCCGGCCTTCGCCGCCAGCTGGCTCTCAGGCCTGCTGATTGGTCACGAGATCCTGTGCGGTCATCCGGTCACTGAGCCTGTCTGCTTTATCGGGAGTTCCGCTTTGCTACCTCTCTACCAACAGGCGTGTGAGCAGACCGGGCTCCCCTGCACCACGCTGGCAGCCGAAACCGCGCTGATCGCCGGGCTGAACGAGGTATTTCGTCATGATGGCTGAGGCGCGCATTATTGCCATTTTGCGCGGCATAACCCCTGCGGAGTGCGTGGAGCAGGTGGCCTGCCTACGCGATCACGGCATCTCCACCATTGAAATCACCACCAATTCCCCGGAGTGGGTCACCAGCCTGCAACGGCTGGACGAGGCCTTTGGCGACGAGGTCACGGTGGGGGCGGGCACGGTGTTAACCCCTGAGCATGTGAATACCTGCGCCGCCGCCGGGGCGAAATTTATCCTCACCCCGAACCTCGATCTGCGGGTGATTGGTGCGGCCAAACGCCAGGGACTTGCTGTATGCGCCGGGGTGATGACCCCCAGCGAGATCTTCACCGCCTGCGAGGCGGGAGCCGACGTGCTGAAGATCTTCCCGGCCAGCGCCGTGCCGGAAAACTATCCGCAGATGATCAAGGGGCCGCTATCGTTGCCGGTGCGCTTTTCAGCGGTAGGGGGTGTGGACATGGACAATGCGGCCGCCTACCTGCGTTATTACGACAGCGTGGGGATCGGCAGCGCGCTCTACCGGCCGGGGCAGCCGGTCACCACCACGGCCGCGCGCTGTGCGCGATGGCTAGAGAGCAGGCCGTGAGGCGCCGCTGATTTTACGCGCGGCGGAGATCAGAAAATGGCGTAGTTTGTCGATATCCAGCTTATCGCCCTGAATGTTGGACAGGGCGATGGCGGCCTGCATACCCGGAATAATGCAGGCCATCCGGTAATCCGTTTCATTGAAGGTTTTACCAAATACCTGATGCCGCCGGGCCTCTTCGATATCGCGTTTCAGCAGCTGATAGTCATGCACCCCAAGACGCGCCACAATCTCTTCATCACTCATTGCCGACAGCAGCTTGATGCCAATGACCGAGTCGTGCACCGGATAGGATTCATAGTTTCCGATAGCGCGGGCAATGCTTTTTCCCCCGCGGGTATGGATGAGATAGACCACGTTTTTACCGCTTAACACGCCCACCACAATCGACACCGAATGGCTGCCGGTCTCCTCCAGCATCTCCAGCACGGCGGTGTAAAACGCAGAATTATGGATCGCATTCGCCGAAAGCCGGTGGATGCCCATCCCCAGGCTGTACTTGCGTCGGGCATCCTGCTGCACCATCTCCAGCGCCAGCAGGGTCTGCATCAGGCGGGAGATCTTTGCCGGATCCAGATCCAGCGCGCGGCCAATTTCGCGAATGCCAAACGCACGGTTGCCCGTCGCCAGCAGATTCAGACAACGGAATGCGTCAAAGACGGTGCTGTTCATGTCACCTTCCGGGGAAATTTTTCAATGCGTTAAGTGTAAGGGGGGCGGGGCGGGAAGCCTGGCGTCGGGTGCGATAAGTGTGAGGGCGGCAGAAAAAAAGAACCGGGTCCCGGTCAGCACTTACAGCAACCCTGAGCAGTGGAATATCCCTCATTCTCCGTTTAGTGCCGCTATTGTTCTGTACGCCACACCCCAGAACGAAAATATCATTTTCTTTCCCCTTGAAAGGATCAACGGTCCGTATATGTCGTTACTACCCTTCTTTAATCGTTTTCGTTTCGGGCGAGGAGCAGTCTGTCGCCATGTTTTTTATTTGTGATGGCTATATTACGTAGAAATGAAATCGCTTCCGAGCAGGAATTCCAATTTAACTATTATATTCAGGGCCGGGTTAAAATCCTAATCATCAAGTCTGGCATAGACAAAGATAAATTAGCCTGAGTACCATCAAATCTTTACGCTTATAAGGACATTTATCGTGAGCTCAAGGGAAGATATAAGGGATGGTGCTGACTTCGAACATTCATTGAGTGCACTGGTTTATAGCGATGTGCTTACTCCCTGGGTCGATTTTATCTCTGATATGGTCAATGCACTGACAGAAAATAATACAGCATTCGGCTAAGCAGGAACTGAATAATGCTCTCCATTTTTGCGAAGTTCTTTATGAGTGCATCTTTTACAGCATTAATTTTATACGGGATATTTGTCTACCTCATCGCATCGAGTACAAATACGGCGACTGTTTATAAAGAAACCGAGCGTTATAATTATTACTCTCTCACCTACAAGGAAATTAAAAACGCACCGAGAATTTCCCAACATTATTATTTCGAATCTCAACCCGGCGACGGAAACGCACCATCAAATGCTATTATATTTAAACAGGCTACTCATCCCGAACCGCTTCGAACCTACCTGGTAAGTTTAGGGTATGTCAGAGAGCAGCGCAGGCTGCGTGGAATGGAAGTGTGGTGCCAGCCGAACAACGAGGGCACACATCGCTTTTATTTGTACGTTAATAAGCAGGCTAAAGAAGTAACATTAACCTCTATAAAAGACCACTCCCCATGCTCCACGCCAGCAGCCACCTGACCTTCGCTGCCAGCTACCTGATGGCAAACATCATCTTAAGGCGCGGGTAATTTGCCCGGCAGCGCTGCGCTTGCACGGGCCGACAAAATCGCCAGGCCGGGATCGCTCAGCATCAACCGGCCTCAACAAATTTACAGCGACTGCACAAACGCCAGCAGATCTTCGTTCAGCTGGTCCTGATGGGTCAGGGCAAAGCCGTGCGGGGCGTTGTCGTACACTTTCAGCTGGGCATTGCTAATCAGCTCTGCCGCCACTTTACCGGTGGTGTCGAACGGCACGATCTGGTCGTTGCTGCCGTGGATCACCAGCGTAGGCACGTCGACTTTCGCCATATCGGCGCGGAAGTCAGTCTCGCCGAAAGCGGTCACGCAATCGATGGTGCCTTTCAGGGAGGCCAGCAGCGCAATGTTCAGCGTCTGGGTCAGGGCGCCCTGAGAGACGGTCTGCCCGGCGTTGGTGCCGTAGAACGGGGTGGCGAAGTCGCTGATAAACTGGGCGCGATCTTTACGCAGTCCGTCGCGAATACCGTCGAATACTGACTGATCCACACCCTGCGGGTAAGAGTCCGATTTACCGAAGATCGGCGTGACGGCACCCAGCAGCGCCAGTCCGGCCACGCGGTCGGTGCCGTAAGTGCCGATATAACGGCTGACGTCGCCGCCGCCCATTGAGAAGCCCACCAGCGTCACGTCGCGCAGATCCAGCGCGGTGATCAGATCGTTGATATCCGAAGCAAAGGTATCGTAATCGTAACCTGTCCACGGCTGATCCGAACGGCCAAAGCCGCGGCGATCAAAGGCGATGGCGCGATAGCCACGCTCGGCCAGATAGTTCAGTTGGCTGTCCCACATATCCGCATCCAGCGGCCAGCCGTGGCTGAACAGAATCGGTTTACCCGCGCCCCAGTCCTTGTAGTAAATCTGCGTGCCATCTTTCGCTTTAATCGTCGCCATAGTCTTATCCTCACGTGTGGTTGTGTCTTTTATACCGGCGCCACCAGGTAGCGGGTCGCCGGAGGGGTATCGCCCTGATGGAAAGCCAGTACGCGGCTTTGCAGCAGGTGGTCGTTCATGGTGTGGCGCTCCTGCAGGCGCAGGTGTTCAACCCAGGAGCCCAGCAGCCAGGTCTCGATATAGAGGCCCGGTCGGTCGATATCCTCATACACGGCCCAGCTCATGGCGCCCGCGCGGCGGCGCACCCGGCGCAGCTCGTGGACCGCCTGCAGGAAATCGCTTACCGCTTCAGGATCGATCTGGTATTCACAGGAGACCAGCACCGGGCCGCGTTCGTTGGGAATGCGCTCCCGCGCGTCGTCGGCAATCAGGCCGCTGGTATCGAGGTTTAGGTTCGGATCTTTCTCCAGCTTCCAGCGCAGCACCGTGGCGCTCGCCAGCAGCATGCCGATTGTCGCCACGCAGAGTGACGTGGCGGTGTTGGTGTGCGAGGCAATCTGTCCCCAGATGGCGCTGCCTGCGGTCATCGAGCCGAAGAACACCGTCAGATAGACCGCCAGCGCCCGGGCTTTTACCCAGCGGGCGGCGCTGCGCTGCGCTCCCAGGTTCAGGGTCGAAAGCACGGCAATCCACGCAAAGCCGGTGAAAAACTCAAACAGGTTCAGCAGCCAGAAGTGGCGCACAAAGGCCAGCGCCAGCATGGTGAGGGCGAAGACCAGGCTTGCCGCCACCATCAGCCGATCGGCGTTCAGACGCTGGCGCAGGCGCGGCAGCAGCACCGCCCCGGCAATCGCCCCCAGCCCGATGCAGGCCAGCATAATGCCGTACCCCGCCGGGCCGAGGCCCAGCTCCCGGCGTGCCACCAGCGGCAGCAGCGCCCAGCCCGCGCTGGCAAAGACGAAGAAGGCCACGGTGCGGATCAGTACGTTACGCAGCACCGGAGCGGCATGGACATAGCGCACCCCGGCGCGCACCGCCGAGAAAAAGTGCTCCGGCGGCAGACGCTGCAAGCTGGCGGCAGGCTTCCAGCGCCACAGTACCCAAGCCACCCCCAGCACCGACAGGGCGTTGAGGAGAAACACCATCCACGGCCCGGCCAGCGAGAGCAAAAAGCCCCCCAGCGCCGGACCAATGGCACGACTGATGTTCACCCCCAGCGAGTTAAGCGCAATGGCCGGTCCCAGCTCGGCCTTGCTCACCAGATCCGGTACTACCGCCTGGAACGGCGGTGAACTCATGGCGCTGCCGACGCTCAGCAGAAACGCCGCCACCAGCAGCACGGTCGGCGTCACCTGACCGGTAAACGACAGCACCGTCAGCCCCGCCGCCGCGATAAACACCCACAGCTGTGAAAAGAGCAGGTATTTGCGCCGGTCAACGATATCGGCCATCACCCCGGAGGGGAGGGCGAAGAGGAACATCGGCAGGCTACTCGCCGCCTGCACCAGCGCGATATCCAGCGGATCGGCGCTCAGCGTCAGCATGCTCCAGTTGACCCCCACGTCGCTCATCCATGAGCCGACGTTCGATACCACCGTGGCGATCCACAGCATGCGGAAGACCCGCTGGTGCAGCGGCTGCCAGGTGGAAATCGTCGGGGCAGGCGGATGCTCAATGTGCGCGTCGGTCACCTGCGTCATGCGAACCTCTCGCTCACGCGCGGGCGGAGCCGCCAGCCACCAGGGCCGGTGATCGCCAGCGTGGTGAAGATGATCAGCAGCAGCCAGCCGAACTGCCCCTCGGCAATCGACCAGCCCGGATGCACCACCAGCATCGCCACCAGCAGCACGGCGATAATCGGCAGGCAGGCCAGGCGCGTCGCCACGCCGAACAGGATCAGGATCGGGCAGATCACTTCAGCCACGATCGCCGGGATCAGGCTGAAATAGGGCCCAAATCCAAAGGGATCTTCAATACGCGTCAACTCTTCACTGAAGTGCAACACTTTCGGCAGGCCGTGAACATAGAGCAACAGCAGGCTGCCGGTGATGCGCAGGAAGAACAGCCCCAGGTCTAACCGGGGCAGGGTGTCTGTTTTTGAATTGATCATGATTAAAACGCGAAGCAGCTGCAGCCCAGCGCCCCCCAGAATGCGTTGTCGTCGGCCACCGGCATCTCTGCCGTGCGGGCAAAATCATGGGCGTGGTTGTGCACGCCGCACGGGCCGCTGCAGTGGTGCACAGCGCTCATTCCTACGCGGGCCGCCTGTGGCGGCGCGGAGCGGTAGTGACCCGGCACCTTCACCACCGGTGACCACTCTGGCAAGACCGGGATAGCCGGCGGAGCCAGTGGGCCGAAGCTACCTGCGGCATAGACGATATTGCCATCCACCACCGTCAGCACCGACTCAATGCCCTTGATCTCCTCTTCCGGCACGCGGAAGAAATCTTTGCTCAGCACCGCCAGGTCGGCGAGCTGGCCTGCTTTGATCTGGCCTTTCTGGTTCTGCTCGTTCGAGAACCACGCGCTGCCCTGGGTCCAGAGCATCAGGGCGGTGTCGCGATCGAGGCGGGCGCTGTGATCGTACATCTGCATGCCGCCAACGGTACGGCCAGAGACCAGCCAGTAGAGCGCGGTCCACGGGTTGTAGCTCGCCACGCGGGTGGCGTCGGTGCCCAGACCCACCGGTACGCCGGTCTCCAGCATGCGGGTCACCGGCGGGGTGTGGCGCACCGCTTCCATACCGTAACGCTCGGCAAAATACTCACCCTGGAAGGCCATACGGTGCTGCACGGCGATGCCGCCGCCCAGCGCTTTGATACGATCGATGTTGCGCTGGGTCACCGTCTCGGCGTGGTCAAAGAACCAGTGCAGGCCATCGAACGGGATGTCACGGTTCACCTTCTCGAAGACGTCCAGCATGCGGCTGATGGACTCGTCGTAGGTGGCGTGCAGGCGGAACGGCCAGCGGTGTTCGACCAGGTGGCGCACCACGCGCTCCAGTTCGTCTTCCATGCCGGGGGCCAGATCCGGACGCGGTTCGAGAAAATCTTCGAAATCCGCCGCCGAGAAGACCAGCATCTCCCCCGCGCCGTTATGGCGGAAGAAGTCGGTGCCCTGGCCCGGCTTGAGCATATCGGTCCATTTCTCAAAGTCTTCCAGCTCGTGGCCCGGACGCTGGGTAAAGAGGTTGTAGGCGATACGGATCGTCATCTGCTTTTTCTCGTGCAGCTCGGCGATCACCTCGTAGTCTTCCGGGTAGTTCTGGAAACCGCCGCCCGCGTCGATGGCGCTGGTCAGCCCCAGACGATTCAGCTCGCGCATAAACTGGCGGGTGGAGTTCACCTGCTGATCCAGCGGCAGCTTTGGCCCTTTGGCCAG
>ERZ773187.119-NODE-119-length-79064-cov-8.651812_pt1 | contig 79064 bp, 74 predicted proteins | sample MGYA00511242_ERZ773187 | MGnify/ENA primary metagenome ERZ773187 (study PRJEB29015, sample SAMEA2737744) | human gut metagenome | biome: human gut; feature: human-associated habitat; material: faeces | place: China | collected 2012 ...
AGAATCGTCATGCCGAGCGCACACAGGCTGCTACGGGCAAATTTTTTGCTCATACACGTTACTCCTGTCGCAATGCAATCTGGCGGCGGCCGTGCCGTTTAAAATATCTCCTGTATTAAACGTAGACCGCGCAAATGCGGCGCACCCGGCACGCTGTAGATATTTCATCAGGTTGTGACCGAGGGCGCATTCCCCGTTAACTGGATTATAGACAAGGAGTTAGCGCTGACGGGCGGTATGCAAATTTCCTATGACAGCGAAAAGTAAAACGCCGCGAATTTATCGCGGCGAGGAGAGATGAAGATGAATAAACCCGGCAGTGCGGAGAGAGAATTAATTGGGAGACAGCATGGAGCGGATTAATTTCGCCAGCTGAATAACTGCCTGCTCTTCGCGCTCCCCCCATGCCCACGAGGTGTTAAACCGGAAAAACGGGGTCCAGGCATCGGAGGTCGAAAACATTTTGCCCGGCGCAATGCTGATGTGGTGGCGCAGGGCCTGCTCACTGAGTTTACCGGCATCCAGCGTCGGGGGCAGTTCCAGCCATAAAAAGTAACCGCTGTCGCTGTGGTGAATAACCACCTCGGCAGGCAGATGACGTAATAGCGATTGCCAGGCCTGCTGTTTGCGTTCTGCCAGGGTGCGGCGAAGCCGGCGCAGATGGGCGTCGTAACGCCGGGTCGCCAGGTAATCTACCAGCGCCAGCTGCATGGGCGAGCTGGTCGACAAGGTGCTCATTAACTGCAATTGCTGAATGCGGCGGGCATGTTTGCCTGCCGCCACCCAGCCAAGACGAAACCCGGCCACCAGACATTTCGAAAATGACGAACAGTGCAACGTCATATCGTTGCTGTCCCACGCCTTCGCCGGCAGCGGTTTTTCCCGACCGTAGTACAGTTCGCTATAGACGTCGTCCTCAATCAGGGTGACGTTATGCTGGGTTAATAGCGCCACCAGCCGCGCTTTTTTTTCTGCGCTGAGCGTAAATCCCAGCGGATTCTGGCTATTGGTCATTAACCAGCAAGCTTTCACCGGATAGTCGTTCAACGCCTGTTCCAGCGCCTGAAGATCTATCCCATCGCGCACATCCGTCGCCACCGACAGTGCTTTAAGTTTTAACCGCTCCAGTGCCTGAAGAGCGCCGTAAAAACAGGGATTTTCAACAATGACCCAGTCGCCCGGCTCGGTCACGGCCTGCAGACTGAGGTTTAGCGCCTCCAGCGCTCCGGCGGTGATCACTATCTCCTCCGGGGAGATGTTCATCCCCTGCTGGGCATAGCGGCGGGCAATGGCATGGCGCAGATCGCTGTTTCCGGGGGGGAGGTTTTCGATCACGCTCATGGCGGTGGCCGTTTTGCTGACGTTCGCCAGCGAGCGGTTGAGCTGTTGCAGTGGAAAGAGGCGCGGATCGGGAAAGGCAGAGGCGAAGGGAACGACGGACGGGTCGCGGCTGGCCTGCAACACATCGAAAATATAGGTATTAATGTCCACGGCTTCGTCGCGCATCACTTGCGCAGGGGGCGCAGGCTGCTGGCCCATCGGCCGTGCGGCGACGTAATAACCTGATTGCGGACGGGCAACGATGCGGCCCTGACTTTCCAGCATCTGGTAGGCATGGCCAACGGTCATAAAGCTCATGCCGCTGCTGACCACTTGCTCTCGCAGCGAGGGCAATTTATCGCCGGGTTGCCAGACACCCAACTCGATCTGCGAAATGATTTGCTGCGCCAGGCGCTGATATTTTTTCATCGTTCTCTCCTTGCTGCGAAACACTCTATATCAGCAGGAGAAAAAAGGAAGAATTAATGAACTGTTATGGTTACGAGAGGGGGAAAAGCCGGGCGTGACGGCGCCGCGGGCAATTACTTACGCAGTTCAAAAGGGACGCGCTGCGCGTGCTGTGATACGGCAATATGGTCAAACGTCATCATGGCCGACTTGCAGAAGATGCACTTGGCACCCATCGGGTTTTTTGATGAGACGTCGAAAACCGACGTGCGGTATTGCGAACCATGGCAGCATGGGCAACGAAAATGAATGTTAGTCATGAAAATCTCCAGAACGTAAACGTTATAAACTAATGGGCCTTTAAGGCAATAAGGGTCTGAGACAAAACTAATCAGAGCGTAAAGAAAAAACCCAGGAGAGGCTGTGGAGAGGCACAACGTGATGAGAGATGCTTTAAGAAACTGCTACGATATCTTTTGGATTTCAAACCGAAGAGCCATTAACGCATGGTTGCAGTAATGTTGCAAGCTATTTTTTTAACTAAAGAAATTCCCTCCAGCAGCGCAGCCACGCTCGTCATGATAATCGTCTCCCACCTGGCCTTATTCAAATTATTTGAAAAGTTATGTTAAACAAATGGCATTTATTCTCATCGACTTAGGGGTAAAGTAAAGATCAATTCCGGCGGGTAGTCGCCTGTCGATGACACCTTTAACCAGGATACCCCTGTCATGAAAAAGATTGGATTTTTGTCTTTTGGTCACTGGACTCCCTCTCCGCAGTCCGGTACCCGCTCTGCCGCCGACGCGCTGTTGCAGTCCATCGATCTGGCTGTCGCAGCGGAGGAACTGGGAGCCGATGGCGCCTATTTCCGGGTGCATCATTTTGCCCGTCAGCTCGCCTCCCCCTTCCCGCTGCTGGCTGCAATTGGCGCAAAGACCCAGCGAATCGAGATAGGTACCGGCGTTATCGACATGCGCTATGAAAATCCCCTCTATATGGCGGAGGATGCGGGTGCGGCCGATCTCATTTCGGGTGGGCGGCTTCAGTTAGGTATCAGCCGTGGATCTCCGGAACAGGTCATAGATGGCTGGCGCTACTTTGGCTATGTCCCTGCCGAAGGCGAGAACGAGTCAGACATGGCGCGTCATCATACCGAGGTGCTGCTGGATGTCCTGCGTGGAGAGGGCTTTGCGAAGCCAAATCCGCAGCCGATGTTTCCTAACCCACCGGGCCTGCTGCGCCTGGAACCCCATTCCGAAGGGTTGCGCGAGCGAATCTGGTGGGGCGCAGGATCGAATGCGACGGCGGAGTGGGCAGCGAAGCTGGGAATGAATCTGCAAAGTTCGACGTTAAAAGACGACGAGACCGGCGAGCCATTCCATATTCAACAGGCAAAACAGATTCGTGCCTACCGCGAGGCCTGGGCTGCGGCCGGTCATACTCGCACGCCGCGCGTCTCAGTTAGCCGCAGTATATTTGCCCTGATGAATCAGCAGGATCGCGCCTATTTCGGTGCCAGCCGCAACGAAAGCGACAGCGTGGGCTATCTGGATGAGAAAACCCGCGCTATTTTCGGACGCAGCTACGCCGCTGAGCCGGATAAGCTGATCGAACAGCTTAAACAGGACGAAGCCATCGCCGAAGCGGATACGTTATTACTGACCGTACCGAATCAGCTGGGCGTGGAGTATAACGTGCATGTTATTGAGTCCATACTGAAGCATGTTGCGCCGGGGATGGGCTGGCGGGATTAATTTTTTAATTTTAGAGCCCCTGAAGGATACATCAGTTCAGGGGCTCTAATAATATGGTTTGATATAAACCAACTAATATATCTCAAATATTTATAGCACACACTGCCTGGACATTAGCCAAAAAACGGTATTAAGTAACGTCCGATTTAACTGGCCCAGGGAGAGGATATTATATTGTCGCCCGGCCGCGTGGAGGTTTACTTTCTCGCTGGCATGATATGATAAAAGAACTTGAGAGTGGTTCTAATCGCGATCACTGGTTTGCGCTTTATAGGGATGATAATGACGTTAACGACTCAACTTTTATTGAAAACGTTGAGCGAGGCGCCTTTCGCCTGGATCCGGCGGGAAGTTCGGGAATAAGCGAAGGATGTATTACCTTACCCAGCCATGCTCATTACCGAATTCTCCACCATGCTCTATTAAGTTCGATGCCTGGATTAATAACGGCAGAACTTAGCGCTTTCGGTACGATACAGGTGTATTAATGAAGCCTATAGATAGCGTTTTGACAGGGGTAGGATCATTATTCCTTCTTAGCATTTTATTCTCGCTACTCTGCGCATTCATGCCAGATATTTACTTATATGATCTCTACACCAGTAAATTTGGTTTTCTGACGGAAACCGAATGGTATGACCGCTATATCACCGCTCTGATGATATTGTCATTACTCTTCACATTATTGCTTGTCTGGTTACTCTCCCTTTTCTGGAAAAGAATAAAAACTGGCTAACTGGCGGGGCACACGCCCCGCCGCAATACCATAACAGACCTCCCCATTCACCCACTTTACTTCAACTGTTATAGGTAAATTTCCCTTTTCTGCGTCTGATACTTCTCATCATCCCGCTATACCCTGTCTGCACAACGATTGACTTTGAGGTTGTGCATGTTTGGTTTAGATGCGTTTCACCTGGCAAGGATCCAGTTTGCTTTTACGGTCTCCTTCCACATTATTTTCCCGGCGATCACCATCGGGCTCGCCAGCTATCTGGCGGTTCTGGAGGGATTATGGCTAAAAACCAAAAATCCGGTCTGGCGCTCGCTTTATCATTTCTGGTCGAAGATCTTTGCCGTTAATTTTGGCATGGGCGTGGTCTCCGGCCTGGTCATGGCTTATCAGTTTGGCACTAACTGGAGCGGCTTTTCGCAGTTCGCTGGCAGTATTACCGGCCCCCTCCTCACCTATGAAGTGCTGACCGCCTTCTTCCTCGAAGCCGGTTTCCTCGGGGTGATGCTCTTTGGCTGGAAGAAAGTCGGGCCTGGGCTGCACTTTTTTTCAACCTGTATGGTGGCGCTGGGCACGCTGATCTCCACCTTCTGGATCCTCGCCTCCAATAGCTGGATGCAGACACCCCAGGGCCATGAAATCATCAACGGCGTGGTCGTTCCGGTGGACTGGTTCGCCGTCGTATTTAACCCCTCTTTCCCCTATCGCCTGCTACACATGTCGATTGCCGCCTTCCTGAGCAGCGCGCTATTCGTGGGTGCTTCGGCGGCCTGGCATCTGCTGCGCGGCAATAACACGCCGGCGATCCGCAAAATGTTCTCCATGGCACTGTGGATGACGCTCATTGTCGCTCCGCTGCAGGCCATGATTGGCGATATGCACGGCCTCAACACCCTGAAATATCAACCTGCGAAAATAGCCGCTATCGAAGGACACTGGGAAAACCTGCCTGGCGAGCCGACGCCGCTGCTGCTGTTTGGTCTGCCCGATATGGAGCAAGAGCGCACCCGCTATGGTCTGGCAATCCCAGCCCTGGGCAGCCTGATCCTGACCCACAGTCTGGATAAGCAAGTTCCGGCTCTGAAAGAGTTCCCGAAAGCGGATCGTCCTAATTCCACCCTGGTGTTCTGGTCATTTCGCATCATGGCCGGGCTGGGCATGTTAATGCTCACCCTCGGTGCCATCGCCCTGTGGCTGCGCTACCGAAAACGGCTATATCAATCCCGGCCATTCCTGTGGTTTGCCTTGCTGATGGGGCCGTCAGGCCTGATCGCCATCCTGGCCGGTTGGGTGACGACTGAGGTTGGCCGTCAACCCTGGGTGGTGTATGGCCTGCAGCGCACCGAAGATGCGGTCTCTGCACATGGCGACCTGCATATGAGCGTCAGCCTGCTGGCCTTTATCCTCGTCTACACCTCGGTGTTTGGCGTGGGTTACAGCTACATGGTACGCCTGATCAAAAAAGGGCCGCAGGATGACGAAACCTTCCCGAGCGAAACCGATGGCCGCCCCGCGCGTCCGCTTTCAGCCGCCAGTACAGCATTTGATACAAAGGAGACACCATAATGGGTATCGATCTCTCCCTGATCTGGTTTGTCATTATCGTCTTTGCCACCCTGATGTATATCGTGATGGATGGCTTTGACCTGGGGATTGGCATTCTTTTTCCCGCCATGCGCGATCCGGACGATCGCGACGTGATGGTCAACACCGTCGCCCCGGTCTGGGATGGCAATGAAACCTGGCTGGTCCTCGGCGGTGCTGCGCTGTTTGGCGCTTTCCCGCTGGCCTACGCGGTCATCATCGATGCGCTCACCATTCCTTTGACGCTGATGCTGATCGGGTTGATTTTTCGCGGTGTGGCCTTTGAGTTTCGGTTTAAAGCGACCCCTGCCCACCGGCTGTTCTGGGATAAAGCCTTTATCGGCGGTTCGCTGCTTGCCACTTTCACCCAAGGGATCGTGGTCGGCGCGGTAATCAATGGCTTTCCGGTTACCCATCGCGCCTACAGCGGCGGCCCCTTTGACTGGTTCACCCCTTTTAATCTTTTCTGCGGTCTGGGGCTAATAGTGGCGTATGCGTTGTTAGGTGCCAGCTGGCTGGTGATGAAAAGTGAAAACCCGCTGCAGCAACGGATGCGGCAGCTCTCCAGACGCCTGCTGGTGGCGCTGCTGGGGGTGATCGCTATCATCAGTCTCTGGACTCCGCTGGCACACGCGGCCATTGCTGACCGCTGGTTTACGCTACCGAATCTTTTCTTCCTGCTGCCCGTGCCGGTGTTGGTGGCGGCGCTGAGTCTCTGGCAATGGCGCTGCCTGCATAATCCGCGCAGCCACACGCTGCCGTTCGCCCTGACCTTAGGGCTGGTCTTTCTCGGCTTCAGTGGGCTGGGGATCAGCATCTGGCCACATCTCATTCCGCCTTCCATCACCCTCTGGCAGGCCGCCGCGCCGGCGCAAAGCCAGGGCTTTATGCTGGTGGGGGCGCTCCTCATTATCCCGATAATCCTTGTCTACACTTTCTGGAGCTACTACGTATTTCGTGGGAAGGTACACCCCGGGGAGGGATATCACTGATGCAGCAATCTGTCTGGAAACGCCTGTTCTGGCTGGCCGTGATCTGGGGTGGCAGCGTACTGGCACTGGCGCTGGTGGGGATGTTTTTCCGCCTGCTGATGACTGCCGCCGGATTCAAATCGCACTGAAAAAAAAGCCCTCTGCGGAGGGCTTTGCACGAATCCTGACAAATCCTTGCCTGGATTTGAAGAGTTGAATAATAACCTGAAGGAACTATCGGCATCATAGCCCGGAAACGTAAACCGATGGTGGCCTGATGTATACAAAAACGTTATCGATTGTGATGCTGACCTGCGCCCTCTTCTCCGGCCAGTTAATGGCCGGGCATAAAGGGCATGAGTATTATTGGGTAAAGAGTGTCGAACATCAGCTGCGTCACGAAGCCGACAGCGATGAGCTACGGGCCGTGGCACAAGAGTCTGCCGAGGGGCTGCGCGAACATCAACACTGGCAGAAGTCACGCAAACCCGACACCCATTTTCGATAATTACATGCCCTTGCGTTTCGGCAGGGTTTTCATCAACTCGTCCGGGCTGACTGAGGCCACAATGCTGCCCGGCTGCGGCATTTTGAAGATGTGATTCTTCATTTTGCCGATCACGTGCATCTCGCAAGGGCGGCAGTCGAACTTCAGGGTCAGAACCTCGTCACCATTCACCAGCTGCATCGGGGTCGCTTTCCAGCTCTTGATATTGCCCTTCGCCTGTTTCGGGCAGAGGTTAAAGGCAAAACGCAGGCAGTGCTTGGTGATCATCACCGGCACGTCGCCCTTCTCTTCATGCGCCTCATAGGCTGCGTCAATTAGCTCAACGCCATAACGCTGATAAAATGCCCGCGCCTTGTGGTTATAGACGTTAGCCAGGAAGCTGAGATGGGTATCCGGATAGACCGGCGGCGGCACCGAGACGGGCTTACGGCTGCCGCGGGGGTAGTTTGCCAGACGCGCCGCGTCGAGCTTATCTGCCGTCTCACGGCGGAACTGGTTCAACAAGCTGTTAGGCACAAAAAGGGCATCCGCCAGGTTTATCTCGATATTGCGCGCGTAGTAGATAGTCTGGCCCAGTTTCGCCACGCCATCCTTAAGGTTGCTCAGCGCCTTCTCGCGGTGGGTTGCCACATCGAACTGTCCGTCCAGCGTATGGGTAACAGTCACCCCCTCTTCGCTGGTCATAGTCAGAATCAGCTGTTCTTCCCAGCCGCCCAGTTCAATATCCACCGCCACGCGGCGCTCGCTGGAGGTTTTCAGCAGCGCCTGCTGCCAGTTATGGTCCAGGTTACGGTTTAACGGGGTATTCGGGCGGATTTTGTGCAGATCGGCCGGCATCTCATTCGGCCAGACGCGATAGCGGTTTTCACCCGTTTTTTCCACCGTATTGGCGCGAAAGCCCACGACTTCACGTTTGATCATCACATTCAGACCATCACCGTTCGCCAGCGGCTCGGTCACTTCCACGTCCAGGTGTTGTTTCGATACCTTCAGCACTTCGCCCACCGGCAGGCCGATAAATTTCGGCGAGTCAAACGCGCCGATATCACCTTTGCGCGCATTCACGAAGTAGTCTGTGCTACCGCGGTGGAAAGTCTTATCGGTAGAGGGAATGAAGAAGTGCTCGGTACGACCGGACGAGGCGCGCGCCAGATCGCCGCGATCCTCAATAATGGCGTCGAGCATCTGACGATAGTGCGCGGTGATATTCTTTACGTAGCTCATGTCTTTGTAGCGCCCTTCAATTTTGAAGGAGCGCACCCCCGCGTCGATCAGCGCCGCCAGGTTTGCCGTCTGGTCGTTATCTTTCATCGACAGCAGGTGCTTTTCAAAGGCAACGACGCGCCCCTGATCGTCTTTCAGGGTATACGGCAGGCGGCAGGCTTGCGAGCAGTCACCCCGGTTGGCGCTGCGCCCGGTCTGCGCGTGGGAGATGTTGCACTGACCCGAATAGGCCACGCACAGGGCACCGTGAATAAAGAATTCAATGGTGGCGTCGGTGGCCTGGTAGATCTCCCGGATCTGATTCAGGTTCAGTTCACGCGCCAGAACAATCTGGCTAAAGCCGGCATCAGAGAGAAATTTCGCTTTTTCGACGCTACGGATGTCGCATTGGGTACTGGCATGCAGTTCAATCGGCGGGATATCCAGTTCCATTACGCCCATATCCTGCACAATCAGCGCATCCACGCCGGTCTGGTACAGGTCGGCGATCATGCGTTGCGCCGGCTCCAGCTCATCATCATGAAGTATGGTGTTCAGGGTCACAAACACCTTCGCCCCGTAGCGATGGGCGAATGGTACCAGCTCGGCGATATCGCGCAGGCTGTTGCTGGCATTATGGCGAGCGCCAAAACCCGGGCCGCCGATATAGACCGCATCGGCACCGTGAAGAATCGCTTCACGGGCAATAGCGGCGTCACGAGCCGGGCTCAAAAGTTCAAGATGATGGGATTGCAGGCGCATACTTCGTCGTTATCCGTTATGGTCAAAATGGCGGCTATTGTAGTCAGAAGTCTGCGGCAACGGAATCGTTTTGCGTAGGTTTAGCGGGGATAATGGATAAGCGAGTGAAAGTGCACCTGCTGCTCGCTGCTGTTGCGGTAGGCGTGCGGTTTATCGCCCGCAAAACGGACGCCGGTATCCGGGAGAATACGCCGCCATTCGCCGTCGATTTTCATCTCCAGCTCGCCGCTGATCACCACAACATGCTCCACTACGCCCGCCTCATGCGGCGTGGATTCACTGCAGGCGCCCGGGGCCAGGGTGATGGAAAAGTGGTCATATTTCAGTTCATCATCCCAGGGAAACAACGGTTTAATCACCATCGCCTGCTGCTGAGGGTCGAATACCGGCTGCGCTTCGGCCTCCGGGCTAATAAAAGTCGAAAAAGGGACATTCAGGCCGGTGGCGATTTTCCACAGGGTCGAGACCGTCGGACTGGATTCGTTGCGCTCCACCTGACCGAGCATCGCCTTCGACACGCCGGTCTCTTCCGCCAGTCTGGAGAGACTCCAGCCTCGCGCCTGGCGTAATGTTTTCAGTGTTGTAGCAAGATGTTGCGTGATGTCCATAACCCCTCCCGTTGGCCCGAGTGTACCACTTGTATGCTATAGCGCACAGTGATACATTCCCCGTATGTTATAACGCACAAGGAGCCGCTATGCGGGCCGTTTCCCTCACTTTTCCCACGGTGTTATCCGGCTTCGTTGCCGTGCTGGTCGGCTATGCCAGCTCTGCCGCCATCATCTGGCAGGCAGCTGCGGCGGCGGGGGCGACGCCAACGCAAATCGCAGGCTGGATGACCGCACTGGGAATGGGGATGGGGATCAGCACCCTGCTCCTCTCGTGGTGGTATAAAGCCCCGGTGCTGACCGCCTGGTCGACTCCGGGCGCCGCGCTGCTGGCGACCAGCCTGCAGGGGGTGACCTTAGCGGAAACCATCGGCATTTTTATCTTTGCCAATGCGCTCATCTTACTCTGCGGTGTCACCGGATTATTTGCCCGCCTGATGAAAATCATCCCCCACTCGCTGGCCGCCGCCATGCTGGCCGGGGTCTTGCTGCGCTTTGGCCTGCAGGCCTTCAGCAATATGGACGGGCATCTGGTGCTCTGTGGCAGCATGTTGCTGGCGTGGCTGGCGGCAAAGGCGGTGGCCCCACGCTATGCCATTGTCGCTACGCTGTTGGTGGGCGCAGCGGTGGCAGGTCTTAATGGTGACGTTGTCACAGAAAAGTTAACCCTGACGCTGGTGATGCCCCAGTTCATTGCCCCCTCTTTCACGCTGACAACCTTGATCAGCATCGGCATCCCTTTTTTCCTTGTGACCATGGCCTCGCAGAACGCGCCGGGGTTCGCCACCCTGAAAGCATCAGGATACCCGGTTGCCGTCTCGCCGCTCATCATCGCCACCGGCGGCCTGGCGTTGCTGCTCGCACCCTTGGGCGTCTACTCGATTTGCATTGCCGCGATCACCGCCGCGATCTGTCAAAGTCCGGATGCCCATCCCGATCCTGACAAACGCTGGCTGGCAGCCGCTGCCGCAGGCGTTTTTTATCTGCTGGCGGGGGTGTTCGGCGGGTCGATCACCGGCGTCATGGCGGCGCTGCCGCTAAGCTGGATCCAGACGCTGGCCGGGCTGGCGCTGCTGAGCACCATTAGTGGGAGCCTCTATCAGGCCCTGCACAATGAGCGGGAACGTGATGCGGCTATCGTGACCTTTCTGCTAACGGCAAGCGGCGTCACACTAGGCGGTATTGGTTCGGCATTCTGGGGGCTGGTGGCAGGCGGGGTGTGTTATCTGGTGCTGTTACGCCCGCGCCGCGCGTAGCTGCGAGGGCGTCATTCCCATTACGCTGCGAAAGCGATTACTGAAGTGGCTGGCAGAGCTAAAACCGCAGGCCAGCGCAATCTCCGTCAGGGGAAGCTGGGTAGAGGTGACCAGCCTTCTGGCCTTATCCATCCGGCGCTGCATCACATACTGATGCGGTGCCATCTGCATCGACTGGCGGAACATGCGCGCGAAGTGGTACTCACTCAGGCTCGCCTGGGTAGCCAGATCCGCAAGGGTTAATGCGGCAGACAAGTTCTCTTCAATATAACTGAGTACATTGCGCAGCGTAAAAGGTGATAACCCCCCGGTGACGGTGGGGAGCCGCCACTGCACATTGCTGTAATGCTGTACCAGATGGGTTAGCAACAGCGTGGAGGCGCTGCTCAGGGTTAGCTGATTCGCCTTTTGCCCCCAGTCGCAGCCCAGAATGAAGTGGCGATAGAGCGCGGTAATTTTTTCGTCGTCACCAAACAGGTTTTCATCCAGGGTAAAGCCATACGGACTTTTGTCCCAGATCTTTTCACCCACCTCGCGCAGATGGGCATCGGTGCAATACAGATGCACAAAAGATAAGTCATCGCGAATATCCCAGCTCGACTCACTCTCTTTTGGCATCAGGCAAAAGCGGTCCGGCCCGCCGCCGTTTTTCCACCCGGCCGAGGTTTTGTGGTAACTCTCGTAGCCGTCGGCCACGTACAGACTCAGAGTGTGGTGATCGCAATACTGGGTGATGGTATCGCGTTTGTTGGACCAGGCCGCCAGTTGGATCCCCGAATTGAGCGCAACAGCGTTATGCAGCACCGCTTTATGTCTGCGCAGATTTTCAAAGGCACCGTACATCTCAGCCATATCGCCCAATACTCCCGTTAACCAGAGCTCATCAGTTTAAAAAGAACGTTGTACCAGTGCCACCCCTCACTTCGCTATGGCGATAAAAAAGCGCAAGAATTTGCAAGTCCTGCGCAAGGCGGTGCAAGCCGCCCAGGACCGCAAGCCGCATACTCAGGCCATTACAGACAACGAAGAGAGCCGTTGATGTCAGGCTCGGAGAGAGAATATGAACGCACTATTATACGGTCTGGTGGTCATCATTTGGGGAACAACCTGGATTGCGATCTATTTACAGCAAGGGCCCGTTGCGGCGCCCGTCTCTATTTTTTGGCGCTTTGCCGTCGCGACCGCTACCATCATGCTCGTTTTGCTGGCGCTGCGACGCCTGCGTAAAATTCACCTGCGCGACCACCTGTTCTGTCTATTACAGGGCTGCTGCGTCTTTTGTTTTAATTTCTGGTGTTTCTATACCGCCGCCTCCTATATCAATACCGGCCTGGAGTCGGTCATTTTCTCAATGGCGGTACTCTATAACGCGCTGAATAGTTTTCTGTTTTTTGGTCAGCGCCCGCCTGCACGCTTTTACCTGGCGGCGGCGATGGGCCTGCTCGGTATTATCACCCTCTTCTGGAGCGATCTCATCGCCAGCGGCTGGAATGCAGATCTCCTCTTCGGTATCGCCCTCTCGGCGCTGGGTACCTACGGTTTCTCGCTGGGGAATATGATCAGCTTGCGTCATCAGCGTAACGGGCTCGAGACCATGACCACCAACGCCTGGGCGATGCTGTATGGCACACTGGTTATGGGCGCGATTGCACTCATTCGCGGGGATAGCTTCGCACCCGAGTGGACGCTGAGCTATATGGGCGCGCTGCTCTATCTGGCGCTGTTTGGCTCGGTGATTGCCTTTGGTGCCTATTTCACTCTGGTTGGGCGCATTGGCGCGGGCAAAGCGGCTTACAGCACCTTGCTGTTCCCGCTGGTGGCATTGTCATTTTCAACGGTCTATGAGGGATATGTCTGGCATGCGAATGCGATTGCGGGCTTACTGTTGATCTTAACCGGAAACCTGGTGATGTTTGCGAAACCAGAAACCTGGTTCCGACGCCCACGGCTGGCGTAAAAATTCCGGCCTGCTAACTGGCAGGCCGGATTTAAACCTTTACTTCGCGGTCTTATGTACATCAAACATGGTGGCGTCTGTCGCCATGTCGTCCACCACCTGTTTCAACGTCGCCAGCGTCATTGGCGACTTCTCATTATTGAGCTCTTTACCCTCGCCCATACGCACCACTTTAATGACCGGTTTATTGGTCTGCGCGTCAATCAGCTCGCCTTCAAAGAAGAGATGCGTATCCATGGTGCGGTGGCCGCTGGCCATTTGCGTACCGGCAATCACCAGCGCCACAGGGACCACTTCATAGAACTGCAGCCCCTCTTTCTGCGAGCTAACACCGGTAATGGCGCCGCGGAAGATGAGGCTATGCGCGCCAGGCTTGGTCACAATAGGTTTCCGCTGACCAATTGCCGTTTTCATTTTGGTATTGGTATACGCCAGAATATCATCCAGCGCGCGTTGACCTACCTGCGTGGTAGGTTTTGGCGTTGGATAATAGGTGATTGGCGTCCAGATAATGCTGTCATATTTAGATTCGTCGTAAGCAGGATCGACCCAACGCAGGGTGGGTTTACCCGATGCGGAGGTGGTTTGCTGAAGGCCGGAGTAGTCTTTTAAAAAGCCTGAATATTGATTAGGTTCTGCCACTTTTGATGCACAACCCGTCAACATGAGCAGGCCAGAGAGCGCTGCAACTTTGAATAAAGTTTTGGTACGCATAATGGGTATGTCCCTGTGGATTGTAGATATGCAATTCAAGTTATAGCAAAACTATTAATCACGCGTTGTGACAAAAAAAGGGGACGGAATGTATTTCGGAAAAAAACTGCCCGCCAGGGCGACAGGCAGTTTGTTTGGGTTACTTAATATCTACTTGCCAGAATAAATGTTTGCCGAAAGGATCAATTTTGTAACCTGTAACCTCTTTACGTACGGGTTCAAATATTGTTGAGTGGGCAATCATGACCGCAGGCATCTGGTCGTGCATCATCTGTTGCGCCTCTTTATACAGCGCCGCGCGTTTACCCTGATCGGTGATCGATTTTGCTTCAGCAATGATTTTATCAAAGGGCTGATAACACCATTTCGCCGAGTTCGATCCCCCGTTTGCAGAGGTACAGGTAAAGAGTGGCCCGAAGAAGTTATCCGGATCGCCGGTCGCAGTGGTCCAGCCCATCAGCGCCGCCTGATGTTCTCCGCTCTTCACCCGCTTCAGGTATTCGCCCCATTCGTAAGTGACGATTTTGGTCTGCACGCCAATTTTCGCCCAGTCGGCCTGAATCATTTCGGCCATCCGTTTCGCATTCGGGTTATAGGGGCGCTGTACCGGCATAGCCCATAAATCGATAGTCACACCGTTAGCAAAACCGGCCTCTTTCAGGAGCGCCTTCGCTTTTTCAGGGTCGTAGTCGTAATCTTCCAGTTCGCTATCTGCGCTCCAGACGCCCGGCGGCAGCAGGTTTTTCGCGGCGATGCCGGTACCGTGGAAGACCGCGTCGATAATCGCCGGTTTGTTGATCGCCATGGCCAGCGCCTGACGCACCTTCAGATTATCCAGCGGCGCTTTTTGTGTATTGAAGGCCAGGAAGCCGGTATTCAGCCCCGCTTTACTCATCAGGTTAAGCTCTTTGTTGTCTTTCATTCGCGGCAGGTCGGCGGGGTTCGGGAAAGGCATCACCTGACATTCGCCCTTTTCCAGCTTAGCGAACCGCACCGAGGCATCCGGAGTGATGCTAAAGATCAGTCGGTCGAGCTTCGCTTTACCCTGCCAGTATTCCGGGAAGGCAGTGAACAGGATGCGGGAGTCTTTCTGGTACTGCGCCAGTTTAAACGGCCCGGTACCGATTGGATTCATATCGACCTTCTCAGGGGTACCGGCTTTTAACATCGCATCGGCATACTCTGCCGACAAGATTGAGGCGAAATACCAGGCCAGATCGGCTACAAACGGCGCTTCCGGGTGCGCCAGGGTAAAGCGTACCGTGTTATCGTCAACGCGATCGATGGCGGTAATCAGTGTGCCAAATTCCAGACTTTCAAAGTTGGAATAGCTGCCGTTAGAGACGTTGTGATAGGGATGTTTCGCATCTTTTTGCCGCATGAATGAAAAAATCACGTCATCCGCATTAAAGTCGCGCGTTGGGGTAAAGAATTTGTTGCTCTGGAATTTCACCCCTTTGCGTAAATGGAAGGTGTAGACCTTGCCATCATCGCTCACGTCCCAGCTTTCAGCGAGGCTCGGCACCAGCTCGGTGGTACCGGGTTTGAAATCGACCAGACGGTTGTAGACCGGCACCGCGCTGGCGTCCACGCTGGTACCCGAGGTATAGAGTTGCGGATTAAAGTTCTCAGGAGAGCCTTCAGAACAGTAAACCAGCGTTTTGGCGGCAACGGTGGAACTGACCGTCAGCGCGGCCAGGGCCAGAGCTAAAGTTGTGAGCTTGCTTTTCATCACGTTTTCCTGTCTTTTAATTCGACGGCTAATCATTCTTTTGCCATTTCATAAATAACATTAAAGTGACCATGCAAACACCTGATAATACGAATAAAGAAGGATTCACTATGGCTTCGACGCTATCCAGACAATTAACCCATCGCTTTTTTCGCTATCTCGCCATCACCAGCCAGAGCGATGCTCAAATAAAAACCCTCCCCTCTACGCCAGGCCAACATGACATGGCGCGCGAACTGGCGAAGGAGCTGGAATCACTGGGTCTGGATGAGATTGTGATCGATGAATTTGCTACCGTTACCGCGGTAAAAAAAGGGAATGTGCCAGGCGCTCCGCGCATTGGTTTTATTACCCATATTGATACCGTAGACGTCGGATTATCACCGGATATTCATCCACAAATATTAACTTTTAAGGGTGAAGATCTCTGTCTGAATAAAGAGAAAGATATTTGGCTGCGGGTCGATGAGCATCCTGAAATAGGGGCTTACCTGAATGAAGAGATTATTTTTAGCGACGGCACCAGCGTGCTGGGGGCAGATAATAAAGCCGCCGTCACCGTGGTGATGACCCTGCTGGAGAACCTTACCGCTGAACATGCGCATGGCGATATCGTGGTCGCCTTCGTACCGGATGAAGAGATTGGACTATTAGGGGCCAAAGCCCTGGATCTGAAACGCTTCGACGTGGATTTCGCCTGGACTATCGACTGCTGCGAGATAGGCGAGATCGTCTACGAGAACTTTAACGCCGCCACGGCGGAAATCCGCTTTACCGGCGTAACCGCGCATCCGATGTCGGCGAAGGGGGTGCTGGTGAACCCGCTGCTGATGGCCATGGATTACATCAACCATTTCGATCGCCAGCAAACGCCAGAGTGCACCGAAGGACGGGAAGGTTACATCTGGTTCCAGGGGATGCAGGCCGGACAGAACGAAGCCATTCTGAAGGCGAATATCCGCGACTTCGACCAGCAGAGCTTTGCTGCCCGTAAGGCGCAAATTGCCGACGTAGCCGAGAAAATTGCGGCTCAACACCCCACCGCACAGGTGAGCTGGCATATCGAAGAGACCTACAGCAATATCAGCAATGCGTTGGGTGACGACCGTCGCGCCATTGACCTGATGTTTGCGGCGATGGAGAGCCTGGGCATTACGCCGAAACCGACGCCAATGCGCGGCGGTACCGACGGCGCTGCGCTCTCCGCCAAAGGGCTGCTGACCCCGAACTTCTTCACCGGCGCGCATAACTTCCACTCGAAGTTCGAGTTCTTGCCGCTGTCGTCGTTCGAGGCCTCTTACAACACGGCGCTGCAAATCTGCCTGATGGCGGCCCGTTAAGCCGGTTTGCGCGCCAGCATAGTAGCAAAACGCAATTTAATGCGATTCCCCTCGGCGTCGGTGCGGTGTAGCTCACCGACGTCTTCGTTATATTTCAGCAGATCCCAGCCGGCATAATACGCACTCAGCTCCCCGCTTTTAAAGGCAAACGGGAAGCCCACCGTGCAGGGGTAATCGTCGGTGTCCATCGCGGCCACGATCAGGTTGTACCCACCCGCTTTGGTGCACTCCTGCATGTTGGCAATCAGACCCGGAATGCTCTTCGCTTCGAGGAACATCATCACCACGGTTGAGAGGATAAAATCGTATTCGCCGTCAAAGCGCAGGGTGTTGAGATCCTTGATGGCCGTCTGCAGCGTTGTGATGCCCTCTTTGGCTTTAATGCTTTCGATGTTGCTAATGCCGGCCGGATTTTTGTCCCAGGCGGTGACATCGAAACCTTTTGCTGCCAGGTAAAGGCTATTGCGTCCGTTACCACAGCCGAGGTCGAGTGTTTTACCCGGTTTGACAATCCCGGCGCTGTACAGCACCTCGGAATGGGTGCGGGTCAGGCCATATTTTTCGGTGAAGTAGTTCTCATCAATCACAGTCATTTTTTTTCCTCAGTCTGCATCAGTAAGGCTTTGTCTGTACGAATTAACAGCTTGCCCTGCATCAGCAGAATAAATGTGCGAACCAGTAACAGCGCGATTATCGCGTTGGTGAAAATAAACAGCGGAATAGCAATAACGTGAAACAGTCCGGTATTACTGCTCTGCCCCAGATGCAGGCCGGTAGTAGCGAGCGCCGAGACGCCGAACGAGAAGCTCCAGAACGAGGCATTAAAGGGTTGCGACAAATACCAGGGCATCAGGCGCAGCATAAACAGCAGTTGCAGCAGGCCGTAGCCGAACAACATTTTGGCAAAGGTATCCGCTTCGCCGCCGTTCACGCTAAACCAAGCACTACAGGCTACCAGCGCGGGGGCAAGCTGGATGCCAAGCGAAGTGCGTAGCGCCTGGGGCAGCTCTCCGGCGCTGCGCAGGCGTTGCAAAATGACCGGCTCAAGGCTCAGCCACGAGAAGACGCCCGCCCCCAAAAACAGCAGCCCGGCATCGTGAAAACCCAGGGCTCCGCAGCCCATCGCGCTGATGAAGTTGTTGGCCACCGTGGGCAGATACAGCCCCGGCGTGGTGGCCTCCTCCGGATGGCGCCCGCGCCACAACCCGGCGCTCTGCCAGGCGGCGTAGCTGAGTTGCACCACTACACCGACGCTAAACAACACCAGCGCCAACGGGCGATACCAGGGCACCACGCCAATTGACACCAGTAGCGTAGTGGCAGGAAAGAGGCTGACGAAACTGCTCATCACCGGATGGCGCATCTCAGTCAGCACGCTTTGCGGGAAGCGCACCGCACGGGTCATAAACGCCACCGTCAGCAGCAGCCAGAGGGTTATCGCCAGCCCCACGAGGATCTCCCCCGGCCAGCGCGTTACAGGCCAGATTGTTCCGGCATAACGCCAGGCGAAACCCATGCCGATGATCCCCAGCACCATGCCGTAATAGCCGGAGGGTAAGTTAAGAACTTGTTCAGATTTGTTAGTTTTATACATTTATTTTAAATTATAAAGTATATTTGAAATGCTATTTTAAGGGGTTTCATTTGTGGATGCCACTCTTTCGATCAACGTAAAGTTTGCTACGTTTAGTAAAGAGAACAACTGCGGAAACCCTGATGAATAAATACCGCCTTAGCGATGAAACGCGCCTGCACCATTGGCATGACGGCGACCACAAGTATTCCGTGGCGCTCCGCCAGCTGATCGCCATCCGGGATTTTGCCGACGTCCCCTGCGGCAGCCGTGGCGGCTGGGTTGAGGACGAGGCAGCCTTATCGCAAGAGGGAGATTGCTGGCTCTACGACCAGAACAGCGTGGTATTTGCCGGGGCACAAGTCACCGGCAACGCGCGGATCACCCAGCCTTGTGTGATCAGCCATCACGCCCGCATTGGGGACAACGTCTGGATTGATGGCGCAGAGGTCAGCCACGGTGCCCGCCTGTGTGACAACGTCACGGTTCAGGCATCCGTAGTGCGCGGCGAATGTCATCTCTATGGTAATGCGCGCATTCTGCATAACAGCGTCGTCATAGCCGCCAAAGGGTTAACTCCGGATCGGGATCTGATTCTGCAAATCTACGGCAACGCCACGGTCAGCGAGTCGCGCGTGGTACATCAGGCGCAGATCTACGGCAATGCTATTGTGAACTGGGCGTTTATTGAGCATCGCGCCGAAGTCTTCGACAATGCACTGCTGGAAGGCAATGATCTGAATAACGTCTGGGTATGTGACTGCGCCAAAGTCTACGGCAACGCGCGCCTGCGCGCCGGGCGCGAGGAGGATGCCATCCCCACCCTGCGTTACAGCTCTCAGGTGGCGGAAAATGCGCTCGTGGAAGGCAACTGCGTCATCAAACATCATGTGCTGATTGGCGGCGAGGCGTGGCTAAGCGGCGGGCCAATTCTTATTGATGATAAGGTGGTGATTCAGGGACGCGCGCGCATCCGTGGCGAAGTGCTGATCGAGCATCATATTGATATTACCGACGATGCGGTGATCGAGGCCCTGGATGGCGAGGCTATTCATCTACGCGGCGCGAAGGTGATTAACGGCGCGCAGCGTATTATCCGCACACCGCTGCTGGGGGCCTTATAGTTCGACAATCCGGGCGTAGATATTCTGGTCGTCGTAATGCCCGTTGAGAAACTCAGCCTGTTTCAGGCACCCTTCCAGCTCAAAGCCATTGGCCAGCGCCACGCGATTGCTGGCCGCGTTCGCCACGCGACATTTGATGACGAAACGGCGAATCTCTTTGCGTTCAGCGTAATAGCGGATAAAGCCCTGCAACGCCTGCGAGAGGATCCCCTGCCCCTGATGCGCCTCATCCAGCCAGTAGCCGATATACCCGGTTTTGTTCAGCGGCTCGATGGCGTTAAACGACAGCACCCCCACCAGCACGTTATCGAGAAAGATCAGGAACATTTTGGCGTAACCGCGCTGATGCAGCATCTGGTTACTCTGGATATTTTTTAGCGAATCTTCTGCACTCCCCACATATTGCGGCCACTCCAGAAACTGCTGCAGCCAGTCGCGATTTTTAATCACCAGGTTGTACAGCTCAGCGGCGTGACTTTCCTCTACCGCGCGCAGTTCAAGCGAGGAAGAAATGGGGATAATTTCAGGGGGGATAGCGGTCATAGGGCCTACGTTTTGTGGATTTACGTGGCGTCAGTCTACTGAACCACGACCGCGGCGGCTACGCCCAGGATTGAGGGTTTACGGCCCCTCCCGGTCAGAGAGGGGCTTCACCCTTTAGCGCATTACGCGGTCATCCACGTAGTTACGCTTGTCCGGCGCCGGCGGGAAGTATTGATACAGCCAGGTTTCGCTGATTGCATCCCCCTGGCAGCGCAGGAACATGCGCATTTCAACCGGATCGGTCGAGTCGTTGGTGGGATACCAGTCGAACAGAATGCGGTAGCCATCGAAGGGCTCGACGTAGAGGATCTCAACCTGCTTCGCTTCGCCGTTAGAGAGGGTAATGACCGGCTCGATCCCCTTTGGCGCGGCCGCTTTCAGGTCGCCGCCGATAAAGTCGATGGCGAAACGGCGGGCCCAGACTTTCGGGTAGTGCTCACCAGGTGCCCAGCCTTCCGGGAAGCCCCCCATGCCGGTACGGGTGGCAAACACGTTGGCCAGCGGTGAACGCACCGGAGGTTTGGCGCTCCAGTGCAGACGATACTGGAACTCCAGTTCATCCCCCGCCTTCACCGGTTTTTCAGGCTGCCAGAAGCAGACCACGTTATCCAGGGTCTCACCGGTGGTGGGGATCTCCATCAGGCCAACGGCTCCTTTGCCCCACTTGTTCAGCGGCTCCACCCACAGGCTTGGACGCTTGTTATACCAGCCCATAATGTCCTGATAATGCGAGAAGTCGCGATCCAGCTGCAGCAGACCAAAACCTTTTGGGTTCTTATCCTGGAAGGCATTGAACTGCAGCTTTTGTGGGTTATTCAGCGGACGGCATACCCACTCACCGTTGCCGCGCCACATGGCCAGACGGTCGGAATCGTGGATCTGCGGATGGATGGTGTCGCACATGCGGCGCTCATTGTTGCCGCAGGCAAACATGCTGGTCATTGGTGAAATACCGAGCTGTTTAATGTCTTTGCGGGCGAAGAGATGGTTATCCACCTCCATAACCACCCGATCGTTCTCGCAGTGGATCACGAACTTATAAGCGCCGGTTACGCTCGGGCTGTCGAGCAGCGTATAGACAGTAAAGGTGGTATCACCCGGTTTGACCGTTTCGAACCAGAACGAGGTAAAGTCCGGGAACTCTTCCGGCGAATCGGTGAAGGTATCGATGGCGAGGCCACGGGCGGACAAACCGTACTGATAGGTGTCATCCACCGCGCGGAAGTAGCTCGCCCCCAGGAAGGAGACGATATCCCGACGTGCCAGTTCAGGCGCTTTAAAGGCACGGAAGCCCGCAAAGCCTAAATCGCTCTGGCCTTCCAGCTGCCGGGTGTCCACGCCCGCGTCGTGATAGTTAAACAGTTCCGGACGGAAGTGGATTTCGCGCGCCTGGGAGGTGGCGGAGTCCAGAGAGAACATCCGCACGCGACGGCGGAAACCCATCCCGACGTGGAAAAACTGCACATCCAGTTCACGATTATCGATGTTATTCCACAGGGAGTGTTTTGCATCATACTGAATGCTGTTGTAGGCCTGCGGCGTGAGGGTCGCCAGGGTTTCAGGCAGCGCACGCGGTGCGCCTCCCCAGGGTTTTTGCGCCAGGTCGTGGGCCATAGACTGCAACACTGAGAAGTCGAAGCGACGGCTCAGACCGTCGGCAATATCCGATTCAGCTGCGTTAGCTGCGCGGGAAAATAGCGCCGCGAAACCCGATGTGCCGCTAAGCGCGGCGACCGCCAGTGAGCCTTGTAAAAAACGTCTGCGATTCATGCCTGGAAAAACGTCCTTATGGTCGTGGATGTGAGTTTCGCGTTGATCGAAACGACGGCAAAAAAGAGCACCCTTAGAGGGGCACAGCCTAAACAAAAACGGTTAATAATCCAATTGTTGGTCGGTGTTTATCTGAACAAAGCGAGAAATATTTTCTGTCGAGGGGAAAAGGCTGAATCGGAGGTAAAGTTACGTATAAAAAGGACCCCTGCCTGACATCATCAGCAGGGGCCAGTATGGCGCACTATTATTTTACGCTGACATCGATACCCGGGAAGTACTTCTGGGCCAGTTTATCGATCGTTCCATCAGCGCGGACTTTATCGATAGCGGCATCGAGCTGCTTTCTGGAAGCTTCATCCCCTTTTCGCAACCCAAAGCCGATACCACTGCCGAGGATCGTGTCGTCAGACACGGGTTTGCCAATAAAACCAAACCCTTTACCCTGCGGCTTGCTAAGGAAACCTGCCTGCCCGGCCGCCGACATCACCAACGAAGCGTCAATGCGGCCATTCAGCAGGTCACCCCATGCCATATTCTGATCTTTATAAGACACCACGGTGACACCGTGCTTCTCCCAGTGCTCTTTCGCGTAGGTTTCCTGAATAGAACCCTGCAGTACGCCAATGGTTTTTCCTTTCAGCCCGGCCGGGGTGGCATCCACCGCCATCCCCGATTTGCCCACCAGCTGCGAGGGAATACGGTAGATGGGCTGCGTGAAGTCGATGCTTTCACGACGCTTTTCAGTAATGTTCATTGCCGAGTTAATGGCATCAAACTTTTTCGCCACCAGCCCAGGGATGAGCGCGTCAAACGACGTCTCCACCCAGCTGCACTTCAGCGCAGCGGCGGCACAGATGGCGTTACCCAGATCGATATCAAACCCTTCCAGTTCGCCTGAGGCATTGCGGCTTTCAAACGGTGGATATTCCGCTTCGACCCCGTAACGTAATTCGGTGGCGGCAAAGGTGGAGAAAGAACAGAGCAATCCCAGGCCGACGACGAACGCATTTACTTTCATACCCGTACTCCTTAGCGTGGTTTAACCTGGCATAGCGCCTGCGCACCTGCCCGTAATGTGGCCTCATCTTTCGCGAAAGAGAGACGAATCAGTTTGTTATCTGAGCCATCCGTGTAAAACGCCGACAGGGGAATGGTCGCGACGCCACAATCGACAATCAGCCGTTTCACCATCTCGCTGTCGCGTTCATCGCTAAAGTGGCTGTAATCCGCCAGCAGGAAGAACGAACCGGCGCTCGGCAGCAGACGGAAAGGCGAGTCCGCCAGCAGGTTCACCAGCAGGTCGCGCTTACGCTGATAGAAAGCCGCCAGCGAGAGCCAAGTCTGCGGATCGGCCATGTGCTCGGCAAACGCGTACTGCATAGGAGTATCGGCAGAAAACATTAAAAATTGATGGACCTTGCAGATCTCATCCATCAATTCTGCCGGGGCCACACAGTAGCCTACGCGCCAGCCGGTGACGTGGTAGGTCTTGCCAAATGACGAAATAATGACGCTCCGCTCCGCCAGCTGCGGATGCGTCGCCATGCCATGATGCGGCACGCCGTCGAAGACCACATGCTCATACACCTCGTCGGATAGAATGATGATATCGGTGTTGCGCGTCAGCATTGCCAGCTGCGTCAGGTCATCCGCCGAGAAGACCTGCCCGCTCGGGTTGTGGGGTGTATTGATGATGATCATTCGGGTGCGGGGCGTAATGGCGGCCCGCACTTCATCCCAGTTGACGGCAAAATCTGGCACCGTCAGCTTGATGGCGACCGGTGTCGCCCCCTGCAAACGGACAATCGGCGCGTAACTGTCAAACGAGGGCTCGAAATAGATCACCTCGTCCCCCGGATGCACCAGCCCGCTGATAGCAGAGTAAAGCCCTTCGCTGGCGCTGGCGGTGACCAGCACTTCCCTTTCGGCATCGTAGCGGGTGCCATACAGACCTTCGATTTTATCGGCGATGCGGGTTTTCAGCGCCGCCAGGCCGGTCATCGCCGCATACTGATTGCGATCGGCCTCCATCGCGCGGGTTACGCCGGCGATCAGTTTAGGATCGCAGGAAAAGTTCGGGGCGCCCTGAGAGAGGTTGATGGCGTTATGCTGCGCCGAAAGCTGACCGATAACGGTAAAGATGGTGGTGCCCACATCCGGCAGTTTGGAACGGGTCTGGATTGGCGTGCGTAAAGTCATCGGTAGTCCTTTCTCGTGGAGAGTGCATAACTATTCAATCTGAAGCGGATTGCGGCGACAATCGAATTGTTGTCATAATAGCCATGAGAAAAAAACATACCTGGAGGCGCTATGGCGCGTCGTACTTTTCCGCTTAACGCCGTTGAGACCTTCCTGGTCACCGCCCGGCATCTCAATTTGACCCATGCGGCGAAAGAGTTATGTCTGACCCAGGGTGCGGTGAGTCGAAAGATTGCCGCCCTGGAAAACTGGTTTGGCTTTCCCCTCTTTGAGCGCCACGCCCGCGGCCTGCGGCTATCTTCCCAGGGCAGCGCTCTGCTGCCGGATCTGCGCAGCGCCTTCGAGCACTTCCTGACGGTGGCCGACCAGGCGCGCGCCCAACAGACGGTGGTGCGTCTGAAGGCGCCGACCTGTGCCATGCGCTGGCTCATACCCCGCCTGATTGAGGTGGAGCACCAGCAGCCTGAGCTGCAAATTGCCCTGACCACGACCATCGATCACAGCGTGAACTTCAAAACAGAATCCTATGACGCAGCGATTGTCTTTGGTGCCCAGCTGAGCGCAGGCGATCTGCTGTTCGAAGAGGCGCTAACGCCGGTGGTCAGCCCGTTGCGAGGGGGTACCGACGTCGAAAACCTGACCTTTTTACACCCGACCCGGGATAACACCGACTGGTCATTGTGGCTGGAAAAACAGGGTATGCCGCCCCCTACCATGCACAAAAATCAACACTTCGACACCATGGATCTGGCGATCACCGCCGCGATTCAGGGGCTGGGAGTGGCAATTGCCGATGAGACGCTGGTGGCAGAAGATCTCCGCACCGGACGGCTGCTGCGGCCCTACCCCAGCAGCGTCAAAACCGGTGCGAGTTATCGTCTGGTGTTGCGAGAGTCACCTGACAAAGCGACGGCGCTGACGGCGTTTCGCGCCTGTTTGCTTAATCGAGGCTGACATGGTGTTTCATCACCCGTTTAAATAGGGCCAGTCGGGCGCGCATAAAGCGGGTCTCAAGCTTAAATCCTGCATTTTTATTCAAACCAATGCGTAACAAGACGTCCCGCCCTTTAATGCAGGCAGGCCAGCGGATGGCCCCATTCAGCGTGGCACAGTCCCGGCCGGCGTGGCGGGCGAAATTGACCCAGTAATCCGCGACCCTGGCCGAAAAGGCGAGATCGCGTTCATTAACATACTCCCGCGCCGGCTCGGCCAGCGTTAGGGTATCAAACACGTAAGGCACCTCATTACCGTGCCAGGCGCCGTTTGCGTAGGTGTCATGCTCTGCTTCCGCCACATAATCAAACCAGTAGCGCCAGCAGGGCTCGCCGACCCGCAGCTGCGCCTGCATCACCACATAACCCAGCGTAGTAAAGGCCATATCACGACAGACCTCGCGCCCCAGGGCTTCATCCCCCTTCACGCCCGGATAGAGCAGTTTAATCAGGCCCAGCCCCAGCCGCCGCTCTTGCCGCAGCTTCTGGATCTGCCCGGCGAGATCGACGCCAAAGACCGCCATCACGCTGGCCTCATCGCTGTTGGAACCAATCATCACCGGCATTGGGTGCTGGCGGGCAGCATAGAAGCACTCCAGCATCGGCTCCGGCAGAACGCAATCGCCCACGATAGGCGCAGGCGCGACATTCAAGGGTGCCGTGAGCGGCCAGAAGGCTTCGGCCGGGAGGGCCCTCAGCTGCTCTGCCGTTGCGTTTTCCAGCCCAAAATGGCGCGCCAGCGCGACGCCTTTTTCCAGCGCCTGCGTGCGCGGCGTATCGGGCAAGGTATAACCGCTCTGGATAATGGCTTTATGGAACAGCCCTTTCGCCAGCGGCGAGGCCATTAATGACAACACGCTGCGCGCCCCTGCGGATTCGCCAAACAACGTTACGTTTTGCGCATCGCCGCCAAATGCGGCGATGTTGTTACGCACCCATTCCAGCGCCGCTATTTGATCTAACAGCGCGAAATTGTGCACCACCTGCCCCTCTTCCCCCTCCAGCGCCGGATGGGCAAAAAACCCGAGATGGCCGAGGCGGTAGTTGAGCGTCACCAGAATCACATCCCGCCGGGCCAGAGCCTTACCGTTATAGGGCGGTAAGCCACCTGCCCCAATGGTAAAGCCCCCGCCGTGCAGCCAGACCATGACGGGAAGCGGTGTGGGACGTTTTACCGGTGCCCAGACGTTCAGATAGAGGCAATCTTCCGAGAAACGCCCCGGATCGCCGCCCCCCAGTTCCTGGCAATATTCACTGTTTTGCCAGCTGGACGGGGCCATTTCCTGCGCCGGACGTACGCCCGGCCAGCTCTCAACAGGCTGCGGTGACCGCCAGCGTAGCGCACCAACGGGCGGCGCGGCATAAGGAATGCCGAGCCAGACCTGAACATTATCGTCCGTCGCGCCAAGCAGCGCGCCATGACGGGTCGTCACTATTGGGGTGGAGAGGTTTTCCATTCATGCCTTCTCTTAACAAAACACCCCAGCAGAGTAACGGTTTCAGAGCAAACCGCAACGCCGTTTACTGCGTGATTCCGCCTCTTCATAGAGGGAAAACTCATCCAGTACCGGGCAGCCCAGCGCGGTTTCAAACGCCTCACGGCTGGCGTTGCCATGGCTGCGCGCCTGGGTTTCATTGCCCAGATTTGACTGGAAAATCCCGGCGGCGCTCACCGGCAGAAAGTCCTCGTAGGTAATAGGTTGTGCCACCACCCAACCGCGCTCAATCAGCGGCTGCGGATCGTCACCGGGACCAAAAGCGTGGCGATGTGCTTCACCGCTCGGCGTCAGACGATAGCGGAACCATGCCAGACCCTGACGGCGCAACATCATTTCACTGTCTGGGAAGGCGCGGAACACTTCCTGCAGATGCAGCTGGTGCGTAAGGTTATCTTTACCAGTACCCGCTTCAGCCAGCAGGCGATCGTAGAGTTCACGCCCTTTTGGCGTTAACGCCACGCCCCGCTGTTCAATTTCGCCAAAACGGGCAGTATGCGTGCCCAAATGTTCCCCGGCAAAATGGACGGGCTCCTCCAGCGCTTTAAAGCTGGTCTGACGCAGCAGCAGGGGGATCTCGCGGCGTGGCGGCCCTTCGATCAGGATCTTCGGCTCAATACCGTATTCAGGCATGAGCGCCTGTGCCCGATCGATATCCAGGGTTCGCGGAGTCAGATGGTTGATATGACAGCCGGGGAAGCAGACCACGTCGGCTATCAGACGGTGTTCGTTGTGCAGCGCCATATAGGTCTCTTGATCCACGGTGGCATGGCGGTGCCAGCGGAAGGTTTCCAGTGCCTCTTGCACAAACTCATGCGCCTGGGCTTCGGTAAATCCCCCTGCCGTCTCGTACAGATCGATCAATGCCAGGCAGCGCGGGGTGAAGATGTTGCGCTGGGCCAGAATTGCCGCCGCCTTCTCGCGCAGGGCCACATTTTCAATCAGCTCCAGGCGTAACAATGAGGTAAAGACCCGAAACGGGTTGCGGCATAATGCGGCGTCATCCACCGGGCGGAACGCGGTTGAGTGTACCGGCACCCCGGCCTGCGAAAGATCGTAATAGCTGACCGGAAACATCCCCATGATGGCAAACATCCGGCGCAGGGTCGCCAGTTCCTCGGCCGTGCCCACGCGGATGGCCCCGTGGCGCTCCACGTTCAGTCGCGCCAGTTCGTCGGCATTCGCCAGTTGTTCATGTAAAAGTGGGTTATTTTCCAGAACGGCCAGATTCACATCCGCCACCAGCTCTAGCAAGGTGCCGTACTGCGGAACTTCCTGCTGGTACATCCCCGACATAGCTTGCGAAAAGTGTTCCCGAATATCATCTGCCGTGATGGTGTTCGCCATGATGTCATGCCTCCAGTGAATATTACCTGGAGTGTAGAGAAGGCTGCTGCGGACGTTTGAGAGAATTTCTGAAGTGTGATCCCGATTGCTGGATGGAGAATTTATAATCGACTCCCCTTTAATATTTCCAGGAGAAATGAAATATGACATAACAATATAAAATGTAATATTTTTTATTTCGACATGACACCCGTGAAAAACGGTTTACGCTATCACTCACCTGAATAACACAAGACTTTTTCAGCCGTTTTTTACGCCATTTTAATTGCTAACAATTATCATTTAAATGAGGATGTTATATTCCCTCCTCCCCCCTTGATTAATATCAATTACCCCCTTCGGGCTATAAGACAAAATACGCGCTCTTTAAAAGAGGAACAATTATGTCTGCACCTGAAAACAATGACGACAGCCTCCCGCTCGGCGTCTCCCGACGGGGATTCCTGAAAGCGAGTTCGGCCGCTGTAGCCCTCCCTTTTTTGTTCAACCAACGAGCAAATGCCACGGGGAGTGATGCCGGTACGGTCATCAACGAGGTTCACGCAGCGGAACGCGTAGTGCAAACCTGCAGTACCTTCGATTGCGGCGGTAAATGTGACATTCGGGCCCATATAGCCGACGGCGTGGTGACCCAAATTACCACGCGTCCGGACAGCGCACTTGATACGCAAATGCCGGTAATGCGCGCCTGCGTTCGCGGGCGCAGCTATCGTAAATTCGTTTATCATCCCGATCGTCTTAAATATCCGATGAAGCGGGTAGGAAAACGCGGCGAAGGTAAATTTGAACGTATCTCCTGGGACGAAGCCACCACCCTTATTGCGGATAACATCAAACGTATTACCGCCAAATATGGTCCAGAGTCGCGTTTTGTTCATAATAATACCGCCGTCAGCGGAGGGACTTTTTCAGGCGATAAAATGATGCGCCGTTTATTTAATCTCACCGGCGGCTATCTGCAATATTATCACTCCGTCAGCATGGGCAATACGGCCGCCGCCACCCCTTATACCTACGGCACCGCTGCCAGCGGCAGTTCACTGGATACGCTGGCCGATACCCCGCTGGTCATTCTCTGGGGACATAACCCGACTGAGACCATCTTTGGCCACAGCAACCACTATTTCCAGCAAATGAAGCAAAAAGGTACGCGCTTTATTGTGGTTGACCCGCGCTATTCCGATACGGTGTCATCGCTGGCCGACGAATGGGTGCCGCTTCTGCCCTCAACGGATAATGCGCTGATGGATGCGATGATGTATGTCATCGTCAGCGAAAACCTTCATGACAAGGCCTTTATTGACCGTTACACCCTCGGCTTTGATGAAGCGTCCATGCCAGAGGGGGTACCGGCCAACGAATCGCTGGTCGCTTACCTGACGGGTAAAAAAGACGGCATCGTAAAAACGCCGGAATGGGCCGAGAAAATCACCCACGTCCCGGCGCAAACCATTCGCCAGCTCGCACGTGACTATGCCACCACCAAACCGGCGGCGCTGATTCAGGGCTGGGGTCCTCAACGCCATATCTGCGGCGAGCGTACCGCCCGCGGCTCTACCCTGCTGGCTACCCTGACCGGTAACGTCGGCGTGAAAGGCGGCTGGGCGGCAGGCTACGGCGGCTGTGGCAACCGTAAGTTTACGACCGGCCCTGAGATGCCCGACAACCCGGTAAAAGAGAAAATCTCAATCATGAACTGGGTGCAGGCCGCCGACGATGCCAGCAAGGTTACGCCGCAGGACGGCCTCACCGGTGCCACACAGCTGAAAAGCAACATCCGCATGCTGGTGTCGCTGGCGGGTAACTATCTGGCAAACCAGAACCCCGACCTGCTCCAGGCGGTAAAGGTGCTGGAGGATGAATCCAAAATAGAGTTTATCTTAGTCAGCGATCTCTATATGACCCCCAGCGCCCGCTACGCCGACCTGCTGCTCCCCGAAACCAGCTTTATGGAGCGCTGGAACATCGGCGAAACCTGGGGGACCGGCAGCTATCTGATCCTCTCTGAAAAGCTAATTGAGCCGGAATTTGAACGCCGTTCGGATTACGACTGGCAGCGCGAAGTGGCCGCCAAGCTCGGCGTTGAGCCGCAATTCAGTGAAGGGCGCAGTGAAAAAGAGTGGATCGAACACATCTGGGAGCAGACCCGCCAGGCGATGCCGGATGAGCATTTGCCCACCTTTACTGAGCTGCAGCAAACGCGCCAGCATCTGTTTAAAAGCGAACCCTACGTGGCGTTTGAAGCCAACATTCGCGATCCCGAGGCGAACCCGTTCCCCACGCCGTCGGGCAAAATCGAGATTTTCTCCAAACGGCTGTACGACATGAAGCATCCCGACATTCCTGCCCTGTCGCACTACGTCCCGGCGGCGGAAGGTCCGGAAGATCCCCTGGTCAAACAGTATCCGCTGCAGCTGATCACCTGGAAAGGAAAGAACCGCGCGAACTCCACGCAATATGCCAACCCCTGGCTGCAGGAGGTGCAGATCCAAAAACTGTGGATCAACCCGCTGGATGCGCAAAAACGGGATATCCGCCAGGGCGACCTCGTGCGCATTCACAATGCGCGCGGCGTCTGCCAGGTGCCGGCTGAAGTGACGCCGCGCATCATTCCCGGCGTCGTGGCCATGCAGGCGGGTGCCTGGTGGCAGCCGGATGCCGACGGGGTCGATCTCGGCGGTTGTCCAAACGTACTAAGCTCGGCGCGAATTACTCCGCTTGCTAAAGGTAACGCGCATCAAACCCTGCTTGTGGAGGTCGTCAAGTATGAGTCAGCAGTATAAAGAGTTCCCCGCGGTCAGCGATAAACAGCTGGGATTTTTCATCGATTCTTCGCGCTGCTCGGGCTGTAAAGCCTGTCAGGTGGCTTGCAAAGACAAACATAACCTTGAGGTGGGTCGACGCTTTCGTCGGGTATACGAGGTGAATGGCGGCGGGTTTATCCCGACCGGTCAGGGGGGCGTGAGCAACTCGGTATTCGCTTATACCCTCTCTATCTCCTGTAACCATTGTGCCGATCCTATCTGCACTAAAAACTGCCCCACCACCGCGATGCACAAACGGCCCGGCGACGGCATCGTGCGCGTCGATACCCGCAAATGCGTGGGCTGCGGCTATTGCGCCTGGTCCTGCCCGTACGGCGCACCGCAGATGAATGAGGAGACGGGGCAGATGTCGAAATGCGACCTGTGCGTAGATTTACTGGCGCAAGGCGAACAACCCATCTGCGTAGCAACCTGTCCGCTGGGGGCCATTAAGTTTGGCCCCATCGATGAGCTCCGCGCCCTGTACGGTACGGTTTGTGATGTTCAGGGGCTGCCGGATTCGTCCATTACGCAGCCGAACCTGGTGATAAAACCCCACGCTGGGGCAGAAAAAGAGGAGCCGCCGCATGCATGAGTTGCCATTACTGATTTTCACCCTGCTGGTGCAAGGCTCGGTCGGTATCACGCTGTTTTTAACCCTCGCCGTCAGAAAGGCGAAAACGCTGCCTGCGGCCCAGCGTCAGCTGCTGCCGGCCATGCTGCTGGCCTGCATTGCCGGCGGGCTGGGTCTGGTGGCCTCGACGCTGCACCTGGGTTATCCGCTGAATGCGTTTAACGCGCTGCGCCATGTAGCCAGCTCGTGGTTAAGCCGTGAAATCGTCTTCGCCAGTCTCTATCTCGCGGTGCTTGGTCTTTGCACGCTCAGCATGCTGGTAAGAAAATCACCGCTGGCGCTGTTGTTGCCGGTTGCCACGCTGCTGGGGTTGATTGACGTCTGGTGCATGAGCGCGATCTACGCCAGCAGTACGGTGATAACCTGGATGCATTTCAACACCTGGCTGATGTTTTATGGCGCGGTGGGCATTCTCGGCGCGGTGGCGATGGCCTGGCTGCCCCTACTGAATACCCCTGGCGTGATGCAGGCCCGCACGCGACTTCTGCGTCTGGCGGCGATGCTGGTTGTGGCTATTGTGGCGGTGCGTCTGCTGGCTCAGCCAGCCTACGTGCACTATCTGGCCAGCGCGCCGCTGAATGGCGTCGTCACCCTGCCGCATCAGCCGGTTGAGGCCTTCAATCAGCATGGCGGGCTGCGACTGTTTAGCTGGGTTGCCAGCGTCCTGGGCGCCATTCTGTTTGCGTTCAGCGCCTGGCGTCACCGTAGAAACGGCGTGCTGTTCGGAGGGCTGCTGCTGATCCTGGCAGAGATCCTCTTCCGCTTTGTTTTCTTTAGCATCGGCTGATTGTGATGCGTCCTTTCTCCATAAAGCCCTCACCGCCCCCCGGCGTGGGGGCTTCTTGCCTGCGTAAAACGTTCTCGCGCCACCGCTGCCAGGCCTGTGCAGATGTCTGTCCGGCGGTGGCAATCAACATCGGTTCTGACGGGCCACACCTCGACGCTGACGCTTGCCTGCGCTGCGGTAATTGTCTCTTCGTCTGTCCGACCGATGCGCTGACTCATCTTCAGCCCCCCAGACGCAACCTGCGTAACAACCGACTGGTCGGCCCCTTTTCGACCACCATTACCCCAGAAGAGCTGCTGCTATGGCACCGGCAGTACGCGATAATAGGCGTGGAGATGGATTACGCGGCCCACCCCGCCTGGTTGCGTGCGGTGGCTGCGCTTAATGTGATTCTGAGGGAACTGAACGAGGCGGAGTGGCAGATTTTTCCACCTCAGTCGCGCCCTGTGGATGGCTTTCGTCGGCACTGGCTTCGCGTACCCGATGATGCGCACCAGACCGCAAGCGTCACGGCAGATCAGCCTACACGCCTACAGGCTTACTACCCTTTTACCCCTTACGAACTGGACTTTTCGCTATCACACTGTGTGGCCTGTGGGGCCTGCGCCCGGGCATGCGCGGAAAAAGCGCTGCGCTTCACCCAGACCGCACTTGACTGGGATTCTTCTGTCTGCACCGGATGCCATGCTTGTACGGCGGTCTGTTTTAGCGGGGCAATCACTCTCCGGCGAGAGATCGCCGCAGCGCATGCGCAGCGGTTTCCGCTGATGCAGAAGGTCTGTTCCGTCTGTCGCCACCCCTTTTCTACCTTTTCGCCTCAGGCTGAGCGCTGTCATATTTGTCAGCAACATCGCCACGCCATGCGCGAAGCATAACCTCTCTTTATGTTCTCGCCCCGTCTCCCGGCTGTGCCGGTTCGGGGTCAGGATCCTCTTTTCGTTCACTGCCACAGATTTAATCCTGTCGAAACAACAGCCTGGTGGCACACGCTTTTTACAAGGCGGTAAACTGACACTTTGCATAAAATGAGTAAATGTTAATGATATTTTGCTAGCAGGTTATCAAAATTAAACAACTTTTCTTGTCTCTCTCATCGCTCTGCTTTAAACATCGCCTATGGAAAAAAATGGTCTGTTTAGTCAGCGCATTCGCTTGCGCCATCTGCATACATTCGTGGCCGTCGCTCAACAGGGAACGCTGGGGCGAGCGGCTGAAACGCTTAATTTAAGCCAGCCAGCGTTATCAAAAACGCTCAATGAGCTGGAGCAACTTACCGGTACCCGCCTGTTTGAACGCGGGCGGCTGGGGGCGCAGCTTACGTTGATGGGCGAACAATTTCTGACCCATGCCGTTAAGGTGCTGGACGCCCTGAACACCGCCGGGCAGTCGTTGACGCGCAAAGATGAACACACCCCGGATGTGGTGCGTATTGGCGCCCTGCCCACCGCCGCGCTGGGCATTTTACCTGCGGTCATAGGTCAGTTTCATAAGCAGCAGCGCAACATTACGCTGCAGGTCGCGACCATGAATAACCCCATGCTGCTGGCGGGGCTCAAATCTGGCGAGCTGGATCTGGGCATTGGCCGCATGTCAGATCCTGAATTAATGAGCGGTCTGAATTATGAGTTGCTGTTCCTCGAATCCCTGAAGCTGGTGGTTCGCCCCAATCACCCCTTGCTTAACGATACCGTGACTCTGAGCCGGGTAATGGAGTGGCCGGTGGTGGTGTCGCCGAAAGGCACGGTGCCGCGTCAGACCGCCGAAACCCTGCTTCAGGCACAGGGCTGCAAACTTCCGCCGGGCTGTATCGAGACGCTATCGGCCTCGCTCTCTCGTCAGCTTACAGTTGATTTCGACTACGTCTGGTTTGTGCCTTCTGGCGCCGTTAAAGAAGATTTACGCCAGGGCACCCTGGTCTCACTCCCTGTTCCCTCCACCGGCGCGGGTGAACCTATTGGTGTACTGACGCGGGTGGATAGCCCTCTCTCTTCCGCCGCACAAACGCTACTAAGCTCGATACGAAAATCCATGCCGGTCTAATCACCCCACCTCAGGCCCGTCTTGTCGACGGGCTTTTTCTCGCCTTAATCAAATAATGCGAAATCATTCATTAACAATTGCGTAAAACAATTTAACAGATTTATCATAGCCGCTAATTCACCAAATGGTTCGTTAACACTGTAAAACGGTGAATTACACGGCCCAATAGCTGGCTAATAGTGCATTATTTATGATAACCCTCCACCTCTGTTATCCATTTGGTACGCAAGCCACTGGCAATGGTTTAAAGACGTTGAGGTTGTTCAGGAGATAGAAATGGCTTTAGGTAACACGCCACGCGGGATCCCCCGATTCCTGCTGTGGTTACTGGTCGGACTGATGGTAATTATCGGTCTGGCCGTAGGGGGGCTGGGCTTAAAGCTCGCCACCGTGGGGGGAACGTTTTACTTCCTGATTATGGGCGTGGTGATGCTTATCGCCGCGTTCTTAATTGCACGCCATCGCGTCAGCGGCATCATCCTGTACGCTGTGGCATTCATCGCCTCGCTGTTCTGGGCGGTAAGCGATGCGGGCTGGGACTTCTGGCCGCTCTTCTCACGCCTGTTCACCTTCACGGTGCTGGCGTTCCTCGCGGCGATTGTCTGGCCGTTCCTGCGTGGTAGCCGTAAAGGCCCGGCTTTTGCCATTGCAGCCGTGTTGGCAGTGGCGATGCTGATCAGTTTCGGCTGGATGTTTAAACCACAAACGCTGGTCGCGGCCAACGAGCCGGTACCGGTGAAACCGGTCGCCGAAGGGCAACAACAGAAAAACTGGGCGCACTGGGGCAATACCACTCACGGCGATCGCTTTGCGGCGCTCGACCAGATTAACAAGCAAAACATCAGTGAGCTGAAAGTCGCCTGGGTCGCCCATACCGGGGATATCCCGCAGAGCAACGGCTCTGGTGCCGAGGACCAGAACACCCCGCTACAGATTGGCGATACGCTTTACGTGTGTACCCCGTACAGCAAGGTGCTGGCGCTGGATGTGGATTCCGGTAAAGAGAAATGGCGTTACGATGCCAAAGCGACCGCGCCAAACTGGCAACGTTGCCGTGGTTTGGGTTACTTTGAAGACAACTCTTCCGTGACAACGTCACAGAACGAGTCGCAGCCTGCCGCCTGTTCACGCCGTCTGTTCCTGCCCACGACCGATGCGCGCCTGATTGCCCTTAATGCCGATAACGGCAAGGTGTGTGAGGAGTTTGGCGAGCACGGTGTGGTTGACCTGAGCGTGGGCATGGGTGAGATCAAACCGGGCTACTATCAGCAAACCTCGACGCCGCTGGTTGCGGGTAATGTCGTGGTGGTAGGCGGCCGCGTGGCGGATAACTTCTCTACCGGCGAGCCGCCGGGTGTTGTGCGTGCCTATGACGTGCATACGGGTAAACTGGCGTGGGCCTGGGATCCGGGTAATCCGGAGATCACCGGCCTGCCGCCGAAAGGCCAGACCTATACGCGCGGGACGCCGAACGTCTGGTCGGCGATGTCTTACGATGCGAAGCTGAACCTGATCTACCTGCCGACCGGTAATGCCACCCCCGATTTCTATGCGGGTAACCGCACCGCGCTGGACGATAAATACAGCTCCTCCGTGGTGGCGGTAGATGCCACCACCGGTAAAGTACGCTGGCATTTCCAGACCACGCACCATGATCTGTGGGACTTTGACCTGCCCGCTCAGCCGCTGCTGTACGATCTGCCTGACGACAAGGGCGGGACCACGCCGGTGCTGGTCCAGACCAGCAAGCAGGGCATGATCTTTATGCTCAACCGCGAAACCGGCGAACCGGTGGCGAAAGTGGAAGAGCGTCCGGTTCCGGCGGGCAACGTCGCAGGCGAGCGTTACTCACCTACCCAGCCGTACTCCGTGGGTATGCCGATGATTGGCAACCAGACCCTGACCGAGTCCGACATGTGGGGCGCAACACCGGTTGACTTGCTGCTATGCCGAATCCAGTTCAAAGAGATGCGCCATCAGGGGGTCTACACCCCGCCTGGCCTCGATCGCTCCCTGCAGTTCCCGGGGTCGCTCGGCGGCATGAACTGGGGCAGCGTGTCGGTTGACCCGAACAACGGCCTGATGTTTGTGAATGATATGCGTCTGGGGCTGGCCAACTACATGGTGCCGCGCGCCAACGTTGCGAAGGACGCCAGCGGTATTGAGATGGGCATTGTGCCGATGGATGGCACCCCGTTCGGTGCGATGCGGGAACGCTTCCTCTCGCCGCTGGGGATCCCGTGTCAAAAACCGCCCTTCGGGACCATGTCGGCGGTGGATCTGAAGTCCGGCAAGCTGGTGTGGCAGGTTCCGGTCGGCACGGTGCAGGATACCGGTCCGCTGGGTATCCGAATGCATATGCCCATCCCTATCGGGATGCCGACCCTGGGCGCATCGCTCTCTACCCAGTCTGGCCTGCTGTTCTTTGCCGGCACTCAGGACTTCTACCTGCGCGCGTTTGATACCGCCACCGGTAAGGAGATCTGGAAAGATCGTCTGCCAGTGGGCAGCCAGTCCGGCCCGATGACCTACGTTTCGCCGAAGACCGGCAAACAGTACATCATCATCAATGCAGGCGGCGCGCGTCAGTCTCCGGATCGCGGCGATTACATTATCGCCTACGCCCTGCCAGACAAGTCGTAACCCGTTTCAACCCGCAACCGGCCACCTTTGTGGCCGGTTTTTTACAGCGAATTCTCCTGCCAGGTGACCTCTTTGCCATTGCTGTAGCTTATCACCAGATTCTGCCTCACCCCCTCTGGCCAGCAGCTGCGAAGCACGGCGCGTTTCGTCTCCTCGAAGAAGGCCTTATCTCCTGCCGCGTTGTAGTCTGCCGCTCGCCCGTTCAGCTTGACGTTGAATGACACCGTGACCCGGCCCGAAAACTGCTGCGCCGCGGCCTGCTGCGGATAGCGTGGGGTGATCCGGTAAACGTCTCCCTCGCAATCTGCCAGGGCATCGTTATCCGCCGTACTGCCGCCCACCGGAAACGAGAGCCCGACGCCCACCCCGCTACTGCCGCCGCCAATGCCAACGCCGCCGATCCCGACGCTGCCTCCTGACGAACAGCCCCCCACCAGCAGCGCCATACAGGCAACCTGCGTAATTTGTGTTGATAGCTGCATCTTTGCGCTCCTCATCATCTCTTACACAGAGCATAGCTGTTGCTGACCACAGGCGAAAAAAAAGGGCTCATGCTGACACATGAACCCTCTGGCGACTTACCGCGATGGGATTAGAACGTTTCCCAGTTATCGCTGGAAGTGGCGTTCACCGCCGCCGGGCGTAACGGCGTCGATGGCGCGCTGGGGGTGAAGGCCGCGCTGCTGCGCGTTTGCGCCGCGCCGTTAAGACGGAATGCCCCTACGGCTTCGGTCAGACGCGCGCCCTGCTCTTCCAGCGAGGCGGCGGCGGCAGAAGCCTCTTCCACCAGCGAGGCGTTCTGCTGGGTGACTTTATCCATCTCGGAAATGGCCTGGCTTACCTGCACAATGCCGCGGCTCTGTTCATCGGATGCGGCAGCAATCTCCAGCATAATGTCGGTGACGCGTTTCACCGCCTCAACGATCTCATTCATGGTGTTACCTGCAGCAACGACTTCACCCGAGCCCTGATCGATCAGGGTAACGGACTCGTTAATCAGCCCTTCAATCTCTTTGGCCGCATTCGCGCTGCGGCTGGCCAGGGTACGGACTTCGCTTGCTACTACGGCAAAGCCGCGCCCCTGTTCACCGGCACGCGCCGCCTCTACCGCCGCGTTCAGCGCCAGGATGTTGGTCTGGAAGGCAATGCTGTTAATCACCGCGGTGATCTCAGAGATTTTCTTCGAGCTGGTGGAGATGTTACCCATGGTTTTCACCACCCCGGAGACCATCTGGCCGCCACGGCTGGCTTTACCTGAGGCATCTTCCGCCAGTTTGCTGGCGTGATGGGCGTTGTCCGCGTTCTGTTTCACGGTGGCGGTCAGTTGCTCCATGCTGGCGGCGGTCTCTTCGATTGCCGCAGCCTGCTGTTCAGTACGGGAGGAGAGATCGGTATTGCCGGCGGAAATTTCGCTGGTACCGCGATAAATCTCTTCTGCCCCCTGACGCACGGTGCCGACGGTTTTCACCAGGGAGTGCTGCATGGTTTGCAGATCCTGCGTCAGACGACCAATTTCGCTGCGCCCGGTCAGGTCGTCGGCCAGCGTCAGATCGCCTTTGGCGATATGCGCAATACGATTAGCGGCGCGCTGCAGCGGATTGATTACCGTGCGGCGCAACACCAGGAAGGTGATGGCGGTTAAGATCAACGCCAGCGCGAAGGCACCCACCATAAACATCAGCCCGAGCTGCGTACGGGAATGCGCCTGTTCGGCAAGCTGATTAGCGCGATCGGTACGGATTTTAATCGCTTTCAGCAAGATTTCGTTGTACCCGTCATCCAGCGGGCGGGCGCTCTCATTTTCATGATTGATGATGGCTTCAAACATGCCATTTTTGGCAAATTTCAGCATCGGCTGCAGCCCATTAATATAGGCCTCGTAACGTGCTTTGAGGTCGTTATCCAGCGCCTGGTCGGCAGGAGTACGCACCGCACGGTTCATATAGATTTTAAAGCTCTCTTGCGACTGCTTAATACGGCGCTCTGCTTCCGCGATGTTTTGCTTCATTGCGTCCATTTCAGCGATACGGCTGGCCGCACCCGCGTGGATCATATTAATACGCGCGGTGCGCAGATGGTTCGAGCTGTTCGACAACCCGGTGCGCACTTCGATTTCTGATGTCACGTCCTGCTGGTCGGTATCTGCCTGTAACAGGAAATAGCCAGCCAGACCTGAGCTCAGGGCAAACAGCAAAATAATGCCGCCGAGAATGGAGGAAAACAGCGGAAGCAACCTGATGTGATGCAGGAAGCTCAACTTGTGTTGCGCCCGCATCGTTGATGAAGTATCCATGACCGTCGACTCTCTTATAAGTAAGATGCGCAAAAAACACGCCCGTAATAGAGTCATCGGCACGGCAGAGAATTAGCTTATGGCTAAAATCGCCAGCCACGTCACACTTTAGAAAAGATTATTAAAGAAATGCCAGCGGCAGAAACCGCTGGCAGAATAATCAGTTATCGCCGAAATGGATAACCGTACGGATGGATTTACCTTCGTGCATCAGATCAAAGGCCTCGTTGATCTCTTCCAGTGGCAGACGGTGAGTGATGAACGGGTCGAGATTGATTTTCCCCACCATCGCATCTTCAACCATGCCAGGCAGTTGCGTACGGCCTTTTACCCCACCGAAAGCGGAACCGCGCCAGACGCGACCGGTCACCAGCTGGAATGGACGGGTTTTGATCTCCTGACCTGCGCCCGCCACGCCAATGATGATGCTCTCACCCCAGCCTTTGTGGCAGCACTCCAGTGCCGAACGCATCACGTTGACGTTACCGATACATTCGAAGCTAAACTCCACGCCGCCGTCGGTCAGTTCAACGATCACATCCTGCACCGGCTTGTCGTAGTCTTTCGGGTTGATGAAATCGGTCGCGCCCATTTCACCCGCCAGCTTGAACTTCTCTGGGTTGGTGTCCACGGCAATAATGCGCCCCGCTTTCGCCTGGACTGCACCCTGAATCACCGCCAGACCGATACCGCCCAGGCCAAAGACCGCGACGTTATCACCCTCTTTCACTTTTGCGGTGTTGTGAACCGCACCGATACCGGTGGTCACGCCGCAGCCCAGCAGACAAACTTTATCTAGCGGTGCCTGTGGGTTCACTTTAGCCAGTGAGATTTCAGCCACCACGGTGTATTCGCTGAAGGTACTGGTGCCCATGTAGTGGTAGATCGGCTCACCATTATAAGAGAAACGGGTAGTGCCGTCCGGCATCAGCCCTTTACCCTGGGTGGCGCGAACCGCCTGGCAGAGGTTGGTTTTACCGGATTTACAGAACTTACACTCACCACACTCCGCGGTGTATAACGGAATAACATGGTCGCCCGGCTTCAGGCTGGTCACCCCTTCGCCTACTTCCACCACTACGCCGCCGCCTTCATGCCCCAGCACCGCCGGGAAGACCCCTTCCGGATCTTCGCCCGAGAGCGTGAACGCATCGGTGTGGCAAACGCCGGTATGGGTGATTTTGATCAGCACTTCGCCTTTTTTCGGCGGTGCGACATCAATCTCAACGATTTTCAGCGGCTGACCAGGGCCAAATGCAACAGCAGCACGTGATTTCATAACGCTTTCCTTTTAGTGATGTCTGATTTTTATTTTAGATAAGAGCGCAGCAAATGGCCGACTTCTGCCATCCGTACTGCCCGCTGGTCCGGGGTAGTTTCACCCGTGACCAGCTCATCTTTGAGGTGAATTTCGACCATTTCGCCCATCAGCCCGTTCGCTGCACCGCGCACCGCGGCAATCTGTTGCAGGATGGACAGGCAGGGCTCCCCGGATTCCAGCGCGCGCTCAAGGGCATCAACCTGCCCACGAATGCGGCGAACGCGGGTAAGAACACGTTTTTTATCTTCGGGTGAATGTGGCATACGCCCTCCATATACTGTAGGGGGGTATACTATATAGGTTATGAACGGCTGTAAACCGTAACTTTTTACCGGTTTTAATGTGGGAGAGATGATTTATGAGGGGGGGGCTGGCGTTCCAGAGAGGCCTCTCGTGAGGCCTCCATTTACGGCACTTGTTTTGGCCACCGCCGGCGGCGGAGTTTCGGCACACATGAATGCGTGGTGAGTCGGGTTCCACAGATGGAGCACACTGCACCATGAGGTTGGTTATGTAACGAGCCGCCAAAAGAGGTGAAATAGAATCTCTTGCTCGTGCAAACCGGACATTCAAACTTGATGTTGGGGATAGGCCCCTCCAGTCAGGCGTATTGAACCTCTACCTTAACGTAAATTTCAGGCGTTGAGGGATATATCGTCTGATAGCGCGGCCATTATCATAAATATTATGAATATTTAGCGAAGTAATGGGACTTTCTTATTACCGCTTCATCCATATAGACGCCTGGCATTCCACTCATCGCGGGTAATCTCCCATATTTCAGAGTCCAGAAGTCCGCTGACATATTGTTTCTTTTCGGTTTTAATCAGCCGCATACCGCTTCGAATTGATATTTGCCTTGAGCGGCTATTACCTACGGCTTTTGGTGCGCGTAATACTGGCTTATTCAAGGTATTAAACCAGTAATCCGTTGCGGCCTCGCTGGCTTCACGCATATATCCCTGCCCTTGCCATTCCGGGACCAGCCAAAAGCCCCGGTTATTATCCTCCACATCATATAAACAGATCAGCCCGATAAGCGTATCGGGATCTTCACGGCGGCGGATTGTCCAGAACCAGGCAATACCCTTTGCCACGTCAGGGAGGGCAACCTGATTCACATAATATTCCGCGCCATTATCGGGGTAAGGCCAGGGCACCGTTGAGACCAGATACTGCACAATTTCCCAACGGGGAAAAGCATGCTGAATTTGCCGGGCATCATCTTCGACCAGCGGTTTTAATAGCAAACGCTCTGTGGTTAACGCGGGTATCTGCATGCGTGTTCTCCTTGATGCTAAACATTGTCCGGATGAGACCACCCTACACCTCTCCCGAACATGAAGAGAACTCATGTTGTCGTGAAATTTAGTCGCTTTCACTCCTTCCGAGGCTCTGGCATAAAATATCCCTATTAACCAATTAATAACAAGAAGATCGCATTGAGCTAACTTGCGCACAGTCAAGGCTCTTCTCAATGTCCTTTTCTTATGACGTCCAGGATACCGAATTGCGATGAATACTGATTTCACCTTTACGATTAAAAGCAGCCGTTTCGATGAGAACTATAACCCCTCTGAGAATACGCGTATTACCACTAACTTTGCCAATCTCGCCAGAGGGGATAATCGTCAGGAGAATCTGCGCAATACGCTGGTGATGATGAATAATCGTTTTAATACACTGGCGCACTGGGATAATCCAAAAGGCGATCGCTATTCCATCGAACTGGATATTATTTCCGTTGAGATGAATCTGGGGCCAAACGGCGAAAGCTTCCCGGCAATCGAAGTTTTGAGAACCTGGATCCTCGACCATAAAACGCATGAACGCACAGAGGGCATTGTGGGGAATAACTTCTCCTCGTATGTCCGCGATTATGACTTCAGCGTCGTGCTGCTGGATCACAACAAAGACAAGCCCGGCTTCAGCATTCCGGACAATTTTGGCGATCTGCACGGCAATATCTTTAAGCACTTTATCCATTCAGACGCGTATAAAGCGCACTTCAAAAAGGCGCCGGTGATCTGCCTGAGTGTATCGAGTAAAGATATTTATCACCGTACGGGAAATGAACATCCGGTTCTGGGTCATGAATATGCGCAGAATGGCGTGTCACTCACTGAACAATACTTCAATAAAATGGGGCTGCAGGTTCGCTATTTCATGCCCAAAAATAGCGTCGCACCGTTAGCCTTCTATTTTACCGGTGATTTACTGCGTGATTACACCAATCCGGAATTGATCGGCACCATCAGTACGATGGAGACCTTTCAGAAAATCTACCGCCCCGAAATTTACAATGCTAACTCCGCGGCAGGCCAGCTCTATCAACCCAGCCTGACTCACCAGGATCACTCATTAACGAAAATTGTTTATGACCGGGAAGAGCGGAGCCAACTGGCTATTGAGCAAGGCAAATTTACTGAAGAGCACTTTATCAAACCCTATAAGCATGTTCTTGAGCAGTGGTCTGCGCATTACGCTCTTTAATTAACCGAAAGTACAAGGCGATTTATTATGACAATCTTGCTTCCCACTTCAACGGCTGGCAGCTTACCGAAACCTTCCTGGCTGGCGGAGCCCGAGAAACTGTGGTCCCCCTGGAAATTGCAAAATGAAGAGTTAATCGAGGGGAAAAAAGATGCGCTGAGCCTGGCCCTGTTTGATCAACTCCGTGCCGGGATTGATATCGTCAGCGATGGTGAGCAGACGCGTCAGCACTTTGTCACGACCTTTATTGAACACCTGAGCGGCGTAGATTTTGAAAAACGCGAAGTCGTGAAAATTCGTAACCGCTATGACGCAAGCGTTCCTACCGTGGTAGGGGCTGTTGCGCGCCAAAAGCCGGTTTTCGTGGAAGATGCCCGTTTTTTACGTCAGTTAACCCATAAACCCATTAAGTGGGCTCTGCCCGGCCCGATGACCATGATCGATACGCTTTACGATGCCCATTATAAAAGCCGCGAAAAGCTGGCCTGGGAATTTGCGAAGATCCTGAATCAGGAAGCGAAAGAGTTAGAAGCGGCTGGCGTCGATATTATCCAGTTCGATGAACCTGCTTTTAATGTTTTCTTTGACGAAGTGAATGACTGGGGTATCGCGGCATTAGAAAGGGCCGTTGAAGGGCTGAAATGCGAAACTGCAGTGCATATTTGCTACGGCTATGGCATTAAAGCCAACACCGACTGGAAACAGACGCTGGGTTCCGAGTGGAGACAATACGAAGAGGCCTTCCCTAAACTGCAAACCTCCAGCATCGATATTATCTCCCTGGAATGCCATAACTCGCGCGTACCAATGGATCTGCTCGAACTGATCCGCGGTAAAAAAGTGATGGTCGGGGCAATCGACGTCGCAACCAATACGGTCGAAACGCCGGAAGAGGTGGCGGATACGTTGCGAAAAGCGCTGCAGTTTGTTGATGCCGATAAACTTTATCCTTCGACCAACTGCGGGATGACTCCCCTCTCCCGCCGGGTTGCCAACGGCAAACTCAATGCCCTAAGCGCAGGTGCCGACATCGTGCGCGCTGAGCTCGCCGGAAGATAATTAGTCACCATCGTGGGCAAAGGTGAATTAAAAGCGGTTTTCTCTGCCGCACAGCATTCTCCTTCTGCCCCGTTTTCGGTTATCGTGGTCAGCAAATTTATTACCACAGGTAACATCTGCCATGGCGCTGATCCCAAAAAACTACACGCAGCTGGAAAGCGGCTACCGCGAAAAAGCCTTAAAAATTTATCCCTGGGTATGTGGACGCTGCTCGCGCGAGTTTGTCTACTCCAACCTGCGCGAATTAACCGTCCACCATATCGACCACGACCATACCAATAACCCGCCCGATGGCAGCAACTGGGAGTTGCTGTGCCTGTTTTGCCATGATCATGAACACTCGAAATACACCGAGGCGGACCAGTACGGCTCCACGGTAGTAGCGGGCGAAGATGCGCAAAAAGATATCGGGGCGGCAACATACAATCCCTTTGCCGATTTAAAAGCGATGATTGGCAAGAAAAAATAGTCGAGGAGGCTCGCAGCATGCTCAGAATTTTGGGAAAAAAATCATCCATCAATGTGCGTAAGGTGCTCTGGACCTGTGAAGAGGCGGGCATCGACTATCTTCAGGAAGATTACGGCAGCGGTTTTGCCTCAACCCAAACGCCTGAGTTCAAAGCCCTTAACCCCAATGCCATGGTGCCGGTCATTGTTGATGAGGGGTTCGTGCTGTGGGAGTCCAATTCGATTTGCCGCTATCTGGCGCGCAAAGCCAGCCGCGATGACCTGCTCCCCCTTGAAGGGCAGGCGGGAGCGAATGTTGAGCACTGGATGGACTGGCAGGCGTCAGAGTTTAACAACGCCTGGCGCTATGCCTTTCCGGCGCTTGCCCGCAAAAACCCCGCCTTTAACGATCAAAACGCGATTGCCAACGGCATTACCGAATGGAATCACTGTATTGATATCGTTGAACAACAACTTCAGCGTACCGGCGCCTGGGTCGCGGGTGACACCTTTACCCTCGCGGATATTGTGCTCGGGTTATCGGTAAATCGCTGGAAAATGACGCCCTTCCCCCATCCTGATGTTCCCGCTATCGACGTATGGTTTGAAAAACTGAATCAACGTCCGGCCTTTTTGCGGCATGGTAACAATGGCATGGTGTAAATACGACCGCTATGGCGATGAGGTCGTGGTTTAGCTGTGTAGTAGATCGGTGTTGAGCGGGGAATGGGTGTTTCTCATAAGATAAGCTGAATCCCTTTTGAGAAAGCCCCGCCCCCTCGACAGTCACCAAATTTCCTTGCTCGCGCTATCCCGTATTAACCATTTTGCCCGGAGCACTTCACGACGAATACGGTACCGTGGTTTGTAACTCAGAGAGTATTTCTTCCTGAATTGTTAATTTTCAAAGAATAATAACTCACTGCGTTGTCCCTCATGAGTCCAAAGGGGCAATGTTTAAACTGGCACGGCAATTCACGATCGCATACCTGACCCACTTCCCGGCGGTTACCCGGACATTCATTCTTCATCCGAAAACCCAGCCAACGTATTGATGAATAAGGCATTGCATGTGCAATCCATACGCGTTTCCGTCGATTATCAATCAGGATCCCTTTCTCAGTCATCGTGACGACTTCCCCGGTACTTACGTAATAATCCCCTTTGAACCACAGGATATAATTGAGGCCATAGGGTGTCTCAACCTTTCCAAAAATCGTACCCGTATCCGGGCTGGCAACAATCTCAACTATCTTCCACTCCATAAAACCCCTTTCATTGCTGTTCTGATACTCTCGTGTGCCTGCCATAAGGCTTCTATGAGCCCTTGCATAATTTCGCGATGAAAAATAAGAGTAGATTTAAAAGCCGTGAACTTCAAATAACCTTACAAAGAAAATATGAATATTTACAATTGCGATTTGCGTTATGTAAGCATCCCTCGCGGGATGGGGGTTCTGTGGAGAGGCGTTCGGTAAGGGGGTTGCAGTACGTTATGGGGCTACACGTAGAAAAGGTATTAACATAAAAGAATATAACGTCAGGTAATGGCACCAGGTGGACAACTGCCTGAAGCTGAAGGTCTATAACGAGTGAGAAGCAGAAAATTATGTTTCTACTATTTCCTTAACTCTCTGATTCAGGAAAAAATAGCATCTGGCATAACATTTTATTATCCCAACCTGTGCTTTGGGTACATCGATCATATGCGTAAATTACAAAAATTAATTGCGGCCGAGCTCACCACCTTTTCACCATACTCTCGCCTCCCTTCGAGTGCGATATCTCGTATTGCATCTAAATGTAGAAAGGATGAAATTGCCGATGCGCATATCTTGCTAAAGGAGCTCAAAGCTGAATTGGCGACAGTTCCTGAATGGGATGGGGATACACATGATGACATCTGGAGAACCATCGAACTGTTCAGAGCTATCCTTGGGAAGGTAAGATAATAAATGTGTTTGTTGTCCATTTCAGGTACAAGGCAAGCATGCACTGGCATTGAAGATCCTTTATGAACGAGAAATGGATAAGGATCTTATTCACAATGTCTGCACCAACGCCACTATGGAATATCGAAGCCCAAAGCATTATCGTTCGAGATGAAGTAAATGTGTGGCAATCCCCCATCTTACAGCAATACATCGTCCATTTATCAACTCGAAAACGGAGTAGCTCGCGTTGGGTTGAGCGTACCAGGAGAAATTATCGACAGCACCTTCTTTGAAGGTGGCAATAACGCCCTGACTGACGTGCCCGTGAGACACAATACATATTGTTTGATGATGTGAGCTTGCCTCCAGACTGTGTAAAAAACTTATGACTCGCTGAGAAGCATGCGCAAGAGACTCTCCACCAGGTGGGCAGTACACGGCATCAAACCTGAATAACGCATCTGCGTCGTCAGGATGATTTTGTAGGAGATGATTTGCTGACATCCCCTCAAACTGCCCGAATGCCTGTTCTTTAAGGGCTGCTTCTGCCAGCAATGAGCAGTGAAAGCACTCAGCCAGGCGCTGCCCCATTTGCCAGGCACGCCCAAGCGGAGACGCGTAAATGCATTCTATCTGGTAATCACTTGCTGCAAGCGCTGCCAGTAAGGCAGATGTTTCGCGCACACCCCGATGGGTCAGTGCGCTATCACTGTGTCCCTGAATAATTCCTCTCGAATTCCACTCTGTTTCCGCGTGTCGAACAAAAATCACTTTCATCGTTAAAGGACCATGCAACTTGTTGGTTTAAATGCTCCAGACTTCGCGATATCAAATACAACTGGCTGATGCAGTGGAATGCTTTTCTGCTAAGGACGAATCAATAAGTGTAGTTGAATGCCGTTACGCTGTGTTCCCGCAGGAATGCCTGAGGCCACTGTGGATGACGCCTGTGCCCGGCACAAAGCGGACAAACTCACTGCGTTGCAGGTCCGCTATGAGCGAGAAGCGGACCTTTTCTGGGCTAAATGTTTAAGCCGTGAATACCCTGAACAGGAAAATATGGCTAATGCAAAAGGATCATTCCATGGCCGTCGGGCGAACAACTATCTCATTAATATCGACTGATTCCGGCTGGTTGATTGCAAAAGCGATCGTTTCAGCGAGAGTTTCTACAGAAATAGCCATTTCATGTATCTTCCTGACCTCCTCGGCAACTGCGGTATCAGTTACGCTGGATGGCAAATCGGTATCAACGGGTCCCGGAGAAATAATGGTGCTGCGAATGTTGTATGGGGTCATCTCCATGCGCAGGCCTTCTGAAATTACCCGCACAGCAAATTTGGTCGCTGAGTAAACGGCGGTTGTCGGACGCACGCGGTGCCCTGCAGTTGAGGCGACATTAATGATGTGACCGCTTCTCTGTTCTTTCATAAAGGGAAGCGCGGCAGCAATACCGTAAAGTGTGCCTTTCAGATTGATATCAATAGCACGATCCCAGTCATCGACCTGCAACTGATCCAGGCGGGAGTTTGGCATAATACCTGCGTTATTAATCAAAACATCTATTCGTCCATATATATCAACTGCTTTTGCCACCAGGGCTTCTACATCCTGACGCTTTGATACATCCGTCTGTACGACTTCAGCTTTTCCACCTGCAGCCTTAATCTCATCTGCCAGAACAGTGAGTTTGTCCAGGCGGCGTGCTCCAAGCACTACGCTGGCTCCAGCTGCGCTCAAAATGCGAGCTGTGGCTTCGCCGATACCGCTGCTGGCGCCGGTGATGACAACGACTTTTTCACACATATTGTTGATCATAAAAGATTTCCTTTACGTGAATACACATAAATAATCATAACGAGTGAGGCAGAAAACGAATGATATCTGTCTCATCTGCCATCAGGTTGCCGCGATTATAGACAGGTGGAGAGTTGTGCAATATTCCGTATAGGCTCAGTTCAATTATGCAAATATTCACAATCCGTAAGCAGGCTCAATACAGCTGATGAGGAAATCCACCACGGCACTAATATGCCTAGCATGACGCACATCTTCGTGAACGCTCAGCCAGATATCCTGAGTCAGAGCGGGACCGCCGGGTTCAGCAGGCACAAGGTTGTATTCCTTTGCCAGATAATCGGGCAGCAGGGCGATACCGGCGTGACCTGCTGCCGTAATAGCCTGTATTCTGAGATCATTACTGAAGAAAACGACAGGTCGCCCAGCACATTGCTTTTTCAGCCAGGCCTGCTGTGGGGTAATTGTTACTGATTCATCGTAAGCGATAAAGCTCAGCTCGCACCCTGATGCGAGATATTCGGCACTGCCGTAGAGCATAAACTTTACCCGGCCAAGCCGTCTTGCTACAACCGCCGCTTCGACTGGCCGCACCATGCCAATGGTAATATCTGCTTCACGCCGGGTGAGAGAAAGTCGTTCTTTGGTTCCCGTCAGGCTCAGACGAAGACGTGGATACCGTTTGTAAAAGCTGCCGATATGCGGCGCAATGAGATTGCCAATAAAAACGTGGGGCGCAGCGATGACAACATCACCTTCCACTACATTTTGTTCAGCACCGGAAAAGCGCTCTAATGAATATGCTGACGCGCTCATTTGCTCACCGTAGCGGGCCACCTGGCGTCCATCTTCTGTCAGGATATAAGATCGGGGTCTGCGGTCAACGAGCTTCAGATTAACCGACGCTTCAAGGGAAGCGATCCGCCTTGCCACCGTGGCATGATCCACGCCCAATTTTTTAGCCGCAGAGGCCAGCGAGCCTGTTCTGGCAAATGTTGAAAAATAACGTAAATCTTCCCAGTCAAACATAAAACCTCAAAATTAGCTTAGATACCTGGCTATGATGACGGTACCTGCATTCCGGTTTATACCTGATGCGGTTCTTCATATCAAAAGAGAAACGCGCTACTGATTTACGTTGAATTAACCACTTTCCTTAAGACATTTCTTTAACGGAGTAATAATGCACCTCGTAAGGTAAAAATGGGGCTGTATTGTGATTTTAGAATAAGAACGTCTGCCTTTGGCACACAGCGGACGCGCAGGGGCATAGCCCGCTTTGTGTGAGGAGCAGACATTGCTACCAGCATTCTGTGCAGAGCAACAGGGTACATATCAATGCTTGTCTGTCTGAACCTGAACAAAGGGTCGGATGTATAGATACTGTTTATGACACTTGATTCTAACTACTATTAAAATAACATTTTTCCTCGTTATGAGATGCTATGTGCCGCCTAACACTGATAAGGAGTTCAAATGTCTATCTGGCATCCAAAGAGCCATGGAAATAGCCTTAAATTGCTACTGAGAGATATTCCTGATTGTAATTGGGAACCTTGTATCGAGATGGCCGTAGGGGGTTTAACCGAAGTCGCTTTTTCACGCATTTATCCCCACTTGCTCCTAATAATTTCCTCCTCCGGAAGAGGGGTTCTTGATTGCCGGAGTGGAGAGATTATTGCCAGAGATCATGAAGATTATGGTGACTGGTACGACTCAGTTGGCCTTGAATGTGCAGGTATAGGACCGTTAAGCAGTGAGACTCTTTCCATTGCAGGTCTGTGTGGCGGTGGTTTACCTATGTATAACCGGTATGGAGAGACTCTTGAGCGCGTATCGCCAGAGTGGCCTCTGGAAATGTTAATCTGGTGCCCACCGGGTAAGAGTGCATTAATTGCCTCCCATAAAGAAGGGTGTCTCAGACTTGCAAATGATTACTTTCGCTGTGTTGGCTTCTCATGGAATGGTGAGTTAATTCTATCGGCAACAAGCAGCGACATTACTGTCTGGAAAAGACAGGGCTGATTAATCTGGCTGCTCCATGATGTTAAAAATCTCGAAAATGGGCGATGACTTTTTGAATATGATTTGGACGCGTTTTTATCCCGCCAGGAATGGTGAGCCCAGAGAGAATCATCACCCCCTACTCCCATCCCATTTCCCTGTATGTCTTATTATCTTGCTCAGGAAAAGCAGAGGTATACTGACCCCAACCGCGAAATTAATAATACGTTGTCACTGACTCAACGTGTGAATCTGCCGCGCGGGCCCGCAAGGCAAAATAGATCGGTTCCCTCGCTGTTTGTCCATAGTTCGTGCAGCATAACTCAACCTTTCTTGTCTCTCTTCCCTACAACCATAGATAAGCTTTAAGACTATATTTTACAATAACATTAAGCGGTGTTTATCTAAAACACGCTTTGCACCGGCGTGAACAAGCGAAGCGTAGCGAACGGCTACAACAAAGGTTACACATACCGACGGTCGGACATTTTAATACACATGCACTTTCAGTATACGCACACCCTTTATAAATTTTATATCCGCACCCGGTTATACGTGCCCTGCAGGCCTTATTTATTAAAAATACTTACACCATTGCCAGCCTGTCTCTTCAGTTTCTGCCTGCACAAAATAAAACTGCGAGCCAAAAGACTCGCAGTATTTTATCTGATATCACTCTCAGTTCAGGGAATTATGACTTACCAGAGCTACGGCCACCGCTGTGGCTGTTCTGCCCCCCTTTTTTCCCTGCTTCCGACGCACGTTGCGGATCGTCCTTGAAACTCCCTCCGCTGTGCTGACCGCCTTTACGTCCGGCCTCAGAGGCCTTTTCACGGTCTTCAGCGAAATTACCGGAACCACCACGATGTTCTGCCATATCTTAAACCTCTTTCGTTTCGTTTATGTCAGTAGATACAAATAAACCTGCTCATTTGTATCGCTCGTCGTTCGATAGTTAAATTTAGCCCCTATCTATCAACAGTCAACTCTATATTTCGCTAAGGCGCACCAGACTTTTCTTATTATATCTCGCATTACCGTATCGCTTTAATAAAATGCCGCCACGGAGGTTCGCTCGCCGCCAGAATATTAGGATTACTCTCATGGCTGGAATACTTAAATTAAAAGGGAAGCGGTACTACACCCAAACTCAATCTGCGCTTCGCTTAATGCCGCCATATTACCGCTGCGTTAACAACCGATTATTAACGCTGCATAAAGCCATTGAATACAAAGAGATTAATCTCTCCCGTCAGGTTTTTTAGGTGAATGCGTAACTTTTGCTCTAGGCTTTATAGTTAATAAGATTCATTCTGCCAGCATCCCTGAATGAATATTCCTCCTGAACTCGCTATCGAATATTCACTGGAGAATCATTAATGAAAGCACTTACCTACCATGGTCCTCATCATGTCAGCGTCGACAATCAGCCCGATCCTGGACTGCAGGCAGCTGATGACATTATCCTTCGCGTGACGGCAACGGCCATCTGCGGTTCAGACCTTCACTTGTATCGCGGAAAAATTCCCGGCACCCACCATGGCGATATCTTTGGCCATGAATTTATGGGTGAAGTCGTTGAAACCGGGTCGCAGGTCACTGCGGTGCGAAAAGGCGATCGGGTGGTGGTGCCATTTGTTATCGCCTGCGGCGATTGCTTCTTCTGCCATCTGCATCAATACGCGGCATGTGAAAGTACCAACAGCGGCAGGGGCGCAATACTAAATCGTAAGGGCATTCCCCCGCCCGCCGCGCTGTTTGGCTATAGCGATATGTATGGTGGCATCCCCGGTGGCCAGGCGGAATATGTCCGGGTGCCGAAGGCTAATACCGGGCCATTTAAAGTCCCTGACACTCTGTCCGATGAAAAAGTGCTTTTCCTTTCAGATATTCTGCCTACCGCCTGGCAAGCGGTTAAGAATGCCGAAATCACGCAGGGTTCAAGCGTGGCGATCTATGGTGCCGGGCCTGTCGGGCTCTTAAGCGCAGCCTGTGCCCGCCTCAGTGGCGCAGAGCAGATTTTCATCATCGATCATAACGACTACCGGCTCGAATTTGCGAAACAGCGTTATGGTGCCATTCCTGTCAATTTCGATAAAAACGACGATCCGGCCCAGTGGATTATTGAGAATACCGCGGGCCATCGTGGCGTCGATGCCGTAATTGACGCCGTTGGTTTTGAAGCGAAAGGCAGCCTCACCGAGACGGTGCTCAGTAACCTGAAAATTGAAGGCAGCAGCGGGAAAGCGATAAGACAGTGTATCGCCGCGGTTCGCCGGGGCGGGATCGTCAGCGTGCCGGGGGTATACGCCGGTTTCATTCATGCGTTTATGTTTGGCGATGCGTTCGATAAAGGGCTGACCTTCAAAATGGGGCAGACGCATGTGCATGCCTATTTACCGGACTTATTAAATCTGATTGAGCAAGGCTTGCTGACGCCAGAAGAGATTGTTACCCATCATCTTCCTTTGGAAGAGGCGGCACGCGGGTATGAGATCTTTGAAAAGAAAGAGGAGATGTGTCGCAAAATCATTCTGGTGCCGGGCATGGCAACCGGAAAGGCGACAGTCTGAGGCCTGTCGGCCCTGTCATGGATAAGCCCTACGCCAGTACCGGGCGTAGGGCTTTGAGTATCGTCTTCTTACGTCCGCCTTTACGGCGAACCTGGATGGCACTCATCGATTTAACGACAGCGCAGCAAATCCCCTATTCGGGTGGTATACCGCGGTGAGAGCATCTCCCGCTTCATCTGCCACTGCTGCTGAATCCCCTGCCCGGCAAAATAGAGCGTGCCGCGCCCTTTCTCATTCATCTTATCCATTATCGTCATTAGCGCTTCGCTGTTATGCCGGGGCGGCGCTTCATCAAAGAGATTCAGTTGCGCCACGCCAATGCTGAAAAAATCGCCCAGCATCACCCCCGCTTTTTGATAGCGATGCCCTTCTCGCCAGATTTTATCCAGACAGCGGGTCGCCGCGTTGATGATGTCACGGCTGTCCTGAGTGGGCGTCAGCAATTTTACCGAGGCGCTGTTCCCGTAATAGGGCTCGTTCAGGGCAAAGGGCGAAGTTTTCACAAAGGCGGAGATAAACCGGCAGTACTGATGCTCTTTACGCAGCTTTTCCGCCGCGCGAAAGGCATAGCTGCATATCGCCTGGCGCATTGACTCATAGTCGCTCACCCACTCACCAAAGGAGCGCGAGCAGACGATCTCCTGCTTGTCGGGGACAAATTCTTCAAACCCCAGACACGATTCCCCGCGCAGCTCCCGCACGGTACGCTCCAGCACCACGCTGAAATGTTTGCGGATCACCCCAATGTGGGTATCGGCCAGATTCAGCGCCGTGCGGATCCCCATCGCCTCCAGCCGCTTGCCGATGCGTCGCCCCACGCCCCATACCTCCTCGACTGGCAGCGCGGCCATCAGCCTGCGCTGACGATCAATATTCGACAGATCCAGCACGCCGCCCGTCTGGGTCTGCCATTTTTTTGCCGCATGATTCGCCAGCTTGGCGAGCGTTTTCGTGGGTGCAATTCCGACCCCGACGGTCAGGTGAGTATGCTGCTTCACGGTGGCGCGGATCTCCTTGCCAAATTCCGTGAGGTCACGGCAGTTACGTACCCCCGTCAGGTCGCAAAAGGCTTCGTCGATGGAGTAGATCTCTACGCGCGGCGTCAGCAGCTCCAGGGTATCCATCACCCTGGCGCTCATATCGGCATACAGCTCGTAGTTGCTGCTGAAGGCCACAATGTTATGCCGGCGAAAAATCTCTTTCTGCTTAAAGTACGGCGCTCCCATTGTTACCAGCCCCTTTGCTTCGGCGCTGCGGGCAATCACACAGCCGTCATTATTCGACAGCACCACCACCGGCCGTCCCTGAAGATCCGGGCGGAAGACGGTTTCACATGACGCGTAAAATGAATTCACATCACAGAGGGCAAACATGCTAGTGGGTCGCTTTGATGATATAGGTGACCACGCCGAAGATATCGAGCGACGCTTCGCTGCCGATCACAATCGGTGAGTAGGCACTGTTCATGGGGTTGAGCTGGATCCGGGGGCGCAGCTGCAGGCGCTTCACCGTAAATTCGCCTTCAATGGCGGCAATCACGATATCTCCGTGGTCCGCCTTTCTGGCGCTATCAACCACCAGCAAATCGCCATCGCCAATCCCGGCGTCAATCATCGAATCCCCCGCTGCTTTCACAAAATAGGTCGCGCTGGGGTGCTGGATTAAAAGTGCATTCAGATCGATACGCTGCTCGACATAATCTTGCGCCGGGCTGGGGAAGCCACACTGAACTAAATCACTAAAAAGGGGGAGCGCTATTACTTCGCGCAACTCTGCGGGTCTGTACAACATCATTATACACGCCTCTTATACTGTTTTTATATACAGTAGTTTCAATGACGAAGACGATCAAGCGGCATTTTTGCCGCGGCTGGTTATGCTTTCGCCAGGCCGCAGCTAACTGTTTCTCTTTGCAGAAAATTAAAATTTGTAAATCCGGGGCAGAATAAAAAAACAGCAGGCTAATCATGACAACTGAAATGAATAAGAAAACGGCTATAAGGGGTAGCAAAGAGAAATTGCCTCCTACGCATTTATCAATCCGTTCAGATTTTCGACAGATTTATCCATGCGTTGTACACCGCGGCCTGGCGCGTAATTGACAGTTCAGCCTAAGAAAACGTCACCCTGCGTGCCTCCGGAATCGGCGTTAGCACATCCAGGACAAATCTTAATTTCCCACAAAACCTTCACTTTTGTCAGGATTTCCACTCCTCCCCTACGGCGGTAAACCAGGCGAAACTTATATTTCCCGCGCTAACTCCTTTATCTACAGCGATATATTCTTAGAATATTTAATGCGCACTAAAATAATGCCCTGGCTGGCTTACTTGATCATTTCGCCGTTCGGTCTACATTTATTTCTGCAACCTTGCGGAGTGTTTCATTCCCTACACTGGAATATCTATATTGAAAACAGGAGAACGTTTATGACAACACATCGAGGCGGTTCCGGTAATTTTGCAGCAGACCGTGAGCGTGCGTCCGCGGCCGGGCGCAAAGGTGGACAGCGCAGTGGTGGCAACTTTAAAAACGATCCACAGCGCGCATCTGAAGCGGGCAAAAAAGGCGGACAAAATAGCCGCGGCGGTGGTCGTAAAGCTGCAGAATAACAGTTCCAATATATTCTTTGGCCGCTCTTATTGGTAGCCAGAAATAAATTAAGCACCGTGCGTAAATATGCGTAAATAAATGCCCTGAGACCTGATTGAATTTGCGGAGGTTGATTATGCTGCATTTAAGACGACGAGTTCGTAATGTGCGTAACAGTCATCGTTGCGGTGACGATGTTGGCTGGATGATGGCGGGTGATAGCGAGTTGCTCCGTTCGCCGGAAAGTGGCCCCGGGATGCAGGTCGCCAGAAAGCTGGACGACCCTACCCACGAATCTACGCTGGAGCTCGACCCGCTCCAGAACTGGCTGGTAGACACCATGGCCAGACGTGAAATCAAGTAATCAGCTGTTGAGTAGTGAAATGCGTTTTGTGTTTTTTGCTTAGCCCGGAGCGTCACTCCGGGCTTTTTTTATGGCCTTAGCGGCGCAGCGGCAGCCCTGCAGTCTCTCTGGCGCGCAGTACCGTCAGGAAGGTGATAAGCGCCGCGCCCATCACATACAGCGCTGGCGAGAATGGATTGCCGGTCGCGGTCATCAGGTAGGCAGAGAACCACGGCGTGATGCCGCCAAAGAAGGCCACCGCCAGGTTGTAAGCAATCGCCATCCCACCGTAACGAATACGGGTAGGAAACAGCTCGGCCATTGCCGCGCTGCAGGCGCCATCGAAGGCGGCGATAAAGGCCCCCAGCAGCAGCATGGCCAGCACGGCAGAGAGCATATCGCCATTGGCCATTACCATCATTGCCGGGTAAGTAAAGAGGATAAAACCGGCGCACCCGGCCAGCATTAGCGGCTTACGGCCAAATTTATCCGAGAGATACCCCATAAAAGGCACCATGACCGCAATGCCAAACAGCCCGAGGGTGGTGATGGCATAAGAATCCAGCTTCGAATAGTGCATCTCGGTAGAGAGATAGCTGGGCATAAAGGTTTGCAGCGTCCAGTGCCCTACCGCTTTGATCACCACAAAACCGACGCAGAAGAAGAGCGCGCCCCAGGCTTTGGTTACGGCAGCATGCAGCGGTGCGGCTTCGGTTTTACCGCTCTTGAGCGTTTCGAGAAATTCGGGGGAGTCTTCAAGCTGGTTTCGCAGGTACAGCCCCACCCAACCCAGCGGCCCGGCGATCAAAAACGGAATGCGCCAGCCCCAGTCGTTCATTGCCGCCTCACCCAACCCTGCGGTAAGCAAGAACACCAGCCCGGAACCGGCAACAAAGGCCATGAATCCAAAGTTGTCTATCCAGCAGGTAAAGTAACCGCGGCGCGCGTCAGGCGCATATTCCGCAAGGAACGTGGTCGCACCGGCGCTTTCGCCCCCGGCGGCAAATCCCTGAATCAGGCGGGTGATCACCAGCAGCACCGTGGCGGTGATGCCAATCTGCGAAAAGGTGGGCAGCAGCCCCATCACAAAGGTCGCGCCAGAGGTCAGCAGGATCACCGTCGCCAGTACCTTGCGTCGGCCTATGCGATCCCCAAGCGAGCCGAAATAGAGCCCCCCAAGCGGGCGCATGACAAACCCGGCACCGAATACCGCAAACGACGACAGCAGCGCCACCGCGGGGCTCTCCGCATGAAAGAACTGCAGGCCAATAATCGCGGCCAGCGTACCGTAAAGCCCAAAATCGAACCATTCGACAAAATGGCCAACGCCGGTGGCGAGCAGCACCTTACGGAGTTTGCGGGCCACGGGGATCTCCTTTTCGGATACCGCGCGATCTAATGAGGGCTGAGCTGAGGGGTTCATACTCTCTCCTTTGCAGGGTGCCGACTGGCGGGCGGTGGAACGCGAAGCGGCCTGACGATCATACCAGCAAATGCCGGACAGGATGAACGCGTGACAGTGTTTCTATTATAGATATACCCTTTAGGCGTAAAATACCCAGCGCGAAAGATGAAAATGTGAACTGGCGCGAGAAAAACAAAAACCCGCTACGGGGAGCGGGTTTGAACGGCGCCTGGCGTGCGGTCAGGAACGCTTTTTCGGCATCATACGCAGCAGGGTGTTGTCTTTCCAGTAATAGTGGTGCAGCAGCGCGGCAAAGGCGTGAATGCCAATAATAAAGTAACCCGCCTTCGCCAGGGTGACATGCCAGCTCTTAAGCAGATCCACCACCTCAAAATTGGACTCTGCCGCGTGCGGCATGCCCAGCCCAAAAGCAAACCAGGTATTGCCACGATTATACATCATCACCAGCCCAATCAGCGGCAGTGCAATAAACAGCAGATAAATGAGGAGATGCCCCAGATGCGACAGCCCGATATACATCGATTTCGGCTTCGGCACGATAGGCGGCGCCGGGTATTTCAGGCGCACCAGCAGGCGCGTCACCATCAGCACCAGAATAGAGATGCCGCAAGAGACGTGAACCATGTTAATGACCGGGCGGGCCGAGCGCGGAAACAGGCCGCGGAACTCCATGGCGCAGTAGGCCACGATCACCAGCAGAAAGACCAGCCAGTGAATGCTGATTTGCAGGCCGGTATATTTATTGCGCATACATTTTCCTGAACGAAACGTCGAAAGCGTCAACATAACCACCTTTACTTAAAAATTCATTAAGTTTTCTCTATGGGTTTTCAAAAACTTCCCGTCACATGAAGCATATTCAGTTGCCCTGGCAAGATTCATAGTCTAATCCTGGAGAGGTTCAACGTATCGTTACGTTCATTCAGGAGCACACCATGAGTAAAATTGGTATTAACGGATTTGGACGCATTGGACGCCTGGTACTTCGCCGCCTGCTGGAGACGAAGGACAGCAACACCGTAGTCGCAATTAACGATTTAACCTCCCCCAAAGTTCTGGCCTACCTGTTAAAGCACGATTCAAACTATGGCCCCTTCCCCTGGAGTGTGGATTTCACCGAAGATTCGCTGATTGTCGATGGAAAATCGATCTCGGTGTATGCCGAAAAAGAGGCGGGCCATATTCCGTGGAAAGCGGCCGGGGTCGATCTGGTGGTGGAGTGCACCGGTTTTTACACCTCTCAAGAAAAATCACAGGCACATATTGAGGCGGGCGCGAAAAAAGTGCTGATCTCTGCGCCGGCCGGAGAGATGAAAACCATCGTGTTTAACGTCAATGACGACACCATCGACGCCAGCGACACCATTATCTCCGTCGCCTCCTGCACCACCAACTGCCTGGCGCCGCTGGCCAAAGTGCTGCATGACGCATTCGGCATAAAGGTGGGCACCATGACCACCATCCACGCGTATACCGGCACCCAGGCGCTGGTGGATGGCCCGCGCGGTAAGGATCTGCGCGCTTCCCGGGCGGCGGCAGAGAATATTATTCCCCATACCACTGGCGCGGCGAAGGCCATTGGGCTGGTGATCCCGGCGCTAAGCGGCAAACTGAAGGGTCACGCCCAGCGCGTACCGGTGAAGACCGGCTCCGTGACTGAACTGGTCTCGATTCTGGAGAAAAAAGTGACCGTGGAGGAGATCCACCAGGCGTTGAAAAAAGCCACCGAGGGCAATGAGTCCTTCGGCTATACCGACGAAGAGATTGTCTCTTCCGACGTGATCGGCTCCCATTTTGGTTCGGTATTTGATGCCACCCAGACCGAAGTGACCGACGCCGGTGATGTGCAACTGGTAAAAACCGTTGCCTGGTATGACAACGAATATGGCTTTGTCACCCAGCTGGTGCGCACGCTGGATAAATTTGCCGCACTGTAATCGCATCGCGGGCAGCCCTGCTGTCCGCGCCTTGTGAATAGGTGCAAGTTTTCCCTTTCGTGACTCTGTTATAACAACCACTTACTTCAGAAGGAGCGTTGTTATGGAATCACTCAGCCGCGAAACTCTTGAACGCCAGATGGCGCAGGCCGTCAGCCAGGCCACGACCTTCCACATCTGGCCCGAAGGCGAAGCGCCGGGTGCCGCCGCCAGCGATGCGGTCTTTATCCCCGAACCGAAACATACTGGCACCTCTGACTACGATCGTTCCGTGACCGGGGTGCGCGCTCCGCAGATCACCGTCTATGCCCCTGCCCGGCCGAACGGCGTGGGGATCCTGGTTGCACCGGGTGGCTCTTATCGCCGCGTGGTGCTGGATAAAGAGGGCAGCGCCCTTGCCTCATTCTTTAATCAGCGCGGTTATACCCTGTTTGTGATGACCTACCGGATGCCCGGCGACGGCCACGAGGAGGGTGCCAATGCGCCGCTGGCCGACGTACAACGCGCCATGCGCACCCTTCGCGCCAGAGCGGCCGAGTGGAAGCTCGACGCAAGCCGCATCGGCGTACTCGGCTTCTCGGCGGGGGGGCACGTCGCCGCGAGCCTCGGTACGCGGCATGATGAACCGGTCTACACACCGCGGGATGCCATCGACGAGCATGACGCCCGCCCGGCCTTTATGGCGCTGGTCTACCCGGTGATCACGATGCACGCAGATATCGACCATCCCGGTTCGCGCCATGAGCTAATTGGTGACACGCCAACCGCGGAACAGATTCGCCATTACTCGCTGGAAGATCGCGCCAGTGCCGACGCCCCGCCCACGTTTTTGCTGCATGCCGTAGACGATCCGGCGGTAAAAGTGGAGAACAGTCTGGTGATGTTTAACGCCCTGCGTCGGCTGGGCGTACCGGTGGAGATGCATCTGTTTGAGCGCGGCAAGCATGGATTCGGCATACGCGATGCGCAGGGATTGCCGGCGGCCATCTGGCCGGAATTGATGATGAACTGGATTGCGACAAAGGTATAAGTAAAACGACAACCTGGCGGTTGTCATGCCCGTCAGTTAAGCAATTCGGTGTTTCTACGTCACTCAAGTGGAAAGATTCCGTTCACTCAGGCATCTCTTCTGCGTTGAACGGAACCCTTCCACCGTGCTTAACTATCAGGCATAACTAACTTCGGGTTGCCGTTGCTATCAGGACTGCAAATAGACCACCTGCGTCTGCAGATACTCATGCAGACCATGTTTGCCATCCGCCCCGCCGATCCCCGATTTCCGCCAGCCGGCGTGGAAGCCCTGCATCGCCTCGAAGTTTTCGCGGTTGATGTAGGTTTCGCCGAACTTCAGCCCTTTGATGGCTTTCATCGCCACGTTGAGATCCTGGGTGTAGATAGACGAGGTCAGACCGTAGTCGCTGTCGTTCGCCATGGCCAGCGCATCGTCCAGGGTGTCGAACACCACCACCGGCAGCACCGGACCGAAGGTCTCTTCGTGCATGATGGTCATCTCCTGGCGCACGTCCAGCAGCAGCGTCGGTGGGTAGTAATAGCCCTTGCCCTCTACCGCTTTACCGCCGAGCACCACTTTCGCCCCCTCCTGCACTGCGCGCGCCACTTTCTGCTCGACGCGCTCCAGCGCCGCGGCATTGATCAGCGGCCCCATAGCAATATCGTTGCGCTCGGCCGGATTGCCGAACTGCACGGCTTTCATCGCCTCGCCCAGGCGATTGACAAAGCGGTCGTAAATCCCTTTCTGAACATACACGCGCTCGGCGCAGTTACAGACCTGCCCGGTGTTAATCACCCGTGAATCGACGATAGCCTTCACCGCCAGCTCCAGGTCAGCATCATCCATCACGATGGCCGGGGCTTTACCGCCCAGCTCCAGGCAAACTTTGGTGATGTTTTTCGCCGCTGCGGTCATGATCTTCTCGCCCGCCCCTACGCTGCCGGTCATGCTGACCATCGCCACTTTCGGGTTGCCCGCCAGCTCCTGACCCACGGTTTCACCGCGACCCAGCACCAGGTTAAAGACCCCTTTCGGCAGGCCGATCTCATCCACAATTTTAGCGAAGGCGATGGCGTTATTCGGCGTGAACTCGCTCGGCTTGATGACAATGGTATTACCGGTCAGCAGCGCCGGCGCCAGTTTGCGGGCAATCAGGAAGAACGGGAAGTTCCACGGCAGAATGCCGGTGGTGACACCGAGAGCACGTTTGAACAGCAAAATGTTCTCACCCGGGCGATCGCTTTGCAGGATCTCCCCTTCGTAGCGACGCGCCCACTCGGCCATATAGTCGATATAGTCAGCGGTGAAATTCACTTCAACGTCGGCCAGCTGCTGGATCTTGCCGCCCTCGGCGACAATCAGGGCGCTAATTTCGCTGGCGCGCTCACGAATGCCCGCTGAAATTTTACGTAACCAGCCAGCGCGTTCGATAGCAGGCAGCGCTTCCCAGCCAGCCTGAGCGCGTTCAGCCGCGTCGATCGCCTTGCGGGCATCTTCAGCGCTACCATCGGGAATACGGGAAATGACCTCTTCGGTAGCCGGGTTGATCACATCAATCCAGGCATCACCCTGCCAGGCTACAAACTGTCCATCGATATACATAGGATGTTGTACGGGTACTGTCATGACCTGCTCCTGTAATTACACTGTTTTTAACAAGTAAAATTATTGTTAAAAACTACAGATACAGACCCGCATTCCTACTGTATCGCGCTGTTTTTGTGAGACATCTCAAAAAAGAATCGCGTCAGCAACCTATTGTCATTACATCACGGTAACAAAGAATGCCCGTTTGCGAAAAAGCCATCGCAAACGGGCAGAAAATTACAACAGTGAGCGACTGGTCAGGGCGTCGGTGAGAACGGCGTCGTTACGCAGGATCTGCCAGGCCGCCTCCACATCCCGGGGAATATCAACGTGCGCGATAAAATCGTGTCCTGCCGGGCCATAGCCATTGATATCATCGCGCAGGCGCGGCAGCTCGCCCAGCACCAGCGATAGATAGCGCTCTACCGGCCACAGCCCTTCGCCACCGCCGCTGAATACCAGGCCATCTTCACTGTTCTGCAGCTGCGGTACGAGGCCCGGATGGCTGATCCACTGCGGCGCAGCCGGTTCATCCCGACAGACGCGAGCGAAGGTCGCCATGGTGCGGCGCTGCATGGTGGGGTCCTGCACTACAATCACCCGGCTCGCCGGCAGCGGATGATGCTGCATCAGCGCCCAGCTAAAGCGCGCATTCTCACCGCAGTTGGTAGACTGATCTTCTATCACCACCCGTTCAGCCGGAATATGCCAGAACTGCTGAGCGATCTCCGCCAGGATGGCGGCCTCGGCCTTACCGGTGGTCCGCACCCTGTTATAAAGCGGGTGCTGCGCAATGGCGGCGTATAAAAAGGTGGTGGAGTGGCCAATACCGCCGCTTATCAACAGCGGAACGTTGAGATCGGCTGCCAGACGGCAGGCCGCATCGATTGACGGGATCACCGCATTCCCTGCCAGCACCACCAGATCGGCCTGTGGAGGCGCCGCCGAGTGCGTTAAGTGCTCTTCCGCAAGCCACACGCCAAGGGTATTTACCGCTGCCAGCGTTTTATCCGGCAAACACGGGAAGATTGTTAGCGTCATCGTTACCTCCTTACATCTCTTTAGCTCAGGGTAACGTGCAGGTCGGCCATGAATAGAGGATCTCTCTGAAAGCCGAAACGAGAGTTACCTTATAAGGATAGTGGAACGGGCATAGCCTCGGCTTATTTACCTGAGTTGCTCCAGGTATGATTCTCATTCTTCGATGCTGATCTAAATTCGGGTCTATGCTTAATCCTGAACATCAAAGGAGAATGCTATGTCAGACCAAAATATCGATAATGACGCAAAGTATGCGGGCGAAAAAGCCAAAAACAAACTGGATGAAGCAGCCGGCGCTGCGCAGCAGCAATTTGGTAAAGTTTTCGACTCCCCTGAGCATGAGTTCAAAGGCGCGGGTCGTAAATACGCTGCGAAAGCCAGCGATGTCCTGACTGACGTGACGGATACCGTGAAAAATAATCCACTGAGTGGCTTAATTGCCGCGGGTGCAGTGGGTGTCGTACTGGGCCTGCTGTTGGGCCGTAAGTAAGACTAAGGGCCTTCGGGCCCTTTTTTATTTATTCGTTAGTCATCTCTCCGCCATATCAGGCTTTTCTTCCTCCGCTGGACCTTCTGACTCTTCATTATTGACGTCGGCACGCTGCGCCAGCTCCAGCGAACTTGCGCTGGCTGGGTCAAAAAGCGCCAGACTCTCAACCTGATCGAGCATAATCACCCTTCTGAAGGCCATCGCACTTTCGGGTTCTGAATCCAGGGTAATGTCATGATCGGCATACCAGCGACTGTAGTTATGCTCAATACACAGACTCATCGTCTTGCCATCGCGGTAGCCGCTTAACATCGGGATCAGAACGATATTGGCCGTTTTTTCATATTCCAGACTCGCGGTATGCACCATCCCGACATAAATCCGGCGCGACTTGAGGGTCACCAGTGCCAGCTCCCCCGCCTCCATACATTGATAAAGCAGCTGCTCAATCCCGCTGGATTGCGCCAGCCGTTTATAGAGCATTTTCCTGCCTTCACCATCGAGCCGGGCGCTACCGGCCCAGTTTGAGCGGTAGAGACAAAAGAGGATGGCAAAAGCCAGCATCACCACCACCGGCGCCTGGATACCGAGAAAACTCCAGTTCATAAAGTCCACTTGCCAGTCGGCATAGCGTTCAGGTGCGAAGTGGAATTTGTTGGCGAGGAAGGAGAGCATCAGCAGCAGTAACCAGAGCAGCCCTGTCGCCAGAACCCCTTGCAACACGAAAATACAGCCGTAAAGGGCGACAAGGAAATAGACATCCCAACCGAAAGAGCGCTTAATTTTGAATCGGGTGGAGAGGTCGCGGCTGGTGTACCAGTATCCACAGACCATCAACACCATAAATATCGCTGTTCCCACGTTACGCCCTCTTCAGCGCGGTCACATGGCGCAGAAAATCCTCGCGCACCGCTTTGCTTTTGAAGTTAACCGATGCGTTACCATCTTGATCGATAATAATACGATCGCCGTCTTCGACGGCTTCGATGATCTCTTGTTGGCTCATGACCTGCAGTAAAGATTCCGGACTGGAAAAGAGGGAGCTGAATATGCGTCTCATATTATGGCTATCCTTATAGTGAAAAAGATAAGCGTGGTAGAGGCTTGCCGCCGCTGCATTAAGGATATGCTGAAAATGAGGGTAAAAGCGTGCCTGGAAGGGAAATAGCGGCAGACCGGCCCGCTAATCATGTAAATTGCAGCACATTTGATTAACTGACTCGTATCATCTTCACTTGAATTTGTAATTGCGTCAGACATAGAATCATTAGCCCTCTAACTATTCAACAAAACTATAGGTAACAACCCTTATGCGCCTGCCTCAACGCGACCCCTATGCTCCTCGCGAGTGGCAGCCCCATGAAAAACCGATGCTGCTGGGATCGCCGTCAACCCCCGTGCACAGCACCCCCAAACGCGTGGCTTACGGCATTGTCGGGCTGCTGGTCTGCCTGACCGGGGCGCTGGGCAATGCGATGGTTTCGGCAAACCTGCAAAACCTGCAGGGCACCTTTGCCGCCTGGTCAACGGAGATCGCCTGGCTACCTGCGGTTTACGTCATGACGAACGTCTCGATTAACTTGCTGCTGGTGAAGTTTCGCCAGCAGTTTGGCTTACGCGCATTCACCGAAGGTTTTTTGGTGCTCTATGTGCTGGTGACGTTCTTTCACCTGTTTGTGAATGATCTTAGCTCTGCGCTGATGGTGCGCGCCGCTCACGGCATGGTAGCGGCGGCGCTGAGTTCGCTTGGGATCTATTATCAGATTCAGGCCTGGCCCGCCAAACACCGCTTAAAAGCCCTGACCATCGGCATCACCGGTTCGTCACTGGCCATCCCTATCGCCCGCCTCTTCTCTACCGAGCTGTTGCAGCTAGAAGAGTGGCGCGGCCTGTATCTGTTTGAACTGGGGCTGGCGCTGATTTCGCTGGGCTGCGTTATCGCCCTGAAGCTGCCCCCCGGCGATCGGCGAAAAGTGTTTGAGAAGAAAGATTTCATCACCTTTATTTTGCTGGCGCCGGGTATGGCGCTGCTGTGTGCGGTGCTGTCGCTGGGCAGGCTTGAGTGGTGGTTTGAAACCCCCTGGATCGGCTGGTCTCTGGCGCTGTCGCTGGTGCTGATCGTGACGGCGATTGTCTTTGAGCACAACCGCAGTAATCCGCTGCTGAACACGCGCTGGCTCTCCAGCGGCAGCATTGTGCGCCTGGGGCTGATTATGCTGCTGATCCGCATCGTGCTGGCGGAACAGAACACCGGTGTGATCGGCTGGCTGCAATATGTGGGACTGCAAAACGAACAGATGACCCACCTGGCCTGGTCGATCTTCGCCGGTATCGCCTGCGGCATCACCGTCAGTTGCCTGACCATCAAACCCACAAAGCTCGCCTGGCCGATTGTTACCTCGCTGGTGTTGATGATTGTGGCCTCGCTGCTCGATAGCCAGTCCACCAGCCTGACCCGCCCGGATCAGCTCATGCTGAGCCAGTTCCTGCTCGGCTTCGGTAGCGCCTTCTTCCTTGCCCCTGCGATGCTGGCCGGCATTGGCGGCGTCATAGCCGATCCACGTAACCTGGTGAGCTTTTCGGTGCTGTTTGGGATGAGCCAGAACATTGGCGGCTTGCTGGGCTCGGCGATCCTCGGGACCTTCCAGACCTGGCGCGAGAAGTACCACTCCAGCATGCTGGCGGATCAACTCACGACCCTGAATCCACTGGTGAATGAACGGTTGCAGCTCTACAGCCAGATGTATCGCAGCCTGATTGGTGACAGCGCATTGCTGAGCACCCAGGCCGCCACCCAGCTACAAACTGTCAGCACGCTGCAGGCAAATATTCTGGCTTATAACGATACTTATCTTCTGACGGCGGGAATTGCGACCGTCACCCTGCTCTGGATTTTATGGCGATTGCTGCGGCTGCGTATTACGGCCAGGCTGGCGCTGAAAAGGGCAACAGGCAGTAAATAATGGATGTTAAAACAATGATCAATGCGTTATTTCAGGAGTGGTTATGAGTCAGCAGGATGCCGCCAAAGAGCAGGCCAATACCCGTAACAATTTGCGCGTGGTATCCGTGTTCGCCGCCGCCGCCATCGTCATCGTTGGCGTGCTGGTGATTCTCTACGCGTGGCAATTGCCCCCTTTCACTCGCCATACGCAGTTTACTGATAACGCCTACGTGCGCGGGCAGACCACCTTTATCAGCCCGCAGGTCAACGGCTATATCACCGAGGTGCATGTACAAGATTTTGACCGGGTGAAAAAAGGTCAGCTCTTGCTGCAGATTGATGACCGCATCTATCGCCAGCGCGTACATCAGGCCGAGGCGCAGCTGGCGATGAAAATCGCGGCGCTGAAAAATAACCAGCAACAGCGTAAAAGTGCCGAAGCGGTGATCCTGCGTAACGACGCGGCACTGAAAAACGCCCGGGCGCAGAGTCTGAAAACTCAGGCCGACCTGAAGCGGGTGAAGGATCTGACTGCCGACGGCTCGCTCTCGATTCGTGAGCGCGATGCTGCCCTGGCGAGCGCGGCACAGGGCAGCGCCGATATCGACCAGGCCAAAGCGACGCTGGAGATGTCACGTCAGGATTTGCAGACGGTCATTGTGAATCGCGGCTCGCTGGAGGCCGATGTCGAAAACGCTAAAGCGGCGCTGGAACTGGCGCAAATCGATTTGCAAAACACCCGTATCGTCGCCCCGCGCGATGGTCAACTCGGGCAGATTGCGGTGCGGCTGGGCGCCTACGCGACGGCCGGCACCCACCTCACTACCCTTGTCCCACCGCAACACTGGGTCATTGCCAATATTAAAGAGACGCAGCTGGCCAACCTGCGGGTGGGTCAGTCGGTGAAGTTCACGGTGGATGCCCTGAACGGCAAGGCCTATGAGGGCCGCGTCGAGAGTATTTCCCCGGCGACAGGGGTCGAGTTCAGCGCCATCACGCCGGATAACGCTACCGGCAACTTTGTGAAGATTGCACAGCGGATCCCGGTGCGCATCGAGGTGCTGGGTAAACCGGAGGCGTCTGCCCTGCTGCGCCCAGGAATGTCGGTCCAGGTGACGATCAATACGGAGGAGGAGAAATGACTCTTCGTCCAATGGCGGCGCTGACGATCGCCGTGGCCCTTGTTGCCTGCCAGTCGGTGGACGTCACGCCGGCCAAACCCTCGCTGCAGATCCCGGCCCAGTGGCGCGCCACGACTGGCCCCGCCAGCCCGGCAGAACAGCTCTGGTGGCGCAATTTTCATGATAATCATCTCAACCAGTATGTGGATCAGGCGCTGCGCAATAATAGTGATGTGCTGATCGCCAGAGAGCGGATCAATGAGTATCAGGCGCAGGTGTATGCCTCCGAAGGAAGCCTGTTCCCGTCGCTGGATGCTGGTGTCAGCGGCTCGCGGGCGCGGTCACAATCTGCCGCGACCGGCCAGCCTGTTTACGGCGCGCTGTATAAAGGCAGCCTGACGGCCAGCTATGACGTGGATATCTGGGGCGTGAACCGTAACAACGCCCGGGCTGCCGAAGCGTCGCTGGCGGCGCAGAAAGCAGCGGCTGCGGCCGCCGATTTGACGGTCGCCTCGTCGGTCGCGTCGGGGTATGTCACCCTGCTGGCGCTGGATGAACAGCTGCGGGTGACGCAATCTACCCTGAAATCCCGCGAAGAGGCGTACAACCTGGCGAAGCGGCAGTTTGAGACCGGCTACAGCTCGCGGCTGGAGTTGATGCAGTCGGACTCCGAGTTGCGCTCAACGCGGGCGCAGATCCCGCAATTGCAACACCAGATAGTGCAGCAGGAGAACGCGCTGAGTCTGCTGCTGGGGGGAAATCCGGGAGAGGTGGCCCGCAGCGCAGAGTTCGACACGCTGACGCCCCTGCGCCTGCCGTCGCAGCTTCCTTCAACCCTGTTAAATCGCCGCCCGGACATTGTGCAGGCCGAGCGTCAGCTTATTGCGTCTGACGCAACGCTGGCCGCGTCGCGCGCCAGCCTGTTGCCATCCATCAACCTGACCGCCACCGGATCAGTACAGGATCGTACCCTGCCGGGCCTGCTGGATAATCCCCTGCAGCTGTGGAGCATCGGCGGCAGCATTCTGGCGCCGCTGTTGAACCGCCAGGCGTTGAATGCACAGGTGGACATCTCCCAGTCTCAGCGTAACCAGGCGCTCTATCGCTATGAGAAAGTGGTCCGTAACGCCTTTGCCGAGGTGAATGACAGCCTGGACGCCATTACCCGCTATCGCGAGCAGCTGCAAGAGCTGCTGGCACAGCAAGAGGTGGCGCAGGAGACGCTGCGCATTGCCCGGAACCGCTATCGCAATGGGTATTCCTCCTATCTCGACGAGCTGGATGCCCAGCGCACGCTGTTCTCGGTGCAGACCAGCGTGGTACAAGCCAAAAATAACCTGCTGCTGGCGCAGATCGATTTGTATAAAGCGTTGGGCGGCGGATGGTCTGATAAAAACTAAGGGGTCAGTCTATGCAGCAGCAGTGGTCGGCAGTAGATAATTATATGATTTCTGAGCTTATCCCTCAGGATGAGGTGCTGGAGAAAGTGCTTGAAAACAACCAGCGCGCGGGCTTGCCCGAACACGATGTGGCCGCCAACCAGGGGCAACTGCTGGCCCTGTTTGTGCGCATGACGCAGGCCCGGCGCATACTGGAAATTGGCACGCTGGGGGCGTACAGCAGCATCTGGATGGCGCGCGCCCTGCCCGCTGACGGCAAGCTGACAACGCTGGAGGCCGACCCGACCCATGCCCGGATTGCCCGGCAAAACATCCACCTGGCCGGTCTGGACGACCGCATTGAGCTCATTGAAGGCCCGGCGTTACGGTCCCTGGAAAATTTCGGCGACGTTGCGCCCTTCGACATGATCTTTATCGATGCCGATAAACCTAACAACCCCGGCTATCTGGAGTGGGCGTTGCACTACTCGCGCCCTGGCACGCTGATCGTCGGAGATAACGTGGTGCGCGACGGCGAAGTGATTAACCGCCAAAGCGACGACGCGCGCGTACAAGGGGTGAGGCGCTTTATTGAGATGATGGGCGATCACCCTCGCCTGAGCGCCACCGCGCTGCAAACCGTAGGGGTTAAAGGCTGGGATGGGTTTACGCTGGCGCTCGTGAACGGTTAATGAGGAGAGACCCTTATGCAGAGCATTGAATCCCTGAGCGCGCCGGGCGGAGTCTGGATTAACCCGCCAGTTGAACACCGCCTCGACGGTGAGACATTACGCCTGACCAGCGACGCCAATACCGACTTCTGGCAAGGGACCTGGTATGGCTTTCACCGACACAGCGGGCATGCGTTCGGCTTTTATCTGTCGGAAGATTTCACGGTTCAGGTCAAAATCGAGGGTGAATTTTCCCGGCTGTACGATCAGGCTGGGCTGTTCATCGGTGAAAGTGAAACCTGTTGGGTGAAAGCGGGCATTGAGTTTAATGACGCGCAACCGGCGATCGGCAGCGTCGTAACCCGCGGCACCTCTGACTGGTCGACGGGCCTCTTTCCAGGCGATCCAACGACATTCTGGATGCGCGCCACCGTACAGGATGAGGCCCTGCGCATTCAGTACTCTACCGATGGTCAAACCTGGCCGCTGCTGAGACTCTGCCCCTGGCCACGCGGTAGAAAACAGTTCGTCGGGGTAATGGGCTGCACCCCGGAAAGAGCGGGTCTGGAGGTGATGTTCAGCGATTTCAGGCTGGGCCCCCCTAACGGGAAAGCACTTCACGATTTGACGTAGCAGCCCGCGAAGCGGATCGCGTTCAGGCAATGAGCCTGGGCGCCTGTCTGGACGAGGTAACGAAGTCCGGCGCGGAACGGTATCGACTCGCTGGCTAAGCATTTCTGCGCAGACCAAAAACCTGTCCCGAGCGAAGAATAATGAAAAAGATTGTGCTGGTTCTCTTTGTATTGGCCGCCTTTGCGGCCAACTCGGTGCTCTGTCGTATCGCCTTAAAACAGGGCTACGCCGACCCCGAAACCTTTAGCCTGCTGAGATTAATCGGGGGGGCAGCCGCGTTGTCTCTCTGGCATGGTGTTCTGGGAAGAGTCAAAGAGATCCGCTGGAACATCACCGATGCACTACTGCTGTGCGCCTACGTATTATTTTTCTCCATCGCCTATGTCCGGCTCAATACGGCCACCGGCGCATTGCTGCTATTTGGCGCGGTGCAGGTCTGCATGATCGGCTGGAGCCTGTTAAAAGGGGAAAAACTTAGCCGTTTCAAATCTGTCGGGATCGTGATTGCCGTCGGCGGGCTTATTATGTTGCTGCTTCCAGGCGCCACCGCCCCTCCCCTTATTCCGGCCTTGACGATGGTCGTTTCAGGTATGGCCTGGGGGGCATACTCTGTGCGCGGGAAAAATATCACCTCTGCGGCCGGGAGTACGGCGGGCAATTTTATCCTCAGCGTGCCCATCGTTTTGATTCTTAGCCTGTTTCGACAGCAACCCGCTCATATCGAGAGCCACGGTGTTTTCCTTGCGCTGCTCTCAGGGACCCTGGCGTCGGGTATCGCCTATGTACTCTGGTATCAGTTGGTGGCCCGCCTCTCTTCTGTCACCGCCAGCACCCTGCAGTTAAGCGTCCCATGCCTTGCGGCACTCGGCGGCGTGCTGTTTCTGGGGGAAGTGCCGGACGGGCGCCTCTTACTCTGCACCCTGATCGTGCTGGCAGGCATCGCCATGGTGATCGCGTCCGATCAAAAAACGCGTAGCAGCGTCGATTAACAAAAAAGGAGCCGCTATGTCAGCCGGGGATTTATCAAGGATGGGCAGCGCTGTATAACGACCAAAAACCCCTCTTCCTGACTGGCTGGATAGCGTCGTTAAGATGCTCTGATAATGCAGCGCACAAGAAAGCGAAAAAGGGCGAAATGCCCTTTTTCGCTTCGCATGCTTAAGGTGTGATTTGCTCCATCGCCTGTAGGATACGCTTATCGGATATGGGATAAGGCGTGCCTAACTGCTGGGCGAAGAAGCTGACGCGTAGCTCTTCAATCATCCAGCGGATCGCCTGCACGTCTTCATCATCGCGGCGCGCTGGCGGCAGCTTGTTTAGCCACTGTTGCCACGCCTGCTGCACGCTCTCCACTTTCAGCATCTGGGCGCGATCCCGGTGCGGATCGACGGCCAGCTTCTCCAGGCGCTTTTCAATCGCATTGAGGTACCGCAGCGTGTCGCCCAGGCGCTTAAAGCCGTTGCCGGTAACGAAGCCACGATACACCAGCCCTGCCATTTGCGCTTTCACGTCAGACAAGCCCAGCGCCATGGTCATATCCACGCGGCCCTTCAGCCGCTTGTTGATATTAAAGACCGCGGTGAGGATCTGCTCGACCTGTTTCGCGATCTCTACCACGGTGTCGTTCAGCTCTGCGCGTACTTTTTCGTGCAATTTCGCAAAGCCCTCTTCGCTCCAGACCGGGCCGCCCGCTTCGTCGATAAGCTTATCCACACCACAGGCGATACAGTCATCGATCAGGTCCAGCACTTTGCCGTAAGGGTTGAAGTAGAGCCCCAGCTTGGCCTTGTTAGGCAATTTCTCGTGCAGGTACTTGATAGGCGACGGAATGTTCAGCAACAGCAAGCGACGCAGCCCGCGCCACATCTGCTGCTGCTGTTCCTGCGGATTATCAAACAGCTTGATGGCCACGCTGTCACGCTCATCCACCAGCGCCGGCCAGGCTTTTACCTTGTAGTTACCGCGTTTCTGCTCGTAACTTTCAGGAAGCTGACCAAAGCTCCAGATATGCAGCCCGCTCTGCTCGATACCGTCGTCGGCCACCGCAGAGAGCGTCTCCTGGACCTTGCCTTTCAGCGCCTCTTTCAGCGCCGTCAGGGAGCGACCTTCCTGCAGCTTTTTGTTTTTGTCGTCGACCACGCGGAAGCTGATTTTCAGGTGATCGGGCACCTGATCCCAGTTCCAGTCTTCCCGGTCGATGGTGGTACCGGTCATGCGGCGGAATTCACGCTCCATAGCATCCAGCAGCGGCAACTCCAGCGGCGTGACGCGGCCTAAAAACGCCTCGGCATAGTTTGGCGCAGGAACAAAATTACGCCGTACCGGTTTTGGCAGCGATTTGATCAGCGCAATCACCAGCTCGCGGCGCAGGCCAGGGATTTGCCACTCAAACCCGCTCTCTTCCACCTGGTTTAACAGCGGCAGCGGAATGTGGACGGTGACACCATCGGCATCCGTGCCCGGTTCGAACTGGTAGGTGAGACGCAGTTTGAGATTGCCCTGATGCCAGAAGTTCGGGTAATCGAGCTTGCTGACCGACTCCGCCCCCTCTTTGATCAACATGCTCTTCTCAAAGTTGAGCAGGTCCGGCGTCTCTTTACTCGCCTTCTTCCACCAGCTGTCGAAGTGGCGGGCAGAGATCACGTCGTGGCTGATGCGCTGGTCGTAAAACTCAAACAGCGCCTCGTCGTCCACCAGAATGTCGCGGCGACGCGATTTATGCTCCAGCTCTTCCACTTCGGCGCGCAGCTTCAGGTTCTCGCGGAAGAACGCATGGCGCGTCTGCCAGTCGCCTTCCACCAGCGCATGACGGATGAACAGCTCGCGGCTGAGGGCCGGGTCAATCTGGCTGTAGTTCACCTTACGTGCAGCGACAATCGGCAGGCCGTAGACGGTGACCTTTTCGGTTGCCATCACCGCCCCCTGCGCCCGCTCCCAGTGCGGCTCGCTGTAGGAGCGTTTCAGCAGGTGCTGAGCGACTGGCTCAACCCACTCCGGGTCGATGCGTGCCGCGATGCGCCCCCACAGGCGGCTGGTTTCGACCAGTTCTGCCACCATGGTCCATTTCGGCGGTTTCTTGAATAAACCAGAACCCGGGAAGATGGAGAAACGCGCATTGCGGGCACCGGTAAATTCTTGCTTATCCGCATCCTTCATCCCGATGTGGGACAGTAGCCCGGTCAGCAGCGCAATGTGAATCTCACGGTACTCCGCCGGCTCGCTGTTCACCGGAATGCCCAGCTCTTTCACCACCTGACGCAGCTGGGTATAGATATCCTGCCACTCGCGCACGCGCAGATAGTTGAGGAAATCCACCCGGCATTGGCGACGGAACTGGTTAGAGGAGAGCGCTTTTTGCTGCTCACCCAGGTAGTTCCACAGGTTCACGAAGGCGAGGAAATCGGACTCTTTATCGTGGAAGCGGCGATGTTTTTCGTCGGACGCCTGCTGCTTATCCATCGGGCGTTCACGCGGATCCTGAATCGACAGCGCCGAGGTAATAATCATCGCCTCACGCACGCAGCCATGTTTTTGCGCTTCCAGCACCATACGCGCCAGACGCGGGTCGACCGGCAGTTGGCTGAGCTGGCGGCCCAGCGGCGTCAGTTTATAGGCGGTTGCCTGCTCATCGGTGGTAATGGCGCCGAGCTCTTCCAGCAGGCGCACGCCATCCTGGATGTTGCGTTTATCCGGCGCTTCAACGAACGGAAACGCGGCGATATCGCCCAGCCCCAGCGCGGTCATCTGCAGAATAACGGACGCCAGGTTGGTGCGCAGAATTTCCGGGTCGGTAAACTCCGGGCGCGAGAGGAAATCGTCTTCCGAATAGAGACGAATACAGATCCCTTCCGACACACGGCCGCAGCGGCCCTTACGCTGGTTGGCCGACGCCTGGGAGACCGGCTCAATCGGCAGACGCTGCACTTTGGTGCGGTAGCTGTAGCGGCTGATGCGCGCCGTACCCGGATCGATAACGTATTTAATGCCCGGCACGGTGAGCGAGGTTTCCGCCACGTTGGTAGCCAGCACGATGCGGCGCCCACTGTGCGACTGAAACACGCGGTTTTGCTCGCTGTTCGACAGGCGGGCATACAGGGGCAGAATCTCGGTATGGCGCAGGTCGCGCTTGCTCAGCGCATCGGCGGTGTCGCGGATTTCGCGCTCGCCGCTCATAAAGATCAGGATATCGCCCGCGCTTTCGTTACCCAGTTCGTCAACGGCGTCGAAAATCGCCTGCAGCTGATCGCGTTCGGTATCGTCTGCCTCTTCTACAATGGGGCGATAGCGTACTTCGACCGGGTAAGTGCGGCCCGACACTTCGATGATGGGCGCGTTGTTAAAATGCTTTGAGAAGCGCTCCGGGTCGATGGTCGCGGAGGTAATAATGATTTTGAGATCCGGACGACGCGGCAGCAACTCTTTCAGGTAGCCGAGCAGGAAGTCAATGTTCAGGCTACGCTCGTGGGCTTCATCGATAATGATGGTGTCGTACTGCATCAGCAGGCGGTCCTGCTGGATCTCCGCCAGCAGGATACCGTCGGTCATCAGCTTGACCATGGTGTTATCGCTGACGTGATCGCTAAAGCGCACCTTATAACCGATGCAGCCGCCGGGCTCCGTTTGCAGCTCTTCGGCAATACGGTTCGCCACGGTACGCGCCGCCAGACGGCGCGGCTGGGTGTGGCCTATCAGCCCTTTTACCCCGCGCCCCAGCTCCATGCAGATTTTGGGCAACTGGGTGGTTTTACCGGAGCCCGTCTCCCCCGCCACGATCACCACCTGGTGGTCGCGTACGGCCTCGAGAATGTCCTGTTTCTTCTGGCTGACCGGCAGATTTTCCGGATAGGTGATGGCCGGACGCGCGGCTTCGCGCAGCACGACCTTCCCGGCCGCCTGTTCAATCTCTTTCGCCATCTCCTGATAGATGGCCTGTTGTGCATCAGGATTTTTAACCTTTTTCACACCGTGCAGGCGTCGCGCAAAGCGCTGCTTGTCGCGCAGCGTTAAAGCGTCGAGCTGCTGCTGGAGCATCGGGAAGGTCAATTTCTGTTGTTCTGTCATAGCGTTAAGGGGCAGTGCACTGCCGGATAAAATCTCATTTTAATGATTGTTATAGAGTACCACACCGAGGCATTACGCGCCTTATTCAAAAAATTCGAACATAGGCTTCGATATATTGCGCTATCCCTATGGCAGGATTGTGAATAGAGTGTCATCAAGCAACGGGGTTACCCCCCTTCAATCAAACAAAAACAGGAATCACCCATGAGTAAAGTATTAGTTTTGAAATCCAGTATTCTGGCAGGGTACTCTCAGTCTGGTCAGCTTTCTGATTACTTCGTTGAACAGTGGCGTGAACAGCACACCGCTGACGAAATCACCGTGCGTGACCTGGCTGCAAACCCGATTCCTGTGCTGGATGGCGAACTGGTGGGCGCACTTCGTCCGAGCGATGCCCCTCTGACGCCACGCCAGCAGGAAGCGCTGGCGCTGTCTGATGAACTGATTGCTGAACTGCAGGCCCACGACGTTATCGTGATTAACGCCCCAATGTATAACTTCAACATCCCAACCCAGCTGAAGAACTACTTCGATCTGGTGGCGCGTGCTGGCGTAACCTTCCGTTATACCGAGAGCGGCCCGGAAGGTCTGGTGAAAGGTAAACGTGCGATCGTGCTGACCAGCCGCGGCGGTATTCACAAAGATACCCCAACCGACCTGGTTGCTCCGTACCTGACCGTGTTCCTGGGCTTTATCGGTATCACCGACGTGAACTTCGTGTTCGCTGAAGGTATCGCTTACGGTCCGGAAGTGGCGACCAAAGCGCAGAATGACGCAAAAGCGGCAATCGACGGCTTTGTCGCAGCCTAAGTTTCTCCCCTCTCACCGCCCGGTGGGAGGGTTTTCTTTTCTGCCTGATTTACTACAGACCCTCTGATAACCACGCGATAACAAAGCACACGAGCGCCACAAGCGAGACGACGACGGGCCATGTCATAAAAGCATGCACTGTCATCTCTTCTTCTTTTTTAATATCCGCCAGACGGGCAAGCGCCCTCTTCTCATCCCGCGCATTGACCTCTTCAAACAGTTTTTGATATCCCTGCTGCTTTAATTGCGTCGCGCCCTGAAGATCGCTTTTTGGCAATGCTTTAACGGTATTCCCTTTTCTGAAAAAGAAAAACTCAGGCATCTCTGTTCCTTTATTGCAAAGCTGCGTGGCCTTCAACATTACGAGGGGCGGCGTACTATTTCCATCATTTTCAGGCGAGCAACAGCTACCGCTGCCCTGGTAGGTTTCAGCACACGATTTGAACTGAGGGCTTCCGTCAGTTAACAACGCAGCATGACAGCCCGATTCCTGAGTCGCTTGTAGAGCTAACCAGGCAGCAAGTTGAGTGACGATTTTGCTTTAGCCGTTCCGTTATAACGAACCTGGAACCTTATCAGGGTCCGCAGAATGTAGTTGAATAATGTCAGCTTAGAGTGAACCACCCACGTTATGTGTATAAATGAAAAAAATCTGTTTTCCCCTTCAAGCTCTGTTAACTTGAAGGAATATGAAAACACACTCCGCTCTATTCCATTCAATTATTATCACCTGTCTGACTCAGGTGGGATAACGTTCGCCATTTTCCCGCCGGTAAGGCGGGCCTTACCGGAAATTAACCAGTGAGGTAAACAATGGACACCGCTACAGTAACCCCATCAGAACAACCTACTTTGCACCTGTTATGTGGAAAAATTGCATCAGGTAAATCCACACTGTCAGCAAAGCTGGGAGCATCACCCGGCACCGTCGTTGTCAGTGAGGATCATTGGCTGGCTGCCCTCTTTGCTAAAGAAATGCACTCCATATCTGATTATGTCCAGTATTCCTCAAGGCTCAAAAATGCTATGAAGCCTCATCTGGTATCACTTCTCAAAGCAGGGTTATCGGTTGTTCTGGATTTTCCGGCAAACACACAGGCAAATCGTGAATGGATGATGCACATCATTAAGGAGTCAGGTGCCAGGCATAAGCTGCACTATCTGAACGTATCAGATGAGGTATGTAAATCCCGCTTACGCGTGCGTAATATGGAAGGCGGGCATGAATTTTCGGCTACAGATCAACAATTTGAAACTATAACGCGTTATTTTTCAGAGCCAACGGCAGATGAAGGTTTTGATATTGTTGAATATCACTAAATTTATTTTTCAACTAATAAGCCGCCCACCGGCGGCTTATTAGTTTTCCCTCTTTTTAGATCACATACGGTATTAAAGCGAACTTAACTTCCGGTCTGTGATACTGCATCCTCGGCATCGCCCAATGTGGAGGCAAAAGCCAGGATAAGCTCATTCACCTTTTCAGGCCGTTCTTGCTGTATCCAGTGCCCCGCGCCTTCAATGATGACCGAATCACGCAGGCGCGGAACGAGCCCTGGCATATCGGCGATGATTTGATCCATACCGGGCATCGCAAGCCCGACATCGCGAGACCCAACGGCAAACAGCGCTGGTATTTCGATTCGCATACCTTGCAGACTGGCCTGTAGTTGCCAGTTGCGATCCAAATTTCGGTAATAATTCAGGCCGCCACGAAAACCACTGCGTGTAAACGAGGTGACGTACGACTGAAAATCACTTGTCGAGAGCCATTCGGGCAGACTGCCTGGCTCGGGAAGGTCTTCCAGCATTCCACGCGCAGGCGTGATCATGCCAAAAGGATTTGGAGTGCCGTCTCCCGGCAGGCGTTCACCTGCCTCCCCTGACGCAGCATGGTATATCTTGCGCAACGACGTCGTCACATCCTGTTCTAACTCCTTCTCAGCGACCCCTGACTCCTGAAAATACAGCGTATAGAACAGCGCGTCGGCCGTGCGTGGAAAAATCTGCGTTGGGGGCATGGGCGGGCGCGCCATCATTGGCACTCCAAATGCGACAACGCCACTGACACGATCTGGCCGCATGAGTGCTATCTGCCATGCGATGGTAGCGCCCCAATCGTTACCGACAATAACGGCACGTTTAATCGAGAGCGCATCCATTAAGCCAATCAGGTCACCCACAATATGAAACAATGTGTGCTCGTCCGTCGCGAGATGCGTGGATGAATCACCGTAACCACGCATGTCAGGCGCAATGGCGCGGTAGCCTGCCGCTGCCATTGCTGGGATCTGGTTATGCCATGAATGCGACGTCTCTGGAAAACCATGACAAAACAGTACAACCGGCCCTTCACCTGCTTCGAGATACGAAAGTGTTATTCCGTTCACATTGACTGATTTGCGCTGCATGACATTCTCCCGAGTTAATAAAGTGTTCAGGGGCTTTGTAAGCGTACAAGTAGCATACACGTAGTATTACAGATTCCGTCAATGCACGAAGCGGACCGTTTGAAGAGACGGGGGGACTGCTAAAAGCGAAACGCGGACATTCAGGTTTTTATCTGCCCACGTTCAGCCACCCTGGCCATCGTATCCATGGTCAGGTAGCCGTTTGTCAGTCCCTGCGAAAACGCGGCCGGCGCCGACGAACAGGGCAAAATCATGAAACCCAGGATAACACTATCTTTGATACGAAATGTATTCATTTATATGACAATGAGATAGCTGTTTATAACCAGCCAGTGTTGCCCTGAATTGCAGAAAATAGTGGCCGGGCTGCAACGACCTGTTCCAGGGCAGTGTTTAGTACACTCTCCGCTCCTTGCACAAAGCGGAAATCGAGAGCAAGCGAAGACACCCCTACAACTCAAGGCAAGCAGTGCACAGCCCCTGCTTGCGCTATGGCTGCTCTCTCGTGCCGTTCATCTATACTGACTATTGCAGCGATCATTGGCCTACCCGTGCTCAACAGAAAACGCTTAAATCAGATGATCGTATCGATGCGTTAATTAAACAGCGGGTCCCTGGTCTACACACTCATCAGGCTTAAAATTGCAAAGCGTCTATTTCTCCGGGAGATAATTAATGAAAGTCACTGAGTTTGTCTATTCTGCCTTAATCGGCATTGTTGCCAGCTGCCGTTCCATGACGCCGATGGCATCCATCGCTGCAGCACGCATTGCCGGGCGCAACACGTCGGGCCGTCTTTTACTGCTGGATCGTCCGCTATTCAAATTCGGCGCGTTAGCGATGGGGATAGGTGAACTCTTTGGCGACAAGATGAAGT